>Ga0364860_10012_pt1 | contig 174646 bp, 140 predicted proteins | sample ExccelAu500001D4_FD_206916 | JGI IMG/M metagenome (GOLD analysis project Ga0364860, IMG submission 206916) | Enriched cells from Trout Bog Lake Hypolimnion, Wisconsin, USA - BchlTB.Aug20.5000.01 .D4 | ecosystem: Environmental > Aquatic > Freshwater > Lake > Hypolimnion/Profundal zone | place...
CCGTACTTTACATTTTATCGGTACCAGCCTGGTTATTACCTGCTTCATTTTGGCCATTGTGTTGCACAACGGCTGGCTCTTTTTATTAATGCCGGTAGCCGGTTATGGCTTTGCCTGGTTTGGTCATTTTATTTTAGAGAAGAACCGCCCCGCCACATTTAAATATCCTTTTTACAGCCTTGGCTCCGACTTTGTAATGTTCTTCCACATCCTCACCGGTCAAATAAGCCGGAAGGTTAAAGAAGCACACGAAACTGTTGGTGTTCAGAATAAATGGGCCTGATCAGCGACCGTTATTTGTAGATTTATGCAGATCAAAGCCCCTGAAAATGGTTTTTTAAAGAATTTCCTCTGTATTCATCTTTGCCCTCTTAGCGTCTTGTGTTTCATCCCACCTTACGCGGGAGCGGTAAAAAATTGTATTTGATTTTAACATTAAACTGGCGCACAATGAATTTAAAGAAGCTCGAAAAGCAAACCCATGAATCCATTGATTACTGGATAGATGCATTCAATCATTATAGCCTGGAGCAGATATTAATGAAGCCCTCTGACCAATCATGGAGCCTGGGGCAGGTGGGCATACACTTGTGGATGGCCTCCAAAGGTTTCTTCTTTAAAAACGCCGAAAAGTGCCTGAATAAAGAAGGCACTGAAAAAGGAAAAAAGAAAAAACTGGGCGCCCATATCATCTTTACCTTCCGCATGCTGCCACCGGTGCGTTACGAAATGCCGCAACAGGTATCTGTAATTCCCAAACAACCTGAATCAAAAGAGCAGCTGATTGCCAAACTGGAAGAAATAAAGAAACTATCAAGCGATTACATTGCCCGCATACCACAAAGCGACCCTGAGCTAAAAACCCGTCACCCTTTTCTCGGCTGGCTTAATACGGCCGAGTGGATTGAGCTTTGCAGCATACATTTCAGGCACCACAGGGCACAGAAGAAACGGATAGAAAAGCACTTCGGCTTTAAATAGCTGCGCCTGGCACCGTATTTCACGTCAGGGAACACCCGTTTTATCCAAATCTGTTACTTTAGCGCATTCAAATTCTGAAATGTGAAAACTTTGCGCGTTAAAGTACTTTTTATTGCCGTTTTTATCACCCAAATTTTATCGGCCCAGGTAACTGAAAAATGGACCCTTGAAAAATGCATTGACTACGCATTCAAAAATAATTTCACCCTTCGCCAGGCCGACCTGGCTACCAAAGTTTCGGGCAACCAGTACACACAAAGCGAACTGAACGTACTCCCTTCGGTAAATGCCAGTGCCAGCTACAACTTTAACTTCGGTAACAGTATTAACCCGGTTACCTACACATTTACAAACGGAAATTCACAAACATCACAGGTTGGCCTTCAGGGAAACCTAACCCTCTTTAATGGATTGCAGCAGATTAATACCATTAAAAAATCGAAATACGATTTACTCGGCTCGCAGTTCGATTACGAAAATGCTAAAAGTAATATGGCGCTGAATATAGCTTCAGCCTATTTGCAGATTTTACTAAACCGCGAAATAGTGCAGGTGGCCGAAGAGCAGCGCAAAATCACTGCCGAACAAAGAGAAACAGTAAAAAAGAAATTTGATGCAGGTTTGCTGCCCGAGACATCTTTGCTGGAAGTGGAAGCCCAGCTGGCAAGAGATGAAGCAAACGTAGTAAACAACCAGGGTGTTTATGATCTTTCGGTGGTAAATCTGAAGCAAATGCTGCAGTTGCCGGCCGAACAGGGTTTCGATATTGATGTACCGCAGGTGAATACCGATAACATGTCCGCCATTACTGATGTTAACTCGATAGGCGTTTACAACTACGCTGTCAAAAACCAACCGGTTGTAAAAAGTGCCGAGGCTAAATGGAAGAGTTCTCAAATGGCCGAAAAAGTAGCTTACGGTTTTATTACGCCTACACTCACTTTAGGGTACAATCTGTTCTCCGGTTATACTAACGCCCCGAACGAGGGGTTTCAGTTAACCCCTCCTTATGTTACCAGTACACCTGCCGATCCTTTATTTACCCAATTTAAGAATAACCTGAAGCAATTTGTGGCCTTAGGCATTACGGTACCTATATTTAATAAAGGACAGGTATTTTTAAATATCTCCAGCGCCAGGCTACAGCAGCAGATAAAAGAGTTGGATCTTGAAAACACCAAGGCTGTTTTGATGGGCAATATCGAACAGGCGTACACCAACGCTAAGGTTGCCGCCGAAACCTATCTTGCCAATAAAAAGAGTTATGAGTCAGCGCAAAAATCATACTTCTCTTTACAGAAAAGATTTGATGCGGGCCTGGTAACAAACTTCGATTTGCAGCAATCAAAAAATTCAGTAGCTACTGCTGAGTCGGATATGGCACGGGCCAAATACACTTACGTCTTCAGGGTTAAAATTCTTGATTTTTACCAGGGTAAAGCCTTAACCTTAAACTAATCTTACGCATGAAATCGAACAGGGTCATTATTATATTGGTTGTTATTGCTGCTACGCTTATTGCATTCGCATTTTATGCCAAACAAAAAGGCTGGGTAGGAAAGGGTGACGTTATGCAGGTAGCTGTCGAAAAAGCTGCCAAACGCAATATCGTTGAAACCGTAACTGCCAGCGGAAAGATAAACCCGCACACCGAAGTAAAACTGAGCTCAGAAGTTTCCGGCGAAATAATTGAGCTGAATGCACATGAAGGCGACTCAGTAAAAAAAGGCCAGCTGTTGTGTGTTATCAATCCGAATATTTACGATGCTATTGTTACACAAAGTGCCGCCAGTGTTGACCAGATGAAGGCAAACCTGGCAAGTTCGCGCGCAAATCTGATTCAATCCAAAGCATCGCTGGACCAGGCTAAAAGAAATTACGACCGCAACAAACAATTGCACGATGAGAAAGTAGTTTCTGATGCAGATTTTGAAGCCTCGAAACTTTCGTACGATCAGGCCGATGCCAACTACCAGGCAGCGCAGGAATCTGTAAACGCAGGTGAGTTTACCGTAAAAAGTTCAGAAGCGCAGTTAAGCCAGGCCCGTGATAATTTAAATAAGACTAAAATTTTTGCGCCCATGTCGGGTATTGTTTCACTGGTAAATGTGAAGCTTGGCGAACGGGTGGTAGGTACTGCCCAGATGGCCGGTACCGAATTAATCCGCATTGCCGACCTTAACTATATGCAGGCTGAAGTAGATGTAAACGAAAATGATGTATTGCGTATTACGCTTGGCGACACCGCCGATATTGAGGTTGATGCTTACGTAAAAAAGAAATTTAAAGGAGTAGTAACCGAAGTATCTTACTCTTCAACCACTGCTGCAGCCACAGTAGTTAGCTCTACGCAAGCAACCAACTTTACTGTAAAAGTGAAAGTGCTGCGCGATTCATACGCAGACCTTATCAATCCAAAAATCGGCAAATTGTATCCTTTCCGTCCGGGCATGTCAACCACGGTTGATATAAAAACCGAATCGCGAAACGATGTGCTCAGCGTGCCTATTCAGTCCGTCACCACCCGCCAGGAAAAAGACCTGAAACAGAAGGACGAGGATTATGCAAAAACTGCCAAGGCCCAAAAAACCACGGCTCCTGAAAAGAAAGATGCTTCTGAAATTGTTTTCGTGGTTGAAGGCGGCAAGGTAAAAGCTAAGGAAGTAACCACCGGTATACAGGATGCTAATTATATTGAAATTAAAAGCGGGTTGAGCGAAAACGAAACCATCATTAAAGCCCCTTTCAAACTCATTTCAAAAACCCTGAAAGACGGCGATCTGGTAACTGTGGTTGATGAAAAAGACCTGTTCAAAGACCAGCAGACTACAGATAAATAGGCTGATATCATAAACTTACCACTAAGAGGCACTAAGAACACTTAGAACCAATAAGGTAAATTTGAAATACAATCCTGATTATAAAACTTAGTGCACCTTAGTGAGCTTAGTGCCTTAGTGGTAAATTTCTCTAATATTTATTCCGCTTTCCCCTCTATCCCCAAAATCTTAATGGCATTCATGGCCGCATTTTGCTCAGCTACTTTTTTACTGTAGCCCTCACCTGAGGCAATGAACTTGCCGTTTATTTCCAGGTTAATAACAAAGTAGGCGCGGCGGTTTTTGGCTTTCTCTTCCACTACTTTAAAATCAATGCTCTTGCCTTGTTTCTGTATATAATGGAATATCTGGCTTTTGTAATCGCTGTTGGTGGCCTGCAGTATATCTACATCAATCAATCCCTGCAACACTCTTTTTTGAATAAATCTTTTTGTTTCATCAAACCCTGCATCCAGGTAAACTGCACCAACCAAAGCTTCAAACGTATTGCCACCCAAATCGCGGCTGATATCGGTCATGCCCTTCCGGTTAAACTTCAGTTTTTCAACCAGCCCAAGCTTCTCCCCCACTTCGTTCAGCGATTTCCGGTTTACAATTTTGCTGCGTAACTCGGTAATAAAACCCTCCTCTTTATATGGATACTTGCGGTATAGAAATTCGCATACTATCGAATCAAGTATAGCATCGCCCAAAAGCTCCAGCCGTTCGTTATTTTCTTTGGGTTCGTTAAACTTTGAGCGGTGGTTAAAAACCTGCTTGTAAAGCTTCAGGTTGCCCGGCATAATGCCTGTAATACCCTTTATGTAAGAGGCAATTTCTTTGTCAGATGAAAAAAGCTGGTTGTAAAGTTTCCTGATCAAACGGCTGGGGCATTAGTTACGGAGGTTAAAGATATAATAGATTGGCTTTTAATCAATAAAGGGTTTGACTTTGTTATCGGCGCATGATCAAATTTCCCATAACCCATCCGGAATTGCCTGTAAAAAACGAAATCATTATCATTATAAAACAAAAGAGGCTGTAATGAGTAAGTTGGAGAAAATGCAAAATGAAATTTTATCTCTTTCCGTTGAGGAAAGGGAATTAATTGGAATTTTCATTAAAAACACCCAGCATACTACAGATACCGGTTACAATCTGGCTTGGCAGGACGAATTACAAAAGCGACGTAATGAAGTAAATAGTGGCGCGGTAAGTCTTATCTCTGCAAAATCTGTTATAGCAGATTTGAGAAAGAAAATATCGAAATGAGCCAAATCCCTCCTTTAGCAATTTCCGAATTAGAAGATGCCACTGGCTTGGGCTGTTTATTATTCAGAAAACTAAACTTTAAGATATTCCCATATTCCATCGTATATGAGCTTTCTGAAACCAAAAATGAAATAACTATTTATACCATTCAGCATTTAAGCAGAAAATCATTTTACTGGAAGGATAGAATTTGAACAGGCTGTCAACTTGAACACCTGAACACTTGAAAACATCAACACCTTCGCACATTAACACCTTAACACGTTTACGGCTTAAACTTCTTAAATATCACCGTAGCATTATGCCCGCCAAACCCAAAGCCGTTGCTTAACGCAGCGTTTACAATGCGCTTTTGAGGCGTGTGATAGGTTAGGTTTAATTTCTGGTCAATATCGGGGTCGTCGGTAAAGTGATTAATGGTTGGCGGCACTATGTCTTCCCTAACAGCCATAATGCTGGCAATGGCTTCTATAGCACCTGCGGCGCCCAATAAATGGCCTGTCATAGATTTGGTAGAAGAGATATTCATTTTGTAAGCATGTTCGCCAAAAACATTTTTAATGGCAGCCAGCTCAATGGTATCGCCCAGCGGGGTTGAGGTTCCGTGAACGTTTATATAATCAATGTCTTCAGGTTTCAAATTGGCATCTTCCAAAGCGCTGTTCATCGAAAGCGCGGCACCCAGGCCTTCCGGATGTGGTGCAGTTAGGTGGTATGCATCGGCACTCATTCCACCGCCCACCATTTCGCAATATATTTTAGCGCCGCGTGCAAGTGCGTGCTCCAGTTCCTCCAGTACAATGGCTCCGGCACCTTCGCCCACCACAAAACCATCGCGGTCTTTATCAAACGGGCGCGATGCCGTATCGGGCGAATCGTTTCTTTCGCTCATAGCACGCATAGCGTTAAAACCACCAACACCACCAGCGCTGATAGGCGCTTCTGAACCGCCTGCAATTACCGCATTGCACTTACCCAATTTGATGTAAGTAAACGCATCTATCAAGGCAATGTTAGAAGTGGCACAGGCCGCAACCGCAGCATAATTAGGCCCCCGGAACCCCCAACGCATGGATATGTGCCCCGGGGCAATATCAATAATCATTTTGGGTATAAAAAACGGGTTAAACCTCGGTACCGGGTTCAACGCCAGGTTGGTAATTTCTTCAATAAACACATCCAGCCCGCCAATGCCCGAACCCCAGATAACACCTATCCGGTCACGGTTAATGCCGGGCTTATCTAAGCCGGCATCTTTAATCGCCTCATCGCTGCTTACCAGTGCAAACTGGGCAAAGCGGTCAAGCCGGCGTACTTCTTTTTTATCAATAAACTGGGTGGGGTCAAAGTGCTTTACTTCGCAGGCAAACTTTGTTTTATAGTTGGTAGCATCAAAACGGGTTATGGGTCCTGCACCACTTACGCCGTTCAATAAACCGTTCCAAAATTCAGGTGCGGTATTACCTATAGGTGTTAAAGCCCCTAAGCCTGTTACTACTACTCTTTTGAACATCTTTAAAAGAAAGTGGCAGACTTATAACATCTGCCACCTCATATTTCTTCTTACAGGTTATTATTTACTTACTGTCTTTTCCAGGTACTCTATCGCCTGTCCTACGGTGCCGATATTTTCAGCCTGCTCGTCAGGAATAGAGATATTGAATTCCTTTTCGAATTCCATGATCAGCTCAACGGTGTCTAATGAATCAGCACCAAGATCGTTGGTGAAACTAGCCTCAGGTGTAACCTGGCTTTCTTCAACTCCGAGCTTATCAACGATAATCTTTTTTACTCTTTCTGCGATATTTGACATGTCTTTTTGGTTTTAAATGTGGTGCGAAAATAAAAACATCCCACCCTTTCCCAAAAATTATTTTCCAGCATAGGTTAGGGGCGCAGAAAGTGTAGTCTTTTTAGGATTCTTTTGGGGCCCCGAATCGTGTTAAAGTGCGAAAGTATTCAGGTGTTAGCGTATTTTTGAGCCATCGCAAGCCATTTAATATGCGCACTTTAATACCTTAAACTTTCGCAGCCCGGAACTTATTGTAACTTTGACACTAACTAAAGCCCATGGCAGAGAAAAAGATCACCAACGACCTGGATACCGACTACCGCCTGGTGGGTATTGCCTCTGCCCTCAAAGAGTACAAAATCTGCCATCATTTAAACCAGTTGCTGGAGTGCGATTTCAGAAAATTGCCGGCCCTCATTTTTGAGCCTAAAGATCGCAGCCGCAAAACCGAATTCAGCGTTTTTAAAGCAGAGGATTCTGATAAAAACACCTTTGTTGTTTTTTCAAACAAAAACATGGGCGAATATCTTTTGCCCGAGATAAGTAATTTCGACTACCTTGTTCAGGTCAGGGGTAAGTTTACAGACGAGGGTATGCAGACATTGATGGATGGCATCCGCAAATTTCCCGAAGTAGTTATGTGTCTCGAAGTGCCCTTAAAAAAGATAAAAAGTAAAGAACGACTGAGTTACGAAGAAGAAAAAGAAGTACACAAACTGCTAACCCAAAAACGCATTAGAAATTGAAAATGCAATGGAACGCTGATTTATTATGATGATTATGATTTAAAAAAAAGAAGACAAATTTAAAACCAAAATAACCTTTGTATTAAACCTTTGCGCTCTTTGCGTCTTTGCGGTAAACGGTATTCAGTATTTAATTATAAATGAATTATGAAAGTAAGAGTTAACAAAACGAAGATTATTGCAACGTTCGGGCCGGCCTGTAACGATAAGGCCATTATGGAAGAAATGGTGAGTGCCGGAGTAGACGTTTTCAGGTTTAACATGAGCCACGGCACCTACGACGACCACCTGGATGGTATTCATAAAATCCGCGAAATAAATAAAGAGCACGGCCTCAACATTGCTATCCTTGCCGATCTTCAGGGGCCCAAAATCCGCATCGGCCAGGTGCGTGATAATATGGAGGTTTTAGAAAACGACCAGATGGTTGAAATAACCAACGTTCCCTGCGTTAGTACTTTCAAAAGGCTTTACATTAGTTACGACCAGCTGCCACAGGAAGTTGAGCCCGGCGATGCCATATTAATTGACGATGGCAAGGTTGAACTTAGGGTAGTCGACACCAACCGCAAAGACCTGATAAATGCCCGCGTAGTTGTTGGCGGAAAAATCAGCAACAACAAAGGCGTGAATCTTCCTGATACAAAAACCACCGTACCCGCCCTTACCGAAAAAGACCGCAAAGACCTGAAGTTTGCCATGCAGCATGGGGCCAACTGGATAGCCCTTTCGTTTGTGCGCTCGCCTAAAGATGTGCTTGAACTGAAAGAGATAATCGGCGAAAAGAATTCGTACATGAAGATCATGGCCAAGATTGAAAAGCCCGAGGCCCTTTTGGTTTTAGACGACATTATTACCGCCGCTGATGGCATTATGATTGCCCGCGGAGACCTGGCCGTTGAAGTTCCCCAGGAAAGAATGCCCCTGATACAAAAAGACATTATTGTAAGATGTATTAAACATGCCCGCCCCGTTGTAGTAGCCACACAAATGATGGATAGCATGATTGAACACCCCAACCCTACCCGGGCCGAAATAACTGATGTGGCCAATGCCGTTATTGATGGCGCCGATGCAGTAATGTTGAGCGGTGAAACCTCTATGGGTAAATACCCCGCCCGCGTTATCCAGGTAATGGAAAAAATACTTTCAAATATTGAGCACGCCAACATTATCTATAACAAAGAACTAAAGGCCGACAGCACTTCCGAAACCTTTATCAGCGATGCCATTTGCTATAATGCCGCCCGCATCAGCGGCGACCTCGGTGCACGTGCAATTGTAGCCATGACCTTTAGCGGCTATACCGGCTTTATGCTTTCAAGTTACCGCCCAAAAGCCGATATCTACATTTTTACTGAAAACCGCGATCTCCTCAACTCCCTCAGTATCTGCTGGGGTGTAAGGGCCTTCTATTACGATAAGTTTGTGGGCACCGATACCTCCATCCGCGATGTTATCCGGATTTTAAAAGAACAAAGCCTGATTAAAACCGGAGATATGGTAGTTAACATGGGCAGCATGCCATTGGCCGCCAGGGGCAGGGCCAATATGGTGAAGGTGACGATGGTGGAATAACCCCTTCTAAATCTCCTTTTCGTAATGCTAATAAGTTAAGGGTATTGACCTCGGAGAGGTCACAACTTTGTAGAAATATCCTGCCACAAGATATACGACCCCGGAGCGGGTCGAACCTTGATTTTGCGGACTTGCGGCATTTCTTTGCGCTCTTTGCGTTAAAATGCATTTCAACTTTCATTTCATAACTAAATTTTAACTTAGCCCCTACATTTAATCAAAACTCAAACTTATATCCATGTCAATTAATGTTGCCCTGCTAAAAAAAATATGCGAAACTCCCGGAGCTCCCGGCCATGAACAAAAAGTGCGCGAACTGATTACCAAAGAGTTAAAGGGCGTGGTTGACAGCATCAGCGTCGACAATATGGGCAACCTGATAGCGCTTAAAAAAGGAAAGAGCAGCGATAAAAATGTAATGGCTGCAGCACACATGGATGAGATTGGATTTATTGTTAGCCATATTGACGATAATGGTTTTGTCCGCTTCCATCCACTGGGAGGTTTCGACCCTAAAACGTTAACCGCACAACGGGTACTGATACACGGCAAAAAAGAGGTAATTGGCGTAATGGGCACAAAACCCATTCACTTAATGACTGCTGAAGAAAGAGTGAAGCCCCTGCAATTAACCGACTACTTCATCGATCTGGGTATGAAAAAAGCTGAAGTTGTAAAACTGATTGAAGTAGGCAACGTAGTAACCCGCGAACGCGAACTGATTGAAATGGGCAACTGTGTTAACTGCAAATCTATTGATAACCGCGTAGCCGTATTTATTTTGATTGAAACCCTGAAGCAACTGAAAGGCAAAAAAATACCTTACGATTTTTACGGGGTATTTACCGTTCAGGAAGAAGTAGGCATCCGTGGTGCACAGGTTGCCGCTCACCATGTCGACCCACATTTCAGTTTCTGCATTGACACCACCATTGCCTTTGACACCCCGGGCGCTAAACCGGAAGAAATGGTAACCAAACTGGGCGAAGGTGTAGCAATCAAAATTATGGATAGTTCCGCTATATGCGATTACCGCATGGTTAAATACATGAAAGAGCTGGCCACCAAAAACAAAATTAAATGGCAAAATGAATTGCTGCCAGCCGGCGGAACTGACACTGCAGGTATGCAGCGCATGGCCAAGTACGGTACCATAGCAGGTGCAGTTTCCATACCAACCCGCCACATCCACTCAGTAATCGAAATGGCTGATAAGGACGATATTAAAGGCAACATTGATTTGCTGAACTTATGCGTTAGCAACCTCGATAAATACAACTGGGATTTTAATTGAGAGAGTATTGAGTATATAGTATTAAGTATTTAGACTTGATTCGCGCGGGCACAACTTATGCTCGTGTTTACTTGTTAAATAAAGGCTAATCCGGCATTTGTCTCAATACTTTATACTCACTACTAAATACCAAAAACATGTGGACCGAAGAAAACAACTCCCTGAAAAAGAAATTCAAGTTCAAAAACTTTTCCGAGGCATTTGCCTTTATGACCCGTGTGGCCCTGATTGCTGAAAAAATGGACCACCACCCCCTCTGGACAAACGTTTATAACGAACTTGAAATTACTCTCAACACCCACAGCGCCGGCGATATTGTTACCGAAAAGGATCGCAAATTGGCGGCTGAAATTGATAAGCTGGTTTCCTGAAAATTGTAAATGAAAGAATTTATTTTGCGAGGACGTATCGGTTGATGCGTCCTTTTTCTTTTTAAACACCGGTTATGTACACTGAACAGGAACAACACCATCTCAACCAGCTTACCGAGCAGCTGCTTAAACATACAGGCCATCATAATGCCAAAGAAAAAATCGATGCACTGCGCCAGGTTATTAATTATCACGACTGGCGGTATTACTCCCTCAGCCAGCCGGTTCTGCTGGATGTTGACTACGACAAACTTTTCAAAGAGCTTAAAAAACTGGAAGAAGAACACCCGGATTTTGTAACGCCCGATTCACCAACCCAACGGGTGGCGCGCGGACTTACTGAAGATTTTAAACAGGTGAGTCATTTAGTGTCCATGCTCTCGCTGGACAACTCGTACAATGCTGATGATGTAAACGCCTTTGACAAAAGCGTAAAAAAACTAACCGGTGCCGAACATGTGCAATATTGCGTTGAGCCGAAGTTTGATGGTTCAAGTATTGCGCTGGTTTATGAAAACGATATGCTGGTCCGCGCTGCCACCCGTGGCGATGGAGCGGTGGGCGAGGATATCACCAACAACGCCAAAGCGCTTGCCTCTATTCCGTTATCTGCCAAATTTTCAAAGTACGGAATTCACCGCATTGAAATACGGGGCGAAGTTATTATTCAGAAAGAAGTTTTTGAACGCATCAATAACGAAAGGAAAGCAAAGGGCGAAAAGCTGTTTCAAAATTCCCGCAACACAGCCTCGGGCTCCCTTCGTTTAAAGGACCCTAATGAATCAGCCACCCGTGGACTTGAAGCGGTTCTATATCACGTCAGTTTTGCTGAAGACAAAGAAGGCAAAAACCTGCTGGCAGATAAAATACACACCCATTTCGAGAGCATTGAAATGCTTTACAAATGTGGCTTCAAAACACCCATCCATGAATTGAAAGTCTGCACTGATGCAGAAGAAGCAATAGCATTTATTGAGCTATGGAATACCAAACGCAACACCTTCAGTATAGAAACTGATGGCATGGTAATTAAGGTAAATGATTTAAAGCTCCAGCAAAAATGCGGCTCAACCACGCACCACCCCCGCTGGGCCATGGCCTATAAATTTCAGGCCAAACAGGCACAGTCAAAATTGAAGGATGTTGAATACCAGGTAGGTCGTACAGGGGCTGTTACACCTGTAGCTAAAATTGAGCCGGTGGCCTTAGCTGGGGTAACTATTTCTTCAATATCACTGCACAATGAGGAATTCATTAAAGAGAAAGACATCCACATCGGCGATACAGTTATTGTTGAACGCGCCGGTGAAGTAATACCATACATTGTTGGCGTAGTGCCTGAACTTCGCACCGGGCATGAGAAGAAAATTCATTTTCCCACTCACTGTCCATCGTGTAACTCGGTGCTTATAAAAACGGAAGAAGAAGCCATCTGGCGTTGTGACAATGCCGATTGCCCTGCCCAAACCGAAGAGCGGGCCATTCACTTCGTATCAAAAGATGCGCTGGATATTGATGGCCTCGGCCGCAGCATTATTATTGACTTTATCCAGCGCGGATTTATCAAAAACCTGGAAGATATTTTCAAGCTGCCTTACTCCGAAATTCATGGACTGGAAGGCTGGGGGGAAAAGTCTGTCGAAAACCTGAAGAAAGGAATTGAAGATGCAAAAGGTCGTCCAATCTGGAGGCTGATAAATGCCTTTGGTATCAGGCTGGTTGGGGTAACCACATCAAAAGATATTGCCAGCCATGTAAAGAGTATACTCGACCTCGAAAAAATGTCGCTGGAAGACCTCACCAACATTGAAGGCATAGGCCCTAAAGTCGCCCAAAGTATTTACGACTTCTTCCAAACCCCCAGCAACATACATTTGGTAAAGGCGCTGGAACACCTGGGCGTAAACGTCATCAACCGCCCCGAAGATTCATTAGCCAAAAACAATAAGCTGGAAGGAAAAACATTCCTCTTCACCGGCTCCCTTCAACAATTTAACCGGGACAGGGCTAAGCAATTGGTAGAAGAAAACGGTGGTAAGCTGTTAAGCAGCGTAAGCGCGAATCTTAATTACCTGGTAGTGGGTGAAGATGCCGGCAGTAAACTGGCCAAAGCAAAAAAAATACCAAGCATTACGGTTTTGACGGAGGATGAGTTTTTGAATTTGATAGCGTAGACATTCTTATCAATTCATTATCTTTATACTATGGAAAAAAATAAGGTGAAAAAACTTACCAGCCATGATCTTGCATTCGGTATAGGCAGAAAAGCAACCGATGAGGAATTAGAGGAATTGCTTGCACGTCCAACCGGAAAAGGGAAAGATATTGAGCAGGTGCGAAAAGAAATTAAAGAGGCTTTAAAAGAACGGAGAAATTACGGCAAACTATCATGGTTTTGATGGGGAATGAGTTTATGAATTCGATTGCTTAGAAGACACAAATACTACTTAGGGGTTGAATAAAATATTTTAGGTGATTGATTAGAGTCGAAGATTAGCTATGGAAGATGGTAGCCCCAAATCCGAACGGGAAAAATTTTTAAGGGTCTTAGCGGTCGCGTTTATTCTATTTGCCGGATTCCAATCGGTATTTTCAGCAGACCTTACGGGCAAAATGCATCTAGCTTATTACGCTGCATTTATATTCATCTGGCTGGTGTCGTTTCGATACACTAGCATGTTTGTTACTTTGGTGGGAGGGAAAGACAACAAGCCGCCTGCATGGGTTCTTATCCTTTCCATGCAATTCCTCGTTATGCTATTCGTCTACAACAGGCATAAGATTAACGGCATGCCTTTGATAAACGTGTATGTAATACTTTTTACGATCCTCTTTGCAATAGCTTTTAGTTTTTCGACTCTCTATAAAAACACCAATATCAAATTGCCCGGATATCAAAACAGGAATTTTGTTGCTCCGATTATCATACTTAGCCTATTAATAGGTTATGGGCTTTCACTGGCCAGTAATTGTGCTTTAATTGTTGAATCAACAAAGCCTTATCCAAGCGCTATCACATCTAAGTTTATTGAGAGTGGCCGTTCTAGGTACGGTGTTTATCACATCCCGCATTTCGAAGTTCAACCATGGCCCTATAGCGAGACTTTTGGGAATGATATTGCTATTCCCGAAAGCTGGTTTGAGAGATATGAAAATATAAAGGAAATAAAGGCTGGAGATTCCGTTCTACTTACTGTCAACCGTGGATTGCTCAATTTAAACTGGATGGAAGCATCAAAGTTTATCCAAGCGCCTTGAAGCCCAAATTTTCTCATTCCTTATAAAACTCCACCGTCTCCTTCAACAAATCCTCCGTATCTTCCGATAATGCTTCTCCCTCGGTCCACGGATGTTTCGCCCCAAAATTATGATTGCCTCCTTCTATCAAAAACAAGCGGTTGCCCTTATTCCAGGTATGCATTTCAATAGCATTGGCAACCGGCACTGTTTCATCTTTGGTGCCGTGTATAATCAGAAATGGTATTTGTAATTGTCGCACAGCATCAGGCACAAATAAGCGGTCAATATTGGCATAGTAATCTTCATACATCTGCCACTTGATAGGCATCTGCTGGCCGGTGCGTTTGTTGGGCAGGTAAATCACCCCATCCCGTTTTATTTGCTCCAGTTGTTCCTTCGTCCAGTATTTGCTTACCTCACTTAAACTGGCCCAGGTACATAGCTTTTTAATACGTCTGTCCTCCCGGGCTTTTAATATCGAAATACCACCGCCGCGGCTATGGCCCAGCAGGTAAAGCAGTTCTTTGCTAACCTCAGCCTCCCCCACCGGAAAACCTCCTGAACAAACCCAATCAACCACAACCCCCAAATCATCCAGCTCAATCGAAATATTATCATTGCCAAAAGCCTCCAGGTCAACAAATTCAAGCGGGTTATCAATAGTAGTTCCGTTATGCGAGAAATTGAATTTTACAAACACAAACCCAGCCTTTGCAAACTGCTCGGCAACCTCATTATATGGCCCCCAATCTTTAAAACCGCGGTAACCATGGCTAAAAATCACCACCGGCTTTTTTAACCCATCCTTTTTGTAAAACACATCTATCAAAAAAGGCCTTCCGTGCTTGCTTTGCAGTATAATGTTTCGCTCACTTGTAATCATGCGCGAAATATACAAAATACAAGCCTCTCCCCGGCCCCGCTTCGCTGGCCAGCCCTCTCCATTATACTATTAGAGGGGGCAAGAAACTTAAACCGGCGCATTTCCCCTCTCTATCGCTTGCGATGGAGAGGGTGGTCGCTCGAAGAGGCGACCGGGAGAGGCCTGTATTCCATGCGTAATAACAAAGGTTTTAAATCAGGCTTTTGTTATAGAGTATAAACTTTACTTTAGTGCCCTGACCGCCGGTGATGTTAAATATGCTAACCAGCAGGTGCCGATGAAAAAATGGAATTAAGCTTAGACCAGATAAAAAAACCCATAGAAAAAGAACTGGACGAATTTGAAGTCAGGTTCAAAAAGTCTATGCAAAGCAAGGCCCCGTTGCTCGACCGCATTACGCATTACATCGTAAGCCGGAAGGGCAAGCAGATGAGGCCTATGTTTGTGTTCCTTTCGGCTAAGCTTTGTGGCGAAGTGGTTGAAGCCACATACGTTGCCGCTTCGCTGGTTGAGATACTGCATACCGCCACGCTGGTGCACGATGATGTGGTTGATGAATCGTACAAGCGCCGCGGCTTCTTTTCCATCAATGCCCTCTGGAAAAATAAAATTGCCGTTTTGGTGGGCGATTATTTGCTGGCAAAAGGCTTGTTGCTTTCTGTCGAAAATCAGCAATACAAATTATTGCAAATCCTCTCCAACACCATCCGCGAAATGAGCGAAGGCGAATTACTGCAACTAGAGAAGGCAAGGAGGCTGGATATTAAAGAGGATATTTATTTCGAAATCATCCGCCAAAAAACTGCCTCGCTCATCTCTTCAGCCTGTGCCTGCGGAGCCACAACAACCACGCAGGATGACACCATGATAGAGCGCGCGAAACTAATGGGCGAAAAAATTGGCATCGCTTTTCAAATCAAAGACGACCTGTTCGATTATGAAGAAGCAGAAATTGGCAAGCCCCGCGGTATTGATATTAAAGAACGCAAACTGACCCTGCCACTTATTTTTACTTTGAACAAAGTTACATCCTCAGAAAAAAAGCAAATCATCAATATAATCAAGAACGAGAACCAGAACATGGACAAAGTGCGCTGGGTAATAGACCTGGTGCGCAAAAACGGCGGCATGGACTACGCCGCCAAACGCATGAACGAATACCGCGAAGAAGCCCTGCGCATCCTGCATCAATTCCCCGAAAGCGATTCCCGTAAATCGGTTGAGCAACTGATTGAGTTTACAATTAGCCGGAAGATGTAATGCAGATGGAACGCTGATTTATTATGATTTAGAAGCAACAATAATAAATTCGGGATTTCATTTTCTGATTACTGCCCCATTCTCCAGGTATTTCATATCAGCATTAATCATAAAAATCATAATAAATCAGCGTTCTATCGCATTCATACATTCAACACCAGCATCTCTTCAATCACCTTTCTCCCATTCACTAGCCTCGGTATTTTATGCTGCCCTCCCATTTTACCCCTGCTTGCCATCCAGTCATAAAACAGGCCTTCTTTAGCAGGTATAACTTCAAGGTGCGATAAAGCCAGGTCGTGGTTGCGTTTTTGTTTGTAGTTGCTGTTTTCGTTTTGCAGTTGTGCGTCCAGTTCCAGCGTATACTGCTCCAGGTTCTCAGGTGGCTTCCTGAACTCAATCAAAAACTGCATGCGGCCTTTTGATTCGATATTGATGTATAATGGCGCTACCGTATATTCTTTAACGGCGCAGTTAAACTTTGCATTGGTTTTCATCAAAGCCTGCTCCACGTTCGATAACAGCAGGTCTTCGCCAAAGGCATTGATATACTCCTGCGTGCGGCCGGTTATTCTGAACGCAAAAGGATCAATAGAAGTAAATGTTATCACATCCCCAATTACATAACGCAGCAGGCCGTTGTGCGTGGTTACCAAAAGCACATAAGGAATATCTGCTTTCACTTCTTCAAGCGGTACAGGCCTTGCATTTTCATTGCCGTATTGATTGAAAGGAATAAACTCATAAAAAACTCCATTATCTGTCAGCAGCAATAAATCACCGCCCTGCATATTTGCCTGTATGCCAAAAAAGCCTTCGGTGGCGTTATATACTTCGTAAAAGATAATATCGTCCCGTCCAAACAGCTCGGTAAACTGTTTGCGGTATGGCTCAAAACTTACCCCGCCATGAAAAAATATGCGCAGGTTTTTCCAAAGGGTTGTTACTTTATTGAAATGAATTTCATCCCGTATTTTGGCAAGCACAGCCAGGTGCCAGGTAGGTATGCCACTGATGGTGCCTATATCCGCTTTACTTACTTCTTCAGCTATTTTGTTCAGCTTGTAATCCCAGCTGGGATGTGTTATCAGTTTAACACCCGGCACATAAATGGTCCTGAAAGCCAAAGGCACATTGCGCAGCATAATAGCAGAAATATCGGCCACCACAATTCCTGAAGGCGATAATGTTTCATACACCCCACCCGGCAACGCAAAGTTTTTATGTGTCAGAATATCTATCCCCTTATCCAGGTAATGAAGGCGCGAAAGGCTGAACAGCGTTCCCCGCACATGCATGTTATCTACAATGTAGCGGGTAATAGGTATCAGCTTGCTTTTGCCACTGGTGGTACCGGCAGTTTTGCCAAAGTACTTCACCTTACCGGCGGTCATTACTTTGCTTTGACCTGATTTTATTTTTTCGATATAAGGTTCGTAAAAACTGTATTGGGTAACCGGTATACGTGTAAATTCTGCATAGCTTTTTACCTCATTTAATTTCAGGTCTTTACCTAGTTGCGTTTCCGAAAGTTCATGGATAAGCTTTGCAAAAATTTTTTGCTGGTCTGCTAAAGATTGGCGCGCGGAAAACTGTGGGGGGAAGAAGTGTTTAAGATAAAATCTGAAAGCAGTATTCTTTAAGTCGTGCGCCATGTTTGCCCCTTAAAGCCCTTGGGTTATTTTAAAACTGCCTTGTTCTCACCGGCAGCCACCTTCAATGCCATTGCGATGCGGTTTAATAACGATTGGAGCTCGTTAAAATAGCTTGTGTATTTTTCCTGGGCGCTCAACGTTACACCTGCCCTGAATATCCAGCTAATCACAGGCAATATTTCAAGATATAACGTAAGCTTGCCCGGAACGGTCTCTAACCTGATAGTTGTTGTTAGCGCCTTTAGTTCCTCGCTCTGATTTGTTTGTGTAACAAAGGCGAGAAGCATCGTTTTGTATTCTTCCACTGATTTTAGGTAATCTTCCATACCCGCATTCATAAGCCCATTTAAAATGGTCTGTCCACCGGTATCTTTAAGAACGGTCTGCATTTTGCTGTTGGCATTTAATATCCTGTCGGTATAACTAAGCAGGCTATCGTAATTAACCACATTACCGGTCTTATCTGCGCTTTGGGTATTAAAAATATTCTTCCTTCGTAACTCAAAATTCTGTCCCAGATATACCCGGCGCACCACTTCATCGCTGGCAAGGTCTTCCGCCGTGCCCTGCTTCAATATTTTACCTTCAAATAAAAGATAGGCCCGGTCGGTGATAGACAAAGTTTCCTGCACATTGTGGTCGGTAATCAAAACACCGATATTTTTTTGTTTCAGTTTGCCTACAATGCGCTGGATATCCTCAACAGCAATAGGGTCAATACCGGCAAAGGGCTCATCCAGCAAAATAAACTTCGGGTCGGTGGCGAGGGCTCTCGCTATTTCAGTCCGTCTTCTTTCTCCTCCCGACAATACATTACCCATACTGCGGCGCACCCTGTTTAAACCAAACTCCGATAGTAAAACTTCAAGCCTTTCTTTCTGTTCCTTTTTCGAAAGCTTCGTCATTTCCAGAACTGCTGCAATATTATCCTCCACCGAAAGATTCCTGAACACCGATGCCTCCTGCGGAAGATAACCTACACCCAGCTGCGAGCGCTTGTACATGGGCAAATCGGTCAGTTCTGTTTCGCTTAAATAAATCTTCCCTTTATCGGGTGGCACAAGCCCCACTATCATGTAAAACGACGTGGTTTTACCCGCGCCGTTAGGCCCCAGCAAACCAACAATTTCACCCTGGTTCACTTCAACCGACACATCGTTTACTACAGTGCGCCCCTTATATACTTTAACCAGGTTATCAGCCCTTAATGTAATCATAGTCTAAAAATCATACCCAATGGATAAATAATACATGGGCTTTTGCGATACCACTTGTGTGTCTACGCCCCATGCTACATCTAATTTAATAAAGTAACCAAACAGCGAGGTTCGGAAGCCCGGCCCAAAGCCCATAATAACCGGCGATTTATATTGATGCAGGTTAACAATAACCGAAGGATTATCGAGGGGATTGGGAATAGATTGCGAAAAGAGCGGATTATTATTGGAGAAAGGTGACAGTCCTTCCCACGCAGTGCCGGCATCAAAAAAGCCCACAATCTCGAAGTTCCTGATTATCTCCGATTTGATATTGCCGTTAATCAAAGTCGAAAACAGAGGAATGTGCAGCTCGGAGTTAATAAGCACAAACTTATCGCCGTTACGTGCGTTTTGCTGAAACCCGCGCACCGGTGTGGCCAGCGTTTGAAAGAAATAATTGTTTTTGGTATCAATTGGCGTGTTGTAATCAAACTTGCTGTACGATGGGGCCGTTAACCAGTTATCAAGCCCGCCCATGTAATAAAGCATTTTTGCAGTACCGAATGAAGCGGCCCCCGAAATGCGGTTGGTCCACACTATGTACTTCCATAGTTTAAGCGAATACCTTGCATCAAAGCCTACATTAAACATTACCGTTTTATTGAACACCGGTTCCGGCAGGTCAAAATTGGTTCCGGCCTGAACGTTCTTGGCAGGGAACTCCTTCAGCACTTCAGTAAACATTTTAAACCGGGCGCCATAACGGATGTTAGGCAAATTAGTTTGCAGGCAATTATCAAACACATATTCAACCCGTTCGCCAAGCCAGTTATCAGAAGTGTTTGGCAGGTTAAGCGATAATGAATCTTCCGATTTGTATGCTATCTTATCGTTTCTGAAACTGGAAATTGACCTTACGCTGTTCAGCACATTTATGGGGTACGATAAATACGCCTCCAGGTAAGTAGTCTTTATACTATAATCAACCGTTTCTCCACTAGGCAAGGGTGTGGTGGTAAACGGAAGTTCACTGTAGGCAGTACTGGTTTGTGAACCGCGATAGAAAGTATATTTCTTATCCAGCCTTTTTTTCAGATTCTCATAAGTCAAAAAGTACTGGCTGTTATCTTTTATACCTGCAAAGGGCAACATAATGCCACCGTAGATTTTATAATCTTCCAGCAGGTCGGTAATGCCCACCTTAATAAACGCACCCAGGGTATTTACCTTATAACTTGGCGATGACGGATCGAAAGGCTGGTACCGGGTTACTATCGGATTGTTATCTAACTGCGCAACCACATTATCAACCATAAAACGTACAAAATACGGCCTCACTTTCGAGAACCTGAACACATAACCATTCTCCGTCATACCCATTCTTGATGCCGAAGCCGAATCCCAGTCAAACAGTTTAATGCCGTAGTCAAATTCACTTTGAAAATCATGCGGCTGTTTACCACGGCTTGCCCTGATAGAATCATTATTCTGCGTGGCACTTTTAACCATTTGCTGCGCCTTCTTTTCATCAGCTGCCGAAAGCGGGTTGCTGCGGCGCAGTAACTGGTTCATGTATTCCATGTTCGGAGCCTTACCCTGGCTTGCCATAGTGCCCATATCATACTTACGGAACTGCAACCTGCCTTTCACCCTGAACATATCTAGCGCCATTTGCTTTTCAGGTATTACACTTTGGGCCATAATACCAAAAGTGTAATTGGTGTATGGCGCAACAACGCCACCAATTTTATATACCTTCTCAAATGATGAGTCCTGGAAAGTAACTGTGCTGCGGTCTATGGCCGAATCAAGCGGAACATTTTCGCGCACTTGTACTGAGTCCTCTTCATCTGTTTCTTTCGATACAAAGCGGTAGGTTTTCTGGTTATGATCAAACACCCTTTCAAAGTGTCCGGTATACCGGTTGCGTACGCCATTGGCATCACTCAAAAAACAATATTCCTTATCACTAAAGTTTTGCGGAAACGTTTCGTTGGCGTAAGGAGTATTGGTAATCCGGTAAAGCACATTGGGGTTTGCATCCAGGTCGTAAAAAAACAGGTCCAGCTGTTTGTTCATCAACTGCGACTCGTACCGCTGTGGCACCAGCGTATCTTCCTCGCGGTTGCTCGAAAACATAATACCATGCATACTATCGGCATTGATATAAGCGGGATACAGGTCATCGAAATAATCATCTGTCAGCTTACGGGTAGTAGTAGATGCAATGGTATACAGGTAAATATCAGATTGCCCGTTTTGCATGGCACTCATCACCAATTGCTTCGAGTCAACAAAATTAAAACTCAGCACCCGCTGAAACTTCCTTACCGGGTTTTTAGTGGTTTTGCCTTTCTCAATGTCGTAGAACGAAAGCCAGGTATTGGGTCCGCGCTCAGTAATAGTAGCGACTCTTTTACCTGACGGATCCCAGGCAATAAGCGGCACTGATTCATCTGTAAAAATCGTATTGGTCCTGAAGCCACCTCTCAATATCACCTTGCGCTTATTGGTCTCCGTGTTCAGCAAAAAAACTTTCCAGCGCCCTATGTCATTACTGGCGTAAGCAATGTATTTGCCGTCCGGACTAAGTTTGGGTTGATAATAGTCCAGGTCTTTTCTAAGCTTGGTTTTTACCACCGTATTATCAGGCGGCAGTGAAGATATTTTTGCTTCATTACTAAACCGGTTGTAATAATACACATACCAATCCTGCAGGGTTTGAGAAAGGCTGGTGCCCAGCACAAACATAAAACCGTTCTCAACACTGCGGTTAATGCGCGTGAGGTACAAAATATTATTCACTGCGGTTTTGCCATGCACTTCTTCAATATAATGCCAGATGGAATGACCTACAAAGATGGCCTCGTCGGGTTTTAGTTTATTCAGTTTTTTAAAGCGCCCGCTCAATATTCCATCGCGTAGTTTATCTTCCATTTCACTGTTCCAGGGTTGGCCTATGTAATGAATAAGGCCTAGCCGGTACCAATCAGGCAGGTTTAGTAACACGGCGTTCTGAATTACTTCGGTAAAACTGGTTCCACGAACCATTTTATCAATGTAAAGTTTCGAAAGCCCCTCCCTGATTTGCTTGTCAAGATCGCGGTGGTCGCCATTAAAGTAGATGAATATTTTGTTGTCCGGAATCTTAATGGTTCCGCCGGCATTTTGCCCCGGTTCGTAAATGCCGATATTGGTTTGGTTAAGCTCGTTGATGCTGTTGTAAATAATAATATCAATCTTTTTCTTGAACCGGTAGTCGAGCATTTTAGCAAGCTCGTCGGCATTGTCTTCGGCAGATTTGATTACGTACTTGGCTACGTCCTGACCGCCCTGGTAGTAATAGGTAGTAAAGTTATCGCTTTCGTAGTACGAGAAAATAAAGTCTTTATACTGCACCCGGTTCTGCCCAAAGGTTTCGGTGGTACTGGTTTGGGCATCTGCAACTTTCAACAACAGGCATAATAATATCGCCCACAAAAAAGGGAGCCTGTTTTGCGGAAATACTTTGGGTGTATATTGTAATAGAAGACTCCGTTTAATCATATCCGCATTTTCAACCAACGCCTTTGCTAACACTTTGTTTTCCAAAAGCTGCGGTTGTAATTACTCATCTTTATATTAGCCTTTCAAACTTAATCAAAATAGTTACATGCTCAAGATTCATAAGCTAACTTTTAACCCTTTCTCTGAAAATACCTACGTTGTAACCGATGAAACCAAAAATTGCGCCATTATTGACCCCGGTTGCTGTAACGATAAAGAACGGAATGAATTGCTCGGCACCATTGAAGCATACGGATTAAAACCGGTGCTTTTGTTAAACACCCATTGCCATATTGACCATATACCCGGCAATAAGTTTATTTACGAAAAATACGGGCTGTTGCCGGAAATACACCCCAACGAGCTGGAGATACTGCGCCTGGCCCCTCAATACGGAAAGTTTTTCGGTTTTGATTGCCCGGTAAGTCCTGAGCCGCATAAATTTTTAAACGAAGGCGATGAAGTAACCGTGGGAAACACCGTTTTTAAAGTACTTTTTACACCCGGGCACTCACCGGGAAGCATTTCATTTTACAGCGCTGCTGATAAGGTTGTAATAAGCGGCGACGTTCTTTTTTACCGCAGCGTGGGCCGATTCGACCTGCCTGAATCAAACGGAAAAGATTTATACCACAGCCTTGTAAATGTGATGATGAAATTACCTGACGATGTAAAAGTCTACTCGGGCCACGGCCCCGAAACCAGCATTGGTTTCGAACGGTATAATAACCCGTTTATACAGGATGAGGGAAGTTTTGGGTAGTAGATTATTTCCCTAAAACGAAAGCGGCCCGAATTATCGGGCCGCTTTCGTTTATATCTTAATTCCGGAAGTACTATTTAGGACTTACCGGTGTATTGTTATCAGGTGTTGTTGGCGCCGGGGTTTGTGCAGGCGTTTGAGCCGGAGCCTGGGCAGGTGTAATTGCCGGTGTGCTGGCCGGAGTTTGCTGTTGTGCCGGTGGTGGTGTCTTCTCGTTCGACTTGGCATTTTTCTTCGGCGTATCGTCTACAAAAGATATTCCCGAATTATTTTCGCCGCTCTTCTTGCCGCCTTTATTAAAGTTAAACAGCAGTGAGAAACGCAGCGTATTATCAAGCGGGTTCCTTAAAATTGTAGTTGGTATCAGGTACGAGAAATGCAGACCTACCACACTGTATTTTACAGTTAAACCTGCCTCTAAAAACTGGCGGCCGCCGGCAACTTGCGGCTCGTAAAAATATCCAAAACGGACACCAAATTTTTTATCATAAAAATATTCTGCGCCAGCGGCAAGAGTAAACGACCTGAGTTCGGATATAGCCGAAACATCACCAAAACTTTCAAACATGCCTTCTATAGATGATTTTGTACGATTAACTGTGTCAGAATTAGAAGCAGCATCGTATTTGGTTGGAATCAGCAGTTTATTAATATCAGAATAAATACCAACTGAATTATGTTTATCTAAATAAGCAGTATAGCCTAAACCAATACCCAGATTGGCGGGAATAAAATCCTTAGTTACGCTTGAAGTATATGACATTTTGCTGCCGATGTTCGAGATATTCATACCACATGAAAACTCATGCTGAATAGGTTTGTCTTCGCCATAAACTTTATGAAAATACCATGAAATATCTCCGGCACCTGCCTGACCCGGTCTAACCAATGCACCACCAACGTTTTGGCCGCTTGCCAGGTTAGAGTATATATAACGAAGCGATGCAGCAATGGAAAAATAATCGCCCAGTTTACGTGCATAGCTTACATCAACGGCAAATTCGCGGGGCATAAACTGTTGGGTGTTGGTTCCGTTCTGATCGGTAAACTGGATATTACCCAACGAGAAATAACGTAATGAGGCTGAGATAACCTGCTCCTTTTTTACCTTGTAATAACCGTTTAAGCTGGCCAGGTAAATATCATTTACCAGCGCTTTTAACCACGGGCTGAATGACATAGCAAACCCATAATCATCAGGCACAAATGCCATTTTTGAAGGATTAGCATATAAACCATTGGCATCTGCCGGTGTTGCAATACCTACGTCGCCCATACCTCCTGCCCTTGCATCAGGGTTGATACGCAGAAACGGAACGGCCGTAGTAATAGTTTGGTTTACTATCTGTCCACCAGTGGTGTTGCTCGCAACCTGTGCTTGTATAGCAGAAGCCACTAATATACCATAAACAAACAATGTAAATCTCTTCTTTAATAATGACATGAACTTTGATTTATTAACTCTTTTCGCGGTAAAACTACCTTAAAACCACTAATTTTTCAAATTTGTTGGCCACGTCACCGTTTGCATCGCGCACCGTTACCTTATAAACATATACCCCTTTACCTATCGGGTCGCCGTAATCATCAAGCCCGTCCCACACTATTCCATCTACCCTGTAACCGGTACTTTGCACCTGCTGAACAATGTTTTTCACCAAATGCCCGCTTACCGAGTATATCTGCACACTCACATTTAATTCGCTGCACGGCATGTTGTGCTCAAACATAAACTCCGTATGCGTTGTAAACGGATTCGGATAGTTAAACACATGAGTTAACGCAAGCTTGGCATTGTTTGTTACAACGAATTCGGTGTATGCCTCGTTACTCTGGTCATAAATATCCCATGCTTTTACTTTTAAAGTATGGTTTCCCGCAGTCAGATTAGTAAACGGATACCTTACTTCTCCCTGCGTGAAGTTATCTAACGCGCTTTGGTAATAATTATTGAGTACTACCGCATTTTGACTGTTATTGTCCAGTACGGCAGTCATATTATGGCCTACCCCACTGCCTGCAGTATTAATTCCACCCGGGTCCTGCAGTTCAACCAGCAATAAAGGGTTGGCATTGGTAATACCCCCATAAACAAACTTGGTATCATTCATATATAAGCTCACCTTAGGCCCGTTCCCGTACGTTTTACCTGTATCTGACGACCCACCCACCACAATAGCATTACTATAACCATTGGCATCCACACCCGCACTCGTGCTGGCGTAATAACTAAGCCTGCCGGGGCCATATTGATAGTTAATATCCTTGGGCACCACAAACGAGAAACTGAAACTTCCCTGCTTTACGCTTGCGTTGCCTTTAAAAAGAATGTTTTTATATACCTGGAAATCGATAATACCGGGCTCGGGCGGACTAACAGGGTTATTTAATGTCTGTATCGTAGAAATCTTATCGTAAACCACCGGGTAAATATTACCATTAAAAGAGGTCATTTTGTTGTTGTTGTTATCCCTCACCTCACCGGTAATCGTAATTGTTGTAAGGGCTTTCAGGGTGTCGTGCGGGGCGGTAACGGGCTTACTATCTACCATGGTAGTTACCACGTTATTGTGCGGGTAATCAAGTTGCACCGCAGGGTCGCCCAGCAAACAGAATTTACGGGTGTTAGCACCGTCGGTGCTGAAAATAACTCCGTTCTTACTCAGCATCGTTACTTCACCCATAGTGGCATACCTGCCCTGGTACTGGGCAAATAAGTGATCAAAAATGGCTGTATCAATGGTGGCATTATCATATTCAAAAACCAACCTTACGGTAGTTATTGAACCGATAGCCCCGCCGGTGCCGTTAACAACCAGCCATTCTCCTGCCGTGCGGCTGGGCAAATCATACCGGCTGAAATCGCAGGTGCAGGTTATAAAAAGAGGATAAAACTGATTCGATAGCTGAACAATATCAGCCATATTAAATATCCGGGCGTTGCTCCAGTTGGTTGGTCCGCCGTGCCCTACCCAGTTAACTACCAGCGTGCCTGAATTTATATCATTCAGAATAGCCGTATTTACATCCGGAAAACGGTCGCCGGCCGGGGTAGCATCCAGTTTGTAAGCATCACAATAAATCTTGTCGTAATTATAAGCGGGATACTGCGCGCGCGTTGCCTCAGCCAGGGCATCAGACGCAACTTCAAAAGTGGTGCCGCCGTTAAAAAGGTAGTCTGAAATAAAGGTTATCACATTCCTCCAGCCGTTGTTGGTGGTAACCTGGGCGCAGGTGGTGCAGGTTGGCGTAGTGCTTTTATAAGTCTTAATCTTGGTAACCATGGCCTCGGCTTCTGTCTCGCTCTCAACCGGAAGCCTGCCTACCGATAAATCCAGCATCTGGAATCCGCCCTCTATCTGCCCTCCTTCATTCTGGTCCAATAACCCGAAAAAATCATCCGAAGTATACGTTTCAAGCTGGTTATATGATTCTGAACTTTGATAGGTAGATATAAAGTTATTGGCATCGGCAACACGGCCCTTCGGATCGTATGAGCCATCGCCCAGCAACAACAGGTAGCGCGGTAATTTTGAAGTATCGCTGCCTGCACGCTGGTATAACATTTCCATAAAATCGCGGATAGCTGAAATATCGGGCTTACCGCTGGCAAATTCATTATATACCTGGCTCAGCAAAACCACGCTGGTCGAAATATGATCGGTATTAATATGGTAGTTGGCCAGGTCGTTGGCTGCCGTAGCAAAATCATCGTAGGTAACAATTACCATCTGCGGTTGCCCGGTAGCATGTAAGTTCTGGTTGCTAACCTGTTCAACATAAGCAGGGTTACTGAAAGTCCCGTTCGTGTTCAGGGCAATAAATTCCTTTAACTGGTCGGTATTGGCATTAAAAGTCAGCTGAGACCCGCTTGTCGAGGAACTCATTTGCTGAATGCCCCCCACGTTGGTAACGTCCCACACCACTGTATTTGCGTTTACTCCCGATAGCTGAAAGCTTGATACATTGCCTGTACCTACAGAGGCAATATCTCTGAAAGTCATGGCATCGCCCACCATCGTTAAGCTTCTTTTACACAGCACCTCAAACCAAACCAGGTAAAATGCAGCAGTGCCTGATGGATCCTGTGTTGGAACAAAGCTGTACGAAACATTCAGTGTTGGCGAGTTGGCCAGAAAACTGCCAACTGCATATTGTGAATCAGCCCCCGGTGGATAATCCTGCCCCGGAGTAATACCGGTATCGTACTGAGATAGCAGCGAAACGCCGTTAACACTGAGGGTAGTTGTTGAAGGATAGGTTGAATTTACAGCAATAAGAGAGTTAATGGTAACCGAATCAGAGGTAATCAAATTCGGAAAATTATATGAAAAAGATTCGGTGTTATTAAAGCTGGTTAGTTGGTCGCCCATCCAAAGTTTACCGCTTTGCAACAGGTTTACCTGGTCATTGTTACGGTAAGCGTGGTCATCAAAATAGTTAAAACTTTTGTTGGGGCTGCCGCTTGCCGTTTCGGTTGTCACACGCTTACCTGTTCCGGCATCAGTAGTTAAAAAGTAATAGGTTGAATTGGTATACAGGTTTTTTTCGTGATAAAACTGCTTTGTCGTGGTATTCAGTTTCCAGTCATCAGGCATTTGGCCATAAAACAACAGGTAATCGCCGTTATCAAACTGGCCGTTGTTGTTGGCATCAACAAACAACGTAGGGTTTTCCAGCAAATCATCCGGCCGCGCTGCCGAATTCAAATCGGGCACCATGCCGCCGCCATTGCCAAAAATGGCCAGCTTATTTACATTGATAGTTGAAGGATCAACATTAAGCGTCTTCTTCAAAAAGTTATAATCTATCTTATATATTCCATCGGCATTTACCGAAATCTTATACCACGTTCCGCTTGATAATACAGAGTTTGCCGCATAGGAGTTCAACGATTTTAGCTGGTGCGCCCCAGGTGTTACCGAAAGCTTAACGGTAAACGATTCCAGTTTTTCCAAAGCGCCTGTTGCCGGGTTTTTACGGAAAGGCAGCAACGAAACAACAGCCCTGGCCTGCTTCTTATAATAGCTTATCTCACTTTTGGGATTCAGCGTAGTGGTAATATACTTAACACTGGCATTATCAATCCCGGTAGCTGCTGAGTAAACAGGATTAACCACCTGCACCGAAACTGCACTACCCGCTACCGCAGCAAATTCTTCTATATAAACCGGCAGCATACCATAGGTCATCAAATGGGCCGCGCTCTTAAATGTTGGCTGAATTATATTTTTTCCGCCCGCAACAGTCATGGTTTTGGGGGTGCTGCTCCAGGTAATTTTACGTGCATAATCCTGCGCGTTGGCAGGTAAAACACCCAGCAAACACACCAAAACAAGCAAAACTGCGGTGTTAAAACCCGAAAAAACCTTCTTAAAAACTGGAGTTACCGATTCGATCATTATTTTTGGACACTTTTTGAGGGTGCGCAATAAAACGCAGCCTTTTCTGTTTTATTTTCTTAACAATGCATTTTTTGAAAAAGAGGTTTAAATATATCGTTTTCGGCATCATTCTATTATTAATGGCTGCCGATTTATTTTCGCAGGACGTAGAGATGTCGCAATATTTCTGTGCTCCTCTTCAGCTTAATCCTGCGCTTGCCGGTATTTCCTACGGCCCCCGCGTTACCCTCAACTACCGTAACGAATGGCCGGGTATGGGCAATGGTTTCAATGGCGGCTATACTACATATATGGCGGGGTACGATATGCATATTGATGCCATCCACGCCGGTATCGGCGCCCTTTTTACCGGCGATCAGATTGCTGCCGGGCTTTACGGCACCTATAAAGCCAGCCTTATATACAGCCAGCAAATAAAAATAAACCGGCATATGGCCATTAAAATTGGTGTTGAAGGAACTTACATCCACTCCGAAATAAAATGGAACCAGCTGTTGTGGAGCGATATGATTAACCCCCTTACCGGCTTTTATAATGATGTAAATGTGCCTAACCCCACCAGCGAACCTAATCCACAATCTACCACCACTAATACAGGCGATATGTCGGCCGGCGCCGTGTTTTTTACAGAGAATCTTTATGTAGGTTTTGCCGTAAATAACATGCTCATGCACCACCAGAACTTTACTACCGATGCTTCCGTGCTTACCCCTTTAAACTTTGTGGCCCATTTTGGGGGTCAATGGAATGTTAAACATAACAAGAGCCAATGGTACAATATCTGGGTATCACCAAACGTTTTATTGGTGAACCAGGGCAATTTTTACCAGGCCGAGGCCACCTTCTTAACGGGCATAAGTATGGTTTATTTTGGTCTGGGCTACCGGAATGTTATCTATAATTCTGATGCCGTAATCGGCTATGTAGGGGTAAAAAAAGGCAAATTCAGGGTGGGGTACAGTTATGATTATACCATCTCTAAATTGTTAAATAAAACGGGGGGAACGCACGAACTTTCCTTTACTTTTAACTGGACAGGCGAGGATAATTCGCTTAACCCCAAAAAGAATAAAGGATACGTGCCTTGCCCCGATATTTTGAATTTTTGATTTTGGAAATTAAAATTCTATATTAGCGACCTTGTAAAACAAGCTTAACCCTTAATAATCGTAAACAATTTAAACGTAATGACAATGAAGCTTAGCAAATTGTATCTCTACCTGGCACTACCGGTTCTTGTAGGTATGTCTTCATGCGGTAAAGAAAAGTCCAGTGTAACAGGATGGAACTACAATGACCCGAAGAACGGGGGTTTTGAAAAATCTACAACTCCCGACCAGGCAACCGGTCCGGGCCTGGTGTATATTCAGGGTGGTACATTTATGATGGGAACTACTGAAACGGATGTGATGTATGAGTATAACGAAGTTCCCCGTCGTGTTACCGTAAGTTCATATTACATGGATGAAACCGAAGTGGCAAACATCCACTACCGCGAATATTTATACTGGATGGATCGCGTATTCGGAGCCGATTTCCCGGATGTAGTTAAAAAAGCTACGCCCGATACTTTGGTTTGGAGAGATAACCTGGCTTACAATGAGCCTTACGTTGAATATTATTTCCGCCACCCGGCTTATGATTTCTACCCGGTGGTAGGGGTAAACTGGCTTCAGGCAAGCGACTTCGCTTCATGGCGTACTGACCGTGTTAACGAAAGAATCCTGATCGACAAAGGTGTTTTGGCTGAAAACCCTTCTCAGGTTGGCGCCGATAACTTCAATACCGAAGCTTACCTGGTTGGCCAGTACGAAGGCTCTGCAGGTAAAAGACCTGTTAAAGACTTAAACCCGCAAGGAACCGGAACCCGCCACGTGCGCATGGAAGACGGTATCATGTTACCTAAATACCGTTTACCGACAGAAGCTGAATGGGAATATGCTGCTTTGGCACTTATCGGTAACCAACCGGCTACAACCGAAGAAAGAATCACTGACAGAAGAATTTATCCATGGAACGGTACTTCAACCCGTTACCCTAAATCAGGTATGTGGCAAGGTCAGTTCCTCGCTAACTTCAAAAGAGGACGTGGTGATAACATGGGTGTTGCAGGTAAGCTGAACGATAACGCTGATATCACTGCACCGGTTAAATCTTTCATGCCTAACGATTTCGGCTTGTATAACATGGCCGGCAACGTAAACGAATGGGTAATGGACGTTTACCGCCCAATGACCAGCACCGATGCATCAGACTTCCGTGCATTCCGCGGTAACCAATACCAAACCAAAGTACTGGATGCCGAAGGCAAACCGGTTGATAAAGACAGCCTGGGCCGTATTCAATACCGCCCTGTAACACAGGAAGAAAGTGCTAACCGCCGTAACTACAGAAGAGGCGATGTTAGAAACTACCAGGATGGTGATGAAGTTTCGAACGTAGACTACAAATTCGGTTTATCATCTATGATTAACGACGAAGTTCGTGTTTACAAAGGCGGAAGCTGGAAAGACAGGGCTTACTTCTTATCTCCTGGTACCAGAAGATATTTAGACCAGTCATATTCTACTGATGACTTAGGTTTCCGTTGCGCTATGGACCGCGTAGGTTCACCGGCCGGTAACTCAATCAAAGGTGGTAACAACTTCCCAACCGAACACGGCAAACGCAAAATGAAAGGATAATTAATCCCTCATTAAAAGATAAACAAAAGACCCGGTGAATTTTCATCGGGTCTTTTGTTTTAATAAAGACCTTAACGAAACCTGCAAACTTAGACCAAATTTAGCCAATCCTGTCCCCTCTCTATCGCTTGCGATGGAGAGGGGTGACGAGCGATACCGATAGAGTTTATCCCGATTTTTATCGGGAGGGTGAGGCCGGCTGCTGCGAGTGGAACCGTCCATGCACGGTTCCACTTATTTTTCATTAATCATTTAACCATCAGCCATTTAAACCATTTTCACACGGTTACAGTGACAACCGTTTTTTTTCAACGCTAACCCCTCAAAAAGCGACCTTTTGCTCAAGCCCGTTTTATGTTCTATTAATATGCTAAAAGCTAAAAACACCCCCCCAAATTACCCCGTAGAGACGCGATGCCCGCGTCTCCCGTGCCACATCATCCGCCCCCCAATCACTTGGCACAACTATTCCTTCTCATTAAATGTAAACAGAATCCGACGCAACAAAAAGAACAATTTTGTGTGGTGGCTGCATTTTGTATTGCTGGGCAGCGGTTCTCCCGCATCGGGAGTTAGAGGGTTTGCGTGGCTGATTTTCCTTAATTTAACAGCACATCCTATACCCACCCGCACTATTGAATTAATCTTTAATACTATATTTATGGGCGAAAGGACTTTGTTTTTGCGGTAGTGCATTAAATGTTCTACTTTAGAAAACCCCGCCGTTAACTACAATGATTTTTCAATTTACATGAGGCAAATAGTTTTACTCCTTATCGTTTGTTTCGTCCTAAAAGTTTCTGCTCAGAAAAATGACTATAACTGGCTTACAGGATACCAAAGTTATTACCATAGTATTCATGATTCAACGGCTTACGGTTTCACTTATGGAAATATTGAATTTGATTTTAATTCAACCCCTGTAAACATTGCTTTTGATTCTATCTCGATGAATTTTGATTTCACCGAAACTTCTCAAAGTGATAGTGATGGCAATTTACTTTTTTATACTAATGGCATATATATTGCCAATAAACTTAATTTACCTGTTTCAAACAGCGATAGTTTAAATGTAGGTTACCTCGATACCGTTTGGGATCCAACCATTATGACTACTGGCTATAGGAACGAACAAGGTATTCTGGCAATACCTAGCGCGGTAAATCCTAGGCAATATTATGTAATCTCTACCTACGTAGACATAATTCCTCCTCCGGGCGGGAATGTTTATTGTTCTAAAATTTTAGTGGCTCTTATTGATATGTCACTCAATGGGGGGTTAGGGGAGGTAATTTATAAAAACCAGGCAGTTATCAACGATAACCTCGGTGAAGAGGTTCAATGTGTAAGACACGGTAATGGAAGAGATTGGTGGATTTTAGTTCAGAGGAGAAATACAAATTGTTTTTATCGGATCTTGTTAGACACAAGTGGGGTGAATGTTTTACCGGATTTGTCGTGCTTAGGCGACACTGTGTCATATGGGCAGGTAAGCGCAGCTTGTTTTACGCCGGACGGGACTAAATATGCATATTTGGGCACTTCTTCAGGACTTGACGTTTATGATTTCGACAGATGTACCGGTATTCTGAGTAGTCCTCGACATTTGCCGTTGCCTATTCTGACTGATTCAAATTGGATTGGAGTGGGGTTGGCGGCATCACCCAATAGCAGATTTTTATATGCATCATTAACACATCAACTATATCAATTTGATCTGCTAGCCGATGATATCTTTTCATCTATTGATACCGTTGGTATATATAGTGGCGGCCATTTACCTGGCACACCGCAGGTACAAAGCCTTTTTCATATACAACAACTAGCTCCCGATGGCAAAATTTATATGAGTGGTGGTAATGCGGTACCATACTATCAGGTAATAAATTATCCAGATGAAAAAGGGGCATTATGTAATTTTGTTCAGGATGGAGTTCACTTACCTTGTTTAACAGATGGCATCCCCAATTTCCCTAACTATCGCTTAGGTTCTTTAACACAAGGCCAATGCGATTCATTAACAGCTTTTACGCAGGATGTACGCGATGCTAAAGAGCAAATACTAAAAGTGTTCCCTAATCCCGCCAACGATATTGCAACCGTTGATTACGGCTTTACAGATTGGAATAAGGGTGCAGTGAGTTTGGAGATTGCTAATGAGCTAGGGCAGCTCGTTTATACCCAAACTCTACCCATGTATAGCGGTTTTCAAAAATTAGAGATGGGTCAGTTTGCTGCAGGCTCCTATACAATCTTTATCAAACGGGCTAATGCGGTTGTGGCGGCCAATAAACTGGTTGTAGTGCATTAATGCCCCTCCCAAGCCCCAAAATAAACCCTCAATTTTCCTTTTTTTAAGTTTCTTTGCCGCTCCATAATTGTCAATATAAATGGCCGATATCAAACTTTATTTAAAGCGAAAAATCAAAACATTATCCCTGAGGTTTAATGTCCATAAATTTTTAGGGCCGCTGCCCAATGCATTTTTACAAATTGCATACATAGCCGAGTTCAGCCGCTGGAGAGAAAAAAACAGCACCCCCGCCTTCAACGACTTTTACCTGTCCGAGTGGAATTACGACAAACGCTACGACCTGTACCAATTTCTGCATACCTCCGAAAAACTAACCGGCCCCATCAATTACCTCGAATTTGGTGTTGCCCAGGGCCACTCATTTAAATGGTGGGCTGGCAAAAACCAGGACCCCGCAGCACGCTTTTACGGTTTCGACACCTTCACAGGCCTCCCCGAAGCCTGGGACCAATATAAAGCCGGCGACATGACCACCAACGGCAAAACACCCGATATTGACGATGCACGGGTAGAATTCTTAAAGGGCCTCTTCTCCGACACCCTCCCCGATTTCCTGAAACGCATCGACCGCACCAAACGCAACGTAGTCCACCTCGATGCCGATCTCTACTCTTCTACCCTCTACGTATTAACCATGCTCGATTCTTATTTAAAGCCTGGCGACATCATCTTCTTCGACGAGTTCGGCGTCCCCACGCACGAGTTTCTTGCATTCACCAACTACACCTCCGCCTACCCCAAAAAATTTGAACTGATAGGCGCCGCCAACAACTACTTCTTTACTGCATTTAAAGTAATATAAGCTGCAAGGACGTCAGGGCAATACAAGTAACTTAGGGAAATTAACCACTAAGGCACTAAGAACACTTAGAACCACTAAGAATTAAAAGAAATATTCGAACCCTATTTTAATTGACCATGCTTCTGGCCGCTATTTCCTTTTGATATTATAATGGAGTATTTCAAAAAACCCTTAGTGTAACTTAGTACTCTTAGTGCCTTAGTGGTAAATTTCTCTTTTTACTCATTAAGTTAATGACACTGATATAAAGGATGGTGAGACATTGTCCATAACGAAACCATAACTAAGCTGGTCACCAACCAATATTCCTTTAAATTAGCAACCATAAATGACTTCGAAAAAAGCACTCATATTTTATGTCGTCCGGTCAACCTTTGTAAAAAAGGATATCGAAATTCTTTCTGCTCAATTCAATGTTTTCGAATTCGACTTCTTCACAGCCAAAAAAACCGGATTCTTCCTTAGCTTCTTCAACCAGTTTATTTTCCTGCTAAAACACATCCGGAACACCGACTTAATAGTAGTCGAATTTGCCAGCTACCATTCACTCCTCCCCGCCCTGTTCGGCAAGCTCCTGGGCAAGCCCTGCCTAATAGTAGCCGGTGGAACCGAGGCACATTATTTTCCCGGCATAGGCTACGGCAACTGGCAAAAAAGCGGTGTCAGGAATTTCAGCTCCATGTCGCTTAAACTCTGTTCGCACATTGCCCCCAAACACAAATCACTGATGTTCTCCGAATATCACTACGACGAAAACGAGCCACAACAACAAGGCATCTACGCCCGCATCCCCGGTCTGAAAACCCCATATACCGAAATACCCAATGGATATGATGTGGTTAAATGGAAATGCATTTAGCCAAAAAAGAAAAATACATTTATAACCGTAGCCCACGGCTGGGAATTCCCCTTTCAAAAAAGCCTCAAAGGCGTCGACCTCATAATAGCAGTGGCACCATTCTTCCCCGATTGCGAATTCACCATTCTCGGCGTTAACGATCCCAACATTTTTCCCAACCTCCCGGCCAACGTTAAAGCAGTTCCATCCGTAAAAAACGATGAGCTGATTGCCATTTTCAGCAGCCAGGAGTTCTACCTGCAGCTATCTATGGCCGAGGGATTTCCCAACTCTATTTGCGAGGCTATGCTATGCGAATGCATCCCCATCGGCTCAGACGTATTCTCCATCCCCGAAATAATTGGCGATAGCGGCTTTGTACTAAAAAAACGCGACATCCAACTCCTGAAACAACTAATAGAACAAGCCTTGGTTTCAGATGAACCATCCTTAATGAAAAAAGCCCGCACCCGCATAGCCGATAACTATACACTTGAAATGCGCGACACAAAACTGCTGCAGCTTTGCGAAAAGCTGATAAAAAATTAAACGGGCCACCTTTTATGATGACGCTCTCCCTTCTCTATTTTGCCCTGAAAGCTCTGTGGTGAGCAAAGCCGAACCATGGAGAAGGGAGATGCCGACAGGCAGAGGGATGAGGCAACAACGCGACACAAAACTGCTACAGCTTTGCGAAAAGCTGATAAATAAATAAGCGGGCCACCTTTATTATAACGTTCTCCCGTCTCTATCGTATGCTTGCGAAGCTTGCTTTCGATGGAGAAGGGAGATGCCGACAGGCAGAGGGATGAGGCAACAACGCGACACAAAACTCCTGCAACTTTGCGAAAAGCTGATAAAAAAATAAGCGGGCCACCTTTATTACAACGTTCTCCCGTCTCTATCGTATGCTTGCGAAGCTTGCTTTCGATGGAGAGGGGAGATGCCGAAGGCAGAGGGGTGAGGCGGCTGTTAACCCCCTGCTAAACAGATTTTTCGATATTTGTACCCATGCAGATTGAAACCCTTTATCAAAACTTTCTCTCCTCCACCGGCCTCACCACCGATACCCGCAACATAGCCGAAGGCAATATGTTCTTTGCACTCAAAGGCGATAAATTCAACGCCAACAGTTTTGTGGCCGAGGCTTTCGCCAAAGGCGCCAGATACGTAGTAGCCGATGAACTGCACGACGCCGCCTGGAAAGAAAAATTCAGCCACCGCTTATGGATTGTTGAAGATGCCTTGAAAACACTTCAGCAACTTGCCGGCCATCACCGCAATCAGCTAAAATGCCCCGTAATAGCCATCACCGGCAGCAACGGAAAAACAACCACTAAAGAACTGGTGGCAGCCGTGCTTTCAAAAAAATATAAAACCTACGCCACCAAAGGCAATCTGAATAATCACATCGGCATTCCCCTAACCCTGCTTGCCATTAAAAGCGATGTAGAAATAGCCGTAGTAGAAATGGGCGCCAACCATCAGGGCGAAATCGCCTCTTACTGCGAATACGTGCGGCCCGGCTATGGTTTGATAACCAACGTAGGCATGGCCCACACCGAGGGCTTCGGCGGCTTTGAAGGCGTGGTAAAAGGCAAAACCGAATTGTATCGGTACATCGGCGCACATGGCGGAAAAATATTTGTAAGCGCCGATAATGAACTGCTGCTCTCCAAAGTTCCTGACCACAATAACAGCATAACATACGGCAAAGCAATCGGTGCATATTGCCATGGTCAACCGGGCAACAGCACTGAATTTTTATCGCTGGTTATGGATGCAGATGGCCACCAACTTAATATCCGTACCCAGCTGGTAGGAGACTATAATTTTGAAAACGCCATGAGTGCAATTTGCATTGGCAAATTCTTTAAGGTGGAGAGCACGCAGATAAAAGAAGCGCTCGAAAGCTATGCCCCCAGCAATAACCGCTCTCAAAAAATAAATTTTGGATCCAACACTATTATACTGGATGCATACAACGCCAATCCCAGTAGTATGACTGAAGCCTTAAAAAACTTTTCAAAAGTTGCAGCACCGAACAAGCTGGTAATACTGGGCGAGATGATGGAGCTTGGCGATTATGCCAAAGCCGAACACGAAAAAATTGCAACACTGGTTAAAGAAATGCCCTTAACAAAAAGAGTTTTTGTAGGCGGCGGCTTTCACTTCCTCGAACACGACTCCGGTGTTATTTATTTTGCCAAACCCGATGAATTAAAAGCTTGGTTTAAAGGCCAGCAGTTCGAAAACACCTACATGCTTATTAAAGGCTCGCGCAAAAATGAACTCGAGAAAATATTGAAAGACTAGCTCCCTATGCTCGAAATTTCAAACAAAGAAGCCCGCCACCTTATGCTCGCCAGCCAGGGGCTTACAGGAAATTCTTTCGGCAATAAAAAAGAGGGTACGCTGAATGCCATTGAGCACCTGGGCTATGTTCAGATTGACACCATATCGGTAGTTGAACGTGCCCACCACCACACCATCTGGACCCGCGTAAACGACTACAAAAAAAGCTACCTGGACGAATTGGTAGAAACCGACAAAACCGTTTTTGAATACTGGAGCCACGCCGCCGCATTTTTACCCATGCGCGATTACCGGTTTTCATTATACCGCAAAAACCTGTTTGCCACCGGTAAACTAAAATGGTATTTCAACAAACGCGCCACCAAATTTGTATACGACCGCATAGTTGCCGAAGGCCCCCTTCAATCAAAAGATTTTGAAGAGAAAAAAAAGAAACAAGGCTGGTGGGAATGGAAAGAAAGCAAACGCGCCCTCGAACAACTTTTTATTGAAGGCAAACTGATGGTGGCCAAACGCCAGGGTTTTCAAAAGGTCTATGATATAACTGAACGTGTATTACCCGCTGGCGTAAACACTAAAGCACCCACCGAAAAAGAATACGCCGAATACCTGGTAACAAAAACAATCCGTGCCAATGGCCTTGCAGCCAATAATGAAATAGGCTACCTGCGCCGCCATTCCAAAACCGCTATAAGCAAAGTGCTGAAAGAAATGGAAGAAAAAGAATTGATTTTACCCGTTAAATTAAAAGGTGTAAATGAAATCCTCTACACCTCACAACAAAGCCTTGACCTTGCTTCCAAACAAAAAGCCACCAAAACAGTAAGCATACTTTCGCCCTTCGATAACTGCGTAATACAAAGAACCCGGCTAAAACGTGTTTTCGGTTTTGACTACACCATCGAGTGTTATGTTCCCGAACCCAAACGGCAGTATGGCTATTTCTGTTTACCCATGCTCTACGGCGATAACTTCGCCGGCCGCATAGATTGCAAAGCCGAAAGAAGCGAACAGGTACTTTACATCAAAAACGTTTTCTACGAAAAGAAAGCAGATGAGAAATTAAAAGCCGCCCTGGGCAAAGCTCTGAAAAAATTTGCCGCGTTTAACGGGTGTAAAGAAGTGAAGGGGATTTAATTACACCTGTTTTGAATCATAATGCCATCATAAAAATCATAATAAATCAGCGTTCTATTGCATTTCCTTTACCAGGGTAGTCTATACCAGCTTAGTATAAGCCTTCATCCACCGGTCGGGCAGCTCCTGCTCACAGGCGCCTTCATAATCTTCAAAACTGCAGGGCACTAACTGATTGCGGCCATATTTTTTCTTATCGCCAAAAGGAAGTTCCATCCACCAACGCTCAGTCTTTTTGCTCTTCCAGAAAATTAATTCGTGGTCGCTGTCTTCCAGGTGCACGGTAAATTTCAAATGCTCATCAAGCGTTAACGGATAATCCCCGACACGGTTGTAGTACCCCTCAATAAAATACCAGATCATCTGCGCAGCCAGCTGGGTAGTTTGGTGGTTATTATCGTAACCGGGGTTTATTTCATAAATGCCAAGCGTGGTAAGCTTATCGCTTAGCCCCGCATAACGGGTAATCTGGCAAAGCTCCTCAGCGCTAAACCCATTGGGCGAAGCCTGCGCATGCGCCGGCGCATCGGCCTGGCGCACACATGATATATCAATGCTCAACGCATCGGCATCCCTTAAAATAGGTTCTGTTTGCTCCAGGTTGGCGCGTATCAAACCCAGGCGGTGGCAATCAAAATTCAATCCTTCCAGAACTTCAATCGCCTTACTGTCATTCAGGTAAGTTTGGTAACCCACATGGCTATAATTGAAAAGGTAGTTAGGCGTATGGGTTAATATGTTCATGATAAACGAAGAAGAATCCATCTTTTTATCCGGCCCGTCGTGCATATCAATCCGCTCATCAATAACTACCAGGTTAATCAGGGCGTTCAGGTTTTTGTACCCCAGGTATTGCCCGAAGGTCAGGTCATGGCTGCCACCTACAATTACCGGTATAACCTTGTGCATCAGCAATTCAAGTATAACACCACTCAGCGCAAAATAAGTATCGCGGGGTGTTTCGCCCTGTTTAATGTTGCCCAGGTCCATTACTTTAAACTCCTTATCAATGGGCGGCATATAAAGCTTATACAGCTCCCTGCGCACCAGGTCGGGGGTTTTGGCTGAGCCGGCATTATTAACCGAGCCGCGGTCTTCATTTACCCCAATAAAAGCGATGTTATAATCACCCAGTTCAAACTCGGTGCCGCTGTAAATAAAAATATAATTACCCAGCTGCCCGGGGTGAAGCTCAACATCTTCCAGTATAGTTTCCTTATCAACCGGAGTAAGAAATTCGTACATCATAGCCTAAAGTTATCACAACAGGCCTTTACTGCATTATATACAGCCTCCGCAAAATACACATAGCCATTGTGAGTGAACTTTGATAAGGACGGGTGCTATTTCAATTTACCGCAAAGGACGCAAAGAGCGCAAAGAAAAAAATATAATAATGAGCGCTAAACAGTATAAATATCTCAGACTTCCCTAATAAACTTCTGTATTCCCTTTGCGTTCTTAGCGCTCTTCGCGGTAAATAAATTCTGCATTAATTCTGGCTAAGCTGCTTAAAACTGCTCAGCCCGCAATCCAGGAAGGCAACATAGTCTTTCGGGTTTGGCGTATACCCGGTTGGGTTATTCAGCAAATGCTCATCAGGTGAAATCAATACATAAAAAGGCTGGGTGTTGGCCACAAAATACTTAGCCTCCATTTCGCTGAATTTATTGCCGATGGTTTTTATTCTTTTATGGCTCGAAAGGTCGCTGACATATTGCTCACTTTCCGGCAGTTCCTTTTTGTCATCAACATAAAGCGAAAGCACCACATATTTTTCAGTCAGGCGTTCGGTAACTTCAGGGTCAGTCCATACATTCTCTTCCATTTTGCGGCAGTTAACGCAGGCCCAGCCGGTAAAGTCAATCATCAAGGGCTTGCCTTCCTTTTTAGCTAATGCAAGCGCCTTTTCATAATCGTTCTGAATAGGAGTTACGGCAGACTTCGTTTTAAAAATGGAATACGATTTTGGCGGAGGAAAACCGCTGAACAAATGCAGTTCATTACCCGGTATACCATAAACAGAGTAAACAGTAAATGCAACCGCCACCACAACCGCAGCAATACGCAATGCCGAGAAGTTTTTTATCGGGGTGGTGTGTGGCAGGTTTAGCCTGCCAATTAAAAACAGGAATAACACTATTCCAATTACAGCCCAAATTCCTAAAAATATTTCGCGCGGAAAAATACCCCAATGACTCACCAGGTCGGCATTCGATAAAAACTTAAACGCAAAGATAAGCTCGATAAAACCCAACACCTTCTTAATGGTATCCAGCCAGCCACCCGATTTAGGCAGCGATTTCATCATACTTGGAAACAGCGCAAAAAAACCAAAAGGCAAAGCCAGCCCTGCACCAAAAGCGCCCAGGCCAAAAACCACATTCAGCTTTCCGTTAGCAGTTGTCAGCGCCCCGGCAAGCAGCGCCCCTACAATAGGCCCTGTGCACGAAAACGAAACAATGGCCAGCGTAAGCGCCATAAAAAATATACCTACAAATCCGCCGATGTTTGATGCCGAGTCAGCTTTATTGGCAATAAATGAAGGCAGGGTGATTTCGTAAAATCCAAAAAACGAAAACGCAAAAATAACGAAGATGACAAAGAAGAAAAGGTTAAGCCCCGCCCCGGTACTAAGCTCGTTCAAGGTATCTGAAGAAATGTTGCAAACCGCAAACGGAAGGGCCAGCAACAGGTAAATAGCTATGATGCTAAATGCATAAAGCAAGGCCTCAAATTTTCCCTTCGATTTGCTTTCGCTGCGCTTGGTAAAAAACGAAACAGTCAACGGAATCATCGGGAAAACGCAGGGAGTAAGCAACGCTATCAAGCCGCCAAAAAACCCCAAAGCAATAATGGCCCACAAACTCTTATCAGTAGTTGCCGGTGTGCCGGTGTTGCAGTTGCCAATCGGTTTTCCAAATTTACTTCCGCCGCTTGTATTCGCACTAGCCATTGCACCCGCCGCCTTAGCCGAATCGCCGGCCATAGATTTTTGAATGGTTGCCTGAACGGTAGAATCAAATGCTTTTTGCGCAAACGTAGCCTCGCCTTCAGTTTTCTGCCCGCTGCCGTTATTCAACTCTGACTTACCACTTTTGTCAGGCACCATCTTAACTCCTGCCCCACCTGCTTTTAAGTCAAATTCAAAGTCCTTGTCATCCGGCGGAAGGCATCTTGAATCATCGCAAACCATAAATTCCAGGGTGCCTTTTAACTTTGTATCTTTCAACACCTTTACCATCTGGGTGCATACCAATTCATCTTCAAAAAACTTTAACCGCATGTTAAAAACAGGGTCCATCACGTCATGCACTTTAGGGCTCGTTTCTACGCTCTTGCCTATAAACTGAACATCCTTGTTCTTTTCATCATAAGTAAATTTGGTAGGTACAGGTCCTCCATCGCCTATATATTGCGAGTAGGTATGCCACTTCTTATCAATTTTGGCGGTAAAAATCAGCTTGTATTCTCCTTTACCGGTCTGCTCAGCCTTCCAGGTCCAGGTAACCGGGGTAAGTATCTGTGCGCCAGCATTAGTAAACGCCAGCATAACGAGTAAGGTAAACGCCGAAACAAAAGCAAACATCTTCTTCATCCTCTTCATTTTAATAGTTTGACGAAGTTATAAGAATAACCTTTCAGCGGAAAGAAAAATATAAGCCACCACAAAGTCTATAATCATCCATTCTCACTGTTAAATATACGATATCTAAGGTACCAATAGTGGCCGGCAGCCAGCGGAACATTTGTTCCGCCTTAACAAAATTTAGGGGCAGTATTTAAACTGCCTGCCTGTTCTTCCACGCCTCCAGGTTCCTTTTCATTTGCCTGATGTGTACGGGAATATGTTCCTCGTATATCCTAAGCCAGTCTTCAAATTGCATTATCCCGTTATCCGAATGGTCAACAGTAGCAGTTTTCCAGGTGTGCTCGTCCAGGCCTTTTATCAGGTCGTAGGTCATCTTCCGCAACAACTTAAACAACTCCAGTGCATCATCAGTACTTTGGTTGTGATAGTCCAGCTTAGCGGCCCATTTATTCTCATCATACCCATACACACCGCTGCCCGGCTCCGCAATAAACCTTCTGCACCGCACATAACTGTTTACCTCGCTATCAGCAATATGAACAATAATTTCATGCACACTCCATTTTTCAGGGGCGGGTTTCCATTGCCACATTCTTTTAGGAAATTCTTCCAGCGCCTCCGCTAAAATGGAATATGCCTGCCCGTAAGAGTCAATGAGTAAGTTGCGTTCATCGGTAGTCATAAAGTATATTTTTATGAAATGCCAGGCGATGACAGACATTTAAAATTTGCAACCGCAACCCAAAAGTCTCCCCTTCGGGGAGATTTAGAGGGGCCTGTCTTTACCCGTAAAGCACGGTCATTTCCAAAACCCTGCTAATCAGCGATTCGAAAATGATTTTGCCATCGGTATTCGATAATTCCTTTTCCGATGCACGCTCAGGGTGTGGCATCATACCAAAAACATTTTTGTTCAGGTTGCAGATGCCGGCAATATTATCAATCGAACCATTCGGATTAGCATCTTCGTTTACTTCGCCGTTCTCATCGCAGTATTTAAATAACACCTGGTCGTTATCATAAAGTCCCTGCAGGGTGGTCGCATCGCAGTAAAATCTTCCGTCGCCATGGGCAATCGGAATTTTCAATTCGGCATCCATAGGTATTTTACAGGTAAGCAACACCTTGTTGGTTTGCGGTTTCAGGTAAATGTTCTTGCACTCGTATTTCTGGCTATCGTTACGAAGCAAAGCGCCGGGTAATAAATGGCTCTCGCAAAGTATCTGAAAGCCATTGCAAACACCAAACACCTTACCTCCTGCATTGGCAAACTGAATAACCGATTCCATTACCGGCGAAAAGCGGGCAATGGCACCGGTGCGCAGGTAATCGCCATAGCTGAAGCCTCCGGGCAAAATAATGCAATCATCTTTTGTAAAATCCGAAAGGTCAGTGTCTTTATGCCAAACATAGCGGGCTTCGCAACCCATTACATGCTTAACAACATGAAACATATCCCTGTCGCAGTTTGAGCCGGGGAAAACAACAATTCCAAACTTCATAGTCTCTTATTTTATGGTTGATTAGTGGCCGATTATCAAAAAATGTTGAACAAAGGCAAATACTGCCCTGCCAACACCAGCAAAATTAGAATTAAATGCATCACTTCACTCACCCATTTATTTTTTATTTGCATTATTACCATACTGAAAATAATACCCAAAGGGAGGCTTAAAAGCACCCAATGGCTTAAATGCACCGTTTGTTGCAGGCTAAAGGCAATAACAATTAAAAACAGCAGGGCAATAAGCGTAGTCGAAAATTTGCGTACCTGTATCAAAGAAGAATATAAAGCGGTGGGCAAAATTGCTAATGCCATGGCTGTCAGTAATAACAGCGAGCCCGAAAGCATCCAGTCTTCCGGTTTAAACTTTAAACCATTTAGCCAGGTGTGGCCATGTAAACCGGCAAGCTCAGGCAGCAACAGTTGTGCTTTGTCGAACCAGAAATACCAGGTAAACACCATAATATAGGGCGATATAAAACCAAGCAGGATAATAATCCAGTCGCGGTATGCAAAAGCCCGCATAGTGCCCAGGCCTATGTAAGCGAAAAGAAAAAACAAGGTTGCCGGAAAGTAAAAAAGGGCCGCAATGGCCACCAGGAAACCCACATCAAACACATCGCCAAAAGCCTTTTCCTTTTTTATCAGCGAAAACATCCGTTGCGTTGAAAGGATAACAAAAGTAAGCGACAGCAATGCCGGAGACAAAAGCAGGCTTTCTTTAAAAAAAGAAGAAACAATAATAAACAACAGGCCGGCCAGGTAATTCTTTTTGGCAAGCACCTTGTTTTCGTTTACAATGTTATTAATTAACAATGCCTGTATAAAAGTGATAATAGCTGCCAGCAGCGGACTTAACCAGGCATAACCCTGCAATGGGCCTTTAAGCAAAGTAAAAAACAGGCGGCTAAGCGGTTCGGAATGCGCGAACACATATCCGGTATCAACAGCGGCAAAAACAAAACACAGCCTGAAAACCACCAGGTAAACAATATAGAATGCTACAACCCCGGGATTATTTGATTTAAAGAAACTAATCAAAGCTGTTCAATTTAATAGGTTATTCGGACCAGGCGCAACATACCGTTTACGTAGCTGGGTATTACAGCTTCATTGGGTGCCACCTGCCTGCCGCTTTTAGGCAACAACATTACGTCTTTGTCTTCCTGGTTAAGTATGGCTTTGCGGTCGCTTTTGCCGTCGCTGGTCAGGGTATATTGATTCAAAATTCCGGCGGTTGAAATATCATCGAGGTAAAGAAACCTGAGCCTGTCTTTTTCGTTCACTGTCAAAAACGAAGAGTAAACGCCGTTGTCATCATCACTGCTTTGCTTTTTGCGCAGCACCGAATGCCATTCCATCTGGCCATTAGGATTGATTGAAAAAGTTATAATGTCGTTAAACTGGTAGATATATGAAGTGCGGTAATTATTGCCACCGGCGTAGCCCGGCTGAAAACCAACCTGTACCGGTATTTCGCGGGTGTCTCTGATAAAAGACTCAGCAATTAATAGCGAGCCGCCGTCATTGCGCAAAATAGACCGGCGGATAGTAAACGTATAAAGCTTGGCCTTATCCTTCACCGGCCTGCCGGTAAGCTCCTGTATAAAATCAGATGAGAAAGGCGTTTGCTGCGTTTTAATCAGTGAACCGGTTGCAGGATCATAGCTGCTGTAAAAAAATCCGTTGGCAACATCCTCGCCTGTAGTATTGTCGTTATAAAAGGCATTCATCACCAGGTTACCGTTGCGGTTGTCAATATCAAAATAAGGATCGCTGAAAACGGTGCGCTCGGTAAGCAAACTGTACATCGAGAAATCACCGGTGCTGCTTATCCTGAAAACATCGTACGTGTTGCCTTCTGCTTTCTTATCTGTCCTCAGTATAAAAAAGATGTTACCGTTATTATCAACAAGCGACCTTGAATCTTCCATCTGCTTCTCATCGCGGTTAAACGGAATCGTTTTATTGAACGAGGAATGAAGAGACCGGTCAACAGTCAGGAACTTGATTGAGGCGAGCGTATTACCCGAAAAGTACGGGTAATAAATCATCAGGTACGACTGGTCGACAGATGGTTTAAAGCGAAGGTTGGAAGCCACCAGGTCTTTGCGGTCGTAAATAGTATCTACTATCAGCGGTTTACCAATTTCAATAAATTTCGAATTAACAGGTTGAGCCAGCAACACCGAAAACTTTTTGTCCTGCGCCAGGTAAAAAATTACAGCGCCGGTTTTATTCAGCATAATATATTGCAGCGGACCGGTTTGTCCTTTAAAATCGATAGTGCGTGTGCTAACCAGTTTAAGCGACTCGTCAAACACATCAATAACATCCTGTGCACCGTAAAGCCGCACTACTATGCCATCATTATTTTTACCCTGTATCCTGAACCTGCCGGTTTTTGAAGGTAACTTAAATGCGTTTGATATCTGCACCTCCTGCGCGAGGGTACAAAATGTAATAAAAGAGAAAAGTAATTGCAGCAATATCTTCACTCGGTCAAAGCTATAAAAAAATGACGATGAAAAATGGCTCTATTGCTTTAACCGTGGGTCAAGCGCGTCAGTAAGTCCCTCACCTATAAGGTTGAAAATAGTTACCGTCACAAAAATTGCTAAACCCGGAAAAACCGCCAGCCACCAGGCCGAAACGTCTTCACGCGCTTCGCTTAACAATTTGCCCCAGGTCTGTAACTCTGCCTGCACACCAATTCCAAGGAAAGACAAACTCGATTCCACCAATATTGCACTGGCTATACCAAAGGCAATGGTAATAAGCACCGGTGTTAAGGAATTAGGCAGCGCATGACGGAAAATTATGCGCCATTCGCTATAGCCCAATGATTGGGCCGCTTCAATGTATTCAAGACTTCTTACTCTTAATAACTCAGCCCGCACGTATTTGGCAATACCAGTCCAACCGGTTAAACCAATAATCACCATTACCCAGGTTATAGAAGGCTTTTTAAGCACTGCCACCAGCGAAAGAATAAGTAATAGAATCGGAATAGAGTTAATTACCTCAATGGCCCGCATAATGATAATATCAACCGGCACAGCTACTTTAAAACCTAAATAAGGTATCCTTTTAAATACGATAGACATCAGGTTAGGAATAGCCATAATCAACACAAAAAGGAATAATGAAATAAGCCATTGAATAATGTAGGGCACAAAACCATCTGCCAGGGCATCTGTCATTTCATACGAGCGCACCTGGAAGGCATAAAACCACGCAAAAAACAGGAACAGCACATTCAATATTAAACGCCCCCTTGATACCTGCAATCTTTCATCGCCATAATAACCAGAAAGCGCCCCTAAAAAAATACCTATAATGGATGATATGCTCATGGACAATACACCCACCATCAGGGCTATGCGGGTACCGTGTATCATGCCTGCGCAAACATCGCGGCCAATCTGGTCGGTACCTATCAGGTGCTTGCGGCGGCCCGGTTTTATATCCTGGTCAGAAAAAGGCCCTTTAAACGGACTGTTTACTATATCAATGGTAGTTGATGAATAGGTAACAGGCGGAAATACCGCTTTGTCATATTCCATATTCACCCAATCAGCTTCAGCAAATTCAGGCTGCCATTTGGCTAAACCCATATCAACAGCAATACCTCGGAAAAGCGGGAAATAGGTGGCGCCTTTATACTGGCAGTAATAAGGCTTTTCGTTGGCTATAAAGTCGGCAGACAAGGCTACGATTACCAGGAAATAAAAGAAGTACAACGACCAAACCGCCACCCGGTTTTTACCGAATTGCCGTTTTACGATGTCCCAGTAGCTGACACCTAAATTCTGATTGGCTGATACCTGCTTCTTTTTGCCGAACATTAATATTACATCTTTTTATTAAATGAAATCCTTGGATCAACCATTACATAAAGTATATCTGCCAGCAGGTTGCCCAGCATGGTCAGTATTGCCGAAAATAAAAGTATGGTAAACAGAACCGGGTAATCTCGCTGCACAACCGCATCATAACTTACCCGGCCCATGCCCGGTATGTTATACATGTACTCAATAATAACTGCCCCGCTAATCATTGCCGGTAAAAGGCTTGAAAAGATAGTGATGATGGGTAACAACGAGTTTCTGAAGGCATGCTTCCAGTATACTTTACCGGGTGGCAGGCCTTTGGCAAAAGCAGTACGGATATAATCCTGGCGGATAACGCTAAGCATGGAACCTCTCATTTGCCTCGACATGTATGCAAATGAACCAAGTGTAATAGTAAACACCGGCAGGATAAAGTGATAGCTCCGGTCGGCCACTTTTTCCCAAAAACCAAACTCATCTCCTACCTTACCTAAACCATAAGGCGGAAAAAGGTTCAGCTTATCTCCGTAGTAATCGCTGGTTAAAAATGTTATCAGCAGGGTGCCTATCCATACCACCGGCAACGAGTAACAGATAAATAAAAAGATGGTATAGGCCTTATCAAAAAAAGTATTGCTTTTTATAGCCAGTATAACTCCTGACGGAATTGAAATCAGGTATTCAAGAAATACGATGATAAAACTTAAAAGCAATGTCCAGCGCAGCGAGTCTTTTATAATGGAAGATACCTGCCTGTCATCCACGTACGATGTTCCAAAGTCAAATCTGAAAAATCCCCGGGCGTGTTTGGTTATATCTGTATTGGGGCCAAACCAGGGCACATCACCAAACAACCACCGGTGATATTGGTTACCAGTGCCATACCAATGCAGTGCAGGTATTAAATTGGCCGAAGGATTTTTATCCGTTTTTACTTTTTCGTATGAAGATTTTACCGTGTTAAACACCCCGCTTATTGAGGCCAGCGGTTTGTGCACCACCTGTTGGCTATCGGTTACCGACAGGTCAACCAAAGCCTGTGTTTGCTTCAGGATGTTTTCAATTTCGTTATCGTCATAATTGATATAAAGAATATTGCAGTTGTCCCTGATAGTTTTGCGCGCCTCAAACGAAGTGGGGTCGTCATTCATACTCAGCACCGATAATTCAAGATTCCTTACCGCATAATAATAATTCGATATCAATGGCCAGTTGCCATACATACGTATTAACCGGGCAAGGCTCTCGCGGTCAGCTTTACGGGTAATCTTATATAAAGTATCAGGTTCAGCGCCTGAAGTAATCGAAAAATAAAACGCCGGTAACTGGCGTCCGTATTTTTCACTCAGGTCAAGGTAAGCCTTCTCACCGGCCAGTTTATCTGATGCCTGCTGGTTAGCGCTTTGCATTCCTCCTTTCAGCTTCAGCTCCACAGGGTCGCCGGGCGCCATCTGCGAAAGCAAAAACGTAATCAACGAAATCAGTATGAACGTAGGTATAAAATAAAGAACCCGTTTTAAGATGTATGGAAACATAATTTGCTCTTATTGCCCAAACTCTTTATTCAACCTGAATTCAGATGCAACAAAACCCGGACGTGCAATTTTTGGTTCAGCATTATCAAACCGTTTGTGAATACACATCCTGTTTAATCTTGAATACATAAATACATATGGTTGCGCATCAACAATCATTTGCTGCAGTTCCATTTGCATTTGCTTGCGCTTTTCTTTGTCAAGTTCATAACGCAGTTTATCAATCAAAGCGTCAGATTTTGCATCGCCGAAACCACAGTAGTTGCTGCCGCCGTTATATGATTTGGTATGCCATAACTGAACAGGGTCGTCTTCATAATTTACACCACCCCAGCCTAAACTGCTCATTTCAAAATTATGATGTTGCAATTCGTCGCTCATTACCGTAAACTCTTTTACCTGGATATTAATAGCAACACCGGCTTTCTTACAACTCTCCTGAAATAACAGGGCCATTTTTTCATAAGCCGGACTTCCGGCAGGTATCATCAGGTTTATCTCAAGCTTGGTCCTTACACCGTTTAAAACCTTATCGCGAACGCCGTCACCATCGGTATCTTCCCAACCTGCTTCACTTAAAAGGGCTTCAGCCTTTTTAGGGTCATAAGGTGTAGGCTTTAAGTTAGGGTTGCATATATCCTTATAAGGACTAACCGGGCCGGCAATCTTTACCGCAAGTCCCATAGTAATTTTATCAATAATCTGGTCAACATCGGTCAGCATGGCAAGCGCTCTTCTTACCCTCACATCATTCAGTTTCGGATTATTCATATTCATGGGCATGTAATTATAACTCAGGTCCTTCGGTTTGTAAAAATTGTATTTCTCGCTCAACTTACCGTCTTTCGATAATTCGATATAGTCCTTACCCTGCAGCGCGCTATGAACATCCAGCTTCTCTCCTTTTAAGGCCGACAATGAAGCATTATAGTCAGGTATAATTTCATAAATAAGCCTTGTTGGGTTAGCCTCAAATCCTTTTTGTTTGCCCTTGTAAGCATCTCCCCACCAATTTGCTTTTCTCTTTAAAACCACTCTTTGATTAGCCTCCCATTTTTCAACGGCATAAGGGCCGCATCCGCAAATGCCTTTAGGGTCGCGGGCAAAGTATTCGCCATTAAACTTGTCGGCAAATTTTACAATATCAGGGTTGCTCTTAAAGGCCTTCACTTTGTTTGGGTCGTTCAGGTCTTTAATAGTAAACTTAGCCATTAGGCCATCCGGATCGTAATTGTAAGCAGGAAGTACTGTAATACCTGATTGCAATTCAGAAAGAAAATACTTGTCTTTAGTATAAATGCTGTATTTCTTTTTATTGGTGGGGTCAACTACCACATCTTTAATAAACTCGTAGTACGGACGGCCCTGTTCACAATCAACTTTAGGGTTTTTATAAACTTTCACGGTAAAGGCAACGTCATCGCCGGTAACAGGGGTGCCATTATCCCAAACTGCTTCAGGTTTTAACTCATAATCAATCTTTAGTCCTCCCTTATATTCACCATCAGTTACTTCGGTAACGGTAGGCCGGGCAACGGCCAGGGCTGGTATTATAGCTCCTATCGAGTCATTATCCAAACCTAAAACACTCATAAAAATATCGTTCGAAACCTGCTGCGAATAAGAGTTCGTCATGGTTACAGGGTTCAGCTTATCGGGGTTGGAGTTAATGTGGATGATAACCTCATTAATACCGGCGCGGGTGCTTTTAACTTTTGTGCTTTTTTGTCCGTTGCCGCCACATGAAACCAAAGAGGCTGCTGAAATAACTATGGCTGCAAATGCCAGGTGTTTTAAAATCTGTTTACGCATATGTTTTTCAATTTAAAGGGTGGACAAATATAGAAGAATACTCCTTAAATGAAATAAATTGTGCGGAGGGAGAAAAAGTGGTGATTTTAGAGTCTATGAAGTTGCTTCTTTTGCTAAAACGGCGCAATAGGCCCGTTTAAAAACCTCATCGCATCTGCACATGACTGTGCCGGTATTTCCTCCATAGGTATATGCCCAACGCCCGGATACGTAACCAGTTGAGCGCCTTTGATATCGCGCTTAAATTTATGCGCGGCTTCAATGGGTATCCAGCGGTCCTTTTCACCCCATTCAATCAGGGTGGGGGTTTTTATTTGTTTTATCGGCAAGGTATCCATGCTCCTCAGGTTAGCGCCTTGTGCAAACGCAATAAAGGCCGCCCGGTTGCCTGCTCTTAAAGCCAGGTCAAAATAGCGGTCGGCAACGCTGTCGGTAACTTTAGATGCATCGCCATAAACCTGCTTCATACTTTCTGTAACAATAAGCCTGGGTGTAATATACCGCATCGTAGCTGCCACTAATTTATTTTTAGCCAACCCCAGCACAAAAGGCGGGTCTTTGATGGGGTAACCAGCTGCATCCAGCAACACTATTTTTTGTACCTGTTGCGGGTGGTGCAACGCATAATTCCAGGTAATCAACCCACCCAGCGAATTGCCTACCATGTAACACTCTTTTACCCCCAGGCTATCTAAAAACCTGGCAATAAAGCTCTCATAATAAGGTATAGTGTAAACGTTATCGGTGGTGGGGCCGGTCAAACCAAAACCCGGCAAATCCATACGTATAACCCGGTATTGCTTGCTCATAATATTTGCCCACCCCTGCCAGGTATGTAAGGAGGATGACATGCCGTGTATCAAAACCACGGGGTAACCAGTGCCCTCATCCCGGTAATGCACGGTAGCGCCATCCATCATCATAAATTTTGAAGGCGCCGGGGCATAAGTGGGTTTCAGCTCGTCTAAAGGTATGTCGGCATGGTACTGCGATAGTTGCACAACGATTAAAAGCAGCAATATTCCGCCAATAATGTAAACGATTCTTTTCATAGGGTAATTTATAAGCCTGCTTTAGATAACTGGTCTAAAATCGCTAATAAATGTAACTATTACCAGGCAGATAACAAGAAAATCGCTTACCTGCCAATAACTATCAATCTGCCCGAAAACATCTTTTGATCGCCTTGTTGAACAGTGATGCAGTAAACCCCCGAAACCAGGGTGTTGGTGTTCAAATTATACTTTCCGCTTACCGCATTTACCTCCTGCGAAATTACTATGCGACCCAGCATGTCGTTTACTCTCAGCAAAAATTCCCCCCCAATGTTTCCTCTCCAGGATACTATTGCAACATCTTTTGCCGGGTTCGGGTAAACACTGAAGCCCGCTATAGCCCCGGGTGTTTTGATGCCGGTGTTAAGCGTGTCAGCGTAAAAGCGGACAATAGCTGTTGCCGTATCGCTGCATCCCAAAAAATTAGTGCCGATAACGGTGTAGGAACCTGTATCAACCGAAGCGGCAGAACTGTCGGTAATACCCGCCGGCCAGATTATTGTAAGGCCCGTGGTATTAAAATAGTTATACAAATTGGCAGTGGTGCCCGGCTGAATACTGTCAATGGTATCTCCGCCCAAATGAGGATGGGTAATTTCAAACGCACCGGCATCGCGTATGCCCTGTGCGGCAATACCCTCAGCATCAGTTGCAGTAGCTCCGCTGCAGCTTGCATGGTTTTGCGCAACACTGCCGCAAAGGATAGGTAGCACAGGCACACAGCCTGAGTAATAACCAAAAGTGCCAAACTGAGGGTCAGTACCGGTCACATCAGTACCGGTTGTTTTAAATGAGTCGATTGCAGCCACGTCTTGCAGAATATTGCAGCCGCCGGATGTAACCCCGGCATTCAGGTTAATACCGGCAAGGTAATTACCGCCCGGATTAATGGTATTACCCCAAACAATATTGTTGGCTATTATAAAACTACCGGTTGCTGAAGAGCTGAATAGCCCTCCGCCACCAATACCGGCATAGTTGTTGGCAATAGTACAATTGGTAATATTGAAACTACCATTTAAAGCTCCGCCGTACGATGCCGAATAGTTTCCATAAAATGTGCAGTTAGATAAATTTCCGTTGCCTGAAACCAAAGCCCCGGCCCCGGCATTAAAATTATTAGCCGGTGCAGTGCACGAGTTACTGGTGAAGGTGCAATTGCTGGCCGTAAGCCATGGCGAATATGCCACCCCTGCAGTGCCGGCAGTAGCCGAATCGCTGACATTGCTATTCCCGAAAAAACAGCAGTAGTTCATATACAGATACGGCGCCGAAACTGCCCCCGCTTTTCCCGAGGCGCTGGTTTTGCAATTAAAAATATTAAGGTAATTAAGCGTTAATGGTTTCGAATTGCCCGAAACATAAAAGGCCGGATGGCCAAAACTTATTGAATCGCCGTCAATAGTTGGATTTTGGCACGGCATGCCTGTAATTACCAGGCTATCAGTAATAGTTGGCAACGCGCTACCCAGCAAAATAATATCATGCAGTCCAAGGCTTAGCGAAATGGTATCTAACCCGCTGTGGGTGTTAGCACTGTCAATCATTGCACGAAGGGAACCTGCACCTGTATCGCTTACAGTTGTTACATAATACGTATTGGCCTTTACACCACACGAAACTGCCAGCAGGGCGATTGAGAATAGTAAAGATTTAAGCATATGCCTGTCTTTGAATATTAATTTAAGCTACCAAAAATAGTTTTATTACCGATTAGCGCGGGTTTGACTAAACAAAATGGAAAAGGATTGATGAGGCAAAGAAAAAAGTTACTTAGCCCGAATTTAAATCAGTTTTTTGCCCGTAACTACCTTTACAGATTCGCCAATTACTTTTCCGGCTGAACAAAATTTATTAAAGGCCTCCTTTTTTTCGGGCGAATCCAGCGTTTCAAATGCCTCGGCGGCATAACTGGTTTCAAAACAGGCAATTTCTATAAACTGGTTGGCATTATCTTTATCCTGCATCACCTCATACCGGGTACATCCGTTATTCATGTAAACCCTTTTCATTTCCAGAATGCTCTCCCGGAATTCCTCTAACGATGGATTCCCCGTTTGATAAGTAATGGCCTGAATCATCATTGCTCAACGTTGTTTTAAAAAGGTATAATCTGAAACTAAATTACCCTGCTCGCCGGTGGTGTACTGGCTTATCAGAAAATAACCTTTGCGTTTAAGTCCATTAATTATCTGGTTTACTTTTTTCAGGTTCTCCAGTTCATTTTTCTCAGAGTAAGGCAGAATCGGAATATCTTCCGTAGTGCTGTCCTCATAAACGATAAAAATTCGGGCGGCCAGGTAGCCTGAACCCATACTCACACTCCTGTTGCAATCAAACACGCGCATGGTAGCGTACCCCCCCTTATCCTGCTGCGCGTTTGAAAACTGGGCGAAAAATATCAGTGAGGCGAACAACAAAATACCTTTCAAACAGTTCATGCATTTCGTTTTTTGATATTATAACTATGCGGCTTTATTAGCCCGGTCTATACTCACTTTCCCTTTATTAACCCGCTCCACCCGGCTGTAAAGGCTGTAACGCTCATCAAACAAAAACTGCAGCAGCAATTTACTCCAGCTGGTGTGGTATTTCAGGTTATCATAATACTCAGGTGCCATAGCCCGAAGCTTAGGCAGGTTATTCCACGGTATAGATGGAAAATCGTGATGCTCGTTATGATAACCTACATTGAGCGCTACAATATTTACCGGGCCATAGTAGCTGGCCGTCTCCTGCTCCATATCATAGGTATAGTGCTCCTGAATCCACCTTGCTCCTACAGGATGTAAACCGATGGAAAAAAAGAAAGAGAAAACGAGATAAACCAAACCCGCCCATCCGCAGAAATAAACAATAGCAGTATCGAACGCAATAGCAAAAAACAGGTTTAAAAAGGTCCATTTACTAAACAGCGTAATGGCCTTTAATCGCGGCGGCCTGGTAACCTGGAATACCGGAAAAAACAATAGCCAGAAAGCCTTACCATACCATTTATTCCCGATAAACCTCGCCTCCCAATGGCCTGCAATATCAGCATCATAATCATAATCGCCCTGGTGTGCATGGTGTTTAAGGTGATAAACATTAAACCCCATCGCTCCGGGTACCAGATTGGTGAGGTCGGCAAAAATGCCCACCATTCTATTCCAGACTTTGCTGGTAAAAACCATATTATGAGAGGCTTCGTGAATAACCACATACATACAATGATTGCAGAAAGCACCCACACAGTAAGCCACAATTAAACTTAGCCACCAGTAATGAAAACCCAGTTTACCCATGCCATAAGCAATAGATATTTGCAGGGTTAAAACAAAAACCATAATCAGGGCAGTATATGGATTTCTACCAATCAGAGTGCGGACTTCGGGGTGTGCCTTCATAATAGCACGTGTTCGCTCCGGATGAGGTTGATCATATTCTGCTCTATGAAAATCTTGTTGCATCATGCCGCAAATATAAGATTTGATGCGGCTTGATAGAACTAAGGGATGTTAAGGAGTCCAATTAATTGACTATCAACATAATGAGGCCATTCCGGCATAAGGATAAGTTAAGGGAATCCTGACCTCAGAGAGGTCAAAGCTTTATAGAAATATATAGTAGGAAAAAACACGACCCCAGAGCGGGTCGAACCTTGACAACGCTTTACTTAACGGAATCAGCCCTCTGGGTTCGCACTTTGGCAGAGCGAATGACGTTGGACAAATAAAAAATAGCCGCAAAGATTTTACTCCTTGCGGCTATTTGCGTTGTATTCCTTTACGGCCTTTGCGTTAAAATGTTTTAGTAAGCCAGGTTCGGCCCTAACCACTTCTCCATCTCCGATAACGGTAGTCCTTTCGCCTTGGCCAAATTTTCAACCTGATCTTTCTGCACCTTACCTACCCCAAAATATTTAACCTCAGGGTTTGCAAAATACCAGCCACTTACCGATGATGCCGGATACATGGCATTCGATTCAGTAAGCTGAATACCTGTGTTCTTCTCTACATCCAGCAGCTTCCAAATCAAAGGCTTTTCAGTATGGTCCGGACAGGCAGGATAACCCGGTGCCGGGCGAATACCCTGGTATTTTTCCTGTACCAGTTCTTCATTGGTCAAATTCTCATCAGGCACATAAGCCCATAGCTCCTTGCGCACTATCTGGTGCAATCTTTCAGCAAAAGCCTCGGCCAACCTATCGGCCAGGGCTTTAAGCATAATGCTGTTATAATCATCATGGTCTTTTTCAAACTCAGCAAGTTTCTTTTCAATGCCCAGGCCGCTGGTAACTGCAAAAGCACCGAAATAATCAGTTGGCTTTCCGTTCTCAATTGGCTTAATAAAGTCAGCCAAACAATAATTAGGCTGTGCGTTATTAGGCTTTTTGGTTTGCTGCCTCATTTGATGAAAAGTTGTAATCACATTCCCTTTCTCATCAAACACCTCAATAAACTCATCTTTCGAAGCTGCAGGGAAAATACCCACAACACCTTTTGCAGTCATCCATTTACCTGCAATGGCTTTCTTTAGCAAAGCTTGTGCATCGTCATAAAGCTTACGCGCCTCAACCCCGTATTTCTCGCTCTCAAAAATGCGCGGAAAACTACCGGCCATTTCCCAGGTACTGAAAAACGGGCTCCAGTCAATATAGGCCGCCAATTCTTCCAACGGGTAATCTTCAAACGCTTTTATGCCTGTAAACCTGGGCTTCACTGTGGCAACCTTACTCCAGTCAACCTGGTATTTGTTTTTGCGCGCTTCTTCTAAAGTTACATACTCCACATCGCTTTTGCGGTTAGCGTGTATCTCGCGCATAGCAACATACTCTGCTTTTACCTGTGCTGCAAAAGCGCCGTTATCGTCTTTACTTAATAAGCTGCTGGCCACTGTTACTGCCTTCGAGGCATCCAGCACATGCACAACTGCTCCGCTGTATTTAGGTTCAACCTTCACTGCAGTGTGCAGTTTGGAAGTTGTTGCGCCCCCAATCAGCAACGGCTGTTTCATACCGGTACGCTCCATCTCTTTAGCCACATGCACCATCTCATCCAGCGACGGGGTAATCAGTCCGCTCAATCCAATAATATCAGCGTTCTCTTCACGCGCACGTTCCAGTATTTTATCGGCGGGCACCATCACGCCCATATCAACAATTTCGTAATTGTTACAGGCCAGAACCACGCCAACAATATTCTTACCAATATCATGCACATCACCCTTAACGGTGGCTAACAAAATCTTACCGTTGTTCTTGCTGGTATTACCGCTTCGTTTCTTTTCTTCTTCCAGAAAAGGCAACAGGTAAGCAACGGCTTTCTTCATAACACGGGCGCTCTTTACCACCTGTGGCAAAAACATTTTTCCGCTACCAAAAAGGTCGCCTACTATATTCATACCAGCCATCAGCGGGCCTTCAATAATTTCCAGTGGTTTATTGTATTTCTGCCTGGCTTCTTCTGTATCGGCATCAATAAACTCAACAATTCCTTTTACCAGTGCATGGGCAAGCCTGTCCTCAACAGTTCCCTTACGCCATTCTTCATCTATCACTTCAGCTTTGTCTTTCTTCTTCACCGTTTCGGCAAAGGCAAGCAGGCGCTCGGTAGCATCATCTCTCCTGTCCAGCAAAACATCCTCCACCCGCTCTAACAGGTCCTTTGGTATATCATCATAAACTTCAAGCATGGCTGGGTTTACAATACCCATATCCATACCATTTTTAATGGCGTGGTATAAGAAAGCCGAATGCATCGCCTCCCGCACAGCATTATTACCGCGGAACGAGAATGAAACATTACTCACCCCGCCGCTGATATGCGCGTGCGGCAAATTCTCTTTTATCCATTTGGTGGCCCTGAAAAAGTCAATAGCATTTTGCCGGTGCTCTTCCATACCGGTAGCCACGGGAAAAATATTCGGGTCAAAAATGATATCCTCCGCCGGGAAACCAACTTTCTCAGTCAGCAGTTTGTAACTGCGCTCACATATCTGAATCCTTCTTTCGTACGAATCGGCCTGACCCTGCTCATCAAAGGCCATAACGATAACCGCAGCGCCGTACCGGTTAATTAAACGGGCCTGTTTTAAAAATTCCTCCTCTCCTCCTTTTAATGAAATGGAGTTTACAATGCCTTTGCCCTGCAAACACTTTAAACCGGCTTCTATAATATGAAACTTCGAGCTGTCAATCATCACCGGTACTTTGGCAATATCCGGTTCGGCGGCAGTAAGGTTCAGAAACTTTTTCATGGCTTCCTCGCCATCCAGCATGCCCTCATCCATGTTTACGTCAATAACCTGTGCACCTCCATCTACCTGGTCGGCTGCAACGGTCAGGGCATCTTCGTATTTATCTTCCTTAATCAGTTTTAAGAATTTAGCCGAGCCGGTAACATTTGTCCGTTCGCCTACATTCATAAAGTTCAACTCTGCTGTAAGTGTAACCGGCTCAAGGCCGCTTAACTGCATAAACGGAAAACGCACCGGCTTTTTACGGGGTTGATATTTAGCAGCCTTTTCCGCAAACACTTTTATATGGTCGGGGGTAGTTCCGCAACAGCCTCCTACAATATTCACAAAGCCGCTTTTGCAAAAATCCTCAATGTCTTCGCCCATCATTTCGGGGGTCTCGTCATATCCCCCAAAAGCATTCGGCAAACCGGCATTCGGATAAACACTTACCCAGGTATGTGCAACATTCGACATGGTTTCCAGGTACGGTCTCATATCTTTAGCCCCCAATGCACAATTCAAACCAACCGAAAGCAGATTGGCGTGCTTTATAGATATCCAGAAAGCCTCAGTTGTTTGACCACTCAAAGTTCTTCCGCTGGCGTCCGTAATGGTGCCGGAAACTGATACCGGCAGGTTAGTCCCCTTTTCCTCCTGCACTTTCATAATGGCGAACAACGCCGCCTTACAATTCAAAGTATCAAAAACGGTTTCAACCAAAAGCCAATCACTGCCACCGTCAATCAAACCCCGCGCCTGCTCAGAGTAGGCATCCACCAGCTGGTCGAAATTAATACCCCGGAAACCGGGGTTATTTACATCCGGTGATATAGAGGCGGTACGATTGGTTGGTCCAAACGCGCCGGCCACATACCTGGGCTTAGATGGGTTCTTCTTAGTAAATTCATCTGCTACTTCCTTTGCTATTTTTGCCGACTCATAGTTCAGTTCATAAGCCAGTTTCTCAAGCTTGTAATCCTGCTGGGCAATCCAGGTTCCCGAAAAGGTATTGGTTTCAATAATATCAGCACCTGCCTCTAAATATTTAGCGTGAATTTCTTTGATTATCTGCGGTTGGGTAATAGACAGCAAATCATTATTCCCCCGCAGGTCATGCGAATGGTCTTTAAATCGTTCAGCCCTGAAATGATCTTCGGTTAATTCATAGCGCTGTATCATGGTACCCATGGCGCCATCTAAAACAAGAATCCGTTTTTTAATTTCTTCTGCTAACGTTGGTTTCGTACTACTCATGCGATATTAGATTTAAACTGATTCTTAACGCATGCTAACAGGAAAATGGGGTAGTTGTTCAGACGAGGAATATTATTCATCGTTATCTAAACAGGAATTGGCACCTTCTGCATTCAATCCCGCAAATCTGCGGGGCGAACCAGGGTTGTCAAGACTTCACAGGGCCTGTCCCTCCGTCTTTCTTGATAGCATGAATCAAAGAACGCCGCAAATATAATGGATTGGAGGGAAAAAAGCAAAAAGGCCGTTCTGCTAAGTGCTGAATGAAAGCCTGAACTTCAAATAAAACCGCTATCATTATAACTTTTATACTACTTAGCCGTTACATTTGCCAACTATGAACGTTACCGACCACTTAAAAAATGCTACCGATACCCTGTTTAGTATTGAGGTATTACCACCGCAAAAAGGAAAAACCATTGATGACCTTTTACGGGTAATTGAACCGTTGATGGAGTTTAAGCCCCCGTTCATTGATGTTACTTATCACCGCGAAGAAATTATCTATAAAAAAAGACCTGATGGTTTGATGGAAGAAGTGCCTCTGCGCCGCAGGCCCGGAACTGTGGGTATTTGTGCCGCCATAAAAGGAAGGTTTAATGTTGATACCGTTCCGCATTTAGTGTGTGGCGGCTTTACCCCTGAAGAAACCGAAGACGCGCTCTTTACCCTGCACTACCTGGGCATCAATAACGTTTTGCTGTTGCAGGGCGATGCCGATAAAAACCAGAAGTCAGGCCCCGGAAAATATGGCGCATACAAATATGCCAGCGACCTGGTGAGCCAGGTTTCAAAAATGAACAAAGGCAATTTTTTGCATGAAGAGACAGTAAACGAACTGAAAACCAATTTCTGTATAGGCGTTGCCGGATATCCCGAAAAACACTTTGAAGCACCCAACCTGAGCATAGACCTGAAATGGCTGAAGCACAAAGTTGACTGCGGAGCTGATTACATTGTCACCCAAATGTTTTTCGACAATAAAAAATACTTTGATTTTGTTGACCGCTGCCGCGCCGCCGGTATTACTATTCCTATTATACCCGGCATTAAGCCACTGGCAACCAAGGGCCAGTTAACCGTTCTGCCGCGCATGTTCCATATTGATATTCCTGACGATCTTGCAAATGCCATTGACGATTGCAAAGACGAAAAAGCAGTAAAAAGAGTAGGCGTTGAATGGGCCATTCAACAAAGCAAGGAACTAAAAGCAGCTAAAGTGCCATGCCTGCATTATTACACCATGAGTCGTAGTGAAGCTACGATTGAGATTGCGAAGGCGGTGTTTTAAGCACCATTAACCATTCGTTTTTTTTGACAACGATATCAAATAGTTTTCGGTATCCTCACAATCACATTGTCGTTTTACCTTGGCGCGAATTTCTGTTTCCAGAGAAGCCGAAGCAAGTCCTTTATTGACAAGAAATACCTCATATAAGAGCTCCGGAATCAGCTGCCAGTCTTCTTTCTCAAAAACACTTTCTATTAAATTCCGTTGCTCCTCCGAAAGTGCAAGCGAGTAGAATTCAAAACGTTGATAATATTTATCGTAAAGCTCAAGTTTTGCTTTCGTCAGCATATTACTTCGGTGGCTCAAACACCGTTCCACACTTCTTACAGGTACGTAGTTCTAAATTAGAATAGAATTTATCCATTACCACCGGTAAGTCTTTTACAATATCATTTACCGGCACTTTTACTTCGTATAACAGACTGCCACAACCTTCGCAATACCATTGAAAGCCATCTTCAATTTCGTGGCCGCGCTTAATTTCCATTACCAGGCCTACTGAGCCTTCAGGTCGGCGCGGTGAGTGCGGAGTGCGGGCGGGCAACAGAAAAATATCTCCTTCATTGATATTGATGTCGCGTATCTTTCCATCCTCCACTATCTTAACTACTATGTTTCCTTCCAGCTGGTAGAAGAACTCTTCAGTTTCGTTATAGTGAAAGTCCTTACGCTTGTTAGGGCCGCCTACCACCATCACTATAAAATCATCATTATCCTTATAAACCACCTGGTTCATTACCGGCGGCTTTAGTAAATGACGGTGTTCATCAATCCATTTCTTAAAATTAAAGGGAGCTGGTGCGGCCATTTTCTCTTTTTTAAAAATTTACTTCACAACCCATTAACGTACTTTTTACAAAACCAATCTCCCGGTATTCTTCATGAAATCTCCCCTCAATTAAAACATATTTTATTACCATTTTATCGTCCGGATAAACGATAAAATATTCCTTGATACCAAAATGCTCATAAATATCAAATTTCACTTTTAAATCCTTAAAAGCGTTTGAAGGAGAGATGACCTCAAAAACAACATCGGGCGATTCCTGTATCTTTCCATCTATAACTATGCTAAGCCTGTCATTTAAAATAAATACCAAATCGGGCTGAAAAACATTAGTACCGAGCAATACATCTATAGGTGCCGGCAGTATATTACCCAATCTGTTGGTTCGCAACTGAACCCTTATATCTGTCAATAAATCAGCAACTACATTTTGATGTCCGTAACTCGGTGCGGGCTCCTGAACCAGATTACCATCAATTAGTTCAATGTGCTCATAAGGAAGCTGCATAAACTCCTCCACAGTCATTTTCTTTTTTGTTTCAGTGCTAATCATAGCCTCTTCTTTGTTCAAATATACTAATTTTCAGCCTGAATAAACTTCACTCTAACTTACTATGAATCTCGATTTAAAAGGCAAAAACGCATTTGTTGGCGGAAGCAGCAAAGGCATTGGCAAAGCAGCAGCATTTGAACTGGCACGGCTGGGCGCCAGCATAACTTTGGTAGGCCGCGAAGAACCCAGCCTGATGCAGTGCTTAATTGACCTCAGTTTTATAGGCAGCAGCGAACAACGCCACGATTACGTGGCAGTTGATTTCTCGGATCCCGACAAAGTAAAAGCTGCTGTTGAACGCCACATTAAAAAAACAAATAAAACATATCATATCCTGGTCAATAACACCGGTGGCCCAGCTTCAGGCAAAATAGTAGATGCAGAAGAAAAAGATTTTATCAAAGCTTTTGAATCGCATGTAATTTGCAATCATATCCTTACCAAATTGTTTTTGCCGGGTATGAAGAAGAGCGGTTACGGACGGATAATCAATATCATTTCCACTTCAGTAAAACAACCTTTGCCCAATTTAGGTGTTAGCAACACCACCCGTTGGGCCGTGGCCAGCTGGGCTAAAACCATGGCCAACGAATTGGGTGAATTTGGCATAACAGTCAACAACGTTTTACCGGGCGCCACTGAAACCGAAAGATTAAACGCCCTGGTTAAAGCGCGCAGCGAAAAAACAAATGTTTCGGTGGATGTGATTAAAGAAGAAATGCTGAAAGAAATACCCATGAAACGCTTTGGTAAAGCTGATGAAGTAGCTAATGCTATTGCATTTTTAGCTTCACCGGCTGCAGCTTATATCAATGGCATCAATGTGCCGGTTGATGGGGGCAGAACGGGAAGCTTATAAGTAAATTAGTGTTTTGATTCGCCCATGGAAAAAATATTAAACTATATCAACGGCGTATTACAGGAGCCTGTCTCCAAACAATACATCGACAACTATGAACCTGCTACCGGTAAGGTTTATTCGCTGGTGCCAGACTCAGATGCAGAAGATGTGCAGCAGGCCGTTGATGCAGCCCGCGCAGCCTTTCCCGCTTGGAGCACAACAGGCTTGGAGGAGCGCATGATGATTATGCTCAAAATTGCTGATGGCATCCAGAACCGGTTTGATGAGTTTGTTGCAGCAGAATCAAAAGACAACGGAAAGACCCTGCAACTGGCGGCAGCTATGGACATACCCCGTGCTATTTCCAACTTTCGTTTCTATGCCTCCGCAATACAACATTTTTCAGCTGAAAGCCACCAAACACCGGGTGCGGCTATCAATTACACCCTGCGCCAACCTGTTGGTGTAGTTGGTTGCATATCGCCCTGGAATCTGCCTCTCTATCTTTTTAGCTGGAAAATAGCGCCCGCACTGGCCACCGGTAACTGCGTGGTAGCTAAGCCCAGCGAAATAACTCCTTATTCCGCTTATCTGTTATCGCAGGTTTGTATTGAAGCCCGTTTACCCAAAGGCGTTTTAAATATCGTTCATGGTTTAGGTGGTAAAGCAGGACAAGCCATCATCGAACATCCCGAAATAAAAGCAATTTCCTTTACCGGCGGCACTGAAACCGGAAAACGCATTGCAGCCACAGCAGCGCCTATGTTTAAAAAGCTTTCGCTGGAGTTAGGCGGAAAAAACCCAACACTTGTTTTTGCCGATTGTGATTTTGAGGAGACAGTTAAACAAAGTGTAAGAGCCTCTTTCTCTAACCAGGGGGAGATTTGCTTATGCGGGTCCCGTATTTTTATTGAGCGCTCTATCTACGAAAAATTTAAAGCTGCTTTTGTTGAACAGGTAAAAGCTTTAAAAGTAGGCGACCCTAATGATAGCAGTTCTAATCAGGGTGCCGTTGTTTCATTGGTACATAAGCAGAAAGTGCTTTCATATATTCAGTTAGCGCAGCAGGAGGGCGGAAAAATTTTAACCGGTGGAACCGAATTGAAATTAACAGGCCGCTGTGAAGGCGGTTACTTTATAGCACCAACAGTTATTGAAGGCCTCGCTTATACCTGCCGCACCCAACAGGAAGAAATATTCGGACCCGTAGTAACGTTAACTCCTTTTGACACAGAAGAGGAAGCGCTTGTAATGGCCAATTCCGTCAAGTACGGTCTCGCTTCATCAATCTGGACCAACGATTTAAAACGCGCCCACCGCGTTGCCGAAAAAATTGAAGCCGGTATTGTATGGATAAACTGCTGGTTGCTTCGCGATTTGCGCACACCGTTTGGAGGCGTAAAAGCATCAGGTGTGGGCCGCGAAGGTGGATTTGAGGCTATGAAATTTTTTACAGAGGCAAAAAATGTATGTATTAAGAATTAAACGTTATTAGTTGTAGATTTAAATAAAGAAGCTGTCACCCAAAAAGCGGAACAATTTATGAGCGATACTCTTCCAAAACCCATGGGCCTTTACCCCATGACCCGCAAAGCAGGCGGCTTGATTTTTGTAAGCGGCATGGGGCCGCGCGAGGCAGGCACCGATAATATACCCGGCCTTGAGCTGGACAAATACGGCAACTACAAAAAATTTGATTTTGAAGCTCAAGTACACGCTGTTTTCAAAAATGTAAAAACCGCATTGGATGAAAATGGCAGCAGCTGGGAAAAAATAGTTGATGTAACTGTGTTCCTCGTTAATATGAAGCGCGACTTTTTGACCTTTAACCGCATTTACGCCGAATATTTTAAAGAAAATCCGCCTTGCCGTACTACGGTCGAAGTAACTGCACTGCCCTCCCCCATTGCTATTGAATTAAAAGTAATAGCCGGCATTTAATTAATGGCAAAGAAGAAATCAAAAATGCCCCGCTGGGTAAAAACCATACTCTGGTTTTTTCTGCTCTTTGCCATTGTAATTGTTTCGTACCAAAACAAAAAATATTTCAGGCGGGCTTACCGTTATTTTACGCATCACTATTACAAAACCAGCTCAAAGCCCTCTGATTTTCCGGCAGGGTTTGAAGTGCATGGTATTGATATTTCACATTTTCAGGACGTTGTAGAATGGAATAAATTGCAGGCCATCAGTACCACCGGCGATACTATTCATTTCCAGTTTGTTTATATCAAAGCCACGCAGGGCGTATTAATTGAAGACAATATGTTTGATGAGAATTGGGAAGAAGCCAAAGATCATCACATCATCCGCGGTGCTTATCATTACTTTATGCCCGACCGCAACCCACAGGTGCAGGCCATTAATTTTATTGCCAATGTAAAAATAAGGCCGGGCGACCTTCCGCCGGCTGTTGATATAGAAGAAGCCAAAGGCCAAAGTAAGGCACAAATCGTTGGCGCACTTCAGGAGTTTTTAAACCTGATTGAAGATCATTACAAGGTAAAACCGGTTATCTACTCCAACATTAATTTTATTGAAGATTATTTAATGGACGATTTTAAGGGTTACAGTTTCTGGGTATCGCATTACGAACCCGATCACCAGGATATTGATGACGACAGCCTGAACTGGGTATTCTGGCAGCACTCTAATAAATCCGATTTGCTGGGCATTAACGGAAATGCTGATGTAGATGTGTTCAACGGGAGCCGTCAGCGGTTTGATTCTTTACTGGTTAAATAAATCAATAATGGGTAAGAAATCTTTAATCCTGATTTCAATTATAGTCTGTGCCATCGTAATACTTTTGGCGCTCGGGGTTTATAATCACGTCAGCTTTCATAAGCAGGACTATAAGTCAGCCCAACACGTTTATGCCGGGAAAAACTGTGTGTTGATTGTTCCTGAAAACTGGAAAGACTCAGTGCCAACTCAAACTAATTCGGGCTCATTCATTCATCTTGAATCCAAAGCAGAAGAGGCCGGTATTGATATAGGGGTTGACAGCTCTGCCAAATACTCTATTGACGATTTTGAAAGCCGCTTTCATCAGCGCCTGCTTGAAAAATATGCTAAAACATATTTCAATCAGCTGGGAAACTATTCAGGACGCGGGGTTATCATGACAGGCAAAATTGAAAACAAAAATGAAGGCTACGTTAAAATATTTGTGTATTCAGATTCCCTCCGGTCGTTTTTTATTACTGAATATAACACCACGCCGGACTCAAAACCGGTAGCAGATGATATTCAGCAAATAGAAACTTCCTTCAGGCTAAAATGACCATGTTGGTTTTCATATTGGTTAATTAAACTTTTTTGTCAGGAAAAACCCGATAAAAAAATCATCTTCGGTTCATTATTCAAATAGCTTTTAAACTGCCGGTGGCCAAGCGTACATGATTATACTGATAGGCATAATTATTTACATCCTTTACATGGATTACGTCCGCGACCAGAAGAAAGCCGCTGAGCAGGCTTCTGCTACCGATAAGCTTGTTGCATGCGCAACATTACCCGATAAAAAACGGATAACCCAGGTGCGCATTTTTATTGTAAGTGTTTATGTAATCATTTTCGGGTGGCTGTATTTTGCCTGGTACCGGTTATACCCTAAAAGCAATTTCCACTGGTTTGATGACCGGGGCGAATGGAACCAGGTTGATAAAGCAGGGCATATGTATGGCGCCTATTTTGAAACCGTCTGGGCTTATGAGTTACTGCGTTGGTCGGGTATGGATAATAAGCGCGCAGCTTTTACCGCAGCTTTTATAGGCATGGAGTTTGAAAGCACCATCGAACTCTGGGACGGCTTCTCTACCAAATGGGGCGCCTCCTGGAGCGATTTAATGGCCAACGCTGCCGGCGCATCGCTGGCCTTGGTGCAGTATTTGTTGTGGGAAGAACAGCGCATTATGTGCAAGTTCTCATACAACGGCAACGATTACAAATATCCTACCCCTGAATTAAGAGAACGCGCTGATGATCTTTTCGGAAAAACATTTTTTGAAAAGGTGCTGAAGGACTATAACAACATCACGCTCTGGATATCCATCAATCCATCCAAATTCTTCCCAGGCACCACGGCCGATTGGGGCTGCATTGCCATTGGCTATGGAGGAGAAAACATGCTTGGCGGTTACGAAAACAAATGGGTAGATGCGGAAGGAAAAAAGCACGACCGCTCCGATTTAAAACGCTACCGCACTCTCAAATTTTCTTTAGATGCCGACCTGCCCCGGCTTAGAATGAACGACCCCACCGGCAAAGCCGCATTTAAGGCTTTAAATATTATTAAGATGCCGTTTCCGAGTTATAAGGTCAGGTTGTAATGAGGGTATTAAGTGGTTAATTGGAAGTAATACAAAATTCGTAAGTCAGGCAAATCTGGCCGGTTCGTACTGTCAAACTTCATTACCAACTACTATTCATTCATTGTCCGGAAGGTATATTAAGTCGCGTTTATCGGATTTTTCGATTTAAAAGTTTCTGTTTTAGCTTAGCTTGCTTAAATTAAATTCAAAAAAAGCAATTAATGCCAACCTTGTATGTTATTGCCGGCTGCAACGGTGCCGGTAAAACCACCCTTAGCAAGAATGTGCTACCCGATTTTTTAGGTGTTAAAGAATTTGTAAATGCTGACGAAATAGCTCGCGGCCTTTCGCCATTTAATCCCGAGGGCGCTGCATTTTCTGCAGGAAGAATTATGTTGGAGCGAATTGATGAATTGATTGCCGAGCGGAAAGATTTTGCCATAGAAACTACCCTCTCCACATTAAGTTATGCCTCTCTTTTTCGTGAAATGCATGCTCAGGGGTATGAAATATTTTTACTTTTTGTATGCATTCAAAATGTAAATGAGGCAATTAAACGTGTAAAGCAAAGAGTAAAAGATGGGGGCCATAATATACCCGAAGAAGTAATTAAAAGAAGATTCGAAAGAGGCCTCAAAAACCTTTCGAATATCTATTTAAGTCTTGCTGACAGGTGGATAATTATAGATAATTCCTCTGAAACCCCTATCTTTGTAGCGCAACGCAGGGGAGAAGAAACTGTAGTTCACAATGTTGAGATCTGGAATAAAATCAACTTTTATGAGTAATGACGAAAGGCTGGATTTACTGGTTGAAAAAGTAAAAAAGGGCATTATTCTTTCCTCTAAAAAATTCCTGAAAGAGGCAAAATCCAGGAACCAAAAACTGGTAGTTCTGCGGAACAATAAAGTTGTGCTGATAAATGCAAGAGATATTAAATAACTTTTGGCTGTAGTATTAGGCTAAAATATTTTTCGCCCCTTCAAGTCTAAATACTTAATACTCATTACTAAATACCAAAACCTACAACTCCTTCCTCAACCTCGCCACCGGTATATTCAACTGCTCACGGTATTTGGCAACGGTACGGCGGGCAATATTGTATCCGCGCTGGTTAAGTATTTCAGTCAGCTTTTGGTCGCTGATGGGTTTGTCTTTGCTTTCGGCGCCAATCATATCGCTCAGTATCTTTTTTACCTCACGGGTACTAACCTCTTCACCACTATCTGTAGTCAACGACTCGCTGAAAAAGTATTTAAGCTGTATAGTGCCAAACTCCGTTTGCACATACTTGCTGTTTGCCACGCGTGATACTGTCGAAATATCGAGCCCTGTTTTATCGGCAATATCTTTCAATATCATCGGCTTCAACCGGGTTTCATCGCCGGTAAGCAGGTACTCACGCTGGTATTCCATAATGGCGTTCATACACATCAGCATCGTGTTGTAGCGCGATTGTATGGCATCAATAAACCATTTGGCCGAATCAATTTTCTGCTTTACAAAAAGGATAGCCTCTTTCTGGCTTTTGCTTTTAATCTTGGCCTTTTTGTACTCGTTTACCATCTCTTTAAAATGGTTGCTGATGCGTAGTTCGGGCGCATTGCGCGAGTTAAGGGTCAATACTAATTCGCCGTTATTATTCGCTAAAAGAAAATCGGGTATAATAGTTAACTGCGCGTCACCGCTGCTGCCTGCAAAAGCATTTCCCGGACGCGGGTTCAGCTTCGTTATTTCATCTACAACACGTTTCAGCTTTTCCGAATCAATGGCAAAAATAGATTCCAGTTTATCGTAGTGTTTCTTGGCAAACAGGTCGAAATATTTTTCTACTATTCTGATGGCTATTTCGGTATAAACCGTTGGGTCTTCTTTGCGTCTTAGCTGCAGCAACAGGCACTCCTCCAACGATCTCGCACCTACTCCGGCCGGGTCAAATTTCTGAATCTGCGATAAAATAAATTGCAGTTCCTTTTCATCCGTAGCCACGTTCTGCCTGAAAATCAGGTCATCTACAATAGCGTCCGGCTCACGACGCAAATATCCATCGTCATCCAAACTACCAATCAGGTGCAGGGCAATTTGCTGCTGGCGTTCATCCAGGTCAAGCATCCCCACCTGCGATTCAAGATATTCGTGAAAGGTTGATGAGATAGCTACCGGCACACTCTTGTTATCATCTTCCGGGTCGTGCACTTCGCTGGGGTTGTCGGTTTTATACTCGGCCACGCCTTCGTCATCCTCATCGTAATAATCGCTGATATCAATTTCATCGTCCAGCTTGGCCTCTTCTTCAATCCGCTCTTCAGTTTCATCGCCTGTCTCGGCATCCATAGTTTCTTCCTCCGGCGACTCCGTTTCTTCCTGAACTTCAGGGGTTTCGTCTTCTAAATTTTCGCCTTCTTCAAGGGCCGGGTTAGCTTCAATTTCCTCTTTTATCCGTTGCTCTAACTGGGCAGTAGGTATCTGCAGCATCTTCATCAACTGAATCTGCTGGGGTGAAAGCTTCTGTAATAATTTCTGTTGTAACCTCTGGTTAAGCATCGCCGCAAATTTTCAAAAATCTCCTGAATTAAATAACATCTGTCAAGCCAGGTTCAGGTAATAGAACAAATGGCCTGCGCCCTATGTTCTTATACCCTTATAACGCCCAAAGCGCCAATTTCATGCACTTGCAGGGCATAGATAAGCGATTTTGCCTTTCAAGTCAAGCATTTCAGAAGATGAAATGCTTTTCTATATTCGCAATCCCCTGCAAAACAGGTACGCAGCCAAAATAAACAAGATATGTTTTTATTGGCAAAGACCTCTTTTGCAGCTGCTTGCTTGATTGTTTTACGCATTTTGATTTAGTATTTTTTTAAATTTAGTTATGATATACATTAAAGACCTTGCCAAACACGAAGGGCAGGAAGTAGAACTGAAAGGCTGGAACGCACAAAAACGCGACAGCAAAGGATTGGTATTTATGACCATGCGCGACGGAACAGGCTTTGTTCAGTGCATTATCAATGAAGAGACCGTTGGTAATGATGCCTTCGAGGCGGCCAAAAGATTGCCACAGGAAAGCTCATTTTCCTTAACCGGCAAAGTGGTAAAAGATGAACGCCAGTTTGGCGGGGTTGAAGTACAAGCCACCTCATTTCAGGTTATTGCCGAGGCTGAAGAATATCCTATTACCCCTAAAGAACACGGGGTTGACTTTTTGATGGATAACCGCCATTTATGGCTGCGTTCAAAAAGGCAGTGGGCAATTATGCGTGTGCGGAACGAGATTATTTACTCCATCCACCGCTTTTTTCAGGAAAAAGGATTTATACAGATGGATGCTCCCATTTTTACCGGTAACGCCTGTGAGGGGACTTCTACTTTGTTCGAAACCGATTATTATGGCGAACCGGCCTATCTTTCTCAGTCCGGTCAGTTATATGGTGAGGCTATGGCCATGGCGCAGGGTCTGATTTATACTTTCGGGCCTACCTTCAGGGCTGAAAAATCGAAGACCCGAAGGCACTTATCAGAGTTCTGGATGATAGAACCCGAAATGGCATTTTATGACCTGAAAATGGACATGGATGTAATTGAAGAGTTTGTGCGTTACGTAGTAACCAGCGTGCTGGAGAAAAACAAAATGGAGTTGAGTGTTTTGGAACGCGATACTACTTACCTGGAAAAAGTACGTGCCCCGTTTATCCGCATGAAATATGAAGATGCGGTAAGCATTATCAAGGGCGAAAAAGAAGTAAACGGCAAAACAACTTTGCAAATGCTGGAGGAAGAAATTGCCCAGCTTAAAGCGGAAAAAGAAGCGGTAGTAAAAGATATTGAAGACCGTGAAACCAAAATAAACTCAGGCGAGTTGAAAAAAGGCGAAGTAAACTTTAACCGCAACAAGGTTGACCAGCTGAAAAATCAGTTAAAAGACATTGAAGAAAAAGAGCAGAACATACCAGCCTGGCTAAATAGCGCCCGCAACTTTAAACGCGGCGATGACTTCGGCGGCAGCGATGAGACTGTACTAACCAAAATGTTTGGCCAACCGGTAATGGTTTACAACTGGCCACAGGAAGTGAAGGCCTTTTACATGAAGGAAGACGAGCACGACAAGGGCTACGCCAAAGGTGTTGACCTGCTAGCCCCTGAAGGTTACGGAGAAGTTGTAGGTGGCGGTGAACGTGAAACAGACCTGGAACGCCTGAAACACAAAATCATGGAGCATGATTTACCTATGTCGGCATTTGAATGGTACCTGGACCTTCGTAAATTCGGCAATGTGCCGCATTCGGGCTTTGGTTTAGGTTTGGAAAGATTGGTTGCCTGGATTTGCGGTTTACAGCACATCAGGGAAACCATACCGTTCCCACGCTCATATGGCAGGTTGCTGCCGTAGTATGAATTGAGATCAGATAATTTTAAAAAGTTATCAAATCTGTAGCATAATGGACAAAATCGCGTTTTCAATTTGTATATGTATATTGTGCTTTAACACTATTAGATTGAAATGAAATACACTCCATTACTTTTAATCTTGTTGTTTTTTTCGGATTGTACTACCTATGTACAGGTATTCAAAACCAAATCTTCCACAGGATTAAAATCGGATGATGGATATGTTTTTGAAAATGATTCTGTAAAAATCGAATACAATTTCTGGGCGGAGCATGGTGTTTTATATTTCACTGTTTTCAATAAACTAAATACGCCTCTTTACATTGACTGGAAAAAATCTTCATTTATACGTGATGACCAAAAACTCGATTATTACACTGATGTAGAACGAACTAACAGCTCGACAGAATACTCTAGTTTAATATACTCCTATGCTTACTGGGGTATTAATGAAGGAGTGGCAAATACGGCTTCAGTTAAAACTAAACCAGAGCGAATCACTTTTATTGCCCCACACTCTGAAATTAAGAAGAATCAATTTTATCTTTTGAACGCCACTGGTGTTGCTCTTAGGAACGACGTTAAAGTAGCGCAGGTAAAAAACACAAAAGATACCTCGAAAACAGCGACGGTTTTTTATAAAATCTATAAAGAGCCGAAAGAGTCAATGCTTGTATTTAGGAATTTTCTCACCTTTTCTACAACCGAAGATTTTAAGACGGAATTTTATGTTGACAATGGCTTCTATCTGTCCAAATTAACAGAGATGAAAACGGGTCAATTTCAAGGAAAAGTTAGTCGCACAAGAGATGCGCAAAACAATTATGTTGGAGATTATGAATACCCCTATGAAAACGGGTGCGCCTTTTTCATCACAAACATTCCGTTTCCAATCATTGGTAGCGGGGAAGCTAAGAAAATACTTAACGATAACTTAAAAAAATAGCTATCAAAAGCTCAATTTCCAACGCCATTTAGCGCCATGATGATATTAGAAAAGTGTAATCGCCACGGGGAATTTTTCTTTTCCTATTTTCATCTCTCATTATAGACCTGTTCCTTCATGGATTTTATTAAACGAACCCTTCCACTTCTTTTCGGAATTTTCCTGCTTTCAGTAGCGGTTCGTTTACCTATGCTTAACCGGCCGCTGAGTAAACATCATGAATTCTGCACAGCCATTTCTTTGCGCATTATGCAAATATGGTACGACAACGGCATTGAAAAATACGACTACAACCCGGTAATGACATACAACAATGCTGCTGATAAATATATCAACAACAGCGCCAACGCCTCAGGCAAAATGGTTGATAGCAGCGGCAATTATTATTACGTTTCACATCCGCCTTTTGCTTATTATTTCCCATTTGCCATTTTCAAAGTATTGCACATACGGCCCGACGTTTTGCCGCTGCAAATACTCAACCTGGTATTTCATTTTATCAGCGGCCTGTTTGTTTACTTTATGGTTTGCCTGCTCAGTTTTAACCGTGCCAGAAGTTTGCCATATCGCCCCGGTATTGTGGCCTTTGTTATTTATACTTTTTTGCCGGTTACATTGTGGTTCCAGGGCAATGTGTATATGAGCGATATGGCCGTGCACCTGCTTTTCATTATCGGGGTATATACAGCACTTAAAATGATTATCAGGCAAAGGTTCTATTCTGCCAAATACATTTTTCTGTATATGCTGTGCCTTGCCCTTATGCTTTATACATCATGGCTGGGCGTGTTCTTTGCCTTTGGTATATTGGTTTACTCCTTGCTGCATGTAAGGGGCAACAAGGGCTTTAATGTACTTATATGGGCAACGGCAATCACTACGGTTGTAATGCTCCGGCTTATCGTTTATCAATACTCGCAGATTAACGGTCTCGAGGCATATTTAATGGAAATGTTTAACCGTTATGCACTGCGCGGCAGCCTGGAAGGTACCAATCAGGGTCTTTTCCATTTTATGTTTGCGTACCTGTGGCTGTTTAAAACCCTGCTGTATAATTATATCATTCACTACTTCGTTATTTATGTGGTTATCGGGCTGTTTATGTATTTCGCCGCCTCACATAAAAAACTGAAAATTGTTTTCAGCGAAAACGGGTACCGGTTTATCTGGTTATCTGTGCTGCCTGTTGTGCTGCTCCATTTTTTCTTCCTCAATTACTCGGTTCAGGATTTTACGGTTTTGTATGCTTCGCTTTTCTTCAGCGTATTACTGGGTATATTGTATGATAAGGTAAAAAAATCAGGCGCCATATCTATCCGTCGCATGCAGATAGGCCTGGCAATAACCGTTATGTTTTTAGTAGCCCAGTACTACCTGATGAATTACAAAACCGGGAAAGATATTGAGTTCGACAAAACCACCGGGCAGGATATTATTGCTAAAAACTCGGCAAGTGATGATGTTATTTTCTGGCCGCAACCTGAGATAGAACCACAATTGGTATTTTATGCGCACCGCAATATCAGGTACGCCAAAACCACTGAAGATGCTCAACTGTTTTTGGCAGAAAGAAATTTAAAACATGGCATTATTTTTCATGTTACTCCGGGAACTTTCAGCACTGAAAAAGTGATGATTGATTCCGTGCGTTAATTTTTTATCCTCTTTAACTAAAAAGATAAAACCCTTTGCATGAGTTTCCATACTATACCGGTTGTTGACCTGAATGATTTTGTAACCGGCCACGATGCCGCCAAGAGCCATTTTGTAAATGAACTGGGAAAGGCATTTGAGGATGTTGGTTTTGTTGCCGTTAAGGGCCACGGTGTGCCACAACAGTTAATTGATGATTATTACGAAGTGGTGAAGAAATTTTTCGCCCTGCCCACCGAAACAAAAAGAAAATACGAAATACCGGAATTGGCCGGGCAGCGCGGATTTACTTCGTTTGGAAAAGAACACGCCAAAGGCAGCGACGCGCCCGATTTAAAAGAGTTTTGGCAAATGGGCCAGATTGTTGAGGGCGAGGACATGCCAGCCGAGCACTACCCCGATAATGTAAGGGTTGCTGAATTGCCTGAGTTTTATGATTTGGGTACGCAGCTTTTCAAAGCATTCGAAACATCAGGCAGGCATTTACTTCAGGCAATAGGTATACATCTTGAAATCGGCGAGTTTTATTTCGACAGGCATGTGCACAACGGCAATTCAATTTTGCGGGCTATTCATTATCCGCCTATTACCCAGGAACCTAAAAATGCCATCCGCGCAGAACAGCACGAAGACATTAACCTCATCACTTTATTGGTAGGCGCCTCGGCAGATGGATTGCAGCTATTAAACCGTTTAAATGTCTGGATAGATGTTTCAGCCCCCGAAGGCAGTATTGTGGTAAACGTAGGCGACATGCTGCAGCGTTTAACCAATAACAAACTGAAATCAACCACCCACAGGGTAGTTAATCCGCCGCGCGAAAAATGGGGCACGCCACGCTTCTCCATCCCATTCTTTATGCACCCGCGAAGCGAAATGCCTTTAAACTGTTTACCATCCTGTGTCACTGAAAGGCATCCGCTTGCTTACGAGCCGATAACGGCCGGAGATTATTTAACCGAGCGGTTAATTGAGATTGGTCTGAAGAAGGCATAGCAAGGGAAACGAGATACAGGAATCAGGATATTAGGCCTCTCTATTCATTGCGCTGAATTTTGTACCTTTATGTTATGGAAATAAAAGACCTGATAACTATTGATGCCGATATCATGGGTGGACAGCCGGTATTCAAAAATACCCGGGTTCCAATAGAAACTCTTTTTGATCATTTAGAGGCCGGTGCCTCATTGGATGAATTTCTTGAAGATTTTGATACCGTATCCAAATCGCAGGCAGTTGCTGTTCTTGAAATTGCTAACAGGTTTATGACCTCGAAAAACATAGCAATCCTCTATGAAACTGCTGCTTGATGAAAACCTTCCCAAGAAATTAAAAGCTGATTTTCGTACCCACCAAATATTTACAATTCGCGAAAAAGGGTGGGTAGGAATTAAAAACGGCAGGTTGTTGCAGCTAATGCTCGGTGACGGATTTGATGCATTATTAACTTTCGATAAAAATTTGCAGTATCAACAGAATTTTCAAAAATATACGCTTACCGTTTTTGTTCTATCTGCGCCAATTAATACGTACGCTGAATTAACTAAACTAAGCCCCAAAATTCAATCATTTTTGGGCAGTGAAAGGTTGCCTTCAGGCGTTGTCACAATTGCACTTTAATTTTTTTAGCTTCTATCGGTATGGTTCTAACGTTGCCAGAAGGCTATATTGCTGCAATTTCAAAAGTACCCGGTCGTTCGCTTCAACATTCTGCAAAATCCATTCTTCCAGGCTTTTGATGTTTTTAATATAATCGGGCATATTCTCTGCGTAATTTACATACATCAAAAAGTCGTAATAGGTTAAATCCGGATGTTTTGCTTTCCAGGGGCCATAAAACGCATCCTGCCATTTCTTCATATAGGCGAGGCACTCAGAAAAACTTGTAAATCCGATATAACCTTTATCCAGTCTGAAACCAAAAAGATTGTTCATACTCAGGCTACAATCGCTGCATTCCATCCAGCCGGTTTCAATAATTACAGTAGCCAGTACTGTTTCGGGTTTATCAATCTTGTAAGATTTTAATGAATCGTAAAGCTGCAGAACTCTAATCTTCCGGCTTTGCTGCGCAACTGCCATGTTGAAACACCCATATACCAGCAAAAAACATAAAGCAAACCTGCCTGCTGCTTTCAAGTATATATTTTTCATAAAAGTGCCTTTTAAACCAAAATCACTAATATCGAATTGTATTTATAACAACAAAGCATATGCCATAGTTCTTTTGGGCTGGGCCCTCCTCTTTGCAATGGGCAACAAATTCCCCGTTGAGGGATTTTCATTGAATTAAATTCTGGTTTAGGTGGTTATAATGAAGGCCTGATACAAAAAAGGCACTATAATTTCTTACAGTGCCTTTTCGTGTCAATCAATCATTAATCCAATTATTCTTCAACTTCTACTTTCACTACCTCTACGCCTTGTGCGTGTTTGGCTTTTATTTTGGCTTCAATTTCATTACTTAGTTCAGGGTTATCTTCCAGCAGTTGTTTTACACCTTCGCGGCCCTGGCCCAGTTTGGTGCCTTCATAGCTAAACCACGAACCACTTTTCTGTATAACGCCTGCTTCAGTGCCTATATCAATTATTTCACCTGTTTTAGAAACACCCAGGCCATACATAATGTCAAACTCGCAGGTGCGGAAAGGAGGGGCCAGCTTGTTCTTTACCACCTTAACTTTAGTACGGTTACCAGTTAAAGAATCGCCATCTTTTATCTGGCCTATACGGCGGATATCCAAACGTACCGATGCATAAAATTTCAAAGCATTACCGCCTGTAGTGGTTTCCGGATTACCGAACATAACGCCTATCTTTTCGCGCAACTGGTTGATGAATATGCAGCAACAACCTGTTTTGCTGATTGTTCCGGTCAGCTTTCTCATAGCCTGGCTCATTAAACGGGCCTGTAAACCCATTTTTGATTCGCCCATTTCGCCTTCCAGCTCACCACGCGGTACCAAGGCTGCAACCGAGTCAATAACGATAATATCTATCGCTCCTGAGCGTATCAGGTGTTCGGTAATATCCAATGCCTGCTCGCCATCGTCAGGCTGCGATATCAGAAGCTCATTAACGTTCACCCCCAGCTTTTCGGCATAAGCCTTGTCGAACGCGTGTTCCGCGTCTATAAAGGCCGCTATACCACCCTGGGCCTGGCAACTTGCAATTGCCTGGATAGCTAATGTTGTTTTACCCGATGATTCTGGTCCGTAAATCTCAACAATCCTTCCTTTAGGCAAACCGCCAATCCCCAGCGCAATGTCCAGGCCCAATGAGCCGGTGGATATTACCTCAGCTGCCATGATTTTGGAATCGCCCAGTTTCATAATGGTTCCCTTACCATAGGCTTTGTCTATCTTGTCAAGCGTCATTTGAAGCGCCTTGAGTTTTTCTTTTTTGTCGTCAGCCATTTTGTTCATCTTGTAATGTTAGAAAATAATTGATTTAGGCAAATGTAAAATATCTTTTCTGATAAACTAAAATATTTAGTAGTCTTTTTAGCATTTAATTTTAAGGCCCCTTTTTCAATGCTGTTTTCCGACCTCCTGTCTATTTCGCTGTCACATTTGATAAGGCAAAAATAAAGCGCCACTGCGCAATGTATTTGCGCAGTAAAAAGAAAATTAAAAAATCTTTTGTGCAGTGGTCTATACCTCTTCAACCACCTTCATCTTCACCAGCTCAATGCGCTTATCAGATGCTTTCAGGATTTTGATATGAAACCTGTCAAGGTCCAACACGGTTCCAGGTTCGGGTATATCTTCAAACCCATTAATAATATACCCCGATAGGGTATTATACTCACCTTCGGGTATCCCCAGAAAGTATTCTCTGTTCAGGTAATCTACCTCTAAACGGCCCGAGAAATTAAACTCATTCTCTCCTACCTTCTTCTCTGTCAAATCCTCATCATCATGCTCATCCTGTATTTCACCAAAAATCTCTTCCATCAGGTCTTCAAGGGTAATAATACCGGCAGTACCACCGTACTCATCCACTACCCAGGCAATGTTTTTCTTTTCGCGTATAAACTGCAACATCAGGTCGTTGGCAGTCATGCTTTCAGGTATTACCTGCAACGGCCTTATAATTTCCTTTAAGGTTTGCGGGTTTTTAATCAGGTCGAAGTGATGCACATAGCCCAGCACTTTATCAATTACCTCATCGTAAATAATAATGCGCGAAAGCTTCGTTTCAATCAGCTTCTTTTTCAGCTCCTCCAGGCCTTCGCTTACATCAATGCCCTGGATTTCAGGCCTGGGCACCATACAGCTGCGCACTTTTACATCTCTCAGGTAAAGGGCTTTTTCAAATATTTCCGAATTCAGGTGATCTGCCTCATCATTGCCTGTGTCGTCTGTTACGGCGGTTTCTTTTACAAGGTATTCAAGGTCTTCCTTGGTAAATGATGGTTTACTTTCTACCAGGTCGGTGCCAATCACTTTTTTAATCAACCAGCGCGATAGGTAATGGAAAGCATTGGTAAGCGGTTTAAGCGGGATATAGAAAAGATATTTGGCCGGCAGAGAAAACCATAAAAGGGCCTGGTCGGCATTTACCCTGAAAAGTATTTTGGGCACCAGCTCACCAAATATCAGTATCACCACCGTTGTTATCACGGTTTGCGCCAGCAACAAAGGCAATTCGCGCACCGGTAAAAATGAAAAGTTATCGCGGGTAAGGTAATTAGCCGTCATACTGCCAAAAAACACCAGCGATATGTTCAACCCGATAAGCATAGTGCTTATAAACTTGGATGGGTTGTTGGCAAACTCCGAAACTATACGTGCCTTACGTGAGCCTTTTTCTTTAAGCAGCTCTATCCTGAGCTTATTGGCCGATACAAAAGCAATTTCAATACCGGAGAAAAAGGCAATAAGCAGCAATGCTAAAAGAATGACAAAAATTTCCATTTGTAACGAAAATTAGAAAAAAAACCGGCTCCGTCCTAAACCAATTATCCTCACGGTGCATTGGTTACACTAAAAAGCCCGGAGATAAACTCCGGGCTTTTTTGAATGTTAGTTATAAGCTTGTAATTATCTTAACAGGGTAACTGCACCTTCTTCCTTACCTGTCTGGATACTGTTTGTTGGAGGATCGTAGTAAGTTCCTTCAATGTAGTAGATGTAGGTACCTGAAGGCTGTTCTTTACCGTCAAATTTACCATCCCAATACTCATTAGAGTTGTGTACTAATTGGCCCCAACGGTTGTAGATGCGGAATTCCTTAATAACCACATAAACGTGAGAAACAGGTCCAAATAAGTCGTTCTTTCCGTCACCGTTTGGCGAGAAGGCATCCGGCATAACCAGCCCACCTTTAAGCAGGAACCAGATTGAATCGGTTGCAGCACACTTAGGATTAGCCGAATCGCTCACTGTTACGTAGAACAATGTTGGTGTAGTGATTGTAGCAACCGGGTCAGCACAATTTGTGCAGCTCAGGCCTGTTGATGGTGTCCAGCTGTAAACCGGGTTAACAAAGTTAGTTACAATTGGGGTAAGCGGTGTAGGGTTATTAGCAAAGTAGCTTGGAACTGTATCAGGGCTGAATGATACCGTTTGCAGTTTAGGCTGGCCTACTGTATCCAAAAGGGTATCAGTACAACCGTATTTATTTGTAACAAGCACTACATAATCGCCGGCTGCCAGGTTTTCAAATACATTGCTGGTTCCGGTTGTGTCGCCCACAACAGTATAAATGTACGGCGCATTAAGTGCGCTGTCTGAAACAACCGTTACAACAATTTTTCCATCGCTAAAGCCAAAGCAGCTTGCAGAATCTGCCTGCGCCGTTGCAGTATCGCCCGGAGGGTTTGGAAGGATTGTAAACGAACCACCTACAGAACATCCTAAAGTATCCATTACCGAGTAAGTATAGTTACCGGCCTGCAGGTTGTTGTATATACCGGTATTATTCGGTGTGCCACCAACTGCATAGTTATACGTTAACTGACCTGTACCACCTGTAGCACTGATAATTACGTTACCACCGCCCAATGCAGAACATGGAGTATTAATAACTGTATCTGAAGCAACTATCTGAGGAGCGTGATTAACAGAAGCCGAAGCACTAACTGTGCAACCAACACCATCTGTTACGGTAACTGATATAGTACCCGTTGCAGGAAGATTAGTAGCAGTCTGAGTACTTTCCTGATCGCTCCATGCATAACCTAAGTTCCCTGTTCCACCGGTTACAATTGCGGTGGCTGTATCAACTGCACCCGGACAAACCAATGATGGAGTTGCAATACTAACTGAGTATGGGCCCGGTTGTGTAATCTTGAATGAATCTATCAGTGTACAACCACCGGCATCTCCGGCAGTTAAGTAATAAGTACCCGCTGCAAGATTAGTAATAACCGCGGTAGTTTGACCACCGGGACTCCAGTGATAAATGGTGGTTTCACCTACAGGTCCGCCAACAACTGTTACTGATATGCTTCCCGATGTTCCGTTGTAGCACAGGTTATTTACAATTGTTGAATCAGCAATGGTAAGCGGAGCCGGTGCAGGAGCAAGTGTATCAGCACCTGCAACGGTACAGTTGTTATGATCGGTAACCGTCACATTTACTATGGCACCACCAATCAGGCCCGTTATAGGGTTAGCGGTCGAACCACCCGTCCAAACATAACCATATGTCGGTGTGCCGCCGGCTGCAACAACCTGTGCAGAACCCGGAGCATTACAAGTAGCATTAATAGTTACAAAGCTGCTGATTACAAGTTGAGTAGGCTGTCCCACGCTATCGCAAGCTGATTTAGAACATCCGTTCGAATCATGAACAGTCACGCAATAAGTACCCGCACCAACAGTAATAGTTTGCGTAGTGCTGCCATTGGACCATATATAAATATAACCTCCTGAACCACCTGTTGCATTGGCAGTTAAAGTACCATTAGTTAATCCATAACAGGTTGGTTGAACAACAGTAGAATCCAATACTATTGAATTAGGCGCCGTTGTCACATTACCCATTGCACTAACTGTGCATCCGTTGGCATCTGTAACTGTTACACCATATGAACCTGCGTTAAGTCCGGTTAATGTATCGGTTGTAACACCTGAACCCTGCCATGTATAAGTATAAGCACCGGTTCCACCGCTTGCAATTACCCACAGTGAACCCTGGCTGGTACAAGTTACCTGGCTCGAATCTACATCTGCGATTATGATTGGCGTAGGTTGAGTTACGTTGTAAGTAGCTGTAGCTGTACAACCAAGGCTGTCAGTTACAGTTATTGCATAAGTACCTGCAGTAACGTTTACAATTGAATCGGTTACAGATGGGTTAGTTCCCCAGTGATAAGACAAGGTACCAACACCGCCGCTTGCGGTAACAACTACTGAACCTGTGCTGCCGCCATTACATTTTTCGTTGGTAATAATACCGGTATCAATAAGCACCGTATTTACAGCAGGCGGAACGTTATAAGTAGCAGTAGCCGTGCAACCATTAGCATCAGTAACTGTAACAGTTACCGGGCCACCGGTTAAGCCACCCAAAGAATCAGTCACAGATGAGCCCGACGACCAACCATAGGCATAACCAGGTGTTCCGCCGCTAACAGTAACTACCACAGACCCTGTTTTGCTACAAGTTGCTGCAGTAACAACGGCCGAACCTATAACAAGCGGAGAAGGCTGAGAAAGCGTATAGCATACCGAAGCAGAACATCCGTTACTATCTGTTGCCGTTACACAATATGTTCCGGTTGCTAAGCCGGTAATATTCGCTCCGGTTAAACCACCGGTCCATGCGTAAGTAATAGTTCCGGTTCCTCCGGTAGCACTTGCCGTGATACCGCCCGTTCCACCATTACACTTAATGCTGTCTATAACAGGAGCGTTAAATGTAATCAGGGCCGGTTGGTTAAGCGTATAAGTAGTGCTGGCAGAACATCCTACAGAATCTGTTGCAGTAACAGAGTAGGTTCCTGCAGCAAGTAATGAATCTTTCGATCCAGCTAAACCGCCGGTCCATACATAAGTAATTGTCCCGGTTCCACCGGTTGCGTTGGCTGTAATGCTGCCGTTACTATTTCCGTTACAGCTAGGTTCAACCATAACAGGTGCATTGAATGTAACTGCATTTGGCTGAGGAACCACATAAGAAGCGGTCGCTGAACAACCGGCCGAATCAGTAACAGTAACCGTGTAAGTTATGCCGGCCGATAAACCGGTAATGGTTGCAGTAGTTGCATTAGTGCTCCATTTAAAACTTAAAGGACCACCTGTTGAGTCGGTGCTTGCATAAACAGTAATGCTGCCGTTGCTGCCGCCGTTACATGTAACCTCTGTAATATCTGCTGAGTCGATTGTAACTGCTCCGGCACCTGCGGTTTCAACCACAGAATCCGTTACGCTACATCCGTTTGCGTCAGTAATGGTAACCCCGATAATACCCGCCTGGGTAACTGAAACCGGGTTGCTGGTTTGGCCATTCGACCACAGGTAAGTGTATGTCGGTGTTCCACCCGAAGCATAAACAATAATCTGCCCTGCAGTGGTACAAGTAACCGGAGTTACAGTTGCAGAGTCAAGCACAATTTGTGTAGGCTGAGTGATGTTGTAGCAAACACTTGCTGAGCATCCTGCACTATCGGTAGCGGTTACACAGTAGTTGCCAAGTGCCAGGCCGGTAATTGTGGCACCGGTAGAGCCATTGCCCCATGCATAAGTAATGGTTCCTGTTCCTCCGCTTGCATTAGCAGTAATACTGCCGGTGCTGCCGCCAAAACATAAAACGTTGGTTATAGAAGGAACGCCGAAAGTAAGCGCCGTTGGTTGCGTAATTGAATAAGTAGCGCTGGCAGAACAGCCTGTTGTATCAGAAGCGGTTACAGTATAGGTTCCTATACCCAGATTGGTAATAGTTGCGGTAGTAGCGCCGGTACTCCATAAATAGGTAATGGTTCCGTGTCCACCTGTTGCACTTACTGTAATGCTACCGGTAGAATCACCGTTACATGCCGGATTAACTATTACCGGCGTGCCGAATACAACTCCACCCGGAGCGGTACCAATCGTGTATGAAGCAGTAACGCTACATCCCGATGCATCAGTAACGGTAAGATTATATGTACCAGCCGGTTGATTAGTTATTGAATCGGTTGTTTGACCTCCGCTCCAGTTATAAGAAAGAGGCGCAACACCGCCGGTATCAAGCACAGTAACTGAGCCTTCAGCCTGGCAGGTAACGTTAACAATAGTTACAGTTTGCGCTGCAATAGGAGAAGGTTGGGTAACCGTGTATGATGCACTTGCAGTACATCCTACGCTGTCAGTAACAGTAACACTGTAAGTGCCTGCTGCCAAACCTGAAATTGAACTTGTGTCGCCAAATGTACCACCGGTCCAGCTATATCCCAGTGGTGGTGTTCCACCGCCGGCATAAACCGTAATACTTCCGTTATTAGAACCGTTACAGGTAACATTTACAACATGGGCACTATCAATAACAACACTTATCGGAGTAACAAGCGTATAAGATGCGGTAACAGAACATCCGCCTGCATCAGTAACAGTAAGGGCATAGGTACCGCCACCCAGTCCGGTAATTGTACCGCTGTTAGGCTCACTTGGCGACCATGTGTAAGTTATTGGTGACGTTCCACCCGTAACCGGTTGACTGATAGAGCCTGTTGAACTACAGGTTGGTTGAACCACTTGCGGTGTTCCTAAAGCAAGGTTGCCTGATACTTTAACAACAACCGCAGTTGCACTGCCTGTACATCCGTGGCTGTCTGTTACGGTAACAGTATAAGTACCCGGTGTTAAGCCCGAGATAGTTGCCGTAGTTGAAGCGTTACTCCATACATACGTATAACCCGGCGTTCCACCTGAACCGCTGACAGTAAGTGTTCCGATATTATTAATAACACACGAAGTGAACGTATCATTCGGTACTGTTGCAACAACAGGGTTTGGATTAACCAGCACAACAGTGTCTGACTTAGTACAACCGCTTTGTGTAGTTACGCTGAAGATATAAGTTCCTGCAGGGATGTTAACCAGTGATGTCTGATTAGCTCCGCCCGGAGTCCATCCGAAAGATGTTACAGTTGAATTGGTATCTACGTAAGACGCATATACCGCTCCTGAACTGTCGTTATGACAAAGAATTGTATGAACAGAGTCAATCGTAACACTAAGACTGCCGCCCGGTGTAACATAAGCACTGTCAGCAACAATAACCTGCGAGTTGTCGCAGTTTGTATAAGTTGCAAATACCGAATAAGTGGTAGGCACTGCAGGGCAAACATGCAGGGTATCGCCGGTGCCAAGCAAAGTTCCGCCCTGGAACCATTGCAATGTAAAGTTAGGTGCGCCGGCAGGGCTGAATCTCCATGCATCATCATGTGCAGTCCATTGGGTAGCATTTCTTCCAGGAACCCAATAAGCCGTAGTGCCTGTATTATTCTGAATACCCTCTATCGCATCGCCGCCATTCCAGTAAGCACCACCGCTGATATCATTACAAACAATATCCTTATTCTGGATATACATATCAATTACGTTGGTAGTTTCATACAACACCACCATTTGCGTTTGATGATCTGTAGAATCGCAATAGTTCTGGTCAACGCTGCCTGAATCACCAAACATGGCGCAGTTATACCATGACACAGAGAATTTACGGCAAGGTGCAACACCTGAAGTATCCCAGAAAATCTGACCATGGTATGTAGGGTCAATATCCTGCCATGGACACATAATCGTATTTCTCTGGTCACGTGGTGTAGCTGTAGGGATAGGGCCCGGACCACCATAAGCAGGGCTGATAGCGTAGTTATCTACCCCGCCGGCATTGCCCGGGTTAAAAGAGATTTCACCGTTTGAACCAATTGTAATCTGGTTATAAGCCACACCAAAGAAACAGAAGTTAAAAGGAATAGTTACTACCGGAGACCATCTGTCATCTATGTTAACCAACACCTGGTGCCCAACGTTGAATGGGAAAGGAGGATTATATGTAATTTGACCTACTGTATAGGCGGTTGTTTGCGCCGCGCTGAACACACTCGCAATTAAATTAGTACAGGTTTGCGAACAAGGTATAGCTACATTATTATTGATATGCACCTGCGGACATGCACCGCAACTATCATGACCTACTATATAGTATGCTGTTGCACTGCAGCCATTGGCGTCAGTTACCGTTACGTGGTAACCACCCGCTGCAATATTGGTAATGCTTGAACCGGTTAATCCACCTGTCCAGGCAAAATGTAATGGTGCGGTTCCGCCCGTAGCAGTATCAAAAATTGAACCGTTGCCGCCACTGCATGAAACCCCTACAATAGTGGCAGGCCCAATTACAATTGGCGGAGATTGTGTTACATTATATGATGCAGTTGCAGTACAACCATTGGCATCTGTAGCCGTTACAACGTAGCCTCCAGCCGTTAAACCTGTAATGGTATTCGTGGTTCCGCCGTTGCTCCAATGGTAAGTTATTGTACCGGTTCCGCCGGTTGCGCTAACAGATATACTTCCACCAGCTCCGCCTGTACAACCAATATTAGTAATAGTAGGAGCTCCAAAAACGATAGGTGAAGGCTGACCAACAGAATAAGAAGCTGTAGCCGAACATCCGTTGGCATCCGTAGCCGTAATGCTATAAGTTCCACCTGCAAGGTTTCTGAGCGTATCGTTCTGAGTTGTTCCACCCGACCATGTAAATGTTATAGGAGCAGTTCCTCCGCTGGTGCTGAGAATAATCTCTCCGGTTGAAGTACCCGCGCATGATGCATTGGTAATTTGAGGTGCGTTAAACACAACCGGATTGGCAATTATAACCACTGCTCCTGAACCTGTTCCTGAGCATCCTACAACGTCAGTTGCCGTTACAACGTAAGTTCCGGCGCTTAATCCTGTTATAGGATTACCTGTTAACCCTCCGGTCCATTTATAAGTATATCCGGGGGTACCGCCGGTTGTTGTGGCAGTAAGGGTACCATTAGCAGTATTGCCGCTACAAGTAATAACCGTATCGTTTTGTACTCTTACAATAATTGGAGCCGGTTGGCTTACTGTAAACGATGCGCTTATTGAACATCCGTTGGCATCCGTTGCAGTAACACTATATGTTCCGCCACCTAAACCGCTCAGCGTATCACTGGTGCTGACAGGGCCACCACCAGACCACTGGTAGGTAATAGGTTGAACACCGCCCGTAACAGTTACAATAATCTCGCCTTTGATTCCTGCACACAGCGGGTTTAAAACCTGGCCCGTAATTGCAAGCGAACTGCTATTTACAACTACAGTACCCGAAGCGGTTGCAGTACAACCTGCAGCATCTGCAATTGTTACGGTATAAGTACCGGCCGAGAGCCCGGTAATAGTAGCCGTAGTAGCTCCGTTATTCCATAAATAGGAATATCCAGGCGTTCCACCGCTGCCAACTGCAGTCAACGTACCAACGTTAGTTGCACCTGTACAAGAAGTAACTGTATCATTAGCTACCGTAACAGCTACAGCGCTTGCCGGTTGCGTAATGGTAAATGAAGCAGATACAGAACATCCGTTGGCATCAACTGCAGTTACCGAATAACTGCCTGCAGGCACATTTGCCAGGGTATCGCCATGGCCACCTGCCACCGACCATGTATACGCAATCGGGTTAGACCCTCCGTTTACAGGGTCAATAATTTCACCGGTGCTTCCACCGAAACATCGCACTTCAGTAATCTGTGGGCCGGCAAAGACCAATGCACTCGTTCGCACGGAAACAGAGGCCGAAGCAGTGCCGGTACAACCCTTGGTATCGGTCGCCGTTACATTATATACGCCGGTGCCTAATCCGGTCACCGGGTTTGTGGTTGAACCACCGGTCCAGGTATATCCATACCCGGGCGTTCCGCCGCTTGCGGTAGCCGTAAGGAGACCATTATTTGTTACACCGGTACAAGAAGACGCTGTGTCGTTAGGTACAGAAACTACCACCGGAGCCGGATTTACGAGAACCTCGGTATCTGAGCCTGTACAACCGTTTGCATCAGTTACCGTAAATATATAAGTCCCTGCTCCAATATTATTGAGGGTAGTTTGCCCGGCACCACCGGGTGCCCATCCGTAAGAGATAATACTTGTGCTGCTATTATAGTTGGCTGTTACCGAACCATTAGTTGAGCCATTACAGGTTGGCTGAACTGCCGAAGCGCTTACGGTAAGGCTGCCTAAACCTACAAAAACCGAAGCTGTATCCCTTACTACCGAACCATCGCAATTGGTATATTTGGCTACAACACTATAATTGGTACCGGTTGTCGGACAAACCTGTATTGGTGAGCCGGTGCCAATCTGGGTAGTACCCTGGAACCATGTAATGGTATAAATAACCGGGGTTCCGTTAGGTGTAAACCTCCATGCATCGTTTGTTAAAGGAACACCGTTGCTGGGCCAAACAGTTGCATTTCGGCCCGGAACAGTATAACCAACAGTTCCGGTTCCATTCATAATGCCTTCAACAGCCCATCCGTTGTTCCAGTTAGTACAAGGAACCCCCTTTTGCTGAATGTATATATCAATAACGTTCGAAGTCTCATAAATTACACCCATCTGGGTTTGCTGGTAAGCAGTAGTACACAAACTGTTGTCAACACTGTTCGGATCGCCGAACATCGGACATTGATACCATGATACTGCCAGGTAGCGGCAAGGTGCTACACCTCCTGTATTATAGAAAATGCTGCCCGTAAAGGTATTATCCAAATCCTGCCATGGAGTCATGATAGTGTTGCGCATATCAGTTTCTCCAAGGAAAGGCACACCGCCTGCAGGTATAGACCAGTTGTTACCTGTTTGTTGGTTATTGATGTTAAAACCAATACAACCGTTTGAGCCCGCAATTGCCTGGCTAAAAGTGTTTCCGAAAAAACAAAAGTTAAAACCCAGTGGTATGGGAGCCGACCACCTGTCGTCCGAATCGTTCAGGATTGAAACACCCGAACCAAAACTTAGTCCAAAAGGAATATTGTAAGCAATCTGACTTACTGAATAGCTTGTAGTTGCACCGCCGCCCACCGCGCTTGCGGTCAGGTTAGCACAGGTTTGTCCGCAGGGGATAGTTACATTCGATGCAGTAGAAACAGCAGGACAACCAGGTTGCGCTTGCACCATAGTAAAGCCAAACAGAATAAAGACAGGGATAACAACTCGTAAAATGTTTCTCATCAGACGATTTTTTTATTTAGACGAGCGAAAATAGCAATATACCGTAACTTTTGTAAAAAAAATGCGTAGAGATTTTTTTTGCCATTTAACAGATTAATCTCTTTATTTCGCGCTTTAATTGATGGGGGCGGGTGAAATTTGCCTTATAAACCAATATCAATTAGAAATAATAATTCGGATGTCTGCTCTGTTCAGTAAGGAAAACACATATCACTTTATCCGCGAAATAGTATGGCTTTTAATAACAGCAATTATTATCAATATCGTGCTGTTCCCCATCACTTCAAAAATTGACTACATATACTGGAAGATAAATGCGTTTTTCATTTTTATTGCAGTTACCTACTTCAGGTATTCGGTAACGTTCAAAGGCCTTCCGTTTTTACGTCCGGCATGGGTACGGTTTTTACTGTTCACCGTTAATTTAAGCCTTTTCATTTACATTGCGCAAAACGAGCAAAAACTGCTTTCGATGGCCGATAATTTTTACCTGGAAGATTTTGGATTTCCGGTTGTGTTTATCAACGATCAGCAAAAGCGTGACCTTTTCAAATATTTATATAACCAGATGGTGTTTTTTGGCACCGCCAGCCTTGTAACCTTGTCCGCCTTTCAAATCAGGCTTATCATTTCGTATTGGCAGTATTACAAGCACCAGGCTAATATGCTACTGGAAGATTAAGACCGTTTTTGTTAATTTTTACAACGGGCGATTTAGAACTTCCTTACAAAAATCCTCATATTGCATTGATTCTCTGGTTTTTTAAGAACGGGGGCATATTTGCGCTAACCAGCTCTCTTTATCTTATGTTCAAATATTTTTTACGTTTGCCTTCCCCTGCTAACGCCCGATTGATTAACTGCAATTAAACACCCAAGTTATTATGAAGTTTTCTGAAATGGAGTACAAGAGGCCTGATTTGCCGCAGGTAGAAAAAGATTATAACCAATTGTTAAACAACTTTGACAAGGCCAGCAATGCAGAGGAACAAAAAGAAATCCTGGCAAGGGTTAACGACCTGAAAAATGAGTTTCAGACCTACTCTTCTATTGCTTCCGTCCGCAACTCAATCGATACCGGCAATCCGTTTTACGAAGCCGAACAGGAGTTTTTTGACAGTAACGAGCCTTTAATGAAAGACCTGAATATCAGATTTTATAAGGCCCTGGGAAGTTCGAAATTCAAAGCCGAACTGGAAAAGAAATTTGGTAACCAGTTGTTTAAGCTTGCTGATGTTAGTGTTAAAACCTTTAACCCTTCAATTATTGATGATTTGAAGGAGGAGAACAAGCTGGGCACCGAGTATACCAAACTGGTGGCCAGTGCCGAGATAGAATTTAAAGGCAAAAAACTAAACCTTTCTGCCCTGGAAGCTTACCAGGAATCTACTGATCGTGAAACCCGAAAGGCGGCTTTTAAGGCCAAATGGGCCTTTTTTGCCCAACATGAAGATAAGTTTGATGAGATATTTGACAAGCTGGTAAAAGTGCGTACACGAATAGCGCACAAGCTGGGTTATAAAAATTTTGTTGAGCTGGCGTATTTTCGCTTATCGCGAACTGATTATGACGCCAAAATGGTGGCTGTTTACCGTGACCAGGTTTTAAAATACGTGGTTCCGCTGGCGGCGAAATTACGCGAAAGGCAAAAAGTACGGATTGGAGTCGATAAACTTAAAATGTACGACTGGGCCCATAACTTCAACTCCGGAAATCCAACCCCTATAGGAACTCCTGAGCAAATTGTTGCCAACGGGCAAAAAATGTATGCCGAGTTATCACCTGAAACAAAGGAGTTTTTCGACTTCATGGTTGAAAATGACCTGATGGACCTGGTTAACCGCAAAGGCAAGGCGGCAGGTGGCTATTGCACCATGTTTAATAAATTTAAGGCGCCTTTTATTTTCGCCAACTTTAACGGCACCGTGGGCGATGTTGATGTTTTAACACACGAAGCCGGACACGCGTTTCAATGCTATCAAAGCCGGGGTTTTGAAGTAGAAGAATATGTTTTCCCTACCATGGAGGCTTGCGAAATTCATTCTATGAGCATGGAACATCTAACCTATGCCTGGATGAACCTGTTTTTTGGCAAGGATACCGAAAAATATAAGTTTGTTCACCTTTCGTCCAACATTCAGTTTTTACCATATGGTGTTGCGGTGGATGAATTTCAGCATATCATTTACGAAAACCCTGACCTTACTCCCGCCGAACGTAAAAAAGTATGGCTGGATATGGAAAAGAAATACCGCCCGTGGGTAGATTATGATGGAGTAGATTATTTGGAGCGGGGTGGTTTCTGGCAACGCCAGCCCCATATTTACCGTAGCCCGTTTTACTATATCGATTACTGCCTGGCGCAGCTTTGTGCCCTGCAGTTCTGGAGTAAAAGTGAAAAGGATTTCAAATCTACATGGCAGGACTACTTAACGCTTTGCAAAGCAGGGGGCAGTCAATCTTTCCTCGAACTTGTAAAACTGGCCAAACTAAAATCGCCGTTTGAAGCGGATGTTTTCGGACCATTGTTTGCCGAGTTGGAAACTTACCTGGATGGAGTAAACGACAAAGCACTTTAAGTAATAAAGCCCTGAGCCTTATTTTTTTACCTTATCACGCTGAATTGAATGCTCCTCAAATCCTGGCCATAATTGATGGTAAGAAAATAGATGCCCGGGGTTAACGACGAAACATCCATGTCGCGGTATGAAGTATTCGTTTTCTGTTCCATTATTTTTTTGCCCGAAATATCATTAACACTCATGGTTACATCCTGGCTTCTCTGACCGGTGAAAATGATATGCAAAACATCAGTAACCGGCACCGGATAAATGCGCACATCATAATTCCCGTCGGCATAAAGCAACTCAGGCACTATCTGTGCATTTAAATTTTCCGTTACAAAATCTGCAAATACGCATGAATCAAAAACACGCTTCACCGGGTCAGTAACCCAAAGCCTGAAAGAGGTTTTAAATTCAGGCGGAATGAGGCTATCCACTTTAAAATAAAACCGGGCATCCGCAGTTTGGCCCGGCAGCATTGCCTGAGCAAAAGCCTGCCATTGTATTGCATTGGTTAAGGTGGTTCCGCCGGGTAAAGGTGTAGCGGCAACCAGCTTTGCTTCAACCTCGTAATAAGTAGTATCGCTCAGATTTGAGATTGGGATAACCATCACCGAATCTCCCAGCTCAGGCATATCAGATTTCCCAAAACTGATTGAATCGGGCCGGTACTGCAAAGGTATTTCATTACACAGCAGATATTGCGGAAATGCCTTTATCGGTGTCAAACAAATAAATAACCATGTGCAAAGCGCCTTCATGTTTATGCTTTTGCGTAAGCCGGGTTATTGGTATCAACACAATTTTAGTCAGCGAAGTTCAATTGCGGTCATTTTTTTAAATGGGCATTTGGTTTTTAAAGTCTATCTTTTATATTTGTCCCATAAACTATACCGATTTAGTAGACTAATAAATTAACCTGGAAAACATGAAAAAAATTGTACTGCTCATTTTGCTTGCCGTAAGTATTAAAATCAACGCCCAGCAAACCTCCACCGACTCATTAATTAATGCCCGATTTAACCGCATTGAAAAACTACTGGGGGTATTAAGAGAGTTTCACGTTGTATCTTATATACAAACCGAGTGGCAGTTGGCCCAAAGTGCCGGTGCTGCCAGTTATGCCGGTGGTAATTTTCCTGCGCATGCCGATAACCGCTTTATGATACGCCGTGGCCGACTTAAAATTGGTTATGATCACCGCAATGCAAAGGATATAAGGGTAATGGAATATGCCTTTCAGTTTGATGCCACCGAAAGGGGGTTCCTGATAAAAGAGCTATACGGTGTGCTCACCGACCCCTGGATTGGCTGGTTCTCTTTGCAGGGTGGTATCTTCAGGCATCAGTTTGGCTATGAAACCGCCGAGCAACCGGCCTTCAGCTTGTCGCCCGAAATAGGCAGGATGAATCAAACCATATTACCAAATGATTATGACCTGGGCGAGAAAATCATCATTGAATCGCCCGATAATTTTAAGCCATTACATTTAAGACTTGATGCCGGGCTGATTAACGGTGTTGGCATAGGAGTTGGCAGCCAAACGGGCGCTTACCAAAGCAAAAAAGATTTCAGCGGCCGCTTACTGCTCAGCAAAAAATTTGACGCAGGTAAAGATGTCAGCATCAACTTAACCGCCAGCGGGTCTCTTTATTATGGTGACGTATTACAAACAACAAAAAATGTTTTTGCTATTGAAGAAAACGCGCACGATGCGCTTGTTTACACCAACATCGGCGACTCTGCCAATATCAACAAAAAGTATTACCAACGCATTTATTCAGGTGCGCATCTGCAGTTAGATGTAAACTATAAGGCCGGGGCAACCTTGTTACGGGGTGAGTTTATATCCGGCCGCCAACCCGGTACTGCAACTTCTTCTGTAATACCCACCGGAACAGGCAATGCAGTGCCAGGGCTTGATTTGTACCTGCGTAATTTTAACGGGGCCATCTTTTATGTTTCGCAAACCATTAAACACAAAATAGGCAAGCAACAGGTAAGCCACGATTTTACTATCAAATTCGATTGGTATAACCCCAACACCCAGGTTTCATCTAAAAATTTAAGCACTGTTAATGATGCAAGGGTAAGTGGGGCCGATGTACTTTACCGCACCGTTGGGTTTGGCTACGTATTTCATCCTGCCGACTTTGTTAAACTGGTTATCTGGTACGATCTTGTAAAAAATCCATCATACAACATACCCGGTTATGGCAGCGACCTTAAAGACAATGTTTTGACAATCCGTACCCAGTTCTATATAGATAGCTGGTGGTTTAACAGGAAGTAAGACGGGAGATTACTTATCGCCTCCCGTTCCTTTAAATTGCTCATCCGTATTTTTGAAAAGCACGTTAAAGGTGGTAAGCGAACCGTAAATACGCGTAATGTATTGCTGCAGGTCTACCTTTTCGGCATCGGTAAGTACCTTATGCGCGTTAATATTTTGCTCCAGCACACGAAGCCTGTCGCGCAGCATTACTATTTTATGGAAGAAGGCTTCAACCGGTATTTCTTTGGCTTGAAGGCTGTTATCCAAGGGCTTTAAAATCATGGTGCCGTGTATCCATTTGTTGGCAATGGGCACAATTTCCTGTAAGTCGCTTTTTTCCTCAATTACTTCAGCAATAGCTTTTTTAATGTGCTCTAATGTTATTGGCACACTTTCGGCCGCTGATTTTTCAAGTACGGTAAGGCCCTGAAAATCGCGTGCTATACCGCGGGTAGCGTTACCATCTTTAAACCATACGGTGTAAAACTCCATATCAACATCTACTACCACTCCCTTACCAAATTTCGGGTGCTCAATCCTTGAACCGGTTCCTAATTGACTATCGCTCATATTTTGTTGTTGTGTTAAAGTGCGAAAGTGTTAACGTGCTAACGTTTCTACTTTCATTTAAAATTTTGACCGCTAAGCTATCCGAGGTTAGCGATAATACAAAACAACCAATAGCAAAACAGCATTAACACCTTAACACGTTAACACCTTCGCACATTGAATTACCTCTTCACAAAAGCCTTCACCCTGTCAGCAACATTTTTGCGGATGTCGTACCAAAACAGGTTATAATCGGCAATATGCAGTACATTCCAACCGCCAATCAATGGCAAACGGGCATCTACCCATAAATAGTTTTTGTGAATTTGCGTAGCGCAGGCGCCTTCATACTTTTTATCGAAATCAAGCAAAATAGCGCCCATACTTTTAGAGGCATCCACAGCAACAGTATCGCGGTTCCAGGTTACGGGATTAACACATACCGTATTATACAAACCCGAGTGAGGAGCATCAAATCCCTTTTTAAAAGAGGCCCAGGTAATGTAACAACCGGTTTGGGTAGCATCGCTGCAGGGTTTAAGGCTTTTATACATGTTCTCGTCAAAACCAAAGCCTACTACATAAGCCGCAACCAGTCTTTTTTGAAGTTCCGTTCCATCAAAAAAATCTTTTAAAAGCTGCCGGGCATGGCGGGTGCCCTGGCTATGCGAGGCAATAATTATTGGCCTGCCATGATTGTAGTGATCAAGGTAATATTGAAAAGCGTGTTTTACATCTTCGTAAGCAAAATCAAGTGCTTTGGGCCCGTTTACTTTATCATAAAACGCTTTTAGCTTGGCCTGCCTGTAACGCGGAGCATATACCCGGCAGCTGGCGTTAAACACACTGGCCTGGTAGCGCACCGGTTTATTATCAATACTCTCGTTCAGTTTTTTCTTGCTCAGGTCCTCATTCCAGGTATTGCCATTACGGTAAATAGTGGGGTAGATGTAAAACACATCCACATCTTTCAAACTATCGTCCACCCATTTCTCATCACTGGGTATTTTGTCAGCGGCATCTAACCTGAAGGGCAGGGCCGACCAGTTTGCCGCTAATGAATAATCAGGAGCGGCCGGTTGTTTGGCCGGGTCAAAAGTCTGGGCGCTGCAGGCAGCCGCAATTAACATAAATGCCAAAATATTTAAAGATTTCATGCGGTTTAAGCAGTTGTTTTACTTTTGTGAACTACTAAAATGTAACAATCGATGGAAAAGTTCACAAAAATATTCTTCGCTGCCATATTTTTAGTAACAATTTCATCGTGTGATAGAAAAAGCTGCAGCAAGGTGGTTTGCCCCTCGTTTGAAGGCTGTTATCAGGGCGAGTGTGTCTGCTTTAACGGTTACGAAGGTTTGGATTGCGGTACGCTTAGCTCAACCAAATACATCGGTAGCTGGATTCTTTCCAGTGAGAACTGCGGAAGCGGCGTATCGGATCCCTTTTCTACGGGTTATTACGTTAATATCGGGACAGACCCCTCTGGGGCAAGTAATATTGCCATTTCGAATTTATTGAATACAGCTAACACCGCTTCTGCCGAATTATACAACACCACACCGGGTAGTGAAGGAACTCAGGTTCACATCTTCGCTCAAAACCTGGGAGGCATTGCCATTAGCGATTCTTACGGAAACTATACAACATCCAATGGCTACCCTCAACTGATTATTGTGTTGAATTATACTTACAACAGCTTTAACTATTCGTGCCAGGAAATCTTTACTAAGCAATAAAAAAATCAATGAAAAAGCTTACAAAAGCATTTCTCGCCCTATTGTTTCTCTTCGCAATTGCAGCCTGCCAAAAAAAAAGCTGTAAAAATGTAACCTGCATGTCATTTCAGACATGCAAAAATGGCGAGTGCCTGTGCCTTGATGGCTTTGAGGGCGACACCTGTTCGGTGCTTAGTTCAACTAAATTTACCGGTAACTGGCAGGTAAGTGAAAACTGTAGCCCGGATCCACCCAATTTTGGCCCTTATTTTACCAATATCAGTCCTACACCTGCAACAAGTGCTTATTACGGCATAAATGTGATTTATTTTAACCTGTTACTCGGCTCGGGGCCTGTGTATGCTCAAATATTAAATTCTTCACCAAGTGTTGAAGGTGTTACTGTCTACATCCCGCCGCAAACTTTGAGTAACGGGGTAAGCATTTTAGGCGGTTCGCAGGGCATGTATTCTCCTCCGGTTATTAACGGCGCCAAACCCACCATGAACATTACAGTTAACTATAGTTACCAGGGCAATAGCTATACCTGTTACGAAACCTTTCGCAAACAATAACATCGCCCTGTAAATTCTATCTTGATCTATTCTATTTTACTTTCTGCCTGTTAAATTCTTAAATCAATTCTATATTTGATTGCAGGTGAAAATAGATATCCATACCCACATTATACCCGAACATCTGCCACGTTGGGCTGAGAAGTTTGGCTACGGTGGCTTTATTCACCTTGACCATCACAAGCCCTGTTGCGCGCGCATGATGAAGGACGACGAATTCTTCCGCGAAATACAGGACAACTGCTGGGATGCCGATGTACGTATGAAGGAATGCAGCCACGCGCATGTTGATGTGCAGGTACTTTCAACTATACCGGTTATGTTTAACTACTGGGCTAAACCCCGGGATTGTCTCGAAGTTTCCATGTTTCTGAACGACCATATTGCAGAAGTAGTTCAACGGTACCCCCAAAAATTTATCGGTCTGGGGACATTGCCAATGCAGTCTGCCGAGTTAGCTATTACTGAGCTTGAACGCTGCAAAAAGCTGGGACTTGCCGGAATTGAGATCGGGACTAACATTAACGACATTAACCTGAACGAGCCACAGTTCTTTCCTGTATATCAGGCCGCCGAACAATTAAATATGGCCGTGTTTGTACACCCCTGGAACATGATGGGCACCAAACAAATGAGCAAATACTGGCTGCCCTGGCTGGTAGGCATGCCTGCAGAAACCAACAGGGCCATCTGTTCACTTATTTTCGGGGGGGTATTTGAGCGCTTTCCCAAACTCAGGTTTGCCTTTGCACATGGTGGCGGTTCTTTCCCGGCGCATCTGGGACGAATAGAAAGGGGGTTTGATGTTCGCCCCGATTTAACGGCTATAGATAATCATATAAACCCGACCAAATACGTGGGCCATTTTTATGTCGATTCGCTGATGCATGATGAAAAGTTTCTGCGTTATGTAATTGACCTGGTAGGTGAGGATAAAGTTTGTTTGGGCAGTGACTATCCATTTCCGCTAGGAGAGTCTGTACCGGGCGAAGAAATTGAGCGTTTAAAACTGGCCAAAAAAACGAATGATAAACTGATGTATAAAAACGCTTTGGCCTGGCTTGATCTGGATAAAAAGAAGTTTGTTTAAATAAAATATCCGTCATTGCGAGGAGGCTCCGCGACGAAGCAATCCCCGAATTACTTGCAATAGCCGGAGCGAAATATTTCAATTTCTTAGTGGTTCTTTGTGTCCTTAGTGCCTTAGTGGTTAATTTCTCTTATTTGCATTTAGAAGTATGAGCATGAAATTTGAAAACACCCTTTCGTTCGCACGCGAACTGGATAAAAAAGACCCCCTAAAATCTTATCGCAATCTTTTTCATATCCCTAAAAAAAATGGGAAGGAATTTATTTACCTGTGCGGCAACTCGCTCGGTCTGCAACCTAAAGGCGTGGAAAAACAATTACAGGTAGAATTAACCGATTGGAAAAACCTTGGTGTTGAGGGGCATGTTCACGGTAAGCGGCCATGGTTGTATTATCATCACTTCTTTTCAAAATCAATTGCCAAACTGGTTGGCGCCACACAAAGTGAGGTTGTGGTTATGAACCAGCTAACGGTTAATCTGAACCTAATGTTGATTTCGTTTTACCGGCCCAATGGCAAACGGAATAAAATACTGATTCAAGCCAACGAATTTCCGTCAGATTACTACGCTTTTGAACAACAGATTAAACTGCACGGCCTGGACCCCGCTGAATGTTTAATTGAAGTAATGCCACGCAATGGCGAAGTAACCCTGCGTACTGAAGATATCATTGGCAAAATTGACCGACACAAAGATGAACTGGCACTGGTTATGTTCAGTGCTGTTAATTATTACACCGGTCAGTTTTTTGAGTGTGCTGAAATTGGCAAAGCCTGTAACCGGTATGGCATCAATTGCGGCCTGGACCTTGCCCATGCCATTGGTAACGTTGAATTAAAGCTGCATGAATGGGGTGTAGATTTTGCAACCTGGTGTTCGTATAAATATCTCAACTCAGGCCCCGGTGGGGTAAGCGGTGTTTTTGTTAACAGCAAACATGCCAATAATTTCGACTTGCCACGTTTGGCAGGCTGGTGGGGCAATGATGAAAAAACTAGGTTTCAGATGCTGAAACACTTTGTGCCGCAGTCCGGTGCCGCCGGTTGGCAGATAAGCAATGCACCTGTGCTATCTATGGCAGCGCATAAAGCCTCTTTGGAGATATTTGATAAAGCAGGAATTAAGGCCCTTCGTAAAAAGAGCGAATTGCTAACCGGTTATTTAGAGTTTCTGTTAAAGCAAAAGACCGAAGCGGGTGGTGTACCATTTAACCTGATTACGCCAGCCAATAAAAAACATCGTGGCTGCCAGTTATCAATACAAACCAAATCCAACGGTAAAAAGCTATTTGAAAAAATAACCAAAGCCGGTGTTATTGCAGATTGGCGTGAACCGGATGTTATCAGGGTGGCACCGGTGCCGTTGTATAACAGGTTTGAAGAGGTTTTCAGATTTGTGCAGCTGTTAAGCTGATCTGGTTGTAATCATAATGCCGAAAGTATGAGCACACAAGCAGTCATAGCAAAGGCCCCCCGGAAAATCATTGCCGTAGCTTTGATGGTAATGGCATTCCGTATAAGCTCAGGAGCCACCAACTATTACATAGATAATACCGGCGGAGCAGATAGCAACAACGGCCTGGCACCCGGGTCTGCATGGCAAACGCTGACTAAAGTAAATGCTGCGGCGCTTTTACCCGGCGACAGCGTTTTGTTTATCCGCGGAGGAATCTGGCGCGGGCAGCTGATTCCTAAAAGTGGTAATTCCTCAGGCAATATTACTTACAGCGCTTATGGTACCGGTGAAAAGCCGCAACTGCTGGGTTCAGTAAATGTGAGCAGTGCTGCCGACTGGGCTAACATTGGCGGCAATGTCTGGCAAAGCATTCAATCTTCTGCCGTTGATATCGGGAATCTGATATTTAACGGGGGTGCATCAGTTGGATATAAAAAATGGACTGCATCAACACTGCTAAACCAGGGTGATTTCTGGTGGGATAAAACCGGAACCCAAACTGTTCAGATTTACTCTGCATCCAATCCCGCGTTATACTATACCGACATTGAAGCCGCCATCGGTAATTTCATTGTGTATGCCCAGCTGGATTCGTTTTTTGTGATGCAAAACCTTGCTTTCAAATACGGCGGGGCTGACGGGATCGAAATCAGAAATACGCATCATGTGATTATACAGGATTGTGATGTATCTTTTATTGGTGGTACTGAGTTAACTACGCAGGTAAGGTACGGAGGCGGGGTTCAGTTTTGGGCTTATAGCAATAATAACATTGTACAACGGTGCAGGTTTTGGGAAATTTACGATGATGCTGTAACCAACCAGTGCACGCCGGCTAATTCGGGTCCTGCGCAGCAGTACAATTTATTTTATAGAAATAACCTGATCTGGAATTGCTCTGAATCATCCTACTGCTGCGATTTAAGGCCAGCGGTGCTTACCGGTTCGTTTTTAAAGAATATTTACTTTGAAAATAACACCTGCGTAAATGCCGGAGGCGGCTGGGCTGCTGCCCAACGCCCCGATTTGAAAGGTTTTCAAATCTATTTCAGCGCAATAACTGCTGCAACTGATTCCATCTTTATACGTGATAATATTTTTTATAAATCGCGGGCGGTGCTGTTTGTAGATAACAGCTCGGTTCAAACGCTTAACTACACCACGCTGGATTATAATGACTGGTATACCGAAAACAATTCCGACACCATAGTCGTACTCTGGACCAGCAGTTCTTTAAACATCTGGACCAAGCCTCAATTTTCATCTTACCAAACCGCCAATAACCAGGATGCACACTCGTTTATGGCAGACCCCTTATTAGTTAATGCTGATAGTAATAATTACCACCTCAGCGCCAACTCACCATGCATAAGTACCGGAATTAATACAGGAGTTGGTAATGATTTCGATTTAAACCCCAGGCCACAAACCGGTTCTTATGATATTGGTGCATATCAGTATCGCGCAACCGGTATTCAATCAATGGCTTCGGTAAACAAGGCCATTAAAATATACCCCAACCCCGGTAACGGAAGCTTTATTATGGAGGGCGCAGAAGAAGGTACTTTAATTGTGGTCTACAATACGCTGGGTGATACTGTCTACCGGTCGATCATGCAAAATGCGCATGAAACTATTGACCTTTCATCTCAACCGGCCGGGACATATTTTGTGCGCATTGCCCGGGAAAAACAAGCCGCTTTTGAACAGGAAATAGTTTTGGTTAGGTAGTTGACCAACAAGCCTACGCAGGAGTTCCTGATTAAAAAATCATAACAAATCAGCGTTCCCTGTATTCAAAGGCAATTAATCTATTTTAATCTCCTCATCATGTTCATCAAAAAACTTGTATTCCGTAATAGCAAAATCTTCATTTTGGTAAATACGAATCCACTTTTTGTATTTGAAGAACCAGTTCATTCTGCGTGAAGGGAATCCTTTTTGCAGGTAGGCTGCGAAGATAGGATGGCAGTAAAGTTTAAGTGCAGTGTGGGTGTTCAGTAAATGGTTGAGATCCTCTTCCATTTCATCAATCAACAACAGCGAAGCATTTATTTCACCGGTACCACCGCAGGTTGGGCAGGCTTCAGTAGTAGAAATATTTACTTCCGGCCTCACACGCTCCCGCGTTATCTGCATCAGGTTGAATTTGGAAAGTGGAAGAATAGTATGTGTAGCACGGTCGCTGTCCATTATCTCCTTCATTCTTTGCTGCAGTATGCGTTTGTTATCGGGGTTCTTCATGTCTATGAAGTCGATAACGATAATTCCGCCCAGGTCGCGCAATCTTAACTGGCGGCCGATTTCTTCTGCGGCTTCCATGTTTACTTTCAGGGCGTTGCCTTCCTGGTTGCCATCCATGGTGCTGCGGTGGCCGCTGTTAACGTCAATAACATGCAAGGCTTCCGTTTTTTCAATAATCAGGTAGCTACCGTTAGGGATGTTAACCGTTTTGCCAAACGAGGCCTTAATTTGTTTGGTAATACCAAACTGGTCGAAAATAGGGGTACTGCCTGTATAGCGTGTAACTATATCTTTCTTTTCAGGTGCGTGCCTCAAAATGTAATCTTCAATCTCTTTGGCCAGTTTAACATCATTGGTTACAATTTTATTAAACTGCGGAGAGAGCAGGTCGCGCAGAATGCCGCTGGTTTTGCTCAACTCGCTTAAAACTTTGGTAACCGGTTGCGCCCCTTTAAGACTGCGCATCATGGCCTGCCATTTTTCGGTAAGCATTAAAAGGTCCTCGTGCAAAACGGCGGCGTTTTTGCCGGCGGCTACGGTCCTTACTATAACACCAAAATTTTTGGGTTTCAGGCTTTCAACCAATACTTTAAGACGCTTGCGCTCTTCAGCTGAATCTATTTTTTTTGATACACCCACCTGGTCGTTAAACGGCGTAAGCACCAGGAATCTTCCGGCCAGCGATATCTCGCAGGTTAAACGCGGGCCTTTGGTAGAAATCGGTTCTTTAAGTATTTGAACCAGCAGGTTGTTTTTATTTTGCAGTACTTCCTTTACGTTACCTGTTTTTACAATTTCAGGCGCCATTTCAAAGTTGTTGAGCATTTGCTCAGCGGTAATGTTGCCTGCTATAGTGCCCGAGGTAAATTTCATTACCGAACGGATATCCGGGCTTAAATCGGTGTAATGCAAAAAGGCATCCTTTTCATGGCCAACATCTATAAATGCAGCATTTAAGCCGGGCATTACTTTTTTAATACGCCCCAGGTAAATATCGCCAACTACAAATTGGTTATTTGAACGCTCCTGGTGTAACTCCGTCAGGTACTTATCTTCCAGCAAAGCAATATCAATTCCTGTCGGGGTTGAATTGATGATTAATTCCTTGTTCAATGTAAAATAATTTTAGTGCCCAAACTTTTAGGCACAGTTAAAAATCATGAAGGATAAGCCCGATGAAGGAAAGGAAAGGGTGGTAAAGCGTTATATGACAGGCGGATGAGTGAAGGCATCCGCCTGTCAACGCGAAGAATTACTTCTTCTTATGACGATTTTTTCTTAGTCTTTTTTTGCGTTTGTGGGTTGCAATCTTATGTCTTTTTCTCTTTTTTCCGCAGGGCATGGCTCGCTTTTTTAGATGAATTAATTTTTAGCTTTTAGGCTTTTTGATGTTCTCAATTGCTTTCTCAATATCCTTTTTTGTTGCCGGGTCTTTCACTGTTTTCTCACATCTTTCCAACAGATCAATGGCCTTTTGCTTGTTGCCCTGATCGTTGTAGGCTTCCGCCAGCAAGAACAAAGCTTCTGAATTTTGAGGCTGCAAATATAGAACTTTTTCGAAACGAGCAATGGCTTTATCAATTTGACCTGAAATTAGACCAAATCTGCCCAGCATTAACTGGGCATCTGTATTGGTGGAATCTTTCTTTACAATGTCTAAAAGCATTAGTACCCCCGACATCGGCTGGCTGCCTTCTTCCATATAAGCCCCGGCCAAACGTATACGGTTTTCCGTTTTTGTTGAATCCAGGTCTACTGCCTTTTTATAACAGTTAATTGCGTTTCCGGCCAAAAATTTCCTTGATTTATCATCGGGCGCCGATTGCATCAGGGCCGAATTATAGTCGCCCGCGCTTACAAACTGCTTTAAGGAATTAGTCTTGTTGGCTTCTTTTACAACATAATAAGCAACGGCCAGCGGTTTATCCATTTTCTTATATGTATCAATCATTACAGGGTATTCGCCCACCTTTTCAGCGGCATTCAGTGTTTGCTGTGTAGCCGCAGGCGCCTTACTTTTTATTTCAGCGATATAAGCTTCAATATCAAGCGCTTCAGGCTGGGCGGCTTGTTGCTGCGGTTGTGCGTGTCCTCCCATAGCGGTAGCACCTTCCTCCTTTGGCTTTTTCGTATTTCCAAAAAAGTAAATGGCAATCAGCAGGGCAGCGCAGGCCGAAATAACAATTAACTGGTTTCTTCTCATGGTATTAAATAACCCGGTATGGGTGGCGGTAAAATTAAAATAGGTTTGCAGTTGTTACCACAAACCTATTCCGAAAATTCGTTTTTGAGTAATAAATGTGTTCAGGTGTTAACGTGTTCAAGTGCTCAGGTAAGGCCAGTAAGGGTAAATTGTATTACATAAACACCTTAACACTTTAACACATGCGCACATCTGTCTTATTTCTTATCAGCACTAACAAGCTTGCCTTTCTTTACAGCGTCAACAAAGGTTTTCGCTGGTTTAAAGGCCGGAATGTAATGCTCCGGAATGACGATAGTTTCGTTGCGCTTAATAATCCTTCCGATTTTTTGGGCGCGTTTTTTAGCAATAAAACTTCCGAAACCGCGTACATAAACGTTTTCGCCACTCTTCACCGAGTTCTTTACTTCTCGGAAGAATGCTTCGAGGGTAACCAATACATCAACCTTGGGTACTCCGGTAAGGTCTGCTACTTTTGTTACGACATCAGCTTTTCTCATAGGGCTTGTAATTAAGGGTTTAACGATAGTAATTGAGAGTCAAAAATGTTCTGTAAAAATGTAAAAAAAATTCCAAACAAATACATCAAAAAGAGGGTTTTTGATTTTAAATCGGTTAAAAATGTCCTTTTGGCAGGTCAAATAGCCATTTTAGCCCTACCGTTACATTAAATTCATGGATACCAAAAAGCAATTCGCAAAGCTTCTTTTAAACTGGAATGACACTGAAAACGACAGGCATATGCCATGGAAGGGCGAAAGAAACCCCTATTTTATCTGGTTATCTGAAATTATTCTGCAACAAACCCGGGTTGAACAGGGGCTTCCGTATTTTCTGAGTTTCAAACAAAAATATCCGGAAGTAAAAGATTTGGCCCTGGCTCCTGAAGATGAGGTAATGAGATTGTGGCAGGGGCTCGGATATTACTCCCGTGCCAGGAACCTGCATGAAACGGCTAAAAACATTCATCACAATCACAAAGGCCGGTTTCCTTCAAACTTTGCGGGCTTATTAAAATTAAAAGGTGTTGGCGAATACACGGCATCGGCCATTGCCTCATTTGCCTTTGGCGAAAGAAAGGCTGTGGTTGATGGCAATGTAATCAGGGTACTGTCGCGCGTATTTGGTATTGATTTGGCAGCTGATACAACAGAGGGCAAAAAGAAATTCGGCTTGCTCGCCCAGGAACTGATAGACGAAAAAGATCCCGGGCCTTATAACCAGGCAATTATGGATTTCGGAGCAGTGGTTTGCACCCCGCAAAACCCTTTGTGTGATTCCTGCCCCTTTCAAAAATTTTGCGTTGCATATCAGCAAAACAGGATTGATGAATTGCCGGTAAAAAAGAAGAAAATAAAGGTGCTCGACCGGTACTTCAACTACCTGGTAATTAAAAACAACGACGAAATATTTATCCGTAAAAGAACAGATAGCGACATCTGGAAAAATTTATATGAGTTACCTTTGCTTGAAACAGATAAGCCGCTAAAAAAAAACATAAAAGCCGCGGTTTCAGACTTTTTGGGAACCACCGATTTTGATATTACAGATTATTTTAAAGGTCCTGTGCAGTTACTGACACACCGCAAAATACATGCGCAATTCGTTGAGGTTAAAGCACAAAACTTCAAAAAGTTGAAATTGCATGGCGCGCAAAAAATAAAACTTGCCGACCTCGATTCATATGCATTTCCGAAAACGGTGCATTTTTTCCTAAAACTAAAAAATTTAGTTTAATTTTATTTTCAATTGCGCCGGTAAAAAACAGGAAGCCAGCGTAGGTACAATATTTTCTCACTATTTAATTTTTTACAAGATGGTAAACAAAGTAACGTTAATCGGCCGCTTAGGCAAAGACCCCGTGCTAAAGCATTTTTCAAACGACAATGCTATTGCGGAATTTTCAATAGCTACAGACGAAAGCTACAAAAACAAAGAGGGCCAAAAAGTTGAACAAACAGAATGGCACAACATTAAAATACCAACCAAAAAGCAGGCAGAAATTGCTGAAAAGTATTTGAGAAAGGGTGGGCTTGTTTACATTGAAGGTAAAATACGCACCCGCTCGTACGACGATAAAGACGGTAACAAAAAATACATCACTGAAATTATCTGCGATAACTTCCGCATGTTAGACAGCAAAAAAGACAGCAGCGGTGGAGGAAATTACGATGGCGGCGGCTCATCTTATTCAAATTCTAACTCAAATTCTAACGCTCAACCACAACACGAAGAGTCACGCGCCGGCAACAACACAGCAGCGGATGATGACCTTCCGTTCTAAAAATCAAAGAGTTTATCTTTGTTAATGTTATTGTAAACCCCTGCTGTAATGTTTCATTTTAGCAGGGGTTCTTAATTATATTATATTAGCTTCAGGAATAAAAAAGCAGTTATAAAATAATATTTCGCCCTGTAACCGCAAATGAATTTTTTAAAAGAATTTCTTTTGTATTCGTCTTTGCGCTCTTAGCCCCCGATAGCTTTCGGGAGTAGCCGTAAGAATTGCATTTTGGTTTTAAATTAAATTACTTTGAATACCGGTCCGGTCCATTTTCTCACCATTCTTTTGCAGGCTTTTATAAACGCGCCTACAGGTATCGTTATCAGCGCCAATCTGATTATTCTTATCCTTATTTTCTTTTCAGGAGTTATGTCGGCCTCTGAAATTGCATTCTTCTCGCTCAGCAACGCCGAGGTTGGCTCGCTGCGCGAAAGTGAAGACCCGGAAGATAACCGGGTAGCCAAACTGCTTGAAAGGCCACGCTATCTGCTCTCCAGTATCGTAATTACCAATAACCTCACCAACATCGGCGTAATCGTTACCTCGTATTTTGTTACCAAGCGGATGTTGTTTTTCAGCGACATAACAGTATTCAGCTTTGTTATACCCGGGTCGGTGCTCGAATTTATCTGGAACCTGGTATTTGTTACTTTTTTACTTGTGCTGTTTGGTGAAGCAACGCCCAAGGTTTATGCAACGCATAATAAACTGAAAATAGCCCGGGCCATGTCAGGCATATTCCTGGTAATGGTAAAAATTTACTCTCCTATCAATTACATACTGGTTGGCGCAACCAAACAAATAGAAAAACGCCTGAAGCGTTATAATACTGAAATTGATATTGAAGAAATAAATAAGGCCATTGAAATCACTGTTGAGAAAAAAGAATCGAAACAGGATGCAAAAATGCTGAAGGGCATTGTACACTTCGGCAACATAACCGTAAAACAAATTATGCGTCCGCGCACTGAAGTGGCTGCCATTGATTACGAATTTAATTTTAACGAGTTAATGAGCTTTATCCGCGAAACAGGTTACAGCCGTTACCCTGTTTATAAAAACAGTTTAGACGACATTGTAGGTGTGCTAAACATTAAAGACCTGCTGGAGCATTTAAACCAGGATGAAACTTTTGGCTGGCAAAGCATGGTGCGCGAACCTATTTTTGTGCCTGAGGGGAAAAAAATTGACGACCTGCTGCGCGAAATCCAGGAGAACCGCAAGCACCTGGCTATTGTGGTAGATGAATTTGGCGGAACAGCAGGCATTATAACACTCGAAGACATAATTGAAGAAGTAGTAGGAGATATTACGGATGAATTTGATGATACAGTTGACAGTAATTTTAAAAAGCTGGACGATAAAAATTTCCTTTCAGACGGAAATACCCCATTGGTTGATGTCTGCCGCCTGATGGAAGTGGATACTGAAACTTTTGATGAAATAAGAGGAGAAGCAGAAACCCTGGCGGGCCTGATACTGGAAATTGCGGGACGCATACCTAAAAATGGGGAGGAGATTCGGCAGCTGAATTATAAATTCACCATCATATCGGTGATGAATAACAGGATTGAAAAAGTGAAAATTACGAATGAGGCATAAGGCTAAAATTGCAGGTCTGTTTTATTTTTTACCGTTGTTTGCTACATTATTATTAAGTAGTTGCCACGGCGATTATACACCCAAACCGAAGGCTTATCCCCGGGTTGTTTTTCCTGAACGGCAATATGAAATGTACGACCCTAAGGATTGCCCGTTTAAGTTTGAAAAACCGGTATATGCCAACGTTACCAACGACACCATTTTTTTCGGACAAAAAATAATGAGTATTGATTGCTGGCTGAATGTAAATTTCCCTTCGTTAAACGGCACTATCAACCTTACCTACAAAGACATTAACGACAGCATGAAGCTGGAACGCCTGATTGAAGATGCGCACAAAATGTCGTTTAAACATACCACCAAAGCCGATTACATTGATGAAATACGCATTCAAAACGACCATGGTGTTGGTGGTATTTTATATGACGTTGGTGGCAACGCGGCTAGTAACGTACAGTTCTTTTTAACCGACAGCACCAAACATTTTTTACGCGGCGCTCTTTACTTTAACAGTGAACCCAACACCGACAGTATGGCGCCGGTTGTTACATTTGTAAAAGAAGATATGAAACGAATGTTGAAGACGTTTCAGTGGAAGTAACACCTGTTGTCTGGCACTTAGACCTGGTATTATGCGTAGCTAAAATATCTGTAAACCACCAAAACTGTATTGAAATGAAAAAAATCCTCCCATTACTTTTAGTCCTTTTTGCAATTAACATTATTCAGGCCCAAGCTCCGGAAAAAATCAATTATCAGGCCATTGTCCGCAATTCATCCGGCCAGCCGGTTAATGCAGGCACTGTGGTATCGCTTCGTTTTACTATACACGATGGCTCACCAACCGATACTGCTGTTTTTGTAGAAACACAACACGATACTGCCAATCAGTTTGGGTTGGTAAACACGCATATAGGCGCATCTAATAATCTTGCCATTGTTAACTGGAGCACCGGTAATAAATACTTGGAAGTAGAGTTAGACCCCGCCGGTGGCACCAACTATACAAATATGGGAACGTCGCAGCTTAACAGTGTGCCTTATGCGTTGTTTGCGGCAAACAGCGCTGCGGGTCCACAGGGGCCTACTGGCTTGGGGGGAGCCGATGGAAATATTGGCGCTACCGGTATAACCGGACCAACAGGTGCAGGCATAGCAGGGCCAACAGGTGTGCAGGGTGTTCCAGGCGTTACCGGGGCAACAGGGGCTGTCGGCGCCACCGGTGCGGGCGTTGCCGGGCCGACGGGTATAGCAGGTAATCCCGGCAATACCGGTGCAACCGGCCCAACAGGACTTACAGGCGCCGGTGTAACCGGCCCAACAGGCCTTCCGGGGATAACCGGTGCTACCGGAGCTGCGGGCACAGCAACCAACGCCTGGAATCTTACAGGCAATACCGGTACCACTTATGGTACTAATTATGTAGGCACCAACGATGATCAGAGCTTAATGTTTAAGGTAAATAATGTGGCAGCAGGAAGAATAGAAGATGCTTCTGCTACATCTTCTACTTCATTTGGCTACCAGGCCCTGCTTTCAAACACGGGTATCGGAAACACCGCTGCCGGCTTCAAGGCTCTTTTTGGTAATACTACCGGCACATACAATACTGCCATTGGTTATAATGCCAGCGCCGGCACTAACCTTACCAACGCAACTGCTATTGGTGCAAATGCGGTTGTTAGCGAAAGCAATGCTTTGGTATTGGGCGGCACCGGTGCCAATGCTGTAAATGTTGGCATTGGTTTACCTAATCCGGGTGTTACTTTAGATGTTTCCGGTAATGACACTGTTGCCGGACGATTTGTGGTTAATCAGGGTGGGGGCACAGCTTTGTATGCTATTTGCGGCGGATCATACGGCGGCTATGCTTTGCAGGCCATTAATATCAATCCGGGCGGCGGTGCTTTAAGTTATGGGGTACGAACCATTGCGCAAAATGGTACCAGCGGTGGCGGTTATGTTTGGGGAACATACAGTTCAGGAACCGTTAACGCCGCAGGCGGATTCGCTTACGGGGTACAAGCGTTTGGTACCATTGTGCAGGGCGGGGGTTTTGCTTACGGGCTATATGGCGTTGGCAAAGGCGTAGATAACGACGGTTTTTCTTTTGGGGTATATGGCGAAGCCGACAGCGCTTCGGCCCAGTATGCTATTTATGGAATTGTGCAGCAGGACAACCCCGGGGCCTATGCAGGCTATTTTAGCGGTAACGTTTACACCACCGGAGCCTATCAGCCATCTGATAGAAAGCTGAAAGACAACATTCAACCGCTAACCGGCGCGCTTGATTTGATTAGCCGGCTTAACCCTTCAACCTACACATACAAAACCGGCGAATACCGCCAGATGAATTTGCCCAAAGGCACCCAATACGGTTTAATTGTTGATGAGGTAGAACAGGTAATACCCGGAGCCATTAAAAAAACCATCCAGCCACCTACTTTCGAAATGGTAGACGGTAAACAAGGTAAACAACTAACCCCTGCCGTTGACTTCAGCGCCCTTAACTATACTGAAATGATCCCCATTCTGATAGCAGGTATGAAAGAACAGCAAAAAACAATTGAAGATCTGAAGAAGGAGATTGAGGAGTTGAAGAAAAAGTAGATGGTAATGGGGGTGTCAGATATTTGGGCGTAGCCTTATGTATAGACGAAATGCCTGACACCTCCATACTTCTACTTAAAACTCATCACACTCTCCCCCGCCTTCTTCGCGGGAAAATAGGAGGCGAAAAGGCTGACTGAAACAATGATGGCTATAGTTACAACCGGGTCGGTCCATTTTAGAACTACGGGGTAGTAATCAATTACAAAACTTGAATCGCCGCCGCTGCCGAGTTTGAGGAAATGGAATTTGATTTGCAACAGGCAAACGGCATAGCCTAATATCATACCAACTGCCGCCCCTATGGTAGAAGCGAGCATACCATTCAATAAATATATTCTTTGAATAAGTGTGGCCCCTCCGCCCATAGCCTTCAGGATGGAAATATCTTTCCCTTTTTCAAGCACCAGCATGGTTAGCGAGCCAATAATGTTAAACGAGATAATCAGGATGATAAAGCCAAGTATAGCGGTAGTAACCCAACGTTCAATTTTCATTATCTTGTAGGTATCAGCCTTTTGTTCGTAGCGGTTTTTCAACCTGAAATCTTTGCCAACTATTTCCGCAATCTGCGCCCGCGTTTTTTCAGCATCTGCTCCGTCTTTCAGCCTTATTTCATAACCGGATACCCGGTTATCAAGCCCCAGCAACTCACGCGCAAGGTTTAGCGACACAAAAACGTATTTGGAGTCAAACTCCTGTTGTATAGAAAAAATGCCTCCGGGGATAGCCGACATGGTATTGAACTCCTCTTCCGGCACAAAAGCATTTTTAACCCCGCGCCTGGGAACGGTTATGCGCAAAGGCTCCATAGACCGGTCGACATTAATGTTAAGCGGTATTCCGATGTTAGCACCAATCACCGCGTAATTCAGAGATGAATCGCGCAATATAAATTTGCCATCGCGCACGTAGTGGCTTACGGTGGTTACTTTGTTGTAATTTCCGTCAACACCCTTAATGGTTCCAAGCTGTGCCTGGGTGCCGTATTCAAAATAGGCATTCTCCTCCAACACCCGTGATAAGGCATATACTCCATCCAGTTTTAATATGTGGCTTATAACGGCGGGGTTTTCCTCAAAAGTTTTGCCGGCAACCGCCGTTACTTCTAAATCAGGGTAAAATGAATTGTATAGCGACAGCACCAGTCCTTCAAAGCCATTAAATACCGAAAGCACCACTATTAAAGCAAAGGCCCCCACCATCATACCCAGCATGCTTATCCATGTTATTACATTGATAGCGTTGGTAGATTTTTTTGAGAAAATGTATCTGAACGCAAATTTAGGTGCCAGCATTATTAATACAGTTTAATACAAATTTTACCGCTAAGAGCGCGAAGTACGCAAAGAAGAATGCAAAAGATAAATTCTTTTAATGCCCTTTGCAATTTACTGTCAAAGCAGATTCCATCTCATTCATATCATGATTTATCATAAAAATCATAATAAATCAGCGTTCCATATTGCATTATTTAGCCTTCTTTGAAACAGCGGCTTTTTTGGCCGGCGCTTTTTTAGTTGCAGCCTTTTTAGGGGTCCTTGCATTAGCTGCTTTTTCAGCTAATGCTACCTTATCCGCCAGTTCTTTTTCGAACACCGCTTTTTCATCGTTAATCTTCTTAAATACCTCTTCAATACGGTAAGCGTTATCCAAACTCTCATCTCTGAAAAACTCAATTTCAGGAATACGGCGCAGGTGATGTCTTAACTTTTCGCCCAGCTGGCGCTTAATTTCGGCTTTATGCTCCCTGAAACTCTGTACCACTGCATCCGCGTTGTCCGCATTAAAAATACTGAGGTAAAAACGGGTAAGGGTAAGGTCTGACGTTACGGTTACGTTGGTAACGGTTACAAAGGCTTTTCCATAAATGGATTTCCCGTTTCTGCTTAAAATTTCGGTAAACGCCTCTTTTATCAAAGAAGCTATTTTCAATTGCCTGCGCGAATCCATGGTTTTAAATATTTTGCGTAAAAGTAAAAATTAAAAAACGCTGTATGCGTTAAATGCATCCTCACCCTGCCCTCTCCGAAGGAGAAGGTTATAAAAGCACCTTCCAAAGCTAAACCTGCGGAGGGTTCAGGATGAGGACTGTATTACTATATTTGCCCAGCTCATGAAAAACCTTTGGCGCGTTCTATCTTACCTCCGCAAGTATGCGGTCTTCTCTGCCCTCAACATTCTGTTTAATGTGTTGACGGTAGTTTTCTCGCTGTTTTCAGTGGTAATGATTATTCCTTTCCTGCAATTGTTGTTGAAAAAAATACCGCCGGTAATGCAGGAACCTACATTTGCCTTGACGGCAGATTACCTGTTCGACTATCTCAAATTTATGCTGAGTAAGGAAATTGCAGCCAACAACAATATCGTTGCGCTGGCTAAATTCTGTGTGCTCATAGCTTTCCTGTTCTTTTTAAAAAACCTCTTCCGGTTCCTGGCCCTCTATTTTCTGGCGCCTATACGCAGCGGCTCGGTCCGCGACATCAGGTCTGACCTTTATAATAAGCTGGTTTCGCTGCCCCTCTCATATTACTCGCGCGAACGAAAAGGTGATATTATTTCGCGGGTTACCGATGATGTGAAGGAGGTAGAAAACTGCATTATCAGCTTTATAGAAGTAACCATCCGCGAGCCACTTACCATTATCATTTTCCTGGTATTCCTGTTGCTGTTAAGTCCACAGCTAACGGGCTTTGTGCTGATTATGCTCTTTATTACCGGCTTTATTATTGGCCGGGTTGGAAAGAGCTTAAAGAGGCAGAGTACGGAAGCACAATCTATGAGCGGGCAGCTGCTTTCGGTAGTTGATGAAACTTTGAGCGGGCTCCGCATCATCCATGCTTTTAATGCCGAGGCCTTTATGAAAAATCAGTTTGGCCGGGTAAATACCGATCTCTTTAACCTGAACCGGCGTATCAATACCCGTCGTGAATTATCATCTCCGCTTACTGAGTTCCTGGCTATTTGCGTGGTATGCCTGGTGCTTTACTATGGAGGTATCCTGGTTTTAAATCAAAAAACGCTGGAGGCTGAAACCTTTATCGGCTTTATGGTAATATTCGCCCAGCTTATTCCACCGGCTAAAAATTTTTCTTCTGCGTTCTATAATATCCGCAAGGGTCTTGCTTCAGCCCAAAGGATTTTTGAGGTGCTGGATGCCGATGCTAAAATTCCCGAAAAGGAAAATCCCCTTGGCATTAAAGAATTTAAACAGAGCATAGAATACAGGAATGTAGGTTTTACCTATAACAACTACGACAACAAAAAAATACTTGATAACATCAGTATTAAAATTGATAAAGGCCGCATGGTGGCACTGGTTGGCCAATCGGGTGCAGGTAAAACCACACTGGTAGACCTGCTGCCCCGTTTTTACGACCTGGGCGAAGGAAGCATTTTGCTGGACGGGCACGATATCAGGGAATATAAACTGCACGAACTGCGTAGCCTGTTTGGCATGGTAAGCCAGGAATCAATTCTGTTTAATGATTCGGTGCACAACAATATTGCCTTTGGTATTGAAAATGCCACCCGCGAAAAGGTGATTGAAGCCGCTAAAATTGCCAATGCCCATGATTTCATTATGCGCCTGGAGCATGGCTATGATTCCACCATCGGCGATCGTGGTAATAAGTTAAGCGGCGGAGAAAGGCAGCGCCTTACCATTGCCAGGGCTGTATTGAAAAATCCACCTATCCTGATTCTTGATGAAGCAACATCCAGCCTTGATTCCAATTCAGAAAAGCTGGTTCAGGATGCGCTGATAAAGCTGATGAAGGGACGTACAACCATCGTTATTGCACACCGCCTGTCAACTATTCAGTATGCCGACGAAATAATTGTGATGCAGGAAGGAAGAATTGCCGAGCGCGGCAATCACATCGGGTTAATGGCCAAAGAAGGGATTTACAAAAAGCTGGTGGAGCTTCAGGCCTTCTAAGAACTACCAGATACATTATCTTTATTTTACATTCTTACGCGTTTTACCTCTGTAAAATCGCATCAAAATCAATTTTAAATTAAAAATTATCTACTCCTTTTCACTTTGTATTTGCATGATGCCCTGTTAGCATATTTTTCGCTAAGCTGTGCGGCTCAAAAAATGACCAAACACTTTTCAATTTTTTAACACAATAAAAACAATTTTGTCAACATCGAATCGTTTGGTCTTTTGTATATTTGTAGCGAAAATTCGCGGAAAAGCGATTTTCGCGATTAGCGGAATTGAACAGGTGGTCTTAATAACAACATTAATTATCTCATTTTCAATATTTTATCATTTATTTAATCAAAAGGAGGCCCCTATGAAAACAAAATCCCACCTACTCCTCAGCCTAAGCCTCATGTTGTGCTTAGCATGTGGAAATCTTTCCGCACAAACTTCTTCTAACATGGGTCAAACACCCGCAACGGCACCTGTGGCCACTGTAAATAATACCCCGGCCAACCAGGATGTTTTGGTGATGACCGGACGAATTATTGACAACGACACCAAGCAGCCAATTAAAAACGCCAGGATCAATTTTGATAAGTTTGGCGAGGAGCTTTTACACGCCTCTATTGATGATAACGGCAACTACTCGATTGTTCTGAATAAGAAAGAACTTGGCGAGCCCATCAGGGTTATATTTAAAATTTCGGGCTACAAACGCTTTGTGGTAAAGAGCGTAAAAAAATCAATCACTCATTTGACTGCCGATTTATTCCTGGAGCCTGAAGATGTTGAAGGAAAAAGTTCGGGCGTTGTTCAGTACAAATTAGATGACAGCCCGTTTAACACAACAGTTATTAAAATGCAATAATTTCTTTTTGGGTGAATAAAAAGAGTCCGTTCCGGTTCCGGGGCGGATTTTTTTTGCCCCTGCGGGAAAGAATATACCGGAACGCCGGCTTATTGTAATTTTTGTAATGATGGAGAAATTAGATGAAACTTACCGGTGTGATTTTAGTATATTGAAGAATAGAAAAGCTTATGCAATCCATCGGAGAAAACTTTGACTTACTTCATTACCTGAACCAAAGCCCGCTGCTCAATAACCAGCTTGCCAGCATGATGCTGTACGTAAACGAGGAGAATGCACTTGTTATTGAAATTGTGTTTGATCTTATAGAGCCTGAAAAGGAAAAGCACCTGAGGTTAAAATTTACAGATGTAGTGGAGTACATGTTTTATTACAAATCTGACTATACCCATTACACCATTCGACGCTTAAAATTCCTTCACGACGAGGAATGCTTTTATTTCTGCATAGACCCGGAAGATGAGCTTCCGAAAGTGTCGCACACTGATAAAGATATTGTACGGGCTAAAAATGTGGAAGGTTATCTGCTTTGAGGATTTTTCAAATTGCCATCCGTTTATTTCATTGCCATTCCATATCTTCACCCGTCGCAAATAAACGAACCGGTTAATGACCCCTGAAGAAATAAAGCAACTCTGTATCTCATCCTGTAAGTCTTACTACGATTACCTCGAAAAAACCGGCCGGGGGTTGAACGAAATAGACGTTTGGGGTGTTGAAATTGTTGACCACTATCAGCGCATCGTTAATCTTCGTCTTTCAAAAAAGATATTTGATGCCGAAACTATTTTCTTCCGGTTTGAAGGAGATGACAATAAATACGATACCACGAAAATAAGCGTACTGGAGTATGATGTGGAAAAAAACATGCTTTACCTGGAGCCCAACGCTGAGCTGTTTCCGAGGTTTATCAATATCAAACATGGCAGCCTGAAGGTAATTGCGGATATGAAATTCCTGGTGCAACGCGTTAACAGCTGGTTTGATCAGAAAGGAACTAACCTGCAACTGCCCACCAGGAAATCGCCGCTTGAACACCTGGCCAGCGATTTTCCATATTTCGAAAATCCATCACCGGGTAATGACCAGAAAGCCGCTATACAGGCCATACTAACCGAGCCGTTTACTTACGTATGGGGGGCGCCAGGCACAGGTAAAACGCAGCTGGTGCTGGCTAACGTAGTGGTTCAATATGTAAAAAACAATAAACGCTGTGCCATCCTGGCCCCAACTAATACCGCACTTGAGCAGGTAATGCGCGGCGTACTACGCATGAGCGATGCAGCCGGCATTCCGCGCGAAAAGTTTTTGCGGTTAGGGCATACTTCAAAAGCCTTTGCGCAGCAATTTCCCGAGGTGTGCGAAAACTTTGGTATCAGTACCCAGCGCATGCAGATTGAAAAGCAGATACGCGTGGTGCAAAGCGTAATGAAAAAAGAAAGCGCCGGCACTGACAGCACTTTAACTAAGCTGGAGGAAGGGCTCCTAAAACTGCGGGAACTAAAAGATTTGCTGGAAGCTGTGGCTGAAAACACCGGCAAAAGCACTAGTCAGAAACTGATTAAAAAACTGTTGAAAGAGGTGAAGGATCTGGTATCAAGCCATCCGGTAACCGAAATGATAGTAAAGCACCTTGAACCTGAAGGAGTGCCTACTGCCATTAACCAGTTGAACAGTTTTGTTACTACCCAGAAAAAAGAAGAAGCGGTTATTCAGGCTAAAGCAGCTGAGTTTGCCAGCCTTCCGGAACACGACTTGAAAAACATGCTCGCCGAATTAGAGCAATCGCACAAAAAAATGCGGGGTAGTAACGAGAGGGCAAAAAATGCTGCGGTGGTTGCCGCAACACTTGATAGTTACATTTTCCGTTTTATTGAAGACGACCTGGAGGTTGACCATATATTTTTAGATGAGGCTGGTTACGCCTGTGTGGCCAAGGCAATGCCATTAATGAAGAACGATGTGCCGGTAACTTTCCTCGGCGACCACCTGCAATTACCCCCTGTGTGCGAGATGAACGACATGGAGATGCAGGATGAAAAAATGCGCGATGCATTTATCTGGTCAAAAAGTGCTATACACCTTTCGCGCCTTTTTGACCAAAGCAAACAGGTGGCTTATGAATCTTACTTAAACAATGAAGAAAGCCTGAACGGAAAAATGTGCCGGGTTGATTTAAGACATACCCACCGTTTTGGAAAAAATCTGGCAGCTGTGCTGAACGAATACGTTTACAAAAATGGTTTTGGCAGTAACAGCCTGCGTGGCGAAACCGAGATTTATTTTGTACATGTTGAAACCAATGTTCCGCAACCAAGGAACATGAACGATAAACCTACGCGCGAGGCAGAAGCAGAAGCCTTTGCCATTAAACAGTTTATTGAAACAACGGGCCTGGGCGACTATGCCATTATAACACCCTATATTAATCAGGTAAAACTACTGGGCAAACTTATGCCCCGCGAGCGGAACGAAGGCCGCATATTGACCGTGCATGGTGCACAGGGCAAAGAGTGGGAAAACGTTTTACTGAGTGTGGTTGATACCGATAAAAAATGGTTTACCGATTCGCGCTACGCCAAATCGCGTGGATTGTTTTTGTTGAACACGGCAGTTAGCCGCGCCAAGAAGCGCCTCATTATTTTCGGTAATTATCACTACTGGAAAAAGCAACATGGCCAGTTAATTAAAGGTTTGCTGGACGTAGCTGAGGAATGGCGGATGTTGTAACTCCAGGGTTGCCTTAATCGCCTGAGTCGACACCTCGCCAACAATTTCTTCCTTTTCCCGCCAGCTTATCAGATATTTGCAATACCCAAAACAATCTCCCGTATGAAATGTACCCGGCTAGCCCGTATTGCGCTTTATTTTGCCCTCCTTTTTTTGTTTGTAACCGGATATGCTGCGGGCAAAAAAAATAAAACGGAGTCGACTGTTGACCTTGTCAGCAAACCCGGTGTTTACCAGGGATATTCCAGCGCGCAGTATAAAGGTTTTACCTATGCTTCATATTATGTACAAATGCGGGATAGTATTTTGCTTGCCGTGGATGTGTATCTGCCAAAAGGTTTAGAACCCGGCAAAAAAATTCCGGCAATTCTTTATCTCGACAGATATGTACGCTCATTGCAGGCAAAATGGCCAATCAGCATGCTTGTTGACCCGGTGCTGGCTTCGGTAGGTGAAGGTGAAATTAAATACTTCACCTCTTATGGCTATGCCATGGTGGTAGTAGATGTAAGGGGCACCGGCGCATCGGAGGGTCAAAGACGAATGGAGTTTAGCCCTGAAGAGGTGCTGGACGGAAGAGATATAGTAGACTGGATAATTGCTCAGGCATGGAGCGATAAAAACGTTGGCACCACCGGTATCTCCTATTTAGGAACCACGGCCGAAATGTTGCTGGCCAATCAGCACCCTGCCGTTAAGGCATGCATTCCACGTTCAGCAATTTTCGATTTGTATAATAATGTGGCGTTCCCGGGTGGTGTACGCCAGGGGCCATTTGTAGAAATATGGGGGCAAACCACCAAAGCGCTTGACGACAATAATTTTTCGGTTTTCGGTAAAAGAGGCAAACTGGTAAAGGGCGCACATCCGGTAAAAGGCGATAAGCACCACAAAATATATAAGCAGGTAATTGCCCTGCATAAAAAGAATTTTAATGTTAGCGCCGGGGCAGAATCGATACAATTCAGGGATGACCTTCAACCTGCGGTTAACGCTTCACTGAACGATTTCAGCGTGCATACACGCATGTCGCAGGTGGAAGGCTCACATACTCCTATTTACCGCATAGATGGCTGGTATGACGGTGCGCTGGCCAAGGGTTGCCTGGACGCCAGCCTTAATACAACTAACACCCGTAAGGTTTTAATTGGACCCTGGGACCATGGCCCTCGAAACAACGTGAGCCCTTATGCAACATCGAAGAAAATTAATTTTGATGTACATGCCGAAATGCTCCGCTTCTTCGACCGCTACCTGAAAGGTATTAAGAACGGGATTGATGATGAACCGCTTTATACCTACTTCTCGGTTGGTGATGAAGCGTGGAAAAACAGCAACGTTTGGCCACCGGCAAACGAGCGAACCGAAAGATTTTATTTCTGTACCAATAATTGCGCTGTGAGGGTGCCTTCAAAAATAAAGGGAGGGGTGCTGGATTATACCATCGACTATACCGCTACCAGCGGATTAACATCCGGTTGGAACAGTCTTGTGCCTACTTACATGCACGGCCCTACCAACTATCCGGACCGAAGGAAGGAAGATGAAAAGATGTTATGCTTTACTTCGGAAGAGCTTCCTGCTAACACGGATATTGCAGGCAGTCCGGTGATCAGCATAAATTTTTCGGCTGATGCCAATGACGCAACCGTATTCTGCTACCTGGAAGATGTTGCGCCCGATAATTCCGTTACTTATGTTACCGAAGGCACTTTCAGGCCGGTTCAGCGTAAGGCTGATACGGAAACTTATAAAACGCCGTACCCTAACCACAGCTATAAAAAATCGGATGCTGAAGCGTATAAAAGCGGTGAAACCGTATTGCTTGAATTTGACCTGTTGCCGATTGCTTATGAATTCAAAAAGGGCCATCACATCCGGGTTGCGATTGCAGGTGCTGATGCAGGTCATTTTAATTTGCCGCAGGACAAGCCTGCTCACTTTAAAATAACCAGCACCACTGAAAGCCCTTCGCTTATTAAGTTGCCGGTGATTACAGATTAAGTTGTTACTACGTTTTTATCCTGGACAAAATTTTCGAGGCTCTTTAATTTGTCTTCAGCATCTTTCATACTCCTGATTCCTTCGAAATTCAGCACCAGGAATTTTTCGGTTTCGCGCAGGTACATACCTTGTTTGTTGCGTTGTACATATTCCAGTATTTTACTAAAAACGCTGGAACTATAAAAACTCGATTCTTTATTCTGGATAAAGTAACAGCGCAGATGTCGCCCTTTTAAAAGTATCTGCTCCATGCCCAGCTTGGTGGCAATCCACTTTAAGCGCATGGCATCAAATAATTCAAATACCTGTTTAGGCACAGGCCCGAAACGGTCGTGCAGTTCTTCTTCAAATTTTTTCAGGGCAGGTTCATCTTTCAGTTCGTTCAGGTCGCGGTAAAGTATCATCCGCTCAGTGCTGTTCGAAACATAGTCGGACGGAATCAACATTTCCAGATCGGTTTCAATGGCGCAGTCGCGCACGTAATCCTGCACGCGTTCCGTTTCCTCCCGGTAAAGTTCTTTGAAATCTGTTTGCTTTAATTCACGAATTGCTTCATCCAAAATTTTGTGGTATACATCGTAACCTATCTCAGCGATAAATCCGCTCTGTTCCGCTCCCAGCAAATTTCCTGCACCGCGAATGTCCATATCGCGCATGGCTATGTTGAAACCGCTGCCCAGATCGCTGAACTCCTCAATTGTTTTTAACCGGGCTTTCGCTTCCGAAGTAAGCGTACTGGCCGGTGGTGCAAACAAATAACAGAACGCGTGTTTGTTGCTGCGGCCTACGCGCCCACGCAACTGGTGCAAATCGCTTAGCCCAAAGTTGTGAGCGTTGTTGATGATGATGGTATTGGCATTGGGTATATCAATACCGCTTTCAATAATATTGGTAGAAAGCAGAACGTCATATTCGCGGTTAATGAATTTTAATATCACCTCCTCTAAATGCTCACCTTCCATTTGTCCGTGTGCAACACCGATGTCAACGTTCGGTACCAATTTGTGCAGCATCTCTTTTACCTCTGCAATATCCTTAACCCGGTTATGGACAAAGAATACCTGGCCACCGCGGTACACTTCATATTCAATCGCCTCTTTGATAATATCCGGGTCTAATGGATGCACAGAGGTATTAATTGGTTGCCGGTTAGGCGGGGCAGTATTGATAATGGAAAGATCGCGCGCGCCCATCATGCTGAACTGCAGCGTGCGGGGAATAGGTGTTGCAGTAAGCGTGAGCGAGTCAACATTCTCGCGAAGGGTCTTTAATGTTTCCTTTACGCCTACACCAAACTTCTGCTCCTCATCAATGATCATCAGGCCGAGGTCTTTAAACTTTACTTTTTTACCAACCAGGCCATGCGTGCCGATGATGATATTTACTTTTCCTTCGGCAAGCCTCTTTAATGTTTCAGTTTTCTCTTTGTCAGATTTAAACCGGTTGATATAATCTATCTCCACCGGAAAATCAGCAAGCCTCTCTTTAAATGATTTGTAGTGCTGTAGTGCCAGAATAGTAGTTGGCACCAGCACAGCTACCTGTTTGCCATCGCAGGCGGCTTTAAACGCAGCGCGGATAGCAACTTCTGTTTTACCAAAACCCACATCACCGCACACCAGCCTGTCCATGGGCGAAAGCGCTTCCATATCACGCTTGGCATCTTCCGTAGCCTTGGCCTGGTCGGGGGTGTCTTCATAAATAAATGAAGCCTCTAACTCATTTTGTAAATAGGAATCCTTTGAGAATTGAAATCCCCGGGATGCTTTGCGTTTGGCATACAATTGAATCAGGTCGAAGGCGATTTCCTTGATCTTCTTCTTGGTCTTCTTTTTCAGGTTGCCCCAGGTTTCGCTGCCCAGTTTATTTACCCGCGGGCCTTCACCCTCCTTACCCACATACTTCGAAATTTTATGCAGCGATTGGATGCCTACATACAAAATATCATTACCGGCATAAATCAGCCGCACCGCCTCTTGTAATTGTCCGCCCACCTCAATCTTTTCGAGGCCGGAGTAAACCCCAACACCATGGTCTATGTGCGTTACATAATCGCCGGGTTTTAATTCGCGCAGGGTTTTTATCAATAACGCCTTATCGCGGGAGAAGCCCTGGCGGAGGTTGTATTTGTGGTACCGGTTAAATATCTGGTGGTCGGTATAGCAGGCAATTTTTAAATCATCATCAATAAAGCCCTGGTGTATGCCTATGTTAATGGGTGTCCAGCTCACTTTGGCTTTCAGGTCTTCGAAGATGGCGTAGAAGCGCTCAACCTGTTTCAGGTTTTCGGCAAATACCAGGTTGGTGTATTGCTTTTCGTTGTTGTGCGCAAGGTCCTTAATCAGTAAATCAAAATTCTTGTTGAAAGATGGCTGGGGGTGCGAATGAAACTCGACTTTCTTTTCCGCTTTAAAGAACGACTGCTTGCCGAATTCAATTACCTTAAACTTACCTATACCTTTAAGAAAATCAGCGGAAGACAGGAATACTTCCTCCGGTTCACCTTCCAGCAAAGGATGGTTCGGATGCTCCAGGCGGTTTTTTTTAATATCAGGTTGAATCTTGCGGGCCTTCTCCATCGAGATGTTTAGAATATCCATTAGTATGGAGGCATCCTTTATCCAGATGATGGTATTGGCAGGAAAAGCCTCCAGCACTGAGCTCTTCTTTTCATTACCAAAGTGGGTTTGAATGTTAGGCACTATGGTAACACTGGCAATCTTTTTAACCGAAAGCTGTGTAAGTGGATCGAACGTTCTGATTGATTCTATCTCTTCTCCGAACAACTCTACCCGGTATGGGTATTCATTACCGAAAGAGAAGATGTCGATAATATCACCCCGGATTGAGAACTGGCCCGGTTCGTAAACAAAATCAACCCGCTCAAATTCAAACTCCACCAGCAGGTCAATCATAAAGTCAATATCCAGTTTTTCGTTCACCTTCATGCGCAGGGTTTGCTCCTGCAGCTCGGCGGCACGCACTACTTTTTCCAACATCGCTTCGGGGTAGCTTACGGCAATTTCGGCGCGACTGTTTGAATTGCTTAACCGGTTCACCGTCTCGGTACGTAGTAAGACATTGTTGTTGTTAAGTTCTGAAAAATCCTGGGGGCGTTTAAATGAATCGGGGAAGAAAAAGATGTCTTTGTTCTCTAGAATGTTTTTCAGGTTATTCTGAAAATAGGCTGACTCTTCTTTATCTGACAGAATAAAAAAGTGATTGTATTCGGTGCTCTTAAAAACAGCCGCAGCTACAAAAGCCTCCTGCGAACCGATAAGGCCTTTTAAATGCACCTCTCCAAAATCTTCATTGCCGGTTAGAAGTTCTTTTAATTGCCTTACCTGGTTACTCTCAACATACCTTTGCAACAATTCATTCAAATTCATAAAACACCCCTTAATTTTTGGAACAGGTTAAAAACACCTATCCCCGCAGGACTTATCCGGCGGGGTAAATGATGTGCGAATATAACAGTTTGTGAGGGGATTTGCGTGGGCGGAAACTGAAAGTTTACTTTATTAAATCATAAACTCCAGATCGTTGTAATTGCGTATTACTTTTTTGTAATAGGCTTCGTATTGAGGGAGGATGTTTTCGATATCGAAAGTACGGGCCTGTGCGTAGGCATTCTGTTTAAACTGTTTAAGGCGGCCTTCGTCTTCCAAAATGTAGACGGCGTTTTTGGCCATGTCTTCATAGTCGCCTACGTTGCTCATAAAGCCGGTTTTGCCTTGCAGGTTAATTTCGGGTATACCACCTGCGTTGCTCGAAATAACTGGTACTTCAACCGCCATTGCTTCAAGCGCAGCCAATCCGAAGCTTTCGGTTTCGGAAGGGAGAATGAACAGGTCGGAAATAGCTAACAGGTCTTCAACGGCATCCTGTTTACCCAGGAAACGCACCTGTTCAGATATTCCGAGTTTACGGCTGAGCATTTCAATACCGCTTCTTTCAGGCCCATCGCCTACCAGGAATAATTTGGAAGGTATTTTTTTCAGCACCAGTTCAAACATCATCACCACATCTTCTACCCGTTTTACTTTACGGAAGTTGGAAACGTGTATCAATATTTTTTCGCCGTTAGGGGCAATGGCCTTTTTAAAATGGTCCTTGTCGGTTTTCTTGAACCGTGAGAAGTCTATAAAGTTGGGTATTACTTCAATCTCGCGTTTAATACCGAAGTTATTGTAAGTGTCATCTTTCAAACTTTTGGAGACAGAGGTAATACCATCAGAGTGATTGATTGAATATTCAACCACCGGTTTATAGCCAGGGTCTTTACCCACCAGCGTAATGTCCGTGCCGTGCAGGGTTGTAACAAAGGGCAGGCTGTAACCGCTTTCTTTTAAAATGGAGCGGGCAATTAATGCAGATGAAGCATGGGGAATAGCATAATGAACATGCAGGATATCCAGTTTCTCGTATTTCGCTACATCTACAATTTTACTGGCCAGGGCACTTTCGTAAGGTTGATATTGAAACAGCGGATAATCGAGCGCCGAAACTTCGTGGTAAAAAATATTTTCATTAAATGAATCCAGGCGCACGGGTTCCTGATAGGTTATAAAATGAACCTTGTGACCTTTACGCGCCAGGGCTTTGCCCAGTTCAGTTGCTATTACACCGCTACCGCCATAGGTGGGGTAACAGACTACGCCTATGTTCATACTTTATTGTTTGACCGCTCTAATGTAAGCAGATTGTGTTAAGGGAGTAATAACAGCGGAGGATGGTGATTTGTTGGGCTTACCAAAACCTAAATGCAATAGCACGCTGATTTATTATGATGATTATGATTGAAAGGCAGGACGTAAGAGTAGGAAAAAGAGCGGCGGACGAGGCTCGAACCCGCGACCTTCAGTTTGGGAAACTGAATACGTGCCGCTAAAGGCTTTTTAATATATATTCAATTTTGGTTTTTAAGGCGGGTAAATCATTTTGAATGGCGTCCCACACCACAAACAGGTTCACGTTCCGATAATCATGCACAATTCTATTTCTCATTCCTTTTATTTGAAACCAATCAATATCGGGATGTGTTTCTTTAAAACTATCGGGTAGTTTTGACACCACTTCGCCAATTATTTCAAAATTTCTTATTACGGCATCAACTATCATTTCGTTGCCGATAAAGCTTTCGTAGGTCATGCCTTTAGTATATGTCAATATTTTTCCGATGGCGTTTTTTACATCCTCCAGTAAAGCCTGCGGATTGTTATACATAAACTAACTCATTCTTGATGTTGCTCCAAAACTTTTCAGGGAGGCCATTACGACAAATCAAATCTACTTTTTTGTGAAGTATTTTTTCAAACTCATCGGCCAGGTTAACAAAGCGCAAACCTATGGGGCCATTAAATTCAACTAACAGGTCTATGTCACTGTTGGTATTTTGAGCGCCCCGGGCATAAGAACCGAAAATAGCAAGACTTTTAATGGGATAATTTGCCTTTAGGTTGGGCTCATTTTCCTTTAAAACTGATTTTATGTTTTCGGTGTTTAGCATAATGAGGCAAATATAATACGAATAGGTTGAACTCTATTGTAAAAGAGCGGCGGACGAGGCTCGAACCCGCGACCTTCAGTTTGGGAAACTGATGCTCTACCAACTGAGCTACCACCGCATAAAATCAATTTTGAGAGTGAATTACCTCTTAAATATATGCGAATGTATAAAAACTTTAATCCTATAAAGAGTATGTGTTTTCATGGTTAAAACAGGCAAACAACAGGCAAATTTTATGGGCATGTCTTGGATTAACTCAAAATCCAATGTCAAAATTCAAAGTTAAACTCGACACACGCAGACAACTACAGGACGGAACTTATCCCCTTATTATCAGGATTCACACAGGCACCAAACGAAGAGACATTAATTTAAAAACCTACTTAAAGGAATCTGAATTTGATGCAGCAACACAGCGGGTAAATAGTAAACATCCAAACAAAAAGACCATCAATCAAAAAATTGAGACAACTATTTTACAGGCGCAGCAGACAGCTTTAAAACTTGATATGGCTGATGAGTTAGTAACCTCTGAAAAAATTAAAAACCTCGTTGTAAAGCCTCATGTGAAGCAAAATTTCAATGAGTTTGGATGGGCTAAAGTAGCAGAGTTAAAAGCAGCGAATAAATACGGCAACTCATGTATTTACCGCGATGCCTTAAATGCTTTAGTCAATCATTCAGGTAAAAGCAGTCTTGATTTTAAAGATATGGACTATCAGTTTTTACAGCAGTTGGAAAACAAAATGTTGGGCAAGGGAATAAAAGTAAACACCATCACCCTGTTTATGCGAACTATCCGTGCCATTTACAACCGAGCAATCAAAGAGAAGCTGGTAAACAGGTCATTTTATCCTTTCGAGGAGTTTAAAATCAAAAGTGAACCCACTGCTAAACGAGCAATTGACAAGCAAAGTATTCAGGAACTCATTAAACTTAAATTACCCGCCGATAGTGCCAGTTACAGGGCAAGGGACTACTTTTTGCTATCATTCAACTTGCGGGGTATCTCCTTTGCTGATATGGCAAGTATTAAACCTACAGACCTAATTGAGGGCAGGCTGTTATATAAGCGGCGTAAAACACACAAACTGTATAACATCAAGTTAACAGAGCAAGCACAACAAATTTTGAATTACTACAAACAGGACGGCAGCACTTATATTTTACCAGTTATACCTGATAACGCAGTGAACAACCCAGAACTGGAGCGGAAGTATATACAGTATGGCACCAAAACCTGTAATAAGTATTTAAAACGGCTAGGTGAGGGTTTAAAATTGCAGCAACAACTAAGCACCTATGTATCGAGACACTCTTTTGCCACAATTGCAAAAAAGATGGGCTATAGTAACGACCTTATAGCAGAATCATTGGGACATTCAAATGGTAACCGCACTACAGCTATTTACCTCGATACATTTGACCAAAGTGTTATTGACGATATGACAGAACACGTATGTAAATTTTAAACCAGTAGGCAGGGCATATAAAACCCTGCTTACTTCTTTACAGCCTCTTTAACACCGAAAAATTCAGTTTCAGGTATATGTATAAGGCCAGCAACCGACAACTTCAATTTAACCCTATTCTCAATTAATTTTTTCAAATACCTGATGCGTGCGCTTTCACTACCTTTAAAAACATACTTCGGATTAACAATATACCTGCCCTTATTTTGTGTTTTCAGAATTAAATTAAGGCCGCTCAATTTCTGCACAAACTTTGTTAACTGATTCAATGTAACTTTCTTTTTACCACCCGTAACACGAGCCAAATGCTCTTTAAATTCCGTCTTAACCACCTCACTAATTGTAATGTCATTATCAAGCACTCTCATTTGCTCACATAAAAAATCAAAAAATGACCGTTCTACTGGTGACAGCTTTATTAAATGATGCTGAGAATTAAAGAACAGCGTAACGCCTTTATTCAAAAATTTAATGTCCCTGATTACATTCTCTCCCTTAGTATTTGTAATGCTAATTTCTAAATGGGTGTAGTTACTAATGCTCATTTTTTCGCTTTTTTGAGGGTATCTAAAATTACCTATTTATTAGGTAAGGCTCAATGTTTATCTCAAAAAGCCCTAATTTCCTTAATTAACTAGAAATTGTTGCGTTACATGCGTAACAAATGACAGCATTCTGAATAGAAACGTATATGAAAAGAAAAACTAAGCCTAAAAGCTCAATCAAAATCAAAGAAAAAGATTTGCCAGTGAGCCTGATAATTCAAAGAGAATTTCAGCGGTTTACATTATTACACCAAAAGATTCAAACAAAGAAGTTTAAAAGGCCAACAACCTATGCAGCACACGAAAACATATTATTGCCACATGCTGAGATAGAGGAAAAAATATTTTTTAAGAAAATTGTCCTATACCCTGAAGCAATACCATTTTTATTTACACTTGAAGGGTGCCCCAAAAGACTCTTTTTATACCTACTACTTTATAAAGAAGATAGGCAAGGTGAATTTATCTTTAATAGCAGCGTTATAGAGCACTTTAGGCAGTTCTGTGAACTATACCCGCCAGTATATAATCAAGCCACTGTAAAGCAAGCTATGAAGCATTTAAGGGCACAAAATATTATCCTTAACTGTAAGAAGGGACTTAACATTATAAACCCTCTGATAACAGGAGGAAATAATGAAAAGGACAGGATTAGATTAATTGGTGAGTATAACTTTCAATTACTACAGAGAGGCCTAGACACATATAGAAATTTTTACCCTCGGATATACTAACTAGTTTTACTAACATAATAGTATAGAGGGGTGGAGGAAATGGTAAAATGTGATTGTAATATATAATTTGCCTTGATTACGACTTGCTTTATGATATTGCTACTTTCACAATGATTTCACCGAGCACTTTTTAAACTCTCAAAATATACCTATGGAAACCTTAACTACCACATTTCAATTAAAAGAAGAACAGATTAGCAGTGATGAAATTATTATCGCAGCGTTCAGGACAATGAATCTGCATATTTTAGAGGAAAATTTAGACGAGGATAAAAAATATGAGGATAAAAGCAAATGGCTATTCCTTGCCAAACTAAGGGATAAATTTCAGTGGTTTAAAGAAAAGGGAGATACCGAATTAACTATTAAGCAAGGAAAGTGCGGTTGGTGTAATAAAGGAGAAAACGGATTCAGGATGGTAGGAAATAACTCTGGCAAATGGACAAGTTACCTTATTATAAAAGATAAAGAGCACGGGGAAATTATTGATTTAATCGAATGCAACACTTTTATAGAAGAGGGTAAGAGAAATCTGCTTGATGATTTTTAGAACCTGCCAGAAAATGTCTAGAATATCAATATTTTAATTTATAGCCGATTTAGGGCAACTCAAATAGATTAATATATACATTTGGCCAGCATAATCAGGTTATGTCATTTAACCTGCAATTGTGCTTAAACTTTAGATTATGAAACTTCTTTTCTCTACACTACTAGTAATCTTTTTTATCTGTTCATTTGGGCAAGTTCCACAAGGTATGAATTATCAGGCAGTGGTTAGAAATACAACTGGCCAGATAGTTCCTAATAGCCACGTTAATTTCAAATTCTCCATACTAGCAAACAGTATTAATGGTAACGTAGTATACTCAGAAACAGATTCTACAACCACTGACCAGTTCGGCCTAGCTATCCTTAAAATTGGAACTGGTATTGTTCAATCAGGTTCATTTGCTACAATAGATTGGTCACAACAGGACTTTCTTAAAGTTGAATTTGACCCTAGTGGGGGAAATAACTTCGTAGTTATGGGAATAAATCAGTTAATGTCTGTGCCATATTCACTTTACTCCCAGCAATCAGGTAGTTCGGGTAATGATGCTTCAATAAAGACACTTTTTTACTTATCCCTAAAATAAAACCCAATGAGAAAGTTAATTCTGGTTTTGATTTTTCTATCTGTAAAAGTTGCATTTGCTTCTAATTTGGTATTTAGCAAAGTGATATTAATTAATGCAACAGACACCAGTACACACACTGTACCAGCAAATTCTGTATGGGAAATAACAGGAGCAACTCAGAATATGTATGGTGCTGAGGCTACAATTAATGGCATTGGGACTGTACTTATAGGTTATTATATCAACCAGAGTACTACAGCCAGTGGCTTACCAGTATGGCTGCCAGCAGGAACAACAATTAAAAATGTACTTGTTAATGGTTACGGCCCATTTATAAGCATTATAGAATATACCATAACCCCATAATTGGAATAGTTTTCTTTCTATGCATAGCCTAACAAGAAGGTATTACCACTTCAACAACGTTGCTATAATTTGAATGAGAATCAACAGCTATAATGTATCTAGTCGAGTTATTGCCACTTCCAGCACTAAATGAAGTTGTATAAGTTGTACCAGCAACTATTGAGGGTAAGATAACGACTGAAAAATTGTCATTGACGGTACTTGGAGAAATAGAAGGGTCAGTAGAAGACGCGAGATATTGTAAAGTGGTAATACCTGCAATACTTACATTATAGGTAGTGTTGATAGTTACAAGCATTTCACCCTTGCCAGAGCATTCCAAATTTACCCCAATATTAAAAGGTGAAGGGGCATTACAAGCATTTACAGCCTCACAGAACGTGGGCGAACAAGGATTTAACCAATTAATAATTTGGGTGCCATATTTTTGACCAAACAAGGCGATAATGGGTTGTTGTTTTAATTGAGATTGCATGAAGTGGGGGTTATTGTTTATAATATTACTAATATACGAAATAATAATTACATATACAACCCCCTAGATGGATTATGTTAAATCACTTAATTATGTGATTCCGAAGAGTTCAATTTTTAGGAAAGACGAAAGATTATTTGCCCTTTTTACCTTCTGCTTTAACAGATTTGAAAATAAATAATTCGGAAGGGTCAACCCCCAATCCCTTTGCTAAAAGTATAGCATGGCTGATGGAAGTGTTAATTAAAGCCCGCTCAATACGCCCTACTTGACTTTGCTCAAGACCAACTTTTAAGGCTAATTTTTGCTGTGAAATCTTCTTTGCGAGCCTAATCTCTCTTAGCCTATTACCAAATAGTTTTATAGCGTCCTCATCTCTTAAATATTTCACTCAACAAAGTGAATCCTAAGCACAGAGATAAACGAGAGCAAATTTGACGCATAATTGTAAATGTTTTACTTTGGTATTTGTTATTAGTTAGGTAAGCCTCTCTATAAAAAATAAGTAGACCCTCGAAAAAATATGATAAATTTTATAAAGAATCTTTTCAAACCAACAGCTGAGATACCAAATAACAGGGTAGAAAATCTGATTAGGTATCAATTTTCATTTATGCTATTCCCATCTGGTTTTTATACAGACAAAGATTTGGTTATAAGACGCCTTGGCGAAGATAGAGTTGAATGGGTACGTATGGTTTACTCGGAACTATTAAAAAAATTCCCCAATAAAATATCGAGACCCATTATTCAAGCAATTACTTTTACCGAAGTAAAGTATGATAAAGGAAGTTTATTTATAATAAGCTTTCCTTTTAAGGAAGAGGAAAGTAATAACTCATTAGAAAGTAAAAATCTGAATCTGACCCCGATTGTTTTACGTATAGGCATTATATATTATGGAACATCTCTCATAAAATATTATGTATCATGTATGGAGGCTACAGGATTTGTGTCATTTCGTTTTATTAGCAGCGATGAAACAAATTTTAATTTAGGTGAATTAGATTCTATAAGTGCAGATAATTTCATTGAAGCAGTTGAAGATGATTTAAGTATTAAGGGCAAGCGGCTAATTGGCGGAAAATCTACTACCCCGTTATTAAAGGAACCAGAGGTACTTGCAAGAGCAGAGGCAGTGCGTTCCGAGAAGGAAACAAAAGACCAACAGGAAAAGGCAGCCAAACAACGTCGCCGCAGAGAAGAAGGTCTCAAGGCATTGGAGAAAGCCCAAGCAGCAGAGGCATCAGCAGTGCTTGCAGCCATGGACATGAAGGAGCAAGAGGAGAAGGCAGCCAAACAACGCCGCAGAAGGGAAGAAATGCATAAAGCAGCGCAAGTAGCAGAGTTTGCAGCACAGAAGATTAAGGCGGAAGAGGAGGCACAAGCCCAGGCGAAACTAACGCAAGGGGAATTTGATTTAGCTTCATACATTGCTAAACATCATATAACTACCGTTTCTCTGAGGTTAAACCTCTTTTCAAAATTGACCCAAGATGTTTTAAAAGGAGGATCGTTTGAATTAGTAGGAATTGAAAGCATTATAGAAGGTGACATTTTCAACTTCACATATTTTCTTTTCTATTTAAAGACGCGCATAAGTACAGAAACTTATCAAGAGCTTGAAAAATTGCTCATTCAAAACCTCATCCTAAAAATAGATCACGGAGCATCAATAGAAAGAAAGCTTAATACGGAAAGAATGCTTTGTCAAGCACAAATGTGGGTGCAAAGAGATAAGAATTACCTCAAAGACAAAATGTATCATTACGATGTTGAAATACGGAACATTGAGAATCAAGATGTTTATTTTCCAAAATACACTTTTGTTTCATTCTATATGCGAAGTTTAATAGAAGATAAATACATAATACAGTCGGCAGAGCAGGTTCAGGAAAAAAATATTGTCGATTTCTCTCTGGCTTTAAAATATGGATATGTTCAAATGCTAAAGGATATATGTACCTCGTTTTGCAAATATCTTGAAGAATAACAAAGCAGAGAAGTCTGTTTTGCGTTTTTTCCAGTTTATATAGAATCACGAAGAAATAGTTAGTCATATGGGAATATTTGATAATTTTTTTGACAATTCCAGCGAATATCTTTTAAGAGAACGTAGAAAAAAGCTTGAATTAGCCGTTGAAAATCTTAAAAGGCAATTGCTTGTTACGCAAGGCATAGAAATGAGGAAGGAAATTCAAAAACAATTATACATAGCGGAGGATGCCTTAGATGATGAATTGACAGCAAATTGGCATAGAGAGTATAAACCAGAATTCTACATCGAACAAAGAAAACTTTGGAGAGATGATATTGGGAGAGAGCTTAAGAAGGAGTATGATAGGATATGGAATAAAATGGGGGAAATTGATAAAAAGTCAGAGTCTATAAATAGAGACCCAACCAATGATGAATTGGATATTAAGGGCAAACTATGGGATGAGTACTATATGTTGGGTAGCTTGAGTAATGCAGATGGGACATTTAAAACAGGTATAGATTTAGAAAAAGCCCAAAGGATGCAAGAAGTGTATAAATTTGATATGAAAGTTTACAATATTAAGCCAGATATGGGACTTTTTGAAAGAAAGAAAAAAGAATATGCAGATAACCTCGTTGCTCAAATGGGCATTCGGGAAGGTTCACAAGAATATAAAGTTAAGATGGCAGATTGGATTGAAAAGAATACGCAAAAAAAATAAAGCAATGGCTTCTTAAATAATCATTTTGTCAACTTTATAACCTAAATGAAAATCATATTAACCATAACATAAACTACACTCCTACATTCTCTATATCTATTATGTTAGTAAAAAGGCCGCTGTTAAGCCGCCATTCTATTATCCAAGTTCTCAGGACACCAAATTTTTGTTTTTAAGGGTGGCACCAGCCCAATCCTTTGTTTAATTGCTTCTCTTAAATACTCCTTTACAATATCCTCATTCCCTTCAATACAGGATATTGAATCATGTATTGTCCAAAGCTTTTTTTCGGGATATGCCAGTGCAATATTTTCACAAGCAGTGTCCAGCACTATTTCAGCCTCAATTCCTTGAAGTGTAACCGCCAGTTTATTATGCTGCCATGCTTTCACCTTCTCAAATGCACTAAAAACCCATGGGAACAGCTTATGGAGCGTTTCCTTGCCATTGAAATACTTATCATTCTTTGAGAAGAAGGTGCCAAAAACCATGTCTTTTACAGCTTGTTTTTTGACCTCATCAGAATCCTCACTGTTAAAATATACACCCTGTTCCAGTTCATTAAATTTGTCAATCAGGTAAGCATATAGCTTTGCATTTAAAACCAGCCCGATGTATTTGTATATTTCCAAATCATCAGCTATATCATCCGAATCTACTAACATAATAGTATTAGTGTTATGGTTGTAATGGAAGTGATTAATGTTAATGTTTGGATAATTTTCCATGAGTGGTAGAATTGATAGTAATGGTTGAGAGTTGGGCATATCAATTTCAACAATTCTATTGCCGTCATAGCTGATAAAATTACGCAGTGCCCTATCCATGCCAGTTAAATTAGTATGAATCCTGCCCCACTTATCCTGTTTAAACCCTCTGTTGTTATTGTGGAATTTATCGATTTTAATCAACCTTAAATTATGCTTCTTCATTGCATTTTCAAGGCCATTGTCTGAATCCATTTCATAAACCAGCTTGGAATATTGTATTGCGGCCTCCCTGTCTATAACAAGCCTTTTGTCTATAAAGGAGTTATACAAGTGCGTATATTTTTCCTTTGTGTCTTCACTTGTATTATTCCACTTGGTAAATTTTTTAACCAGCTTTTTATCGGTGATTTCAATATGCCTGACCTCACTTTCAGAATAAGGAGGTAGTAGTTTGAATCCTTTACAATAGTTTTTGGGCTGGTATCGTGTGTCTTCTTTTAAAACCCCGTATTTAATAAGGTAGTCCAGGTGCATTCGGTAATAATCATGGTTTAGGCTCTGTAATTTGGTAGCACTCAGGGGCACATATTCAGAGTCTCTTATCTTGTCATTCCATAGGCACACCTCATGTATTGGATGAGCGAGATAGTAGAAAAAATCTTTGGTAAACTTAAAATCAGGTGGGTAATCTTCAATTAACTTGTCTAAATCAAAATTGGCAGGTATTGATAACCTTTTTGCCTCTGGTAAAATGTAAAAACTCACTTCTTAACATCATAAAATATCTTCAAATTGTATAAACACAAAGATAATACAATATATTTGATTTTCCTAATTATATGTAAATATTTAACATGAATTAACTTTAATGTGTTTAGGGTCATAATAACAGAACTGATTCCGCCACCCTATAAAACTTTGCCCAAACGCTGAGTATCTGATAATTTAATCCCTAGTGAATTCCCCTCCTTCAAATATGTAGCCCTCACTCGTAAATTCCTGAATCCTTAACCCCTCCCTGAGATATAAAGTTGAATCCGCCGAGTTCAAATATGTGGTGCTATTACTTTAAAGCCCCTAGTGATGGAATCTTTAGTGTAAGCCCCCACTACAACTTGAATCTGATAAACCCCCACATAAGCACGGGATGACGGGTACTACGCCCTACATGATTTGAACCAATAACAGCCTTGTAATTGTGTTAAACCTATTCTTATTTACTTATTAGGTTATTTCATCATTTTTTAACAGATTTTAATACACCCTTCCTAAACAAAAAAACATATGGACAAGCTTGAAAAATTAATCCTTCAAAAGGAATCGGAATTTATTGCCACAGTGCAAGACATAATAGGTCAACAGTGCAGCAGTAGAGTTCAAATGGCTCTCATTTATAAAGCGCACGTAAGATGCCTTGTTGCCATTGATGATTTAGTAGCAGAGGTAAAATTAGCAACACCACCAGCAGGTGAAGCAAGTTCTAACTAACCCAGCCTACAGGAGTTTTTATACGGAGCTTTGCCCTTTTATGGACAGGTTTTTACTCCCTCAAAAAAAGCTGTTGGAATAAATGGGAGGTAGTCATGAATACAAAAGCCCCTAATAGCACAGGGGTTTTTTTAAACAAAATTTTGTGCCTGTTGTAAAGGTCTCAATACATGAGTTTTAAAGGCATAACACAGGAGGGTATATTTTTATTGGGGAACAACTCTGTTACCAACTGAAACGGAGTGTGCAATGCTGGAGAGCAACATACAAGGGATAAGTTGGCACTGGAGCGGTGATTGAGGGTTGAATGAAAGTTCAGCCCTCATGTTCTCCAAAAATATATCTTCAAAACTTTATTACAGCCTGTTTTAAGCAGCATTTACATTGCAGTGATGTGATATGTTCAAAAGTGATGTGCAGGCTAAAAAGCCATGTAATGAAGCAGGTAAATTTTATCTTGCATTGCTGTATCGTTCTAGTCAATGACTAATTTTTATAATTTATTTTTTAACCACCAAGCACAGGCAAATAAGAGGCAAATGTCAACTTGCACACACATAAACCATTGATAGTACGTACTTTATAGAGGTTTAAATTCAGTTTGGGAAACTGATGCTCTACCAACTGAGCTACCACCGCATAATGCTAAATTATAAAAAATAGCGGTTCGGCAGTATATCCATTGTTTCAAAGCAGTGGTTTCAAAAATGAATATATTCGCCCGCTGCCCACCGGGTGTTATAGTTTGCTGTCATTAAGTATAATCCTGCGAGCGGAAAATTGTAATGAAACACTATCCCATACAATATTTAAGAGGCATTGCAGCCATGCTGGTGGTGTTTGAGCATTTTAAGGTTTTCCCTTTTGCCGATAACCTGCTTTCGGGTACCATAGGGGTTGATATATTTTATATCATCAGCGGCTTTATCATGAGCATCAGCGTTGGCAAGTATGTAAACAACAAATACGGATTTATAGTAAACCGCCTGGTAAGGATTTACCCCTTGTATATTATTTTAACTATTCCGTTGGCCTACCTTTACCTGCGCAATAACAGCATTGATGTTTTAACTGTCTTTCCGTCCCTTTATTTAATCGGCAGCTTTTCGGCTGATTGTTATAAGGACCCCATACTTTACAGCGGGTGGACGCTGGTGTATGAGTTTATTTTTTATGGATTAATCATTGCTTTTGCAAGCGATAAGAAAGTGACCATGACCATTCTTTGCATCATGGGTTTAATTGGCCTGGAGTTTACTATTCCTAACCAGCTGGGTTATGCGTTTAACCAGTTTTACCTGCTGTTTGTAGCAGGTATGTTGATTGGTAAATTACTGGAAAGTGAAGCTTTAACAGGCCATAGTACAGAACTACTGACCGTTAGTACGCTATTGCTGCTAGGAGTAATGTTGTTTAACGACCGGGCCGTGGCCGGTGATTTGAATTACATACCCAGGCAATACATTGCTGTATTTGGTAAAGCGGTTCCCAGGATATTTTTCTGGGGTTTGCCATCGGCATTTTTTGTGGTTTCGTTTTATGCCTTTTTTAAACACCGGCCCTTAGTACCATGGCTGAATGAGTTGGGCAACATGTCTTTTTCAATTTACCTGGTGCATACATTTTTGTTTCAGCTGTACAACCTCGCTATCGGGGCTTTCAGCAGTTTAAATAATAAGATGTTTACGGTGTCGGTGTTTATTTTAATTTTTCCGCTTTCAAAACTGAGTTATGAATTGGTGGAGTTAAGGCTTAACCGCTGGCTGAAAGAGCAATTATCTTAAAGAACAGGTTGGTTTAAAATTGCCTTCAAATTTTTGCATCTTGTATATTATTATTTAAACCTGCCCATATGCTTAAAAGAATATTGCGGATAACATTGATTACCCTCGCTGTTTTCTTCACAGCCTTTTTTCTTTTTGTACCGAACCTGGTAGACAGGTATATCAACCGCACTTTGCATACCTCAGGCCCTGCCGATAAAAACAGCTGGTACGACTCAATACCTTTTATTGCCGATTTACATTGCGATGCCTTGCTATGGAACCGCAATCTGTTGGTCCGCCACAATTACGGGCATGTGGACGTGCCGCGGATGCAGGAGGCTAATGTAGCGCTCGAAGTATTTACGGTAGTAAGTAAAACCCCCATCGGTATTAACTACGATAAGAACAGCGATAAAACGGACATGAACCAGCTGCTGAGTTTTGCGCAGCTGCGCGCGCCGCAAGATTGGTTTAGCATGAAGGCCCGCGCGCTGCACCAATGCGAACAGCTGCATCAGTTTGCTGCAGACTCGAAAGGAGTGTTCCGTGTGATTACCAATAAGCGGGAGTTGGAAACGTATTTGACTGAGCGCAGCCACGACCGGCGGCTTACTGCAGGCCTGCTGGGTATTGAAGGTGCGCATTGCCTGGAAGGAGACCTGAACAACCTTTATGATTTTTACAAGGCCGGTGTGCGTTACATCGGCCCCACGCATTTTTTCGATAATGAGTGGGCAGGCTCGGCGCATGGTGAAAAGAAAGGTGGACTTACCGCACAAGGTAAACAGCTTTTGCACCTGATGGACAGCCTGCATATTATTATTGACCTGGCACATTCCAGTCCGGCAACTATCAGTGATATTTTTAAAGTTACAAGCGGGCCTTTGCTGGTATCGCATACTGGAGTGAAGGGCACCTGTGATGGCGTACGCAATTTAAGTGATGAGCAAATTATGGAAATTGGCCGCAGGCATGGATTGATTGGTATAGGGCTTTGGGAAACCGCCGTTTGCGGAACCGATGCTGATGCCACAGCCCGCAGCATTAAATACGTCGCCGATAAAATTGGCGTAGACAAGGTTGCCATGGGCAGCGATTTTGACGGCGCCACACACAGCAGCTACGATATAACCGGTTTCCCTGTAATAGTGAAGGCACTCGCTAAGCAAGGTTTCAGCCGACCGGAGATAGAGCAGATAATGGGTGGTAATGTGCGTGATTTTCTATTGAGGAATTTGCCGGAATAAGTAATTGTTAAGGATGGAAAATCCTTTACAGCCATTATCATCATGGCAGAGGAACCAACCACACCAATCAGCTTTTAAGTGGTATACACCCATCTGCTTTTATCAACTCGCGCCTAACTCAGACTGTTAAACAGGCATGGGACACGGCACCTGCGAAAAGAAATTAACCAACGGCGCCCAGTCCATGTGTAGCAAAGAACCAACCCTGCTTACTGCAAAAGAATGGCAGTATCTGCCTCCCCGGCAATATGAGACCAACCCAAATGGCCGCCTTCGGGCCTTTGCTATAAACTTTGTTTAAGATGCGTGGTGACGGGTTCTTTTATCCAGATAATTGTCATGGCCAACCCCATCACACTTACTCATGCCCAAAGTTTTTCCCTGACAAAAGTTATATTAAGGAAGGGAAGCTTTGATAGCGATGAATCAGACGGGTCTCTATTGCAGGCCCCACCCTTGCCTCACTAACTGTCTTCCGGAGGCGTTAGTGGTAATCATGCTGTCGTTACGAAGTATCTGAAGGCTGTAACTATCGCTGTCACGCAAACCGGGCCAGTAACAACTGCCCATGTGGAACGAATCGCAATATTGGGCCATGGCCTGCATAAAGGCGATATCGCCGTTGCCGTTGGCGGGCTGGGTATAATCAATACCGGTGGTCATGGCAACACCGAATTCAGTAAGGATGGTACGGTTTTGATAGGGGTTTATGGCAATATGCGCCTGGTCGAACCAACCGGATACTGTATTGGTTCCGGGCAGCCAGAAGGCATAGGCATGTTGCGAAAACAGGCAGCCGTTAAAAGCACTGTCGCTGCCCATGGAGGCAACACTTTGGTCGTAACCGGTGCCGCCTATCAATATGCGACAACGGGGCACAGATGAAAATGTATCGAGCCACTGGGTGCATATGGTTTGCCACTGGCTTTGTGCATAGCCGAAGGGCTCATTAAAGATTTCGAAATACACATTGTTGTTGGCGCCGTATTTATTGATGATACCGTGCCACATGGCATAGAACTGGGTGGTGTCGTCAATCCTTCCGTCTTTATGAATTACACCTTCCCAGCAGGCTAAAATCACTTTCATGTTGTTGCTTAAAGCCATGTCGATAGCGCCGCTGTAATTTGGCCACCAGTTGGTTAAAACTGTTTGCGGGTTAACGGGCATGCGCACCGTATTAGCTCCCAGATTGTTTTTGAAACCGCCAATAACAATATTGGCTTTTGCCTGTATACCGGCATAATTATCGCTGGCGGCAAACCCGCTTAGCACCAGTGGGCCATCAACGTAGTTATCGCGTTCATCGGCCCAGTTAACGCCTTTAAAATCAGTGGTAGTAAGGGTCTGGGCACAAACCGGGGTAGAGGAACCAGCATTTTTCTTGCAGCCGGTTAGTATTAACAGGGCCAGCAGGGTGGTTAGTAGTGTGGCGTGGTTCATGGGGTAAATATCCGGTAAAATAAAAAATTGAATCAGACTTTTATTTGCAGGGTTTCGAACCCTATACAGTAAAAACTTAAACCCTGAAATACTTCCACACCCAGGCAATGCAGGCAACAGTCAATATTACAAAACCATACAGCGCAGGCGAATCAACGCCAAGGTTGCAAAACACGATAACAGCAACAGCGCTATACAGTATCCGGATATTTTCGGATAGGAAAACCCATGGTTTTGATTCAAGAATTCCGCTCCAGTTAATTATGGCGTGCCAAAGCATTACAGCACCTATCCAGCGTTGCGGGGTGGTCCACCCAGAGTTAGGTTTAATAACGTAAAGCATTAGTAATATGCCCAACACCAATTGCACGGCCAGGTACCCTTTGCTATGGGGCATTATATGGGTGCGGTATTTTTGTTGATTGGCGGCTGTGGTTTCCACTATTGGTTCCAAAGCCGGTAAACCGCGTGGCCGCCAGCCCAGAGGCATAAACCATATTTTCAATTTATCAATTGGATAGGGGGCTGCTACAGCATCGTTCCAAAGGGTGCGGTAATAATGAAAATTAATGTTGATTGGGTTCCACGATTGGGGGCCGTGATACATCCCATATAAAACTTTTTCCTGTTCGGATTCGAAGGTTCCGAAAAGGCGGTCCCAGATGATCAGGAATTCAGCAAAGTTTTTATCGAGATATTTAAAGTTAACACCATGATGTACCCGGTGGTGCGAGGGCGTTGTAAAAACAAATTCTACCCATCGCCATAGTTTAGGCACCAGTTCGGTATGGTGCAGAAAAGCGATGAACAGGTGAATACCCGTCATGGCATAAATATCAATGGGGCTAAACCCTATGATGGTAAGCGGCCAGAAAAAGAAGAATGAAAAAAGCCGTTGTGTAACACTGGCACGAAGCGCAACAGCAAAGTTCATTTCTTCGGCAGAGTGGTGCGGAGAGTGAGCGGCCCACATAATATTGATATGATGGCCCCAGCGGTGAACCCAGTAAAATATAAAATCAACACCCAGTAGCAACAGTATGAAGTTATACCAGGTCATGTCAATATGGTCAATCAGCCGGTAGTGCTCCCACAAGTAACCATAAACAACGTAGACCCCCGCGGCTACTAAAACATTTACCGTTTGATTACCCAGGGCAGTGCCAAAGTTGGCTATAAACTCCTCAAAGCTGATGAACTCTTTTTTATAATACCAGCACAGCGCTACCTCCGCAAAAATGAAAATAATAGCTACCGGTGTAAGTGTGGCGTATATGTTTCCGATGCTGCCCATGTATTATAAATATAGCAAGTATTAGAACTTCACCACCGGTGTTCTATACTCACCACCTGCTGATTTAACCAATACAAAATACACACCGGCCGCAAGTTTGCCCATCGGTAGTTCCATTTGGGTGGTGCCTGGTTGTGCAACATATACCTGATCGCCATTGGCTGAATACAGGCTTACTTCATTCATCAACTCAGTGCTTTGAACATAAACCCTATCGGAAGCCGGATTGGGGTATACCTTAATTTGCACATCGGCACCATTGTCGGCAATACCGGTAGTGCAAAGTTTAACCTGCACAGCGGCTGAAGCGTTTGCAGAACAGCCTATCGAATCGGTATAAGTGTACAAAATGCTGAAGTGCCCGGTAGAGTTAGGGTGGAAACTTCCGCCGCTTACGCCAATACCGGAATACTGGCCTCCCGGCGGTGTGCCACCGGTAAGCGCTAGTGGCGCACCACCTTTGCACAAGGTATCCTCAGGCATCTGAAATGCAACTACCGGCAGTGGCTGAAAATAGAGTGGCAGTGTATCAGAATAGAATGTGCAGCCAAAAGTATCGTTCAGTTCAACATAATACTGGCCGGTATTTGAAATGGATACGGAATTTACATGTGTCGTTACAGTATTGCCAGCGTTGTACCAGGTTACAAGGTTCGGGTTTGAAACGTTTACTGATACAGTTGCATGGCTATCCATACATAAGGTATCGCGGCCCGTATAACTCAACACCGGTTTTTGTGAATTGCTTTTAGCCACATACACAGTGTCTGAAATCTTACGGCAGCCGTTCAGGTAGCAGGTTACGAAATAAGCGCCGTTAGCAGCAACTTGTGTAGCAGCGGTGGTATCGCCATCATTCCACGCGTACTGGTCGTACGTTCGGGTTAAGAAAATAACGGCCGTATCAGCCGGGCATAGTTTGGTGAGGTAAGGATTTGATATTACCGGAGTTGGTATCAGTTTTTCGTTTACATACAGGGTATCTGAGTGAACACTGCATCCGTATTTTGCAGCAAAAACGGAAAAGGCGTTGGTAGTATCGGCAGTGATGGAAGAACTCCTTAAATGATTGCTCCACAAAATACTATCATAAGCCGCAAAGTTGGTTACCTGCAGGTTAAGCATTTGCCCCTGGCATATGGTATCGTTTAAGGGTAGATTAAACTGTACCGGTGGTGCCTGATAAACGGCTACATGTACTGTATCACTGGCGAGGCTGCAACCATAACTGGTGGCATTAACCCAAACGGCTGATGAATCGGTAATATTTAAAGTATCGGTTGTGGTTTGTCCATTCCACATCAAAGTATCGTACGGACCGTTGGTAACAAAAAACTTTACATCAGCAGGATAACACACCAGCGGGTTGTTGGAAATATTGAGCACCGGTGCAAAAACTTTGGTTACATGCACAGGGTCGCTTTGTATGGTGCAGCCATTGGAGCCGGTTACCTCCACATAAAAAGTACCGGAATCTCTGACAGTGTACTGGTAGCTACTTACCGAGCCCGGCCACCAGCTGGCGTTACGATAGCTCGAATCAACCGATAACTGAAAAGTTGTGTTGCCGCATAGATAACGCTGCGGCACATTACTGATAATTGGTTTAACCGGTGCAGGTAACTCCCGCGCAAAAAAAGTATCAGATGAAACACAACCTCCATCATTCGATATGGTTATCCATGCCGGGCCCTGATGACCGTAAAGAGTAAATTCCGTAACGGAGTCATTATTCCAGAGGTATTGGTCGCCGAAACCGGCATTGAGTCCTATGGAAGAATACTGGCAGTAGTTTACCGTATCTAGATAAAATGGCGCCGACATATTCAATATCTCCACCAGGTAGTATGCCAGCGGGTCCTGAGTTACGAGGTCTGGTTTATGGTCGTTGTTAACATCCATCAACAGGGGTGTAAGCGGGTAACTTGCCCTTATACCGGTGCTGTAAACCATAGCCGAGTCGAAGGTGCCATCTTTTCTGCCCGTGCGGTAGGTAAACCAATCGCCCACGGTCATTACGTCCATTACTCCGTCGTTGTTCAGGTCGGCAAACAAGGCGGTACCATCGCCACATGAATAGTATACCGGTGGTGCATATTTGCCATTGGGTTGCCTGAGCATGACAGACATTGAGGTCTCATTCATTGTCGACTGTTGAGAAATCAATATTATATCAGTTAAACTATCACCGTTTATATCGGCTACATAAACGTATTCAGGCCAGGCATTGGTAAGCAATATAGTATCGTAAGGCAAAAACGTAGGGCTGCCTGCGGGGTTAGAATAGAACAGATATATCGTTCCGGTCTGCTGGTGGTCAAACAGCAGCATGTCGTTGCGTCCATCGCGGTTCAGGTCGGCTGATACGGCCCAGCTTGGGGCGGTAAATAATTTTATAGTATCGGGCTTATTAAACCTGTAACCGGCACTATCGGTGTAAACCAGTATGTTGTTGGTCACATTACTTACCGTAACTACATCGCTTCTGCCATCGGCATTAAAGTCGGCGGCAAGTAGTGGGGTTAGCAATGGTATATTGCTGGTGTCAAGCACATAGCTGTTGCCGTGGTTATTGGCAAAAACTGTCAGGTCCGTACCGCCTACCGGGGCTATAATATCGTTATAAGTGTCGCCATTAAAATCGCCCACTGCCTGGGCGGTGCCCGGTGCCCGGTAAAAAGCAGTAGTGGAAACATTAGCCTTTTGTACAAATCCCGATTGGGTTCCGTACCACACCATTTCAGAACCCGCAGAAATGTCGAAATTTGAATAAGACAATATCAGATCTTTAATGCCATCGTTATTAATATCCTTGTAAGCCACCGGTGTTACAGTGGCAGGATATGCCGCCAGGTAACCGGTAACATCAGCCGGTGCTGAAAACTGGCCGTTGCCCAGGGCTGTGCGGGTGGCTATGTACGTACCATAGCCATCGGTTATCATTACCACCAGGCTTTGCGGGCCATCAGCGGTAACATTGGTGCTGCCAATCAATGTGCCATAACCGGTTTGCCCATCAGGCTCAGAGGGTCCGTCAAATTGACCGTTGCCCAGGCCCCAGAGGCTTATCATAAAAGGGTCGCTGGCGCTTGAAAAATAAATAATATCGGGCCTGCCATCATGATTCGCATCATATACAAATGCGAAATTCATAGTGTATTCTGTAAGGCTTGCCGAACTGGCAAATGTTAGCCCGCCCGCACGGTTATTGAGATAGGTAGAATAATTATCAACCAGGTCAGTATAACCGTCGTTATTAACGTCGCCCGCCGCAAGTGCACCGGTAACCGATTGCACGTTGAGTGTAGTCCATTGGTTAAAATACGGCGCCAGGGTATAATATGTGCCTGAATTGCCCCCGGCCTGGCTACCCGCTACAATATCCAGCTGGCCATCATGATTGATATCGGCCGCGCAAACAAAGCTGGGGCTAAAGGTGCAGGCATAATCGTTAGCGTTGTAAACGTGGTTTGTAAAATCATAATATAAAACACGCACTGCATTTATAACCAGTGGTATTAATATGTCGGGATGCCCGTCGTTATTCATATCGGCCACGCACATTCTTCCAGGGCCGGTGGCCGCAGGTATATTATAGGCCAGTGTAAAATGCCCCAACGCATCGCCGTTGAAAACCATAATCCGGTTGCTGTCTGATGAAGCTACAATCAGGTCGGTAAAACCATCTCCGTTAAAATCGCCCGATTCGAGGCTGGTAGGTGTTATACCCCCAAGGTCAATTGAATCATACAACGAAAAATTGAGGCCACCGTTATTTTTAAGCAGTAGTATCTTCAGGTTGCCCACGTTACCTATGGCCAGGTCGTTCAGCGTATCGCGGCCAAATTTACCTGTGGCTAAAGATGCCGGAAAATTAAAGCCCAGGTTTTGCGGGGTCAGGTCCTGGTAGGTAAAACCACCGGCGTAATCGCCCTTCATAACAACTACCTGGCTGAACAATTTAGAGGCAATTACGAAATCCTGGTTGCCATCGTTATCCATATCCGCTTTTTTGGCATCGTCTACATCTACTGCGCCCAGGTTAAAACCATAATAGGTGTTACCCTCAAAACACACGTTACGCGTTTGCGCTTGTATTAAGACCGGGAACAAAAGACAAAGCACCGCCAGGAGTTTTCGTAGAGTAACCATGTAGTTTAATTTTTTAGTGTGCCCCGCAGCTTCGCCTATAAGTGAGAGCCGGGGGTTTAGTCAGCGAAAAATAAGACTTATTTAAAAAATGTGCGAATTAAATGTGTGAGATTATGTAAGGAGTAACGCCTCAGGCCGTCGTCATCTCCCCTCCACATCAAAAGCAGGCCTTTTATGCATGCGATAGAGAGTCGGGACCCGATGGTAAAATTGTTTGTAATTGACAGTTGCTCTGTTGCTCAGCATTCAGACAGATCCTGAACACGCGGGTAAAACGGCCAGGCTGTAAGGCTCAGCTGACAGGCAAGGTCTTTTTATCTTTTCCCTTAATCCTCTTCGCTTTCAAGAAGATGGTTGCGGTAGTCGCAACTAAAGCGCCAGGCTGATACTATAAACAGAAAAATGGCTATCGTGGCTATCATAATTCAGGTTTTAGTTTGGTTAATCAATCTGTGTTTCTATATCATTTACTTATACCCTAAAGTTCACACTTTGTTGTATCGTATTGCATGAGCATAGACAGGGCGAAAGGTGAGATTGGTCAGGCGCTCTGCTTATCGGGCAAGATATTTAAGTTGGGGAAATCAAGCACCCATTGCAGGTTCGAAGTTGCTCAACACCGTAATTCAGACAAGGAAACAGGAGTACCGGTAGCGGAACGCAACAAACATGATTGAGCCGGAAATCTCTTCCGGCTCAATCATGTTATGCTCAAAATGGAGCGTTAATTATTGTATCACAAACTTGCCTGCACCCGCAACCTTACCATCGTTAGTTATTATGCGGTATAGATACATACCAGCCGCAGGAGTTAACAGGTTGATATCTGTGTAAGGGGCGGTAAGTACGGACTGATAAACCACATCGCCCAGCATATCATAAATCTGAACGCGGGGCTGCAGCTCTGTTATCAATGATGGCTGCGATAAGGCAATGGTTAGTTTTCCGTTATTTGGATTTGGGAAAAGGCTAATTGATTCGGCGCTTGTGGCCACTTCACTTATTGCAAGCGGTGCTGCGGTATCCAGTTTAAAAATAACACCATCGCCATCGGCGCCGCCAGCGTAGGCCATTCCGTATAATGAGCTGCCAACCAATATCACGTCCCCGGAGGGGCTGTTACCGGTAGTATCGCCACAACTGTTATGGCAAAAACTGAAAAGGGTATTAAAACCGGCACCACCGGTGCCAATAGAAAATACACTACCATAACCGTTAGCACCTCCGGCATAGGTCATGCCGAAAAGGGTGCTTCCTGCTATCGTTAAATCGCCCCGGGGGGTCTCAGAGTTGGTAAAGTTCCACATATCTGAATAACCGGTGCCATTGGTGTTAATGGAAAAAATATTTCCGTAAGCCAGCGAATCGCCATATTCTGTCATGCCATACAAAAGATTTCCGTTCAGGGTTAACGAACCAAAGGGTTTTGCACCGTTGTTGTGATTAAAACTCATCAGGGTGTCAAAGCCGCTGCCATTGGTGTTGATGGTAAAGATGCATCCCACACTATCGGCGCCGCCCTGCGAGGTCATACCATAAAGCACGTTACCGGCCAGGGTTAAGTTACCGGTGGGCAAGGAGCCGTCTGCACCATTAAAGGTTATAAGCGTATCGTAACCAAGGCCGCTGGTATCAATAGTAAAAATAACCCCGTTGTTAGCCGGGCCACCGCCGGCCAAGCCATAAAAAACACCGTTGGTATAAGTTAGCGAACCAACGGGCTGACAACCAATTTTGCAGGCAGCAACAGGGTCGTCGCCGAAGTTGTACAGCTTGGTATAGTTATTTCCATTGGTATCAATATAGAATATCATACCGCAGGTGGTGCAGCCGCCGGTCACGGCCATGCCATTGTTGCACACGCCATAAAGACGGCTGTCTACAAGCACTAAATTGCCAACCGGGGTGTTGCCGTCAAAGCTGGATATGCCTGCAAAGTTATGCATAACGCGGTACCCGCTGCCATCGGCGTTCATGGCGAAAATGGTGCCGCAGTTGCAGGCGCTGTCGCCACCGGTGCCGGTTATGCCATAAAATACCCCGTTGGCGTATGTTAACGAACTTACAGGAAAGCCGCCTGCAGTATCGTTAAAATTGTGAAGCACCGAATACTGGGCCCCGGCAGGTATTACAGCCATCAGGCATAATACCGATATGAACAGGTGAAATTTTTTCATAACGTTTTATTTATAAGTTAAAAAAGGTGTTCAAATGCAATTAAGGGTGCGTGGCAAACCAACAGGAGATTACATTACAAACCGGAACAAAAAATCAAGTAACCGGGGAAAATGACATGGGGCCATTTAATGCATAGAAACTTCTCAGCAGGCAAGGTAGAACTTTCCCTGCCTGTAAGGTATTGATTTTTTGCATGTATTCAAAGCAAAAATTTGTTTAAATGTGCACGGGGCAAACATTGTTGGGGATAGGCCGGAAGACTTACCTACAGGGGAGGTTATCGTAATTATGTGATTTTATTTCCCCCCCACTCAGCGTTGACAAGTCTGTTTTTTGCCGGCCTTCATCGTGGTAAATGGTTATGTTTTCATGGTCGGGGTAGAAGGCTACTTCAAAGAAACCTTTGTCGTTCCAGAAAATGCAGTCGTTGGCCGTGTTGGCGGGAGTTTGGGCTGCCTTCTTTGCTGGCACGTGTATAAGCCTGCTGCCCGCGCCACTGATGATATGGTGGATGTTACCGGTATAGTGGTATTGAATAGCATGCATATGACCTGCGGCAAAATATACACCAGGGTATTTTTTTAGTATATCGTTTATCTGCGCCGACATTCTTTTGTACGAAGGGAAAGAGAGGTCAGACATGCCGATGCGGGCGGGCACCATCCATATAGGCGGCGGGTTGCGGTAGCGCTGGTAATAAACAGGGTGATGGCACACAATCATAATCTTCTGCTTCTTTGCGGTACCATCGGCCAGCAGGCTATCAAGGTTGTGGTAAAAAACTTTTTCGTAAGCCCGGTTTTCGGCAGGGTTTTGTTTAAACTGTAACATGATGAGCCAGTAGGTATCAATAGCTATCACTTTTATTTTGCCGTTGTTTAATTCAACCGCTTCGGGGCCCGGTGTTCCGTTTTTGGGCATGTAGGTATTGCCGGGGTTTTGGATGGTGGTGTTTAACGCAAGGTTCTGCTCAATAAAATTTTCTTCCATTTTCAGTTTGGGCCTGCCCCGTTTAAAATTCATTATGTTCCACCAGTCGTGGTTACCTGGCACAAAATATGCAGCGCCTTTATAGCCGCTCATGATGGCCAGTTGTGAGCGCACTTTACTCTGCGTTTCGGCACTGCTGTCGAAGCCCTTATAGCCAAAAGGCATTAAGCCGTTCAGGGCATTCCGGTAGGAGTTATCGCCCAGAAAAAATACAGCGCTGTTAGGGTTGCGGCTTATTATGCTGTGCAGACTATCGAGTGTTTGTGTGGTCATTTCATCATCACCGGCATCGCCGATAAGGAAGATTTTGTAAGGGGTTGTTTGCGCCGAAGAGGTTACGATGGTTAACAGCCATGCAAGGCTGCACAGGATGCGGGTTATTGACATGGGGTAAATGTAGAAAAAAGAGTGGAGGGGGGAGAAAGAAACACAGCACCGGACGTGGTGTGCAAAAACAAGAAGCGCTTTATCAAGTGATGACTATCGCTCCTTAATACTCTGTTTTATTTGTGCCGTTTTTAGGATAAATTTGTAGAAAGAGAATATATGACAACTACAGCCATAAGAGAAAAGCTATACGATTTTATACGAGTTGCAGACGACAAAAAGCTAAAGGCCATATATTGGATGCTGGAGGATGAAATGGAAGAAAGGGCCGAATGGTGGAAGGATAAAGTGTTTACAGAGCAACTTGATAAAGAATTTACGGCCTGGAAAAATGGAAAAGAAAAGGCCTTTACCCTTTCTGACGTAAACAGTTCTATTGAGGCCCTTAAAAAAAAGCGTAAAGCAAAATGAGTTTTTCAGTCATTTTACTTTCACGTGCCAAACATGAGTTATTGGATGCATGGGAATGGTATGAAGACAAGCAGCCAGGTTTAGGTGACCGTTTTATAGAAGAGACCTATAAAACAATACAGCACATACAAAAGCACCCGGAGCATTATCAGCAAAGAAAACGGCTTTACAGAGAGGCCCTGACAGATATATTTCCTTACCTGATTATTTACCGGGTGCTGAAAAAGGAAGAGACAATTGTGGTTTCGTCAATATATCACACCAGTCGTAATCCCCGTAAGAAATACAAATAACCTATAACGGGAAACTGCATTTTTATCTGGGAAGATGCTATTCCTTACGGGACAGATTTTCGGTTCGTTGCGTAAAAAATTGACCATTATACACATTAGAACACCAATGCCATGAGAAAATTAATCGCATCCATGAACATGACCCTCGATGGGTATTGCAACCATACAGCGATGGTTGTAACGGATGAATTTATGGAACACTATAACGAACAGATGCAGGACACCGGTGCGATTATATATGGACGCATTACCTACCAGTTAATGGAAGAATACTGGCCACTTTTGGTAAAGACCCCCGGCGATAATAAACCAGCGAATGATTTTGCAGTATTGATGGACAATGTACCCAAACTGGTGTTTTCAAGAACGCTGAAAAATGTAACCTGGAAAAGCGCTACACTCACTCACGGCGACCTTTATGAAGAAGTCTTAAAACTAAAACAACAACCGGGTAAGGATCTGTTTGTTGGCAGCCCATCACTTATAGCGCAACTGATGCAGTATGATTTAATTGATGAATACCGGCTTGCCATACACCCGGTGGTTTTGGGTAGCGGGTTGGTGTTGTTTAAAAACATTGAGCATAGGGTTGGGCTTAGGTTGGTGAAAACAAAAACGTTTAGTTCGGGGGTGGTGGTGGTTTATTATGAGAGGAGGGATGGTAGTGGTAAATAAGCGTAACCAGAGCTTACAAAAATAGTATAGTAGAGCGGGATGCAGTGCCTCAGATCCGCTCACTATGCTCAAACAGGGAAATTAAAATTATACCTGGTAGTATCACTTACGGCGCTTGCTTTTCCATTCGCAAACCAGCTTATCTCTGCTATGCGTGCAGCTTCTATCTAAAGCGTCATTTGCATTTAAACGCTCACCAGCGGCGGAAGGCCTGATACAACGGCGCCGTTAACCTGCTTAAGCAGAAAGCGTCTTTTTCGCCCTTTAAAATTAAAAATAAACGGTTTACACTGTAACCGTCCTGAAACCGTTAAAGGGATTGATAATCAATAAAGTAATGATAAAAAAATGTAACCGTTCCTGACGGTTACGCATGTCTATTTCAACATCCCACCAATAGTCCTCACCACGGTATCCTCTAATAAAATCTCATGCCCCTGGCCTGCCAGGGCAATGTGGCGGGCATTTTTATGCAGAGCTTTTAGCTGCTGATAATATTGGTAGGGCATAGCTATGGGGGTAATGTCGTCGGCTACTCCGGTTATCAGGGTAACCTGTGTACTGTCGGTTATCCCTTCGGCCACCAGTACCGGCGAAACGCTGCCCACCGGTAGCAGCCAAACCGGGTTAAATGATTGTTTACGGAACATATGCCACCGCCAACTCTGCAGGTTGCACGGGCACGATACCAGCACCACCGCATTTACAAGGCCCGGGTACATACCCGCTATATCGGCTGAAATAGCCGAACCGCCTGAGTGGCCCACCAAAATGGTTTTAGCAGGGCGGTAATGGCTTTTGAGTTTCAGTATGGTTTCGGCTATGGTGGCTAATACATCTGTAGTATAGTTGTCGCCGTTGGTGAGGCCCCTTTCACCGGTTGAGGTATTACCGGTGGGGTCGGTGTAGCCGGGGCGCAATATACCAATGGCAATGGTGTTTCTGTTTTGCCGGGCAAGTGTTTCGGCAAGCCGGTAATGATAGCCGGGGTTATTGAAAGGCGCATCGCCATGTATAACAAATACCAGTTGCGGCTCACCGGTCAGGCTGTCGCTTTTAAAGGTTTGTATGTGTATGCTGCCTTGTTGTGTGGTTATCCAGTTGAGCATATCCTCAGTGTGCGTGGCGGTTTGTTGTTTCAGGGGGCCGCATTGTTTCAGGTACAGCATGTAACCTGCGATGAAAACGAGAGTGATGAGGATGGGGGTTTTGAGGCGTTTCATTTGTTGGGTGTTATGGTCTGGCCTTCATATTTTGTATAGTTGATCTGGCACGGGCTCACCTCCCCCCTACGCCCCCTCCGGAGGGGGACACTTGGACGGCCTTACTTTGGCAGCGCCTTATAAATTATCTCCTGCAAATCGGTGCGTATGCCCATTTTAACCAGTAATGCATTTTCGGCATTGGGGTAAACGCGGTTGCTGAGGAAGATGTAGGTGAGGTTGTTGGTGGGGTCGGCCCAAACGCAGGTGCCGGTAAAGCCGGTGTGGCCAAAGGTGGCCAGTGGGGTTCCGTCGTAGCATGGGCTGGCTTTGGTTACGTCGGGTTCGGGTTTATCAAACCCAAAACCACGGCGCGATATTTTTGATTGCCGTGCGGTGAACAGTTTGATAGTGGCAGTATCTAAAAAGCGCTTTCCGTTATAGGTGCCATCGTTCAGCAGCATCTGGAACAGGGCAGCCAAATCAAACGCATTGCTGAACACGCCGGCGTGGCCCGCTACCTCGCCATACATAGCCGAGCCGGGGTCGTGCACGTGACCCTGCACAATTTGCTTGCGGAAGATGGTGTCATTCTCAGTTGGCATCAGGCGCTCGCGTTTAAAGCGGCTGGTGGGCTTAAACCCAATGCGCGTAAGGCCCATAGGCTGGTAAAAGGTTTGGTAAACATAGTCGTTCAGCTTTTGCCCGGTTATCTTTTCTACAATTTTCTGCATAATGTAAAAATCATTATCGCTGTAAACGTAATGTGGGTTTTCGGCTACCGTGCTATGGTTAATGATGTTCCACATGGTATCGGGATAGTCGTTGCGGATAAAAAGGCTATCAGCCACCTGTGTGCTGAAATCAGGCTCGGCAACTTTGCGGTAGTACTTATCAAAGTTACTATCAATAGTAGGTTTGTAGAACATGATAAACGCTTTAAGGCCCGCCTGGTGCGTAAGCACATCGCGTATTTTCAGGTTTTTGATAGTGGCGTCTTTGGGCAGTGTAAGGTAATCGCCAACTGTTTTGTTGAGGTCGAGTTTTTTCTGTTCATACAGCTTCATAACGGCCATAGTGGTGGCTGCTACTTTGGTTATAGAGGCAAGGTCGTAGAGGTCGGTAGGTTTTACTTTCTCGGTGGTTTCGTAAAATGGGGTGCCATAGCATTTGTTCCAGATTACTTTGCCGTCTTTGGCTACCAGCAACTGGCAACCGGGGTATGCTTTGGCATCAATACCTTTCTGGCAAATGTCATCCATGCGTTTTAAGTCGCTGGCTTTAATGCCTGCATCTTCGGGCACGGAAATCTTTAAGCGGTAAATAGTATCCACCATAAAGCCGGTTTCAGCAGGAAAAGTTTTAGAAGCGGTAACCGGTAAGCGGCCCGATACTTTCTCAGCACCAAACAAGGCATTGGCAGCAGTCAGGTTACTGGTTTCGTTATCTTCATAGGCTTCGAGTACCCAAGGCATAAAATCGAAATTGTGCAGGCTGTAAGCGTTACCGAAAACCACCAGCACCACCTTGGTGCGACCGGATAGCGCTTCAATAAACTTGCGGGCATCTTCGCTCACGTTATAATCGCGTGCAGCCTGCCGGCCCATGCCATGCAGATCTATAATAACAAGGTCGTACGCCGCCAGAGTTTCCATCAGGTTATCGAATTGCCTCTCGCGGTTTTCGTTCGGTTGATTGAAGAAATCCATTTCCTCGAACAGGCTGATGTTCTTTTGAAACGCTGAGTTACCTGTTAGCCCGATAGAGAGCGAGGCTACTTTTTTATAGTTCCAGTCGCGCAGGGGCAACCGGTGGTCCAGGTTGGCGGCAATGGTCATGCTCTGCTCAAAAAGTTTCTGCCGCAGTAATTTAGCCTGTGGGTTGTTGAGGTCCTTCATCAGGTTACCCAGCTCAACATGCTGGTGTTTATTTAAGCCCAGTTTGTATTTACAGGCCAGCACCTTTTTAACACGCACTTCAATTTCGGTCATAGATATACAACCACTATCTACCGCCGATTTTATTTTGCTGATACCTTCGTTTACATCTTCACTAAAAACCAGGATGTCATCGCCGGCCATAAATGCCATCGAGTCAACGGTGCCGGGTTTGTAGGCGGCGCTTACGCCCTTCATGTTAAGCGCATCGCTAAAAACAAGACCGTTAAAGTGCATGGAGTCCTGTAATAGTTGCGTGGCAATTTTTTCAGAAAGAGAAGCTACCGAGCCGGAGTCAGGGTCGAGTGCAGGCACATTTAAATGCGCCACCATAACGCTGCCCACGCCGTTGTTGAACAGAATTTTGAATGGGTAAAGCTCGAGGCTGTCAATGCTTCCGGCACTTTTCATTATACTGGGCAATTGCAGGTGCGAGTCTTTATCTACATCACCATGCCCGGGGAAATGTTTGGCGCAGGCCAGTATGCCTTCGTCCTGCAGGCCATCCATATATTCAATGCCTTTAAGGGCCACTTTGTATTTGTCCTCGCCAAAACTGCGTTCGTTGATAACCGGGTTGTTGGGGTTATTGTTTACGTCTACCACTGGTGCAAAGTCAATATTGATACCTACGCGTTTGCACTCACGGCCAATCTCGCGGCCCATGTTGTAAATAAGCTTGTTATCGGCAATGGCGCCGAGGGTCATCTGGCGCGGGAAGGAAATGGTAGAATCAAGACGCATAGCCAGGCCCCACTCGCCATCAATGGCTACAAAGCTTTGCACTTTGGCCGAGTCTTGCAGGCGGTTGGTCCAATCGGCTTCTTTATCAGGCATGCCCTTAAAAAAGATAACACCACCGGCTTTACCCTGTGCAATGCAAGACAGCACCGAGTCCATGTTATACGTTTTGCCCTCGGTATAAGCCGCCAGCATAAAAAACTGGCCGATGCGTTCCTCCAGGCTTAACCGGTTATAAACGGAATCTACCCACTTAACGCAGGCGCGGTCCTGGCGCCAGTTGCGGAAATCGGGGGCCTGTGCTGAAGCAGAGATCTGCACCAACAATGCAAATCCGGTTAACAGGAACTGAAATATATGTTGAGGGCGGTTTTTCATAACAGGGTTCACTAAAGCGAAGCGACACGGGTTTCATTCAAAAGAACGAAACATTTATGAGGGCATTGATTTGTGATAGAACGAATTCTCTACGTTTTTATGTTGATGAACTAATGGGAATACAATTTTTTACCACGAAGGCGCCAATAGCACGAAGCAAAACTGGAAAAGACGAATACAAGGGAAGGCTGATTTATTATAATCCTGACATGCATTGATATGAATAACCGGCAAAATACTTTTTAGCCGCCATTGCGATAGGATATACCAAAAGAGATGCCGGATGATGGCAAAGTTAAGCATGTGAGCCGGATACAAAGATGCTCTCTCCAAAACAGGTTTAAGACGATTGCCTTTGGGCCCGGATAGCCGGTTAACGCTGTATAACCAGCTTTTGAGTAATGACCAATGCCCCTGATTGCAAAGAAACCAGGTATATACCTGGCGCTACTTTAGAAATGTCTACTACCCGGGTTATTGCCCCCGTTTCACCGCTAATTTCTTTTTTATAAATCTCCCTGCCGCTTATATCATAAACTTTCACATAATCAGGGTTGCCCGATTGACGGGTGTATTCCATTGTAAAATAATCGCCCGCAGGATTAGGGTAAACATTCATTTCGGGTGATTTTAATACTGCTATAGCATTTACGACTGAATCGCTGGCCATTGCCCCGTCAAAAGCCAGGTAATCTACAATGGCCCGCGAATTTCCGTTTGATAAATCCGGGCAGGTATTTATATCAATATAAGCGCTGTCAGGTATTCCTGAAAAGTTTGATGCATAAATTGCCTTGCAGGTAAAGAACGTATAATTTAAAGCCGGCTGAGTAGCGGTAAATATTCCCTCGCCAACATTAACGCCATTCTTATAAAGATCATACTGAACCTCAAAAGTATCGCCATTGATGGGCGCAAATTTATAATAACCGCTTAACATAACCGGCCGGTGGTTTACCGGAAAATCGGGATGGCTGGGTCCTAAAGCCTGGGCAGTTGACATATCTCCTTCACGCGTTATGAGCACCCCACCCACACTCAGGTTACTGATTTCGGCGGCATAATGTCCATGCCATGCATCCGTGGTTTGGTCAACACATTCCGAATCGGGATAAGTATTATTGCCATAATTTCCCTGGTCATAAACCCATCCGTCCAGGGTTTTCCGGATAAAGGAATTCCAGTTTTCAAAATTACCGTTTGGAATAGGAGGGTTACCCTCGCCAAAGGAAATGCTGTCAATAGCCATCCAGCTGCCATATACCGGAAACGTTCCGTAAACATAGGTAGGAACGAAAGCCATAATAACAGTATCGGGCATAGCGCCTGAGTTATATTGTATCGGAAACTTTAAAGGCTTAAAGCCGGTACTGCTGTTTCCCGAAACCGGTAAAAACTGCTGGCTTATAATATGGCCCGCGCTTTTAAATTCGATAAATATGTAAGCAGTATCTCCGGCAACCAGGCTATACTCAAACATACCACTAAAGGTATCAGGCCGGGCATGATAAGGCCATCCTCCATCCAAATAGCTGATTCCAAGCGATAATACATCGCTTTCCTTTCCGCTTTGAACGCCATTGGTCAAAATACTCAGCATTCTGGGTACGGCATTCTGTAATTTTACCGCATAATTACTTCCGTTTGCCCCGGGGCTTATTCTTTCGCCCGGGCCAATAATATTCCAGTCAGGAAGCCGCTCGGCATTCCCGGATGTCCAGTTCTCAAAGTCAAAATTCGGAATGGTATTAGGTCCGTTAAAGAAGCTCATTGAATCGCCATAAATAGTACCAAAGGCACCGGTAATTATTATCCGGTACAGGTAAAGTGTGTTGGCGCTTAAACCGGTTACAGGCGCCGAAAGCTGATGCATCAGGCTATCGTTAACAGTTGGCGTTGTTGCGGATACAGAATCAGCATTATATCCGCTTTGCCAATACTGGAAAGACACGTTTGCACTATCGGGCAAACCGGCAAGTATTCCGTTTAAAGTGGCCGAAACCGAAGTTACGGCTGTAGCAGGGGTAGTAGTTAATGTTAATGAATTGTGATATCCCGGGCCTGTATAGAAAGATGCCGGATTAACCGACAGTAACTGAAGAGGAGGATTTTCGGCAGATAAAACATAATTATATTGTGTAAATGGCTGAAGTCCGGTAACCGAAGCGAAAACTGTATGGTATACCGTATCGAAAATAAAGGCCGGGGTTGCTGCTATTTTGCCGGTGACCTGTGAATTTGCCGGTGCATAATAAAAATACAAATCAGCCGGGAAATGAATATTACTTACATGCCCGTAAAGTATAGCCGAATTTTCAGTAACTGAAGAAGCTGAATCGGCAGAAATGTACTGAGGGCCGCCATTATAAAAATAGCTATAGCTGCCATAAAGGGTATGCGAAGAATCTGTAACTACAATCCGGTACAGATAATAAGAATTAGGAAAAAGGCCGGTAATATCAGCGCTTGGAAAATAAAAGGCCGTATCACTAATAACAGCGGGCGTGGCGCTTACCGTTTGCGGGTTCGATGAGCCGAATAATGAATATTGGAACGAAACTGTGCCGGTAAACGGCAAATAGCCAACCTGCCCCTGCAAGGTAGCTGTATTTGAAGTAACATTAGTGGCAGGTAAGGTAGTTACTACAGTAATGCCGGGTGTGGTGCTAAATTGTATATAGTTACCGTACATAACAGCATTACCGCTTATCGCCTTTAATCTTACCTGATAACTCGTATAAGGCAGAAGCCCTGTAAGCGGCGCCAAAACGGCATGATATAAAGTATCGTTAACCAAACCCGGGGTAGCCGGTACTAAAATAACGGTCGTATCGTAAATTGTCTGATACTCAAAATACAAATCCGAAGGACGTAGTAAATTGCTTACCTGGCCCCTTAGTATTATTGAATTGGAAGTAACGTCTGAGCCGGGAAGGGTTATTAGCTGGGGGTTGTTAGCGGAAATAACAAAAGATAACGTATCGCCGGAATAGGTAGTATCACGATTGCTGACCAGGCAAGTGAAATAATATGTGCCGGGAGTATCGAGCAAAGAAGAAATATCCGCACTTATCAATTGCGGACTGTTGCAGTTTAAAGGAAGGTGATTTGTTGCAATCGGATTGCTTAGTTGAGGACCGCTTGAATAAACGAAACAGAAGGTGTCGCTTTGATTGTAGGTATTGACCCGGGCATTTAGCACAAGAGAATCTCCGGATTTAAAAATAAGCTGTTCATTTTGAATGGCGGGAGCCGGAAAGCTTGTGTACACGAAAATAAAGCCGTCAGATGCCGATACAGCACCAAACCCAGGAGAATAGAATTTAACTCCGGTTAGAGATTCAGGTCCCGAAGTTCCGGTAATGCTTGCCGGGCTCCATGATTGCCCGCCGTTGTTGGATTGCAAAAATGCAGCGCTATCGCCTACTATATAACCATGCACAGTATCAGCAAACGAAATATCGCGCAGGTAAGAACCGGGTTGATCTTCCAATATTAACCAGGTAGCGCCGCCATTTATAGTTTGTAATATGGTTCTGGTTGAGTTAACCCCGCCTACTATATATCCTGTATCTGCATTTATAAATGCAATTCCGTCAAAATTTCTTAATACGGGCGAAATTCTTGGGGTCCACGAGTTTCCTCCGTCGCTGGTAGCCAGGATCACCCCACTGTCGCCCACGGCAAAACCGGTTAATGCATTCGTAAAAAAAACAGCGTTCAATCCAGGACCGGAAGTATCGCGGATAATGTTCCAGGTAGCTCCTCCATCGCCGGTTTTAATGATAGTTTGAACGGAATCATTGATGCCCCCCACCGCATAATAAATAAGGGGAGATATGTTTACTATCTTATTAAAATTGCGGTTAACCGGAAATACTGCATTGCCCCATGTAACCCCGCCATCGATAGTTGAAATTATTCTGCCCTGGTAACCCGCACCTAAACCATTTAAACTATCAGCAAAGGCAATTGATTTGTTCCAGCTGGCAGGGCCGTCATAAAGGTTCTCATTCCATGTTACACCATAATCGGGTGACATAAACATTATCTGCAGCGAGTCTCCTGATTGTTGTCCCCCTCCGCAAACAATATACCCCGGCTTCAGAATATCCACTGTATTGGCAGACAAACCGGCAAAAGGATTGTAAAAATTCCAACGCTGCGCTTCCGAAATTTTAAACGCAGAAAAACACAACACAAGCACAAAAATTTTTTTCATAACTCATTCATTATAATATCAAAGCTAGCATTTTTTTAAATTCACGATGAAGTGCGGCAGCCCTAAAATTGATGTGACGCACAATAATTGCCCTGCATCGGTTTTGGCTGACAGGGTGGCCGTAACTTCCAGCAATTGGACCGGCATTTACCTGTAAAGTTGCTCATGACATTTTCCCCTCTGACAATGAACAGGAGTGCCAGGGAATCAGCCTTACATCCAAAAATCCGTTCCGGTCGCAGCTATCCCGGGTCATTTTGGTAAAAAATGCTTGTCGGGCAAAATACAGCCATTGGTTTATAACTTTAAAAGCGTTGTGCTTTGTAGACAATAGCCGAAGAAAAATTGACTTTCCTTCGTCTTTTTTTAACGAATTATAATTGTAACAATATCAAATCATCGCAATTTCAATTGAATTTATAGATTTGGGGCTTAATCATTAATTTTTAAACCTGAAATTAAATAAAGTATGAAACAGAAAATTACACTTTTAGCCCTTTTGGTGGCAGCATTTTTTACCGGCTTTGGCCAGCAAGTTCCAAACGGAAGTTTTGAAACCTGGACCAGCGGTGTTAATCCCGATGGCTGGGCGGATGTTGAATCTCTCCTGGGATCACCGACCAGCATATTAACGGTTAAAGATACTTCTACTTATACACAAGGACATACTTCGGTTGAACTGTTAACGGATTCAATCCCCGGGGTAACGCAAGGCCATATACTTGGTGGTTTAGTTTCACTTGGAACGGCCCACCTTACTGTGTCAGGAAATCCTGCTTTCGCTGGCATTGCATTTGCTTACAGACCGGACTCTCTGATATTTGATTATGAATATTCTTCACCAGGTACGGATACCGCCGCTGTATTTCTTACACTGACCAAAAATTACACTGATCAAGTACTTCAGGTTGGCTTTGCCCTGACAGCCCAGGCCACCTGGACGCATGTGGCAATTCCACTTTCAACATTCTACGGCGATGCCAATACTCCTGACACGATGCTAATACAATTTACCGCCAGCAACGCACAAAACTCTGTAAAGGGGTCTACGCTTCATGTTGATGGTGTAAGATTGGGCTATGCCACCCCACCTGCAACCATATCTGCCACTATTACTGCCGGCGGACCTACTACTTTCTGCACAGGCGACTCTGTTTTACTGCAAGCCAACACCGGTACTAACTATACTTACCAGTGGCAACTGGGAGGCACCGCAATTAGCGGCGCAACTTCATCTTCTTACGAAGCAAAGGCAGCTGGTTCTTATACTGTAATGGTTGACAGCGGTTCATTGAGTGCAACTTCATCAGCTGTTGTTGTAGTTGATTCAAACTGTACTTCAGGTATCAATAACATAGCTCTTACCAGCCTTTCGGTATATCCAAATCCGGCAAGCAGCCTGTTAAATATCAACTCAACCGAAAACCTGGCAGGATTTAATTTCCAGGTTTTTGATATTGTTGGAAGACTGGTAGTTAGCCAGGTTCTGGACGGAAACAACAACGTTATCAATGTTGCCAAACTTGCTAACGGTACTTATATCTACAGAATTACAAATGCTGAAAACCTTGTTGCTGCTCAAAGCAAATTCAACGTTATTAAATAAGTAATACCGAACTCAAATAAAAAAGCCTTTCAGGATATCCTGAAAGGCTTTTTTATTGTCCCTGTTTCTATTTCAGTATAAGAAGGATGGCCCGCATTTTTTGATTAAATTTGCGGCTTCATGGACATTATTCGTCTTCTTCCGGACAACATAGCGAATCAGATTGCAGCAGGTGAGGTAATTCAAAGGCCGGCGTCGGCTGTAAAGGAGTTAATGGAGAACTCTATTGATTCGGGTGCTACGCATATCAAACTTATTTGCAAAATGGCCGGTAAAACCCTGATACAGGTTATTGACAACGGCTGCGGCATGAGCGAAACAGATGCCCGCATGAGTTTTGAAAAACACGCTACCAGCAAGATAAGGACCGCCGAAGACCTGTTTAATATCCGTACCATGGGCTTCAGGGGCGAAGCGCTGGCCTCTATTGCAGCAATTGCTCAGGTTGAGATGAAGACGCGCCAGATAGGCGAGCAACTGGGCACCAGCATTGAAATTGAGGGTATGAAAATTACCAAACAGGAACCCTGCCAAACACCTGAAGGCACTTCGATTGCCATCAGGAACCTGTTTTTTAATGTGCCCGCCCGCCGCAACTTTTTAAAGAGCGATTCAGTAGAGCTGAAGAATATTATCGACGAGTTTCAGCGTATTGCACTGGCACACCCTAAAATCGGTTTCCAGCTTTATAACAATGATTACGAGATGTATCATTTAAAGCCGGGCAACCTGAAGCAACGGATAGTAGCCATTTTCGGAGATAACTACGCCGAGAAGATTGTACCTGTTGAAGAAAAAAGCTACGCCCTGCATGTTTACGGTTTTGTAGGCAAGCCCGAGTTTTCGAAAAAGACACGGGGCGAGCAGTTTATTTTTGTCAATAACCGGTTTATCAAGTCGGCTTACCTGAACCACGCAGTTTCCATGGCGTTTGAGCAGATGATGCCTAAAGACCAGTTTCCGTTTTTTGTATTGTTCCTGGATATTGACCCTACCAAGATTGATATTAACGTTCACCCCGCCAAGCATGAAATTAAGTTTGAGGACGAGCGCCTGGTTTATACGTTTGTGAATTTGGGCGTGAAGCACTCTTTAGGCGCATACAGCGTTTCGCCCACGCTTGATTTTAACCAGGAAGCTCACTTAACCCAGGGTGGGGCGTTCGATCAGCAACCGCGTACCTGGCTTGAAATTACACAACACGCTGTGCAGCATAAAGAGGCAAAGAAATTTGCCCCGCCATCTAACTTTCAACCGCTAAGCGGCCGCGAAGAGAATAACCTGAAAAACTGGGAACGCGCCTTTGATACAGTAGGCAAACAACCCACCACCGGTAAACAGGAGGAACAAACGCCGGTATGGCCCCAACCCAAAACAGAACAGGAAGAGCATATTGAAACGGAGCTGATTAAAGAAGCTGTTCCGCCGCACCAGATACAAAGGCGGTTTATTGTTTCGCAGATTAAAAGCGGGTTTATTTTAATTGACCAGCAGGCAGCACACGAGCGTATTATGTTTGAACGCTACCTTAAACTGATTGAAAAGAACCGCAATGAAAGTCAGCGCCAGTTGTTTCCACAAAGCTTTGAACTGAATGCCGGCGATGCACAGATATTGCTGGATATACTACCTGAAATAAATAACCTTGGTTTTGATATCCAGGAGTTTGGCCGCAACAGTTTTGTAATTCATGGTTTCCCGGCAGATATTTTGCAGGGCGATGAAAAGAAAATGGTAGAAGAGTTAATTGAGCAATACAAAATGAACTCATCAGTAACCCGGCTATCCAAACGCGAAACACTGGCGAAGTCGCTGGCTTATAGCTCAGCCATTAAAACCGGTAAAGTTTTATCGGTTGAAGAAATGAAAACACTGATAGACGAGCTCTTCGCCTGTCAAAATCCATACACCGCGCCTAACGGGCGTTTCACCTTTATCACCATCAATAACGATGAGCTGGAGAAGAGGTTTGAGAATAAGTAATTTTTAATTTACCGCAAAGAACGCTAAGAGCGCAAAGGAATACAAAGAGTTGTTAAACAGCCATTCATTGGCATTTCCTCTTTCCTAATTGGATTTAAAGCTTTGCGCTCTTAGCGCCCTTGGCGGTAAGTTTAATTCGCACTCTTCAAAGTAATTTTCATTCTAACAGGATTATGGTCAGAATATGCAAAGTGCAAATCAATCCCATGAATAGAATCTACCTGCACATTAGGTGACACGTAGAAGTAGTCTATAATGGTTTTGTAGGTTTCGCCTTCTGTGTATGAAGTTTCGTTTTTGCGGTTGGTGGCAGTAGTTGGGTCATACACATAACTCCAGCCCGGAACAAAAACTGAATCATTGTTCATCAGGTATAATTCATCCGTTAGCTTTTTATGTTCCCAGGTATGCACGTTAAAGCCCGGAGGGGCAATGTTCCAGTCGGCGCCCAGTATCACGTAATTGCCTTTGGCGTATTCATTTTCGAGTATTTTTTTGGTAACGGCGCGTTGTTCTTTTTTAACCAGTCCGCCGGCATCGTAGGCTTCAAAGTGGGCGTTCAAAATAACCAGGTCTTTACCATTGGCCAGTTTAAAGCGTTGCAGCATTAAACATCTTTTTAAATAAACCAGGTAGCGCGGAAAGTCGGTAATATTTGGCAGAGCAATTCTGTCTGATTCAACCGGTGTATACTTGGAATAGATTGCAATACCGCCGTATATATCGCCCATAGGATCAAGAAAAGGAAATGGTGCATACTTTACTACATAGTTGGGAGCAAAGGCATAATTGTGATTTGGTAGTGCATTGGCAAACTCAGCTACCTGATCAATCCTCCAGCTGCGCTTGCTGTTCCGGTCGGCTTCCTGCAACAAAATAAAATCAGCATCCTGGTTTTGTTTCAGCAGCTCAACCATGCCGCGGTTGTTTTTCTCTACGTGCTCTTTTGGCGAGGTTACCATTTTGCCGCCATCGTAAAAGAAATCTACTTCGGCGCCCAGTCCTCCGTAGCCCAGATTCCAGGTAAGGAGGGTAAAAGTTGTGTCAGTGATAGCGCTAGAGGCACGTTGAGGCGTTTTAGCGCTTACCACGGCAATTTCCTCCATGGATTTTGGTTTGTATTCAGTGACATATAAAAACAGCAGCATACCACCTACATACAATACGGCGGCCAGTACCAGTATTCCAATTACAAGTCCGGTTACCTGCAACATTCTTTTCATGTTTAGTGTGTTTTAAATGCCCGGGTTACAAACAGGCGCACCAAAGATATATTTTGAAACCATGAATCGGCAATTTTTTATAGTTTCGGTGTTAAGAGTTTGGCCACAAAGGCACAAAGGACACAAAGTTTTAAATATGAAAACCAATTAAAGCTTTTGTATTTCTTAGTGCTCTTAGTGACTTAGTGGCAGTATTATTTTTCTACTTAAAAAACCAACATGGCAAATCATTTTGAATGGAGCTGGACACAGGAGGGATTGAAAATTTTTGCACAAGGCTGGAGCCCGGCGCAGCCAAAAGGAGTGGTTTGCATTGTGCACGGATTTAACGAGCACAGCGGCAGATATGCAGATGCAGCTGAGAGGTTGACTGCCGCCGGCTATGCTGTTTTAGCTTACGACGAGTTTGGCCATGGTAAAACAGAAGGCAAAAGAGGGCATGCACCAAGTTATGATGCCATGCTTGATTCGATAAAAGTAATTTTGGCCGAAGCAGAAACCCGCTATCCGGGCCTGCCCAAATTTTTATGGGGCCATAGTATGGGCGGCGGAGAAGTATTAAATTATTTATTGAAACGCAACCCGAAACTAACCGGCGCCATTGCAACTGGTCCGCTTTTAAAATTGGCATTTGAACCACCCGCTATTAAGGTGCTGCTTGCACGTTTAATGGTAAACATATATCCTGCTTTTACCGAAAAGGCAGAACTGGATTCAGCAGGAGTTTCGCGCGACCCCGAAGAAGTCAGAAAATACAATGCCGACCCATATAACCACGGTAAAATTACCGCCGGTATGTTCTTCGGTTTCTTCAATGCAGGCCAGTGGGCGCTTGAACATGCGGCAGAATTGAAAACACCTTTACTATTGATGCACGGAACGGCGGACAGGCTTACTTCGCCGGAAGGCACAAAAGAGTTTGCAGCCAAAGCACCTAAAGATTTGGTTACGCTTAAACTCTGGGATGGCTATTTTCATGAAATGCATAACGAACCAATTGCCGACCGCACCGAGTTTTTTGCCTATCTCATCAACTGGCTTAACGGCAGGGTTCAGGGTAAATAAACCATGCGCAGATTTTTAATTGTTGTCTTCTCGCTGGTGTTACTGGGTGTATTATCTTATACCTATCGCGCAAATGTTTTGCGTTGGTTTGCTACTTCATTAATTGTTGAAGATCCGCTGCAGAAGGTTGACGCCCTGGTAGTGTTATCGGGCGGCGGTTATGACCGGGGCAACGAGGCCGTAAAAATTATACATGCCGGTTATGTTAACAAAGTTATCTGCACCGGTGGCAACCCGGTAATCGAGCTGAGGGTATTTGGTATTGATACGCTTGAATCGGATATGACCGTTGCCAACCTGCGCAGGCAGGGCATACCTGATTCCATCATTGAAACATTGCATAACGGAACCAGCACCAAAGAGGAATCAGAAATGATATCACGATACTGCCATCAACATCAGATTAAAAAGCTGATGGTGCTTTCTTCCAAACTACACACTCACCGCGTGCAGGAAGTATTTAAAAACAAACTGAAAAAACAAGGTGTAGAAGTAATAGTGCGCGGCGCACCCAATTCGCGTTTTGATGAATTAAAGTGGTGGCAGGATGAGGATGGTTTGATTGCAGTAAATAACGAGTGGATTAAACGGTTTTATTATTGGTGGAAGTACAGGTTTTAATGTATCCCTTCCTGCTGCAATTTCAATTTAATAGTAGCCACTATCATATCAATAGCCACCTGGTTCTCTCCCCCCTGCGGAATAATAATATCTGCATACCTTTTGGTAGGCTCAATAAACTGAATGTGCATTTGCTTTACCAGCCCGTACCGGTCTAATACATCTTTCACGTTACGGCCCCTTTCCTGCGTATCGCGGTGCACAATCCTCATTACCCGGTCATCGGCTTCGGCATCCACAAATATTTTAATGTTGCAAAGGTCGCGCAGGCGCGGGTCGGTAAAAAGCAAAATACCTTCAACCATTATTACATGCTTGGGCTCTGTATGTATGGTTTCAGGCTTGCGTGCACAAGTAACAAAATCGTAAATGGGTTGCTCAATAGCTTTGCCGCTTTTAAGTGCCAGCAGGTCATTATACAACCGGTCAAACTCCAGCGAATCAGGATGGTCGAAATTTATCTTTTCTTTTTCTTCCTTGCTTAAATGGCCGTTGTCTTTGTAGTAACTGTCCATGTGCACAATGGCAACTTCCTGGGCGGGAAATTTTTCCAGTATCTTCTTCACCACAGTAGTCTTCCCCGAGCCTGAGCCACCTGTAATACCTATAACCAGCATCCTTTAATTTTTGCGCAATATAATCATCCACAGGCAGCAATAAAAGGGCCGGCAAAATAGCCGGCCCTGTTGCTTTCGTGTCAAAAGCAGATGTTAGTTTACTTTGTAACCGACCCAGCTGGTCTCTAGGCAACCCAGGAAACAAGGATCAAGCGCCCTGGTTCCTGATACTATATTTGATTGCCAGAGCTGAACGGATACCTGATCTCCTGCATTAAGTTGCACTAATCCTGAATAAGTACTTACTCCATAGCCAAGTTCGCTTGCTGCGGGGATTAAGGTATACTGATCATCCAAAAGAGTGGAATTTACCACAATCGATATCTGAGTAAGAAAATCTGTTCCGGATGAACTATTATTCCAGGTCAGTTTTACATCAAAGTGGTAAACCCCAGTAGACTTAGCTTTATAAGCGATCATATCGGCTCTAAAACCGCCGGCATCATCCCAGTTAATGTTATTCCACTGAACGTTAATAGTACTTCCACTCTGCACCCCCTGTCCATAATTACCAACCACCGAAAAAGATGGATTAACAACACTGGGGTTAGTCCAGGATGCTACTCCATTATTATCGCAAGTAAGCACGTTACCGTAACTTTGGGTGCCGTCACTAATGGTAAGCTTGCCGTTAACATGCAACAAAGTAGATGGCGTGCTTGTACCTATACCTACGTTGCCGCCGTTGTCTATATTCATTGCATAAAAGTTATCGTTAGCAATACTAAGGCCGCCGGCAGGGGTGTTGGTGCCGTTAGCTCCAGCCCGTAAATACCAGTTTGCACCCCCACTGGCTGTGTTGCTAATCTCAAAAGCCGCAGTCTTTCCATTCGAACTGCTATCAACGCCCGAAACGGTTAGCAAAGATGCCGGGGTAGAGGTGCCTATGCCTATAACCGTGCCGCTGTTATTGAAAAGATTTGTGCCCACCAGTGACCAATATCCGGCAGATGATGGACTAACCCAGTTACCATTGCCATATTGGTCGCTCTGTAATACATAACCGCTTGTTGCACCCGCTGAAATTTGGAGATATTTCGTAATGGTACCTCCGTTTACATCCAGGTTATCGCCCGGTGTGGTAGTATTAATGCCCACTTTTCCCGATCCGGAACCGGTTACCACCATGGCGGGGTTTAAACCTCCGTTAACTGTACTATCCGGAAAGAAAGCAATAAGGCCGTGATTAGCGCCAATCCTCATCCAGTTACCATTGGTTTCCGATGCTATCATCATATCTGATGTAGCTGACGTTTGGCCAACAAAGCCTTTGTGAGTTGTTCCGGAATTTGTATAAAAATCTATGCTGTTACCATTCCAGATTCCCTCACCACCGTTTACAGTTAATGTATTGCCTGGAAATATGGTTCCAATGCCTACATTTCCACCGGGTGTAAATACCACTTTAGGCGAAAGGCCACCGGTTGCCGTATTATCAGGAAAGAAAGCAATGTTGCCATTATTGGCGCCAATACGCATCCAGTTAGCGCCACCGGTTGAAGCAATCGAAAAATCAGAACCGCTGGCATAGTTGCCCACAAAACCTTTTTTTGTGATTCCGTTATCTGCATAAAAATTAATCTCATTGCTGTTCCATATACCACCTGTGCCATTTACAGTTAAAGTATCTCCCGGGGTATTAGTACCTATACCCAATTTGGTGCCGCTGTTGTTATAAAGGTTGGCTCCGCTCAAAGTCCAGTAACCCGCAGCTGAGGGGCTAACCCAGCTACCGTTTCCGTTACTGTCGCTTTGCAGAAGGTAACCGTAAGTAGCACCATTCGTCATTTGAAAGTTTACCGTTTGGGTGTTCCCATTTACGGTAAGCAGCGAACCAGGAGTAAGATTACCAATGCCAACATTTCCGCCGGGTGTAAATACCACTTTGGGAGAAAGGCCACCGGTTGCCGTATTATCAGGAAAGAAAGCAATATCACCATTATTGGATCCTATACGCATCCAGTTAGCACCACCGGTTGAAGCAATCGAAAAATCAGAACCGCTGGCATAGTTACCCACAAAACCCTTTTTTGAGTTTCCGTTATCTGCATAAAAATTAATCTCGTTGCTGTTCCATATACCACCTGTACCATTTACAGTTAAGGTATCGCCCGGAGAAGCGGTACCAATACCAACTGCGTTGCCATTATCGTAAATAATGGAGTTGCCGCCTGTAATGCCGTTGGGTGTAAACTTAACCACGTAATTAAGCGTACCGTTTAATCCGCCGGCACCGGTTGGGCCCTGTAATCCGGTGGCACCTGTAACGCCATTTGTTCCATTTTGTCCGGTGGCACCTGTTATACCCTGTGCGCCGGTTGGTCCGGCAATTCCTTGCAAGCCTTGCATACCGGTAGCACCGGTTGCCCCATTAAGGCCAGTCTGTCCGGTTGGGCCAGCTGCACCCGGCACCCCCTGAGAACCAGTCACCCCAGCAACACCCTGCACTCCCTGTAAACCTGTCGGGCCTGCAATACCTTGGGCACCTTGTAAACCTGTTGCACCGATAGCACCATTAGCACCATCCTGCCCGCTTGGCCCAGCAACACCCTGGGCTCCCTGTAAACCTGTCGGGCCTGCAATGCCTTGCGCACCCTGTAAACCTGTTGCTCCGGTTGCGCCATTTGTACCGTCCTGCCCGCTTGGCCCTGCAACACCCTGTATTCCTTGTAAACCTGTTGGGCCCGCAATTCCTTGCGCACCTTGCAAACCTGTGGCACCGGTGGTGCCATTAGCACCGTCCTGCCCGCTTGGCCCTGCAACACCCTGCAATCCCTGTAAACCTGTCGGGCCGGCAATGCCTTGCGCACCCTGTAAACCTGTTGCTCCGGTTGCGCCATTTGTACCGTCCTGCCCACTTGGCCCTGCAACACCCGGCACTCCCTGTAAACCTGTCGGGCCGGCAATGCCTTGCGCACCCTGTAAACCTGTTGCTCCGGTTGCGCCAGTTGTTCCATTTTGCCCCGTTGCACCGGCTATACCCTGTGCACCCTGTGCGCCGGTTGGTCCCGCAATACCTTGCAAGCCTTGAATACCGGTAGCACCGGTAACTCCGTTTAGCCCGCTTGGCCCGGCAACACCCTGCACTCCCTGTAAACCTGTCGGGCCTGCAATACCTTGCGCACCTTGAATACCAGTTGCACCGGCAACACCTTGCATACCTTGAACGCCGGTAGCACCAGTGGCGCCGTTAACACCGGTTGGGCCTGCAACGCCTTGTATCCCCTGGGTTCCCTGTAACCCGGTTGCGCCGGTAACACCCGTGGCCCCGTTCGTTCCGTTAATACCCGGAAGACCGGTAGCGCCTGTTGCTCCCATAGTGCCGGTACTGTTACCGGCAAATAATGCATAAGGCACACTCAGTAGCTGCGAAGTACCCATATCTGAAAAGTTCGAGCCTCCTGCCGGGTCAATCAATACCTGCAGGTATTTGGCTCCGCTGGCCCAGTTAACTGCGCCCAAATTGCCTATTGCGCCAATTCCCAGTGTTATTAAACCAAACTGGTTGGTGGTAGCCGTGGTAGTTTCAGTAAATACTACATTGCCCGACTGGCTGCCGTCATGAATCTGGAACTTTACCGATACCACGGTGCCTGAGGGCAGAGGTGCTCCCTGCGCATCGCGCACTACAGCCTGGTAATTCATGTTCTGTGGGGCCTGGGCATTGCCAAATTGCAATAGGGCAGTTAAAACGGTAAGCAGTAAATACTTTTTCATACACTGATTGGTTAAGTGGTTTAATGTTTCTGAACGGCTATGTGGGTGCAATAAAAAACAAAAGAAGGAGGGAGGTCATAAATATATTTTTTCATAAATACAAGATTAAAACAACTGTAAATCAAGTTTTTACATCTTAGCAGGATGCTCCATACTATACTCAATCGTCTTTATTTTATAATTAAAATACCAATACGTTCCCCAGGCTAAAAGCCCAAACAGAAGCAGCAAGGCCACCAGTTTTAAAGTGCCGGACGAAACAGACATAACTCCCAAAATTTATTGCAGGGCGAAAATGGCCCGGCAAGCACCCATTGTCAAATTATGGTGGGGGACAAAAAAGGGGACAGGATATAACTACTTAAAAATAAATTGTTTACAGTGCCGGTTATGGGCCTCAGATTTCGGCCACAACCTCCTCAAGACCGCCATCTTCAGGCAGATTTATTTTTTTGCGCAACCTTTGACGGGCCTTTTTTATGCTTTCAGATGAGATGCCCAACATGGCTGCCATCTCTTTACCCGAAAGATTGAGTTTGGTAAAGGCCATCAGCCTGATTTCGGCCTGTGTTAGGTCCGGGTATTTTTCTTTCAGTTTTATAAAAAAGCCTTTGTGTGCTTTATCAAACAACTGTTTAAAAGCAAGCCAGTCGTCTTCAGTTAAAATATTGCTGGCCTGAAGTTTTTGCAATGTTTCAATCCGCTCTGTTTGCACCACCCCACCCGGCGCTGATCGAAGGTGATCCAGTTCGGCCTCAAACTGTTCAATGATATTGTTTTTGGCCAGTATACTTTCCAGGTAGGCATTTAACTGAGATTGCGCGTACAACAATTCTTCTTCGGTACGCTGCTTTTCACTCTGCCAGAGTTCCTCTTGTTTTTTATGAAGTTCTTTTTCCTTTTCCCGCTTTAACTTCTGGCTGTAATAAACCTGTACGACTATAATGCACAGCAGAAAAATTCCGGCAAGCGAATAGTTCCGTTTCATTATTTCGCTTTTCCTTTCAGCATCCAGCAGCTTTAATGCAGCCATGTGTTTTTCGGCCTCTATCTGTTGCTGTATCTTCATATAATTATCTGCGTTGTTGCGCCGGTATAAACTATCAGCTGCCTGGTTAGCCTGTTGCTGATAATAATAAGCCCGGTTAAAATCCTTCTTCACAGCATATGCCTTTGCCAGGGTATTATACAGATATACCTGCCGGCCAAAATTCCAGTATAACACCGGCATCAGCCATTTTTCGGCCTGTTTTAAAGTATCAATGGCCTCATCAGGTTTATTTTCTGCCACGTATATTTCACCCAGGCAGGTCAATGCGCCGGCTACACCTTCAGGATGTTTTGTGGCCATGTCATACCGGTAATCAGTTTCGCAAAAGGGCTTTGCCTTTTCAAATTCATGTTGACGTAAATAAACCGAGCCAATGTTACCGGTGGCAATGCCCAGCCAAACGGTATCCTTATCTTTTGCGGCTATTTGAACCAGGGATTGAAAATATACCAGGGCGCTGTCATAAGCACCAGTGTTACGGAAACACAAGGCAAGGTTATTAAGCACATGCCTTTGCATATCGGGATTAGTATTTAACAACGGAAGCGCCTGACGGTAGTATTGTAAAGATGTTTTGTAATCGCCAAGGTCGTAATAAAGTAAGCCCAGTTCATGTATATAAACGCAGCAGTTGGTAATATTTTTGAACCCATGCTGTTTCATTCTTTCGTATGCCCTTAACAGGTACTCAAGTGCTGACTGGTAATTACCATGGTGGTAATAAATGGCCCCCAGGTGATTAATGCAAACATCGCCGGCTATATCCAGCTTATTTGTTTCAGCCATTTCAATGGCCTTTAGCTCCAACGAAACCGAGGCTGGCCAGTATTGCAGTTTGCCGTCAGTATAACCAGCCATCAAATCATAGGCAGCCACTACATCAATTGGCTGGTGGTGTTGTTTCCCTTGTTGAAGTAACCGGTTCAATAATTCAAATTCGGTCGCCGAATCAAGGTTCAGTATGCCCTCATAGTACCGCTCAATCAGGGTATCGAACTTTGCGGTGCCGTATATTCTGCTCAAATCGCCAAAATCTTTATTTGCAGACACCCCACAGGCAGGTACTACCGATAAAATCAGGAAAAAACAGGCTGCTTTGAGCATTCGTCAAAATAAAGACGAATTAAATTATTTGCAAAACTTATATACAGGTTTATCTAATATGGCTTTTACGTCACTTTTTTTTCTTCACCCTGTTCAAAATATACTTAAAATCAAGGGTCAGGTAATTGTTGTATTCACCGTTTACTCGCGTGCCCGGTAAAGCATCGCGTATTTTTACCATCGAGTACGAGAACTTACCTCCAATAGCATAATGCCCCTTAAATACAACATACATGCTGGCAAAACCTGCCATATCAAATTTGCGAGGTTCGCCCAGGCGGTTAGGTTGGTTGGTTATGTTTATACCGTCATAATCAAATTCTCTGTAACGGGTTAAATAACCGGGGGCAATACCAATGCTGGTAATCAGAATATCGCGGTAATGAGCATTTATGGCAACAGGCGCTTCTATATAATCCAGCTGAACCTGGTATGCTTCCAGGTTTGTTGACGAAGGGGTTAGCCGTGCACGCGCCCCAAGCATGCTATAGTTAAGTTCAAGGCTTACAGAAAATATTTTATGAAACCGCGCCATGGCACCAATGCCTCCTTCAAATCCAAAATATTTATACCCGAATTCATTATCACCATCAATTTGCGCCGCATTAAAACCTGCATGAAACAAGCCCGAAAACACACCGTCTCTTTTATAATCATATGGCAGGTTACTATCCAGCGGCTTTAGCTTGGGCACAGTTTCGGTTTGTTTTTTCGCTTTCGGCTTTTTCACGACTGCCGAGTCTACGGTTTCTTCCACCGGTTCCTGCCAGGCAGTTGAATCTGCTGGCTTTTGCTTCTTATTAAAATCAAAAGAGATAGTGCCGTTCTTAATATCCTGTGCCATTAACCCGGCGGGAGCAAAAAACAACAAGCACAACAACAGTCTTTTCATCAGGGCAAGTTCGCTATTAAATGGTGAAGATTGAAATCAGGGCCTGTAAACCGCGCCAGCCACCGAATCTTTTTTAGCACCGGTAACGCTTTTGAGCACATTCACCTCATTACGAAGTCGCAACACCCCCATCAGGGCTACAACTATGGCCTCTTTAAATTTTACCAGTTCCTCAGCAGGTACTACTACTTCAATACCCGCCAGTAGTTTAATCCGTTCAATTAAAAAGGTATTGAAAGCCCCGCCACCGGTTGCCAGCATTTTTTCATCCGGCCTAAACCTCAGTTGCTCTTTAGCGGCAATGGTTTTTATATGCACTGCCACCTGCACAGCAATATGCTCGGTGTATGTGCGTAGTTTATCGTTAATAGAGATATCAAACCCCTCCATCAGCGGCAAAATAAGTTCGCGGCTAAAGCCATTATCCAGCGACTTGGGATAGCTATACCCGTAAAAATCCAGTTCATTTAATCTTTGCAGAAGAGGCTCATGTACTGCGCCCTGTTTTGCCAGTTCGCCCCCTGCATCATATTCATTTCCTAAACGGTTAGCTAATGAGTTCAAAACCTGGTTGGCGGCGCAGATATCAAAAGCCACAATCTCTTTCGGCGCCCCTGTTTTGCAACTTATATTGGCAATACCACCTATGTTCAAACAAAACCGGTAATCAGCAAACAGCAACCGGTCGCCAATAGGCACAATGGGTGTTCCCTGTCCGCCATCAGCAATATCTCCCGAACGAAAATCGCACACAACCGGCAAATCAGTAACAGCGGCAATAGCCGAACCATCGCCAATTTGCGTAGTCATTTTTTTGTCAGGAAAATGGAAAATGGTATGTCCGTGCGAGGCTATCAAATCAACCTTTCCCTGCAAATTATGCCTGGCAATAAACGCGTTTACCTGCTCTGCAAAATAATGGCCCAGGGAAGTATGGCTTTGCCAAAGCGACATGGCCGATGATACCGGCAAACTTTTTATTTCCTGTATCCATTCGTCCGGGTATACTACTACATCGGTGTGCAGCACTTCAAAAGTCCATTGCCCGTTTTCTATGCCGAACTCACAGTATGCTATGTCCAATCCATCTAACGAGCTGCCGCTCATTAAACCTATGGCCTTATATCTTTCCATCTACTTTTTTAAATGTAAAACAAAATCAGCTACCGCCGAAATTTCGTTCTTCGTAAGCTTATCTCCAAACGAAGGCATCCGGCCGCCGCCGTTAAAAATAGCATCTGTTACCCCGTCTTTACCATAATCTATTTTTGTCAGGTCGGGTCCGCGTTCACCGGTACCATTCGCTCCGTGGCAACGGGCACAATTTTCGGTAAATACTTTGCTGCCATCTATAGCTACAGTTTTGACAGGAGCCGATTTTTTGGTGCATGAAGCTATAACAAACAATACCACCAGCATTGTAAAACCAACTCTCCGCATAAATTATGTTTTGTGCTAAACTACAATAAGCCGCGAAAAAAGAAAGTGGCGTAAACATAAATTATAAAATGCAGGCCTCTCCCGGTCGGCACTTCGTGCGACCACCCTCTCCATGCTGCGCATAGAGAGGGCAAATGCACCGTTGTAGGTTTAATTCCTATCACTTGCGATGGAGAGGGTGCCCCAGCGAAGCGAGGGGCGGGAGAGGCCTGTATTTGGCTGTTACATCTTACGCATGCCTGTGCGCAGGCGGCACCGGCGGCTCGCCATTCCAGGGGTTCCACACGCCCAGGTTTTCCTGGTCCATAATATCCGCGCGGGTTACCATTTTGCTGTTACGGTATTTTTTGCGCAGGTAATCCATTTGCTGGTATAGCTGTATCAGCTCAACCGAGTCTTCCAGCAAATTAATCTGATGCCCGCCGCCTACCAGGTGGCTGCATTTCATACCAATGGTGCGTATCAGTTGCCGGCGTTCAAACAGGCGCTCAAAAATGGTCAGTGCCTTTTCAATAATAGTGTGGTCACAACTGGTGTAGGGTATGCGCTCCTGCCGGCTGTGGTTTTCCATATCGGCATACCGAACTTTTACCGAAATACAGGCCGTCAGTTTATTACCCATGCGTAATTGATACGCCAGCCCCTCGGCCATAGCCCGCAAAATGCTCTGCAGCTTTTTTACATCAATCGTGTCGCGGTCAAAAGTGCGCTCCATCGATAAAGAATCGCGCTCGTAATAAGGCTTAATAGGTGTATTGTCTATGCCCTGCGCCCGCTGCCAAAGGGTTTCGCCGTTTTTACCTAATACTTTTTCCATAGCTGTTTTGGGCATTTGCTGTAGGGTTGATATGGTTTTAATTCCCAACTCATGTAGCGTTTTATACGTTTCTGTACCCACCATCGGCAGCTTTCTGACAGATAGCGGCGCCAGAAAGATTTTCTCCCCGCCCCGCTCTATAGTTTTTGAGCCCCGTGGTTTCGACTCGCCCGTTGCCACTTTTGAAACCGTCTTGTTTTCCGACAGGCCCATAGATATCGGCAGGCCGGTTTCCTGCATAATCTTCTCCCGCACTTCAGCCGAATATTTGGCAATTCCAAACACCTGGTCCATGCCTGTCATATCCATATAAAATTCATCTACCGAGGCTTTTTCAACAATGGGCATTCTCTCGCGGATGATTTCAGTAACCATGTTTGAGTACTTACTGTACTTACCTGAGTCCCCCTTTACCACTACCCCCTGCGGGCACAGGCGCCGCGCAATTTTCATAGACATGCCTGAGTATATACCAAACTTGCGCGCTTCATAACTGCATGATGCTACCACGCCGCGGTCTGATACCCCGCCCACCATTACGATTTTGTTATTCAGACTCGTGTCCAATAACCGTTCTACCGACACAAAAAATGTGTCCAAATCAAAATGCAAAATGCTCCTGCCCGTGGTAATCATAATTATCTGTTTCTTTAATTGACAGTATTACTGTCAATATTTGGATTATAATTTAAACAATAT
>Ga0364860_10018_pt1 | contig 143807 bp, 135 predicted proteins | sample ExccelAu500001D4_FD_206916 | JGI IMG/M metagenome (GOLD analysis project Ga0364860, IMG submission 206916) | Enriched cells from Trout Bog Lake Hypolimnion, Wisconsin, USA - BchlTB.Aug20.5000.01 .D4 | ecosystem: Environmental > Aquatic > Freshwater > Lake > Hypolimnion/Profundal zone | place...
TCCCAGCCCCCTCCTAAAGAGGTTATCAGGCCAACGTGTGCAGCAATTTGCCTGTTGAGTAAAGACATGAGGGTGCGTTCACTACTTAATTCAGCGGCTTGCGAAGTGGCAACGTTCAAATAGGTAATGATGCCTGATTTATATTGGTTGGTACTGATGCGTACAGCATCTTGAGCATGTTTAACTGCGCTCGCTTGGTACTTACTTTCGCTTTGAAGCATTCTTAGCGCTACTAAATTATCTTCAACATTTTGAAAGGCTGCCAAAATAGTCTGGCGATAGAGGGCTACATTTTGATCGTAAGCGGCTCCCGCTTGTCGATAAGCGCCTATACGCAGTCCGCCGTCAAACAAGGGCTGAGCTAGCGCCGGCCCAATAGACCAATAGCGCAAAGGCATGCTTAATAGGTTTGGTAAGTTCGCACCTTGATATCCTCCGCTAGCAGAAATCGTTAAGTTTGGATAAAAGGCTGCGACCGCTACTCCTATTTTGGCATTGGCAGCGGCCATTTGACGTTCTGCGGAGGCAATATCGGGACGACGCTCTAGCAGGGCAGAGGGAATGCCTACAGGAACATCAGGAAGTTCAGCCACTAGTATTGATACTGGGCTCACTACCAAGCCTGTTTGTGGGTCAATCGTTAGATCCTGAATTTTTAATGAGAAGCTTGACGGTGTTTGGCCTACTAAAACAGCTATCGCATGCTCTAGTTGCGCCCTAGACAAGCTCACATCAATTGCTAGGGCGATAGTAGATTCTAAAAGGGTGCTGGCTTGCGCCACATCTAGTTGGGTTACTATGCCAGCGTTATATTGGTTCTGGGTTATTTGCAATGACTTTTCATAGGTTTTAATGGTAGTGTCATACATCTTTATTTGCATATCCGCAATGCGAAGTTGAAAATAAGTCTGGGCAAGAGTGGCCTGAGTAGAGAGTCGAAGGGCATCCAATTGAGCGGCAGTAGCTTGAGCATTTGCACCGCTAGATTCTACGTTTCGCCTTACCTGACCCCATAGATCGGGCACCCAGCTCGCTCCAATATTGGCATTAGAGGTTTGATCAACACTGGAAGAGTTGCCAATGCCACCCCCGCTAGCTGTTCCTCTGGTGGCACTTCCATTTGCCGTCAAGGTAGGAAAGAGGGCGGCGCGAGCTTGTGTTAATAGCGCTGTTGCCTGACGGTATTGAGCCTCAGCAGCAATAATATTTTGATTATCTATCTCAACTTTATCCATCAACTGATTAAGTGCGGGGTCTTTATAAATTTCCCACCATTTACTACGCATCCCTTCTTCATTAGGCTCTGCAATTTTCCAGCCATCACCACTATTACTGCTATCTATTTCTTTATAACTTGGCGCTGATTGACTTTCGGGCTTCACATAGTCAGGCCCGACCATGCAACCCGTTATTAACGCCAGCAGACTAAGGGAGCCCAATAGTTTTTTTGTTGTTCTTAAATGAATCGGGGGTTTTATCTTATTCATTTCTTTCTCCAATTCCACGCGCGCAATCGCTCCATGTAAAGATAAACTACGGGAGTTGTATATAAGGTTAAAAGTTGACTCATAATCAGCCCCCCAACAATGGAAATCCCCAGGGGACGATGAAATTCAGCCCCATCGCCCGAGCCGATTGCTAGGGGGATGGCTCCTAAGATAGCCGCCATAGTGGTCATTAAAATGGGGCGAAAACGTATCAAACAAGCCTTGTAAATAGCATCGTGGGGCGATAGGTTTTCGGTTCTTTGTGCATGAATAGCAAAGTCAATCATCATGATGGCATTTTTCTTCACAATCCCAATCAGCAAGATTACGCCGATTAGGGCGATGATGCTAAATTCAATATTAAAGAGCATGAGCGCCAAAAGTGCTCCGATCCCTGCCGACGGCAACGTTGACAGAATAGTGACGGGATGAATCAGGCTCTCATAGAGAATTCCTAAAACAAGATAGACAGTAATAAAGGCCGCAAGAATCAACCATGGTTGGCTAGAAAGAGAATCTTGAAAAGCTTTAGCTGTTCCTTGGAAGCTACCTCTTACAGAATTGGGCACATTAAGCTTATCCATCATTACAAAAATAGCATCCGATGCCTGCCCTAAAGAAATATTTGCTGGCAGGTTAAAGGAAATGGTATTTGCTGCAAATTGACTTTGATGATTGACGGCTAATGGGGTATTGCTTGGCCCAAAGCTAGCAAAAGCGGCAAGAGGAATTTGAACGCCCGTTTTTTTCCCGCCAACATTAATGGTTGTGATGGGAATGGTAGCTGCAGTAATAGACTGGGCTGCTCCTACTGAATAGGAGTTTGGTGTGGGCGCAGCAGTGCTTACATAAATTTGTTTAAGTATTTCTGGATTTTGCCAGTACTCTGGGGCCACCTCCATTACCACGTGGTATTGATTGAGGGGATTAAAAATTGTAGAAATCTGACGCTGACCAAAGGCATCATTTAATGTGGTGTCAATGAGGTTGGTTGTGAGGCCCAGTTTAGAGGCAGTATCGTGATTAATATTAATACTAGTTTGCAAACCCTTATCCTGCGCGTCGGTATTAACGTCTATTAGTTCGGGTAGATCGGTCATGGCAAAACGTATCTTAGGTGCCCATTGCCTCAACTCTTCTAGGTTATCCCCCAAAAGAGTGAACTGGTAAGTTGCGTTACTACTGCGCCCCCCAATTCGGATGTCTTGCACGGGCTGCAAGAAAAGGGTGGCGCCAGCTACGGCATTGAGCTTTCGCCTCATTCGACCTACAACTTCATTCATGCTGGCCTTTCTGACTCCTAGAGGCTTGAGCGAAATATAGACATTACCAGTATTTCTTTGCCCTCCGCCAGTAAATCCAACCACCTTATCAACGGCAGGATCTTGCATAACAATCTGCATGAATTGTGACATTTTCGGCTGCATAGCCTGAAAGGAAATATCTTGATCGGCTTGAATATTTCCGACTATCCGCCCTGTATCTTGTTGAGGGAAGAAGCCTTTTGGAATCACCACATATAAATAAATATTGAGTCCAATTACGGTAAAAAGAACTGCCATCATGATGCGTTTGTGCTGAAGTGCAAACTCTAATGAACTCGCATATTTTTGATTTACTCTAAGAAAAAAATCTTCTATAGCACGCATGAATCGACTGGGTTTCAATGTGCTATGGGGCTTTAATAGCAGCGCGCAGAGCATTGGAATAGCAGTTAGAGAAATCACAAGGGAAATACTGATGGCTGCGGATAGGGTGATTGCAAACTCCCTAAATAGTCTTCCTACGATGCCCCCCATTAACAGGATCGGAATAAATACGGCGATAAGCGAAGCAGTTATCGATAGAACGGTAAAGCTTACCTCTTGAGAGCCTGCAATTGCAGCCGCTAAGGGTGACTCACCATTTTCAATTTTACGTGAGATGACTTCAAGTACAACGATGGCATCATCAACAACAAATCCAGTAGCAATAGTAAGCGCCATCAGCGATAAATTGTTTAGAGAGAAGTTGCATAAGTACATCGCAGCAAAAGTACCAACCAAAGATATTGGAACGGCAATACTAGGAATAATTGTTGCTCTTGCATTACCTAAGAAGAGAAATACCACCATCACCACTAGAATGACGGAAAGAATTAAGGTTCGCTCAACCTCCGCAAGAGACGCGCGAATAGTTGGAGTTCTATCGAGGGATATCTGCATATCAATTGCAGCTGGTATAGAGGCTCTGAGTTGCGGTAGGGTTGCCTTCACCCCATCCACGGTAGAAATGATATTGGCCCCTGGTTGACGCCAAAGCACCAATAGGACCGCAGGTTTTCCATCAGCAATCCCCCCATTTCTTAAATCTTCAACTGAATCGACCACTTGTGCAAAATCACCAATTCGGATGGCAGCACCGTTGTGATAACTCACAATGATTGGCACATAATCTTTTGCCTTATTGGCTGTATCGTTAGCAACGATCTGCGAAGTTTGTTCTCCGTTTTCGATTGCTCCTTTGGGTCTAACCGTATTGGAGGCAACAACGGCAGTGCGGATATCTTCAAACCCAACCCCGCGGGCCGACATCATGGTGGGATTAATTTCTATCCGCACTGCCGGAAGAGAGCTTCCGCCCACTGTTACCTGACCAATCCCTTGGACTTGGGACAATTTTTGAGCCAAGATCGTTGAGGCTGCATCGTATAGTTCTGCACGCGTCATAGTTTCTGATGTCAAACTCAGAATCATGATGGGGGCATCAGCAGGGTTTACTTTACGATAGGTCGGATTACTTGGTAAGCCCGTTGGCAAAAGGGCGCGAGCGGCATTAATCGCTGCCTGAACATCATTAGCAGCCCCATCAATATCGCGGTTAAGGTCAAATTGCAAGGTAATCCGGGTTGATCCTAAGGCGCTAGAGGAGGTCATCTCTGTTACGCCCGCGATGCGACCTAAAGAGCGTTCGAGGGGGGTTGCTACCGTCGCCGCCATGGTTTCTGGGCTAGCTCCAGGAAGAGAGGCTGATACCGAGATGGTTGGAAAATCTACTTGCGGTAAAGGCGATACGGGGAGTAGATTAAACGCAGTGATGCCTGCTAACAAAATAGCCAGCAAAAGCAAAGTTGTTGCAACGGGTCGGTGAATAAATGGGGTGGAGATACTCATGATGATGAGAAATGCTTTAGTCGAAATTCTTTGAACTGAGAAGAAAGTCGATCAAATGCCAAATAAATTACTGGAGTGGTAAAAAGAGTCAGAACTTGACTTACCAGCAAACCTCCAACCATGGTGATGCCTAAGGGGTGTCTTAGCTCAGATCCAGTGCCGGTACCCAACATTAATGGTAATGCACTCAGTAGCGCTGCCATAGTTGTCATTAGGATAGGGCGTAAGCGCAATAAGCATGCTTCATAAATAGCATCTCGTGGCGACTTTCCTTCCACCCTTTCCGCCTCTAAAGCAAAATCAATCATCATGATGGCGTTTTTCTTCACGATACCGATAAGTAAAATAATGCCGATGATGCCGATGATCCCAAGATCGTTGCCCGATATGATGAGTGCAAGTAGGGCACCCACACCAGCCGAGGGAAGTGTTGAAAGAATAGTAATGGGGTGAATATAGCTTTCATATAAAACACCGAGAACAATGTACATGCAAATAATCGCCGCTATGATTAGCGTCAAGGTATTTCCTAGTGAGGCATTAAATGCTTTGGATGCTCCTTGAAAGCGCGTGATGATGCTTGCGGGTACTTCTATTTCCGATTCGGCAGCGACAATCGCCTCGACAGCATCGCCCAAAGAGCTGCTCCTGCTCAAGTTAAATGAAATTGTCGTTGAAGGAAATTGGCCTTGATGATTAAGGTTAAGCGCACCATAGCGTTCTTCAATACGAGCAAGAGCACTGAGGGGAATTTGTTTGCCTGCGGAGTTGGGAACATAAATATCATCAAGGGCATTAAGTCCGGGAGTTGCACTGGGGGCGGCCTGCAAAACTACGCGATATTGGTTTGTCTGTGTAAAGATAGTTGAAATTAAGCGCTGCCCATAGGAGTTATAAAGCGCATTATCAATAGAGGCTATGGTTACGCCTACACGGGCTGCAGTATCTCGATCTATATCGATATAGGATTGCAAACCTTTAACCTGCAAATCACTCGCTACATCTTGCAATTGAGGGAGGCTCGATAATTTTTGGATAATTCTAGGAGCCCACTCATTGAGCTCATCTAGATTCGCATCTTCAAGAGTGAATTGATACTGTGTTTTGCTTACCCGATCTTCAATAGTTAAATCTTGTACGGGTTGAAGATAGAGGTGAATATCGGATAATTGATCTACTTTTTCTTGTAAACGTTTAAGAATAGTTTGAATGTCATCTCGCTCATTATGTGCTTTTAGATTAATCAGCATGCGTCCATTATTGAGGGTGGCATTGGTGCCATCAACTCCAATAAACGAAGACAGACTTTCCACATCAGGATCTTTTAAAATAATATCCGCTAAGGATTGTTGGCGTTGTGCCATTGATGAATACGAAATGGTTTGAGGGGCCTCAGATATGCCCTGAATCATTCCTGTATCTTGAATAGGGAAGAACCCTTTTGGAATAAAGATATACAAAATCACGGTAAGAATAAGAGTGGAGGCAGCAACGATCAAGGTAGCCTTTTGGCGATCTAAGACCCAATTGAGCGCTTTGCTGTATTGGTCAATTAGACGATCAAATATCTCACCACTCCAATGGTAAAACTTAGATTGCTTATTCTTTGGTATGTGGCGTAGTAAAAGTGCGCACATCATAGGGGTCAGTGTCAGTGAAATAATCGCAGAAATAATAATTGCCACAGCCAAGGTAACGGCGAATTCTCGAAATAACCTGCCTACTACATCGCCCATAAATAATAATGGAATGAGTACTGCAATCAGTGAAATAGTTAAGGAAATAATGGTGAAGCCAATTTGTTCCGAACCCTTTAATGCGGCATCTAACGGAGTATCGCCTTCTTCGATGTAGCGAGAAATATTTTCAATCATGACGATGGCGTCATCCACCACAAACCCTGTGGCAATAGTCAAGGCCATAAGCGACAGATTATTCAGGGAGAATCCAGCCAGATTCATAATTCCAAAAGTGCCTATCAGCGATAGTGGAACTGAAATGCTGGGGATAAAAGTTGCCGGCACACTACGTAAGAACACATAGATGACTAACACTACAAGCAAAACGGATAGCAATAGCTCTAGCTGAACATCGCGTACAGAGGCGCGAATAGTACTTGTTCGATCCGTTAGAATTTTTACTTCAAGCGCTTTGGGAAGGCTGCTTGATAATTGTGGCAAGATTTTTTTAATTTGGTCTACAACATCAATAACATTTGCGCCAGGTTGACGTTGAATATTAAGAATGATGGCCGGTTGCTGATTTGCCCATGCCCCTAAACGAATATTTTCTGGTGCATTAACTACTTCAGCAACATCGGCCAGTCTTACAGGTGCGCCATTACTGTACGTAATAATGAGGTCGCGATAACCTTCGGCTGATTTAATTTGATCGTTTGCATCAATCGTTGACGCTTGAAATGGCCCATCAAAACTACCTTTTGCAGAATTGATGTTTGCATTTCCAATTGCGATCCTAATATCGTCAAGACTTAACCCTTTGCTAGCAAGTGCCCTGGGATTTGCAATTATCCGTACTGCTGGTCTTTGCCCCCCAGAGACGCTTACTAAGCCAACCCCAGGTATCTGAGAAATTTTCTGTGCTAAGCGGGTATCTACTAAATCTTCAACACGTGTCAGTGGCAATGTTTGAGACGTAATAGCTAGCGTCAGTATGGGGGTATCAGCCGGATTAACTTTGCTATAGATTGGTGGCGAAGGAAGATCCCCTGGAAGAAGGGAGTTAGCTGCATTAATGGCTGCTTGAACTTCCTGTTCAGCGACGTCCATATTCAGATCGAGCGTAAATTGCAGGATGATGACCGATGCACCACCAGAGCTAACTGAAGACATTTGATTTAAGCCGGGCATCTGCCCAAACTGGCGCTCAAGGGGGGCCGTCACCAATGAGGCCATGACATCAGGGCTTCCACCTGGATAGAGTGTCACCACCTGAATGGTTGGGTAATCAACTTGCGGTAAAGATGAAATTGGCAAACCGCGATAAGCCAATATGCCACCCAATAAAATTGCCACCATTAATAGTGAGGTGGCAATAGGGCGAAGTATAAAAATCCTGGAAGGATTCATGAGCGTTTTATTTTTTGACTAGTAAGGGAGATGGGGATACTCACTGCGGTTTGATTTGACTGCTAGGCGACTTTTGCTTTTGACTATCGCGCCAAGACACCTTGGCAGTTGGGTTTGTTGTTGCCGAGGCTTGTCCTACGATGACTTTTGAACCATTGCGAAGTTTGTCTGTACCATCCACAACTACGATATTTCCAGGGGCAAGACCCTCAAGCACTTGTACATTATCTCCATCCACCGGGCCTAGTTTTACTGGAACAACGGAAACGGTATTGTCCACATTGAGGCGGTAAACAAAGGTGCCTGGCGTTCCTCGTTGAACGGCAGGGACAGGAAGAACAACGACATTAGGTAGGACATCTAAGACAATCCGAATATTAACAAATTGATTTGGAAATAAAGTCATTTCATCATTTGAGAAAATACCTCTTAATTTAACGGTTCCAGTAGTAATATCAATTTGGTTATCAATACTCTCCAAGTAGCCAGTAGCCAATTTATTTTTGTTATCGCTGCTCCATGATTGGACCGCAATAGCTATTTTTTCTGGAGCACTAGGGTTCGACCCTTCAGGCATTTTAGTGGTTTGAGCATTTGTAGCCTCTTTCCCTTTATGGTCTTGAGTATTCTTACTGGCTTCAAGAGGCTTGGTAGTTTCGAAGGGCGTATCCGCTTTTACTATTTGGGCATTAGAAATTGTTTCTGGTGGAGGCGGTTCTTGTAAGAATTTTTTAAATGACGGAATAAGGTCTTGCGGAACAGAGAACAGAACGGTTGTTGGTTGTAATTGGGTAATGACAAACAGGCCGTTAACATCATTGGGCTGTACTAAGTTTCCCGGGTCTACGAGACGCAAGCCAACTCGACCATTAATAGGCGAGGTAATATGAGCAAATTCCAGCTGTAATTTAGCTGCGCTAACCAAACCTTCATCAGTGAGTACATTGCCTTTATATTGCTGAACCAGAGCCTTTTGTGTTGCATAGACCTGATGTGAGATGGAGTCTTGCTTAAGAAGGGTATCGTATCGCTTTAAGTCTAATTCAGCGTTGCTTAGCAAAGCTTTATCTTTATTTAAAGTTCCCTCCGCTTGCTTAAGTGATGCCTCAAATGGGCGAGGGTCTATTAAGGCTAATAATTGGTCGGCATGAACAAGGTCCCCCTCCTTAAAAAACACTTTACTTAGAATGCCGCCAACTTGTGAGTGAACGGTGACCGTATTTCGGGGTGTTACTGTTCCTAAGGCGGTTTGAATTACGTTAATCACGCCCAGCTTTACAGGGGAGGTAACCACAGAAACTGGGCGCATCTGGGCGTCACGTGCTTTTGAATCCCCCATAAATCCACTAACTAAATGCCAGATTATGCTCAGTGACATAAAGATAACTATGTACAGAGTAATTTGAGTGGATTTATAACTTAAAGAGAAGTCCTTATTTTTACCAATGCGGCGGATGATATTTTCTAATCTTGGTTGGGCGTAATTCAACGCCTTTAGATTGAAGCTAAGAGTCTTTTGATGTATTAAAAAATACTGTTCTTTTACAAAGAAAAAGAATTTTGACCATAGCGGACTTTTTTTTATGATCGCCCAGAGTTTTTCAATTACTAACGCCAGTTTTTTAAATATTTTTTTCATTGCGTAGATAGTTTTGCCTACATCATTTTATGGTTAGAAGGGATACTGCAGCACCCATCATCACAAGCGCCAGAATAACTACCATAACAGTAATGCATTTAAAAGATCGTCTTTATTAAAATTGATCTAAGTAGATCAACAAAAGGTGCGTGGAATTCTAGTAAAAGGACGGGGGTAATCAATAATCAAGAGCTATGGTTTAGACGGGAGGATTTTGAGGTTGGTCAACATATTCCTGCAAAAATCGTAAGTTTTCGGGTTTAACTGCAGTCAAAGAAGAGGGCAAAAGTCTCGATATGCTATTAAAAGCATGGATAGAATAGACGGGTGTAGTTGGGAAACTGGTAATTATGAAAATATCTTTTAGAGTTTTTTGGGTTGTGGTTTTATTTGGGGTAATTTGCTTCAGTCCAATTTCGTATTCGCAGCCTTTGCCTGGGTATACCCAGCAAGCTGATTCTTCGGTGCCACCCCCTCAGCCCGAAGGAGGGCAGGACGCGTTCCCCACATTAACATCACCTGCTGTAGGTAGGCCGTTATCTCAAGCTCAGTTAGGTGCGCTAGTTTCCCCGGTCGCCCTTTATCCTGACCCCCTATTGGCTCAGGTATTAATTGCATCTACCTACCCTTTAGAGGTGGCCGAGGCAGATAGTATGTTGCGTAATAATCCAAAAATGTCTCAAGCTGAGCGTCAACAGGCCGTCAAAATTCAGGCTTGGGACAATAGCGTAAAATCCTTGATTGATTTCCCAGATGCTTTGCATTTGATGGGGAAGGATTTGGCCTGGACCCAAAGGCTGGGTGATGCTTACTTAGCCCAACCCAAGGAATTATTTCAAGCAGTACAGACTTTGCGCGCTAAGGCGAAGGGGGCCAATAATCTCAAGTCAGGACCCCAGCAAGTAGTATCAACACAGGTTCAGTCTGGCGAGCAAGTGATTGTCATTGAGCCTACACAACCTGAAATCGTCTACGTACCCACATACAATCCCTATTTAGTCTACGGACCCTGGCCTTATCCAGGTTACTATCCACCTCCATTTTATCCATACGCTTATTCACCAGGAGGTCTATTTTTTACCTTTGGAATGGGTTTAGCCGTAGGCACTGCCTTTTGGGCGACTCCACACTGGGGTACTGGCACGGTCATGATTAACAATGTGACCTACAACAACTTTAATCGTGGCTACAACACCGCGGGGAATATGGGGCCTAATCACTACGGGGAGCATTCGGACTGGAAATACAATCCATCACATCGCTCAAACGTGCCCTATACAAATTCTGCTTTAAGCAATCGCTTTAGCAATAATCCCCCCAGTCAGCAGGCTCGCACGCAGGATGCGCGGTTACAAACTGCTAAAAACTACTGGAATCAAAATGCAACCCCTCAAGAAAAACAAAATATGCAACAAGTACGACAAAATGCGCAAAAAGCCTGGGTGAATGCAACCCCACAACAACGCCAAAACTTACAAAATGTGAGAAGTAATTCCATGCCTGCAAATCGGCCGATGCAGAATAACTCTGCACCAGTTTCAGGCGGTCATTCGCAAGGTTCTAGTAGTAATGGCGGCTCAGGCTCAGGTGGCGGGTCCCATGGCGGCGGAACTGGTTCACATCACTAGGTATTTATTGGGATCTTTTAGCTATATATCTCCTGAGCATCCACCACATATCAGCTAGATAAAAGGCCAAGTAAGTGCTTTTTCTTGGTTATTGTCGATCGGGAACTAGAATGAAAGGTAAGCAGCTGATTGAGGTGATGAAATCATTAATCTTGAATCAAGCCATAATTAGTAACCAGATCAAGATTGGGAGATATTCATGACATATACATCAGGCGAAAAGCAGAAACGAATTTTTGCAATTTTTGCAGCATCATCTGGCAATCTTGTGGAATGGTTTGACTTTTATATCTACGCATTTTGTGCAATTTACTTTGCACACATCTTTTTTCCTAAAGCAGATCCCACCGTTCAGCTATTAAATACAGCGGGCGTTTTTGCAGCGGGCTTCTTAATGCGCCCTATTGGTGGCTGGCTCTTTGGTCGAATAGCTGATCGCCATGGTAGAAAAAAATCTTTAGTTCTCTCTGTGATGATGATGTGTGGTGGCTCATTGGTGATTGCTTGTTTGCCAGGGTATGACAGTATTGGCGTATGGGCCCCAGCTTTGCTACTGCTGGCCAGGCTCTTTCAGGGTCTCTCTGTAGGTGGTGAGTATGGAACTACCGCAACCTATATGAGTGAAATTGCTATGAAAGGGCAAAGAGGTTTTTATTCATCATTTCAATATGTTACGTTGATAGGTGGGCAGTTATTAGCAGTTTTAGTCATTCTGATCTTGCAGCAATTTTTGGATGAAGATCAGCTCAAATCTTGGGGATGGCGAATTCCATTTGTGGTTGGTGCTATAGCAGCAGTCATTGCTCTTTTCCTGCGTCAAACCCTTACTGAGACTGCATCTAACCTTGCAAATCAGCATAAAGATGCTGGCAGTATTAGGGGGTTATTTCGAAACCATAAAAAAGCTTTTTTTACTGTGTTGGGATATACGGCGGGAGGGTCTTTAAGTTTTTATACTTTTACAACGTATATGCAAAAGTACCTAGTGAACTCTGCTCACATGTCTATTAAATCCGCCAGTGGCGTAATGACAGGATGCTTGTTGGTGTATATGGTGATGCAGCCATTATTTGGCGCCTTATCTGATCGCATTGGCCGCAGAAATAACATGCTCCTATTTGGTGGATTAGGGGCGATATTTACCATTCCCATCATGATGCTTTTGCAAGGGGTAACTCAAGGATGGGTGGCTTTCATCATCATTACTTTTGCATTGGCAATTGTTAGCTTTTACACTTCTATTGCGGGCATTGTGAAGGCTGAGATGTTCCCTGTGGAAGTCCGCGCATTGGGTGTTGGCTTGTCTTATGCCATAGCTAATGCAGTTTTTGGTGGAACTGCCGAATTTGTAGCGCTCAGCTTTAAAGCGGAGGGTCATGAGTCGATGTTTTATTGGTACGTCACAGTGATGCTGATCGGCGCATTTTTTGTCAGCCTTCGATTGCCAAGGCAAGCGCCATATTTACTTAATGATCATTGAGTTGGCAAAATTGGATTCAGCAGATAAGCCAACCCCCCGTTGTTTACTTCCAAGCTTAGGCGCTACTTAACGCATTGAAACTGAACATCTCCAGTAGGGAGTACGCCAAAACCTTTAGGGGAGGTTGTTCGGGTATCAATGATTTGAAGTTGACCACCCATTTCCCTGCAAAGTAAAGCGGCTTCTTGCGTCTGCATTTCTACTGAAGTGGAGTCCAGCGACCATCCAATGGAGTACCCAGAATTTAACTCCAGAATCTCAGTATCAGCCGTTTTATCTTCCATGGAAGTGGTTGTGCATCCTATAACCAGAAGGGCCAAACACGAGATGATTGAAAGAGGTTGCTTCATTTCCTACCTTTGCATATAAGTCCTATAACTATACCCCCAAGGCTCCATTCCCTTTATTTTACTTTTTTTCTTAAATGTATCCTAACTCAACATTAATGAGTTAAATCGTTTTTCCTATAACTTCCTCAGTTTTTCCCTATTACGAAGATTTGGTAATCCAAATCTTAATTTTTAACTTCACAACTTCACAACTTCACAACATTTGTGTTATATTAATCAAATAGGAGGTCAAATGAGAAGAGCTATACCGAAAACACATCAAGCTTTAGATTGGATTGGGAGGGGATTGAGCGCGGCTCAAGCCGCCAGAAAAATGGAAATTTCAGAATCTAGTGTTTATGCCGCCCTTAGAAAAGTAAGAGCAAAAGATTTAGGTTGTTGTCCAACGTGTGGTCACAAAATAAGGAAATAAAATGAAAAAAACTTTATTAGCCATTGCATCAATCTCAATAGCCGCCTTCGCTTACGCCAACACCGCATCTGATTCAAGCGAACTCATTCATCAGCAATGCCAGATTTCAGCTGAAGCCGTGTCTACTTTGAAGGGATTGCAATATGGCAATACTTCAATTCGAAAGGATGTGGGGACATTGATTAATGTGAGTCTTAAGGTCCAGGAAAACAAAGATGCTGCTCAAAAAATCTTAAATCACATGATTGATGACCAACTCAACGCTACATCAGCATTAGAGGCAAAGTATTGTTCTTAAGTCTTAGTGGGTGGATTATTAATACCAATATATCTTATGGTTTATCAAGGCATGCAGAAAAGAAAACCTCTTGCTTTAGCTGGAGGATGAATTTTCGATTTGCTTGCCAAAAAATTAAATGGCATTTTGCTTACTACTGTATATAATTACAGTATGTCAGAGAGTACTCCGATCGTTATTAGAACGCTGCGCCTTCGCGTTAAAGATAAGCACGCGAAGATGCTCTGCGCACAGGCTCGGGAAGTCAATTTCGTTTGGAACTTCATTAACGAGCTCTCCGAAAAACATACGCGCCGCACCGCTAAATTCTTCTCAGCTTATGACCTTAACGCATACACCACTGGTGCTAGCAAAGAGGGTTTGAGCTTACACAGCCAGACAGTACAGGCGATTAACGAAGAGTTTGTTGCTCGTCGGATTCAGTTTCGCAAGCTACGCCTCTCGTGGCGCAAAAGTGGTGGCACAAGGCGCTCTCTTGGCTGGATTCCGATTAAAAAATCAGTTATTCGCTACCGCAATGGCCAGCTTCACTACCAAGGCTACGCAATGGGCCTATGGGATTCATATGGCCTAGCGGATTATGAACTGGGTTCTGGTACCTTCTCAGAAGACTCCCGTGGTCGCTGGTATTTCAATACCACGGTCAAGGTAGAGAAGAAGCCCAACGCCGCTACTCAGTCCATCGGCATTGATCTTGGGCTCAAAGAATGTGCCGTAACCAGTTACGGCCAGCGCCTTGTTGGCCGTCATTACCGCAAACTGGAAAGTAAGCTTGGTATTGCGCAACGCGCCAATAAGAAGCTTGAAGTGAAAAACCTTCATGCCAAGATCAAGAATCGTCGTAAAGACGGGCTCCACAAGTTCTCGACCATGCTGACTCAAGAGTATGGAGCAATATTTGTAGGAAATGTATCTAGCAGCAAACTCATCAAAACCAAGATGGCTAAATCCACGCTCGATGCGGGTTGGTCATCACTCAAAACCATGTTGGAATATAAAAGCGATCACGCTGGCGTAGTCTATGAGGTGATTGATGAGGCTTTTACAACCCAGACTTGTTCGTGCTGTGGCTCTATAGCCGTCAGTAGTCCGAAAGGTAGAGCAGGACTTGGAATAAGAGAATGGACTTGTTCAGATTGTGGTTCGGTCAATGACCGTGACCTCAATGCGGCCAGGAATATTCTTGCGCGAGGACATTCGCGTCTAGCAGTAGGAATCCTCCGTCTTTAGGCGGAGGAGGATGTCAAAGATGATCCACTCATTTGAATGCCCGGAATGTGGCAACCCTAGGGGGATGCAGGGAGAGTGTCGCCAGTGTGGCAGTGATGTTCTGCCGGTAGCAATGAGTGACATCCTGACTTTAAACCTCAAGCACGATAGCCCAAGCGTCGAAGAAGCCTTGGATCGCCTAACGATCTCCTTGCGAAGAGCAAGTGAGCTAGGTATTAAGGCCATTATCTTGATACATGGATATGGAGCTAGTGGTGAGGGCGGAAGAATTAAATGGGCGGTCCACGATGCTTTGGAAAGTAACTATTTTTCAGATCGGGTGGATGAATACCATTTTGGTGAATATACCGCCTTTGGTAGCGAGGCCTATCACACCCTCCTCAGAAGGCGCCCAAGCTTAAAGGGCTACCTTAAGCACTTTAAAGAAGGTAATGCTGGGATGACTGTTTTATTGTTGGGATGAATTTGTATAAAATGCTTAGAATGGAATTATTAATTCATTAAAAGGATTGACCATGGCAATTAAAAGTTCTGCAGCAAAAGCGCATGAAGAAGGGCAGATTAGCTCCGAACATTTAATTGGCGACTTTAAGGCCTTAATGGCGGATGCAGAAGCGCTGATAACCGCTACGGCCCATCATGAGGAGGGGCCCATTAGCTTGATCCGCTCAAAAGCTTTAGAAACTCTCGCTAGCGCTAAAGATAGCATATCTAATATTGAAGGTGGCTTGAGCGAAAAGGCTAAAGAAGTTGCAAAAGGTACCGACGATTTTGTTCATCGCAACCCTTGGGAGGCTGTAGGTGTTGCCGCTGGATTGGGTTTATTAATCGGCCTATTTATTGGTCGTCGCTAGGCACATTTATGTCACAAGAAAATATCCTCTCTGCACTAAAAAATCTTATCTCTACAGGAACTTCGATAGCAGAAACGCGCTTAGAGCTATTTTCAACCGATGTTCAGATCGCTCGGTCTAGATTAGTTAACTTGTTTGTAATGATCATGTTTACCTTATTCTTTTTATTTTTTGGTTTGGTTATGCTCGCATTGCTAATTGTGATCTACAGCTGGGAAAGTAATCGGATTTTGGCTCTTAGCCTCCTTACTAGTGGATTCCTTACGATCGGTTTGATCCTAGCTTTAGTGGTTATTCGTTCATTTAAAACCATGCCAAAATTATTTGAATCAACTATTGCGGAGCTCTCTAAAGATCGTAAGGAGCTGACTAAGCGATGAGTCAATCCTTAAAGGCCTTGTTAATGCGGCAACAAGAATTGCAGGCTAAAGCAGGGCGAGAGCGTGCTGATTTAGCATTGTATTTTGAGCCATTGGAGAAGCCGCTGTCATGGGCCGACAAAGGTATGGATGCTTTTCATTTCATAAAAGATACACCAGTTCTTTGGACTAGTGCGTTTGCTCTTCTCGCGCACTACAAACCTAAGCTTGCGAGTAAAGCGTTGGCAGTAGGCTGGGGTGCTGTGAAAGTGCTGAAAAGCGCTAAGAGTCTAATTTAAGCAATTAGAACCGTTCGATTCACGATACCCTGCTTATTTAATAGTTCGCCACCATGTAGGCTGGCGATTTCAAGCAAGGTTAATGCACCACAAACAAAAAACCCAGCATTTTTAAGTAATTGGTCTGCGGCAACAATCGTGCCACCAGTTGCCAGTACATCATCGATAATTAAGATCCGAGCACCCCTTTCCAGGCTTGACTGCTGTAGTTCAAGTGAGTCCGTGCCGTATTCGAGGCCGTAAGCCTGATGATGAGTAGCCAGAGGCAGTTTATTGGGCTTTCGGGCTAAGGCAAGGCCTTTATGGGCATGATGGGCAAGAGCAGATCCAAAGATAAAGCCTCGTGATTCAATGCCTAGAATATGAGTGTAGTCAAATTGTTCGGCCAGTATGTCTAGCTGAAAGATGGCCTCTCTAAAGGCGGATGGATTAGCCAGTAAAGGGGATATATCCCTGAATAGAATACCGGGCTTAGGAAAGTCCGGTATTCCAGGTAGATAATCTAATAAATTCACTATTTGCCTACAATGAAAACACAATTGCTCATTATTACCGCATTGGAGTCGGAGCTCAAGCGAGAGGCTCTACCAACTGGAGTGAGAATCATCTACACAGGAGTTGGGAAAATTAATGCCACTCTTGCAAGCCTTAAAGCTATCCATGAATGTCAACCTAGACTTATTGTGAACTTTGGTACAGTGGGTAAAGTCAATCCAGAGGTAATGGGTTTGCTGGAGATTGGCAAAGTGATACAGCGTGATATGTCTGCCGAACCATTGGCACCCAGAGGGATAACCCCTTTCTGCCCCTACCCTTATGAGTACTTTTCTATCGGTGGTGAGCATATTTGCGGAACGGGCGATAATTTTGTTACTACTCAGGATGCCTGGTTGAAGAGTCAAAAGGTCGACGTGGTGGATATGGAGTTATTTGCTATTGCCGCCACTGCCTATCAATTTGATATCCCCTGGCAATCTTTTAAATACATCACTGATGATGCCAATGTAAATGCAGGCGATGATTGGCAGGACAAAATGCATTATGGTCAAGAGCTATACCTGCATAAATTGAATCAATTGTTATGAATTCTCCAAGACCTTGGTTAAAAAATTACCCCGAGGGTGTGCCTCACGATATTGATCTGGCTAAATTTTCTAGTCTGGTGGAGATGTTGGAGGATTCTTTCGAGCGGTATGGGGATCGTACCGCTTTCGAATCCATGGGTCTGGCTATGGATTATCGAAGACTTGATCTCTTATCTCAAAATTTCGCATCGTATCTGCAGACATTGGGTCTGGAGCCCGGTTCACGAGTAGCGATTATGTTTCCTAATGTTGCGCCATATTTGATTGCTATGCTTGGTACCCTCCGCGCCGGTATGGTGGTAGTAAATGTCAATCCACTTTACACCCCTCGTGAATTGCAGCATCAATTACGTGATAGCGGTGCTTGCGTTTTAGTCATCCTAGAAAACTTCGCCCATGTATATCAACCTATTGCCGATCTAGGTTTGGTAGATAAAGTACTGGTTGCAAGTCTGGGGGATTTACTGGGCATCAAGGGGAGGTTGATTAATTTTGTAGCGCGGTACATAAAAAAGATAGTGCCTACATGGCACTTTCCTTATGAAAATTTTAATGAGTGCCTTTTCATTGGTGGGCGGCATGCGCTTATAAAGCCCAAGATTTCCTTAGACGACATTGCTTTTTTGCAATACACGGGTGGTACCACTGGGATTTCTAAAGGCGCCGTACTTTTACATAAAAATGTCCTAGCTAACGTCATGCAAATCGAGGAATGGCTAGAGCCCGTACTCAAAAAAGGCAAAGAACAATTAGTCTTTCTCTGTGCATTACCCCTGACCCATATATTTGCCCTGACTGCATGTGCTTTTTTGGGATTTCGTAAAGGCGGTAACTTGATTTTGGTAGCTAATCCGCGGGATATTAGTGGTTTTATTAAGTTATTGAGTAATCACCCCAAAATTAATATTTTTCCTGGCGTAAATACGTTGTTTCATGCCCTAGTTCATCGCCCAGATTTTTTAAAACTAAAGCTACCTAATTTATTAGTTACTATTGGCGGTGGCATGGCGGTACAGAGGAAAACAGCAGATCTCTGGCAAAAAATAACAGGCATACCCATTGCGCAAGGCTATGGGCTATCAGAGACTTCCCCAGTAGTTTGTGTTAATTCTCCTTTGATTAAAAGCTTCACAGGGTCAATCGGTATGCCCTTGCCTGGTACTGATGTTCAGATAAAGGATGACGAGGGCCATGAACTTCCGTATGGTATCCCAGGGGAAATTTGCATTAAGGGTCCGCAAGTCATGTCGGGTTACTGGCATCAGCAAGAAGAAACTAATCTATCCATGAGTGCTGATGGCTACTTCAAATCAGGTGATATTGGCATCATGAGTGAGGAAGGCGAAGTTCAGATTGTTGATCGGAAAAAAGACATGATCGTAGTCGCTGGGTTTAAAGTGTTTCCTAATGAAGTAGAGGAGGTGATTTCCCAAATACCTGGAGTACGTGAGTGCGCGGTAATTGGTATTCCCCATAGAAAATTGGGAGAGATCGTCAAAGTTTTTATCGTGAAAGGGGGCGTGGACTTAACTAAGGAGCAGGTCTCTCAATATAGTAAAGAGCAGTTAACCAGTTATAAGCGCCCTCGGCAGATAGTATTTGTAGATGATTTACCAAAATCAAATATTGGCAAAATAATGCGCCGCCACCTCAGGGACTTTTAGGGGTATTAGAGGCCGCCACCAAAGCGATATTGCCAAGAAATTCCAAACAAATCGTAGCTATTATTTGTTCTGGAGTAAATACCAGTACTCGCATATAGGCGAATGGCATTATGTTTATTGACTGGATAGGATAAGGTGCTACCAAAGCGCCAATTTTCCTGACTGCTATTAATTGGCGCGCCATTTAAATAAGATTGTCCGCCAATATAGTAAGTGGCATCGACAGACATCCATGCAGTGGATGGAAAGTAATAAATTGCATGTGTTTGTGTAGAGTAAACCGGGTTTTGCGAAAGGGAATTGCCGCCCATAAAATTCGTATTACTCGTATAAATCGTTGCTGCACCAGCTAACTCAAATCGCCAAGGACCTAGCGCTTGAGACGCGCCTATGCCCGGCTGTATAAACCAACGATTTGCGCCAACATTTACTAACTGATCATTGTTGTATTTTCCCCAGGGAATTGATGCAGCTAAACTAGCGCCAATAATCAGATCTTGTTGGTAATTCTTGAACTGATCCAGTGTTAAAGCAGGGGCACCATATAAGTTGACGGAAGCTTTAAGTAATGGGTCGGATAATCCTTCTGAGGATGCGTTGACTGTTTGGCTACCTGCCTTACTTGTGCCTGTAATTTCAGCATAGGGTAGCACCAAGGACAGCTTTCCCGACTGTCCGCCGACATCCAGAATATGGGTGAGACTCACCACCTCGCTCGTTAAAGTGTGATTACTACTCTTAGCTTGAGCAATGCCAGCGCTTAAAAAGTTAATATCAATGGGTGCATTTGAATAGGCTCGCGCTTCTATCTCCTGAGCACCAATGTGTTGGAAGCGCATCAACAGTAACAGAGCTAAAGGAATGCCCAGCTTAAAGCGATGGGTCGGATATAAACTCCGCATGGATTTAATCTTTAAGATTTTTTTTAGGCGGTCCAAAGAGTATTTTTAAGGTGACAGATTCACCTAGTGCCATTTTCATCCCGGTAAAAAAGAGAAATGGCCAAACAATTAGCCAGTAGACAATGGCAATGGAGAGAATATGCAGTGGATCGCCACCCCCAAACGCTGAGAGTGAATCAAAGAAATTTTTATGATGGAACAAACCTTCGGCGCCGGCTTCAAGCCAGGACAGCGCCAATACTATGAGCAAGTAAACCAGGGACTCACGCAAAAGTGAGCGGACAATACCATATTGCCTGTCAATTTTGATGGGGTACGCTACTTGGCCAAGCACCATAAATTTTGCACACAAAGCTGCTTTAATTAAGGCGAGTCCAAAAATGGTCAGATGAATAGGGCGCTCATGCAATGAGGTGGTTGCCAATAAAGCCAAAGCACAAAACCAGGTTCCAAAATAGACCGTCAAGAAAAAGACCTTTTTCGCCTCAGTCAAAATTTTTGCCTTTAAGGTAGATTCCTTGGGGGGTGTATTAGGGCTTGTATTCATTGTGTAATTGTATGTTCAGTCCTTTGAAGCTTGCAAATTGTGTAAACCACCCTTAAATACGTCTTCTGAGTCCAAGTTCTAGTTTGAAAAGCCAAATTTCAATAAAAAATCAGTATTATTAACATTAGCCTGTCACATCTGTGGTGAGCATCAAAAAATGAATGAGCGCGCTCCCCTCTAGGCCTCACCACCCCGATTAAAGGCATTAAAGAAAGAACTCTATGAAAAAGCTCACATCGAAAGCAATTCTCAAAAAAGCAAGTGACATACTGGGTCAAGAATTCGCTACAGCTAAAGATATTTCCTGGGCGTGGGTTACTTTACTGCTATCTCAAGAAGAGCAAAAGCGGGATAGTGAAGAAAAGCGCTACAGCCGTATTGCAGAATATGAAGCTTGGATATTAGGGTTGAATCTACCGAGCGACCCAAAGAATATTTCGGCCAATACAGTGAGTCCAGAAGCTGTAAAAAATTCTGCTAGAAATGTATTTGAATGGCCTCACGAGTACATATTTGAATCGCCAGCTAGCCCCAAGCACCCAGACTCAAAGGTTACTTACAAAGATACGATTACTAAGCCTATATTGGATGCGCTTAAAGATGCCAATGGATCTGATGATCGATTGGCATTGATGGCGATACTGGAGGGTTATGCCAATGAAGGTAGAGACCCTTTTGCAAATGTGACCGAAGAGGGTATTGAGTGGAAGGGCAGTAACTGGGTTGAAGGAGAAAAATATAATCTCCTGACTCTGAAAAGCCTAAATAATCGCCTTGCGAACCTTAGAAAAAAGCAACTCATTTAAATCTCATCCATGTCGAGCTATTAATATGTGCACTGTCATTCTTATTCTTCTGGTCGATTGTAAAGTTATCTGATGGACGATCTTATTGAAAATCCGGAACTGGATTCCAAAGAAAAACAGCATGCAGCTAAAAAAAGTACTCTAGTTAGCGTGGTTGTTAATTTATGTTTAACAACAGGTCAAATATCTACTGGATTTTTTTCAGGCTCACAGGGTTTGATTGCTGACGGTATTCACTCCCTTACTGATTTGGTGGCTGATTTTGTGGTTTTATTTGCCAATCACCACAGCGGTAAAGATGCGGATGATGACCATCACTATGGGCATCAACGGTATGAAACTGCTGCCTCTTTATTTTTAGGCGTTTCTCTGCTTGTGGTGGGTCTTGGCATGCTTTGGACGGCTGGAAATAAAATAATCAACCCGATCTCTGTGGGTCAGATTCAGATGGTTGCCCTCTATGTTGCGCTGGGCGCTTTAGTGGTTAAAGAGCTACTGTTTAGATATATGCTAGCGGTAGCAGAGCGAGTTCGCTCTAGCATGTTGGTAGCCAATGCTTGGCATGCGAGATCTGATGCTGCATCCTCTTTGGTTGTATCGGTAGGTATTGTTGGGGCTTTGTTTGGTTACCCAGTATTAGATTCTGTTGGCGCCTTAATTGTAGGTTTGATGGTTTCTAGAACTGGCTGGACATTTAGTTGGGATGCGCTGCATGACCTCATGGACCGGGCAGTATCCAAAGAGGAGAATGAGAAAATCATCGAGGTCATTTTATCGACCGATGGCGTAAAAGGTTGTCATGATCTGAGAACCCGCAAGATGGGCGATATGATTTTGGTAGATGTTCATATTGAAGTAGATGCTAATGCTACCGTACAAGTTGGTCATGATATTGCCTTTACTGCTGCAAAAAAGGTGACTACTACCTTGCCGGTCCTTAATGTAATGACTCATATAGACCCAGTTTAGTCTATTGTATTTTTACGGGCTATCGAAGGATAGTCGCCTAACTGGTAATTTCTTCCGTATAGACTTAAGAAAGACTGACTTTCGACCGTAAATCTACGGTTACTTTTGATTTTCAAAATAAAGATTAAAAAATATCTGATTCATTGCGGCTTATAGTTATTATTTATATAATACATAACAGTTATTTGTATTTGTTAATAAAATGTAATGCCTAAAAATGAAGCATATGTAAGTGTGAATATGCAATCGAGAGGTCTTAGAAAGAAGGGGTCGGAACTGCATATGTCGACAATCAAAATGTGGCTTTCCATAAATCAATTTCATGCATATAGACGATTGATATTGGTTGCGGTTCTTTGGTGCTTTGCGTTCACTCCAAAGGCTTTTTCGCAGCAGGAGCCTATTCTTGAAACCAATGTTAATAGCTTTGAGGAGTTAACGTTTAATAGGCCCAGTGTTTTTGATGGCTCATCCTATATTGAGGCTGGTTATAGCTTTGATAGCTTGACAAATAATTATGCCAACTGGAATAGTGAGTATCTAAACCTATTTATGCCCCTTCATGAAAAGGGCTTAGTCAATGTCCAGTTGCAAAATGCAAACCGCTACAGCCAGTCAGATCAGGATATTAATCTGACATATGCCTACCCTTTTTCTTACGGAATTTTAAATATCAATGGCGGCTATTCGCCAAATGGTCATTTTTTACCTCAAAACACCGTTGGGGCGGAATGGGATGGTAGACTTCCTGAGAATTTTGGTTATATATTCGGAGTCAATCAAAAGCAATTCTCATCCTTTTATTCGAATGCATCAACCAATGCCTATAACTTAGGTTTAGAAAAATACATTAGTAACTTTAGATTTGCCTATGTTGGTTCTATCTCAAGCATTAATAGGCAGCAGGGTTCTTATGCATCAAAGGTGCAGGCGCAATGGGTGGGGGAGTCCAACAATCGTCTTGGCGTAACTTTTGCACAAGGGATAGAGCCAACGGTCGTTGGCCTGAATCAACTTGCAGTAATTCAATTTAATTATGTGCAGATCGACTCTCTCTATTGGATCACTAAAGATTTTGGTATTACTTCCGCTTTGTGGCATGGAAAAGAAGGCTCATATTACCAGCGTAACGGTGGACAAATTGGCGTGCGATTAAATTTCTAAAAAATGAAATTTGCAAATTTAAACCACTATAAATTAAAGGCTATCTTCAAGTGAATATATTAATTACGGGTGGCGCTGGATTTATCGGCTCTAATCTTGCAAATTATCACGTGGGTATTGGGGACGCTGTTTACGTTGTTGATGATCTATCTAGTGGGTCACTAACAAATATAACGGATATGCGCAATAGCGGACACCTTGAGTTTACCCAGGCAGATATCACCACATGGAGCGATTTAGATAAAGTCGTGGAATGGTCTGATCGGATTTACCATATGGCTGCGATAGTAGGAGTCAAAAAAGTATTAGCGAACCCAAGGGGTGTGATGTATACCAATATCACGGGAACAGAAAGACTATATCAAGCAATTGCCAAAATAAAACCAAGCACTCAGGTTTTATTGGCATCTACATCTGAGGTTTATGGGTTTAATCCTCAGGTGAGCTTTCGTGAAACAGACGACATTATTTTTAAACAAAGCAAGAGTTTACGTTGGTGTTATGCAGTAACCAAGCTTGCAGACGAGTATTTGGCTGGGGCATTTGAACAGAGTAATGGCGTAAAGACGGTTATTGCCAGATTATTTAACACGATAGGCCCTAATCAAACAGGGAAATACGGTTGGGTTGTCCCCCAATTTATTAGCCAAGCGCTTCATAACGAGCCGATAACGATTTACGGCGATGGGTCCCAAACACGGTCTTTTTGTGATGTCCGAGATACTGTGCGAGCCCTCGATTTGCTCGCTTCTACTGTGGCGGCTAGTGGTGAAGTTGTCAATGTAGGAAATGATTATGAAATATCCATCCTGCAGTTAGCAAATTTAATAAAAAAACAGACTGGTAGTCGATCTGAAATTCAATTTATTCCGTATCTAGAAGCGTATGGAGTTGAATTTGAGGACATCTTCCATAGAAGGCCAGTTCTATCGAAGCTTATGGACTTAACTGGGTTCAAGCCAAGAGGGAGATTGGAAGATACATTGGATTACCTAATTAATATTGCGAAGGGGATCTCGTGAATATAATTTTTCTCATTGCCTATGCGGTAATCTTTCTATTTATTGTAGCGGTTATAGCCTCGCTTTCTATCATTGCGCTGAGCGAAATATCGCATCGTAAAGAATCTAAATATCAAAAAATAAACTTAATTCTTAAAAATAATATTTTGCGATATTTGGACAATAAAGATGATTTACTGGCTTTAAAAAAAGTACTGCCAAATGATAGTGAGGTATTAATTGGAGTGATTATTCAAATTGCCGTGGGCTTTGATGGTAATCCCCCCATTAACCACCGCTCTCAGAAGTAGGATTAATTAAGCAACCATGGCCAGTCGCTGTTTCGGGGTGATGCCGCCCAATGCCATGTTTGGACGTTGATGATTGTATTTATACATCCATTGCGTTGCAAACTCCTGAACTTCGTTAATACTTTCCCAATAATGCTGAGATAACCATTCATATCTCACCGTGCGATTAAAGCGTTCTACATAGGCATTTTGCTGTGGCTTACCTGGTTGGATATGCTGTATGTAGATTTGATGCTTTGCTGCCCATTCCATGAGTCTGCCACTGACAAGTTCCGGACCATTGTCCGCTCGAATCACACAAGGCTTACCTCGCCAAGCAATGATCTGATCTAAGCTACGAACCACTCGCTCTGCTGGTAATGAGAAGTCCACTTCAATACCTAATGCCTCGCGATTAAAGTCATCAATCACATTGAAGAGGCGGATCGATCTGCCATCTTGCAACTGGTCATGCATAAAATCTATTGACCACACCTGGTTAATGCTTAGCGGCACTACCAAAGCATCTGGCTTATCTCGTACCAAACGCTTGCGGGGTTTGATGCGTAGGTTGAGCTCTAAAGCCTTGTAAATACTGTAGATCCGTTTGTGGTTCCATTTGAAGTTCTTCACATTGCGCAGGTACAGATAGCACAGGCCAAAGCCCCAGTTACGATTGTTATCGGTCAAGCGGATCAACCAATTAGCAATGAGTTCGTTCTCGGCGTTGTTCTTTGCTTCATAGCGGTAGCAAGACTCGCTGACCCTAAAGGCTTCGCACGCCAAGCGAATGGGGATTGCTTTATCACTCACTGCCCGCTGGGCCATCTCACGTCTGTGAGACGGCCTCACCACTTTTTTGCGAGGGCTTCAGTCACGATCTCCGCTTTAAGCTTCTCTTCGATATACATCTTCTTAAGTCGAGCGTTCTCAGCCTCAAGCTCCTTCATGCGAGCCATCATGGAGGTGTCCATGCCACCGTATTTGGCACGCCACTTATAGAAAGTCGCAGTGCTGATACCTAGTTCACGGCAGACCTCTGGAACGGCTAAGCCAGCATCTACCCGTTTTAGGGCATCCATGATCTGGCTGTCGGTAAATTTAGAACGCTTCATGTAGAACTCCTCTAATTGAGAAAATTCTACTTCTGATTACTTTGGTTCTAGGGGATGATTACCTGATGATCGCGAGCGGTCAAGGCTCATCGATATGCTTGAGGATTTAGGTCTTGAAGAGATGCAGGTGCATCAGTTAAGAATGCTTTTAAGTAGGAACGATGCTGAGCGTCTAAAGGCTGCCACTGTATTGCCATATATTATGCAAAAGGATCGAATTGAAGAGCCTTTAATTAATTCCTTGAAAGATAAAGCATTAGAGGTGCGGTTAGCCGTAGCGCGGTCATTGGGGGTAATAAAGGCCACTCGTGCAATCAAGTCAATTATTGATAATTTGGCTCTTGAGGGGGATTGGCCCATTACTCGTGTTATTGAGGCAATTAATGCTATGGGGCCTGCATCAGTTAGCCCGTTAATTACTTATTTACAATCTGAAGAGACTATTCCTGCGGCGAGGGTTATTGCGATTGCTGTGCTGGGAACTCAAAAGGATCCTGCATCAGTTCCCATCATTCTAGAACATCTATCATCGGATTCTCTGGAGGTGCAAATTCAATGTGCTAAGTCTTTGGGTTTAATTGGCGGTCAAGATGTAGTTGCACCATTAATTATCCTAATAAAATCATCTCAGTGGGAGTTGAGATCTGCCAGTGCGATTGCTTTAGGACAAATCAAAGATCAATTAAGTATTCCTGAGTTAATTCATGCGCTTAGCGATGCTACTTGGTGGGTGCGTTTTAATGCTGCTAATGCGCTATATGGAATGGGTCAATCGGGCACCAATGCATTGCTGACATCTTTGGATGGTAATGATCGGTTTGCTCGCGATATTAGCAAGTTAGTTCTTGATGAAAAAAAGGTTTCGCAATGAATATTACCCCAGCTGTAGTAATTCATATGTTGCTAATGGCCGCATTTATTTACTTTATTGTCCTTCACTGTTTTTATTTCTTCTTTATTACTTTAGGGGCGCTCGGACAGCGTAGTTATCACCAAGGAATTCAGTTTGGTGAATTTAAGCGTATTAGTGAGTCTCCGTTGTCTATGCCTATATCCATTACGATTCCTGCCTATAACGAGGAAAAGTTAATTATTAATGCTGCATTAAATATGCTGAATCTGCATTATCCACAGCATGAGGTAATTATTGTTAATGATGGATCGACAGATCAAACTCTTCAGCTATTGCTTGATAAATTTGAGCTTTTCCCCATTCAGCAAAGTTTCAAGAAGCATTTTGAGACCCAGCTTATTAGGAAAATATATAGATCCCATACTCATACCAATCTAATTGTTATTGATAAAGAAAATGGGGGTCGTGCTGATGCAATTAATTGCGGGGTGAATCTTTCGCGCTACCCTATAGTTTGTGAAATAGATGCAGACTGTGTTGTAGATAAAAATGCGCTGCTGTATATGGCTAGACCTTTCTTGTTAAATCGACATGTAATTGCAGCCACGGGAATTGTTAAGCCATCAAATAGTTTAGTTGTTAAGGATGGTGAAATTATTTCACGTGGCTTACCTGATAAATTGCTACCTTTGTTTCAGGTGATTGAATACTTGAGGTCCTTTCAATGGTCTCGGGCTGGATTATCAAAAATTGGTTGCTTGTTATGCATGCCGGGTGCCTTTACTTTTGTAAAGAAGGACATATTTATAAAAGTCGGAGGCGCAAATACTAAGGCTCTCATTGATGATTTTGAATTAACCGTTACTCTTCAGCGTTATGTATATGAACACAAAAACGAAGGCGATTTGAGTATTGCTTTTGTTCCAGATCCCGGTTGCTATACAGAAGTCCCGGATACCATAAAGTCTTTTAATATCCAGCGTAATTTCTGGCAAAGAACAATCCTACAGTCTTTGATCTGGAATCGAGATATGGCCATAAATCCAAGATACGGAATGGTTGGAATTTTTGGCTTTCCTTATTTTTTCTTATTTGAGGTTTTATCTCCCGTTATTGAGATTGGCGTCATTTTGCTAGCCCCGATTGCGTACTTTTTTGGATTGGCCACTTTGGCGGACATTGGTCTTCTATTTGTCTTTGGAATATTAATGGGGTCATTAACTTCGGTATTTGCATTATTACTACAGGAAAAAACAAGATTGCGTGAAGAAAAAATGAGCAATCTAATGCGCTTAATTATCGCTGCCTTTACTGATCATTTCGGCTACCACCAAATACATATGTTCAGTAGATTAGTTGGCATCTTCCAACTTCTTGTTTTAAATGACACCTCTCGCACTTCTTTGCAGCGTGTTGGATTTAAGTCATAGGGATGGGTATGCCATTATCAAGGGAGGCCGACCCTCTGGCCATTGCAATTATTGGACTTGGTTATGTGGGAATTCCACTTGCTGTTGAGTTCGGAAAATTATTGCCTACTATTGGGTTTGATATATCGGCTTCAAAGATTGAACTTCTAAAGAAAAATAGATTGCCTGGGGATGAAATATCACCCAAGGACCTTCTCATGGCTAAAAATCTTGTATTTACAAATAATCCATCGGATTTAAAAAATGCAGATTACATTATTATTGCCGTCCCCACCTTAGTGAATAAATTGCATCATCCAGATTTTGGTCCGCTCATTGAGGCTAGCAAGCTGGTTGGTCAGAATATGAAATCGGGCGCTATTGTTATTTATGAATCTACCGTTTATCCAGGGGCCACAGAAGAGCTTTGTATACCTGAATTAGAGTCAGCATCCCAAATGGTTTGGAAAAAAGATTTTCATGTTGGGTACTCTCCAGAGCGTGTTAATCCCGGTGACTCTCGTCACGTGCTATCGAGTATCGTCAAAATCGTTTCTGGTGATGATGCAAATACGCTTGATAAAGTAGCCGCTTTATATGCTTTAATTATTCATGCTGGAGTTCATCGCGCATCTTGTATTAAAGTAGCCGAAACTTCAAAGGTAATCGAGAATACCCAGCGCGACGTGAATATTGCCCTCATGAATGAATTGGCAATTATTTGCCATTTAGTTAATATTGATACTCATGAAGTGATTGAGGCAGCCTCAACAAAATGGAACTTTATTCCAGCCTATCCAGGCTTGGTTGGTGGTCATTACATTGGTGTTGTCCCATATTATTTGCAGAGCAAAGCGGAGCAGTTGGGTTACCACCCAGGGTTGATTTCTTCGGCACGGAAAACCAACGAAGCAATGTCACAATTTATTGCTCTTCAGGTAGTTCAGCAGCTAATCTCCGCTGGCGTTGATATTAATCTGGCTAGGGTAAGTATTTTAGGGTTATCTTTTAAGGAAAATATTCAGGATCTTAGTAACTCTAAAATAGTTGATGTCATTAATTGCCTAAAGGAGCGAAATATCGAAGTCTTTGTTTGCGATCCATTAGCTACCCCTTCTGATGCTAAGCAGCGGTATGGCATTACCATGTCAAGCTGGGAAGAATTGCCCGTGTCGCATGCGATCCTTGTGGCTGTTCCGCACAACGAGTTTTTATCCAAACCACTTCATGAGCTGCTCTCAAAGTTAACCCCGGGTGGATGTTTTTTTGATTTGCACGGTACATTTGATTCCAGTCAAATTCAAAAAAGTGGCTTTCATGTATGGAGACTCTAATGGCTTTATTAAGCTAGGGGTTTAACCTAATTTTACGCTCTTAAATTCAGCTATAGATCAATAAGACCATTTCCCAGTCCCCTAAGTCGGAATTTTTATATTGAAGGTGATAGAGTCATTCCTTATAAATCTCTAAAAAGAAGTTTAGTTGTAACGGTGGTTAAAAAAAGAAAGATAAAGGAGAGGCGATGTTTCATATATTAGATAAAGAAAGAACAATAGCAGGCCCAGGTTTTAATCGTTGGCTTGTTCCACCAGCAGCTCTAGCAATCCACTTATGTATCGGTATGGCTTATGGATTTTCAGTATTTTGGTTGCCATTATCCAAAGCCTTGGGAGTATCTCTAGGAGGTACCGAAGCGATTAAGTGTGGTGCTGATGTCGGCTTTTTTGCTCAACTTTTTACCACTTCTTGTGACTGGCAAATATCCACCTTAGGTTGGATGTACACCATGTTTTTTGTTTTACTCGGCTCATCCGCTGCTTTGTGGGGCGGCTGGCTGGAGCGAGCTGGCCCTCGTAAGGCCGGTGTGGTTGCTGCCTTTTGTTGGTGTGGCGGTATGCTTTTTTCTGCCTTGGGTGTTTATCTTCATCAATTTTGGATGATGATTCTCGGTTCTGGCGTCATTGGAGGCATTGGATTGGGTCTTGGCTACATCTCTCCTGTTTCCACTCTTATTAAATGGTTCCCAGATCGTCGGGGTATGGCGACTGGGATGGCTATTATGGGCTTTGGTGGAGGCGCCATGATCGGCTCTCCATTAGCAGCCATGCTCATGAAAAACTTTGCAACACCTACGAGCGTTGGGGTCGCGCAAACTTTCATCGTAATGGCGTTGGGTTATTTTGTTTACATGATGTGCGGAGCTTTTGGTTACCGCATTCCTGCAAGTGATTGGAAGCCTGCTGGCTGGACTCCACCAGCCAATCAAGCAAGAAATGCCATGATTACTAACCGCAGCGTGAATGTAAAAAAAGTATGGGGTATTCCACAGTTCTGGTTGGTATGGATGGTTCTCTGTATGAACGTATCCGCAGGCATTGGCGTGATAGGAATGGCCTCACCTATGTTGCAAGAGGTATTTGCTGGTAGCTTAATTGGAGTTTCACAAACTTTTACCGAGCTCGATAAAACCCAGTTAACTGCCATTGCAGGAGTTGCTGCTGGATTTACTGCCCTACTAAGCCTCTTTAATATTGGCGGTCGTTTCTTTTGGGCCAGTTTGTCTGACAAACTCGGTCGTAAGCTCACCTACGTCGTATTCTTTGTGCTTGGTGGTGCCTTGTACTTTAGTGTACCCAGTAGTGCTGCGGCGGGTAATTTGGCGCTCTTTGTCGGTGCCTTCTGCATCATCTTAAGCATGTATGGGGGTGGATTCGCTACGGTGCCGGCTTATTTGGCGGATTTGTTTGGTACCCAGATGGTAGGTGCTATTCATGGGCGCTTGTTAACGGCTTGGGCAACGGCAGGTATTTTGGGTCCAGTTGTAGTGAACTATATGCGTGACTATCAACTTAGTCTTGGTTTGCCAAGGGCGCAGGTTTACAACCAAACTATGTACATCTTGGTGGGGATGTTGGTGATTGGCCTGATCTGTAACTTATTAGTTCGCCCTGTCGCTGATAAGTGGTTCATGACTGATAGCGAGTTGGCTGAAGAGAAAAAATTGGCTCATGAGAAGGCTCTTGACTCAGTAGTGAAGGGTAGTGCTGGTCATGACCACACTACTTCTGCAACAGTATTCCTAGCATGGGCCGCCGTTGGCATTCCATTGGCCTGGGGTATTTATAAAACTTTCTTAAGTGCGCTTAAATTGTTTGCATAAACTAGCATGTCTGCACTTTAACCACTCTTCGGAGTGGTTTTTTATTGCCAATAAATTTGATCTGATTATTGCTATGAAATACGCTCAAAGATAGGATGCTTATCTAGGTTCTCTGATCTGCGCATTTAGCAAGTCAATCGCTTCAGCCCAGTCCGCATCCTTAAGAAGCTCATCTCGTAGAAAGTCTTTTTGTGTGCTTGTCCAGAAGGGCGCCTCGGCCAATACAACCGAGGGGTTTAGTGGCGCATGCATTGCAATAAATTCAGCAATAGCATCTCTGGTGGATGGAAGTCCTAACTGGTTGAATAATTCTCTTAATGGATGAAACGCTGGTTGCATGTTAGAACCCCTTATCTTGCCTCACTATACACGCCAAAAAAATTGATGTTGTATCTTAATCAGAGTAGAGTGATCAGAGATATTTAAGTTATATTCAAAACCTTTTTTTGCAATGGGAGCTATAGATGAGTAATCAAATTGCCATCATTGTTGGTAGTTTACGCAAAGAGTCTTTTAATCGTCAATTGGCTAATGCCATCATTAGATTAACTCCTGAAAACGTCAGTTTTAATCTTATATCGATTGGCGATCTTCCACTTTACAACCAAGACCATGATGCAGATCAGGCTGATTCTGTCAAAAGAATGAAGGCAGAGCTCATTCAGTGTGATGGAGTGCTCTTTATTACACCCGAGTACAACCGCTCCATTCCAGGCGTTCTTAAAAATGCGCTGGACCATGGATCGCGCCCTTCCATCGATAATATTTGGGCTAAAAGGCCTGCTGCCATTATTGGAATATCCCCTGGCGCCATAGGAACTGCGATTGCGCAACAACACTTACGAGTGGTATTGGCTGCTCTAGATATGCCAACCTTGTGTAAGCCAGAAATGTTCCTCCAGATGAAGGAAGGTTTTTTTGATGAATCTGGAAATATTGGTCAGAAGAGTCATCAGTTTTTTACTGAGTGGCTTAATCAATTTATTGCTTGGGTATCAACTAATAAAAAAATGTAAATTTTTCTATTAGTCAAAATAACCCGCATTTTATTTCCATTAAAGTACTTTCTATAAACATCAATATCTTATTTGAGGCGACTGAGTGAAAACTATTTTTCATGCTACGACAGGGGCCCTCACATTTCTGATGCTTTCTCTTTTCATGATTGGTTCTTTGGCATCCCTCATTTTTTATCCCCATGAAGTTTTTATTGAAAGTAAATCGTTAATATTGCAATCATTCTGGAGTTTTATCCCCGCCTTATGTATCACTGCCGCAATTGGGTTGTCGCTAAGTAGGGGGCGATCTGACCCCCTTATTCAGGTGAAGAGGATGAGAATGCTATGGATTGCAGGGATTTCGCTCTTGATTCTTTTGCCAACAGCCTACTACCTGCATTTGAGCGCAAGTACTGGCGAAATCGATCTATATTTTTATCTGATTCAGGGTGTTGAGATACTTTTTGATTTGACTGTGCTACTTTTGCTTGGGCTCAATTTTAGGGACGGATCAAAGCTAATCGCACAGAGAATGTGATTTTTCAAACGCCTTTTATCTTTTGTATCTTCATATCAACCTCGATCTATTTATTGCTTAGTGTTTGGATGCTTGCCGTAGATTGCAGATAATGGTGCTCTTGTTTGCATCAAGTTCAATCATCATGCACCAATAGAGGGAATAAATTAGTAAATACCCTTGTCCTTAGTTCACAATGGATTATCAAAAGTGAATTCGCTTCAGGTAAATGAAAATAAGGAGACTCATATGAGTTCAGCAGCAATGGGTGTGAAAGCCACCTTCACTAACCCCCTAAAGTCTAAGTGGGTGCAATTGGCTCTAGGCGTTATCTGCATGATGTCTATTTCAAGCCCACAGTATGTTTGGGCCTTGTTCACAAAGCCCATCATGGGCCAGCTCGGCGTTACCCTGACTGAGCTACAGATTACCTTTTCTATTTTGATAGTATTGCAAACCTTTTTCTCGCCATTCCAAGGATACTTAGTTGATAAGTTTGGGCCACGCCTTCTTCTATCGATCGGTACTGTATTAACAGGCGCAAGTTGGGTGCTCTCAGCAAATCTCACTACGGTCTCTAATCTTTATATTACCTATGGTGTATTGGGTGGTTTGGGCACTGGTATTGTTTATATTGGTGTTGTCGGCTTGATGGTGCGATGGTTTCCGCAAAATCGGGGCTTTGCAGTTGGTATGGTTGCTGCAGGTTACGGCATAGGGGCGCTTTTAACTACATTTCCAATAGCCGCCAGCTTAACTGAATCAGGTATTCAGGGCACATTAACTTTCTTTGGTTACATCATTGGCGCTGTTGGGCTTCTGGCTGCACAGGGCATTCGTGTCCCACATGCTGATCGTGCACAAACTGCAAGTCAGATTGAGGCTGCGGCCACGGGTGTTGCACCCAAAGAAATGTTAAAGACCCCCGTTTTCTGGTTGATGTTCTTGATGATGTCCATGATGTCTACTTCGGGGTTAATGGTGATCTCGCAAATGGGTGCATTTGCAAAAGATTTTGGTATTACAACGGCTTTGGTTTTTGGTATGGCGGCCTTGCCTTTGGCTTTAACTATTGATCGCGTAACCAATGGTTTAACGCGTCCATTATTTGGCTGGGTCTCAGACCGCATTGGTCGTGAATACACCATGACGATTGCCTTTGGTTTAGAAGCAATTGCGATGTTTGCTTGGGTGATGACTCGTTCTGATCCAGTTCTTTTTGTTCTTATGTCGGGTATTGTTTTCTTTGGCTGGGGTGAGATCTTCTCCCTTTTTCCATCGACATTGACTGATACTTTTGGGCAGAAGCATGCCACCACAAATTATGGCTTCTTGTATATGGCTCAAGGTGTAGGTTCAATTATTGGTGGACCTATTGCAGCCTATATTCATGGTGTAACTGATAGTTGGATGCCGGTATTTGCCATCATGATTGTCTTGGATGCAACCGCGGCTATTCTTGCTTTCTTTGTTCTTCGCCCAATGCGCGCTAAGTATCTGAAGGCAAAAGCCGGATAGGTAGTTCTAACGCTAACAATGCAAAAGGCTGCCAAAAAATGAACTGGCAGCCTTTTTTGCTGGTTAAAATGAGCTTACTGCGCCATCGCTGCGTGGATCCCAGCCACCATGGAGTGTCCCGGAAGGATCGCGAATAATACAACCAGCATGACCAACGGTTTCATCATAGGCATCCAGCATTTCAATTTCATGGCCCAAAGCATGGAGTTCCTTAGCAACCCAGGGGCTAAAGCGGGATTCAAGCTTTAAACTATCGCTAGTTTGACCCCATGTACGCCCCAGTAACCAGCGCGGCCGACTAATTGCATCCTGAGGATCTAATCCATAGGTGGCTGTGCGAGTAAAGATGGCGCATTGGGTTTGTGGTTGTCCATCTCCGCCCATGGTTCCGTACACCATCGAACGTCCATCTTTGAATAAGGCAAGAGCTGGATTAAGTGTATGAAAGGGTTTGCGATAGGGCTCTAAATGATTGAGAGATTTAGGATCTAAAGAAAAGCTACAGCCACGATTCTGCCAATTGACACCCGAAGTAGGAAGAACAATACCCGCTCCAAACTCATGATAAATACTTTGAATGAAGGAAACGCAATTTCCATCACCGTCGACGACCCCCATCCAAATCGTATCAGCAGGGCCTTTACCCTGACCCCAGGGAAGGGCTTGTTCTGGGTTAATATTTTTAGCTAGTTTTTTTAAGAAGGCCGGTGATAAGAATAACTGAGCATTTCTTTTCATATAGGCAGGATCAGTGACAAATTGATCGCGTACTTTAAAAGCCTGTTTTGTTGCTTCGACACAGTGATGGACATATTCGGCACTGTCTACCTTAAAGCGCTTGAGATTAAGCTGATCCAGAATGCCAATAATCATTAAAGAGACAACGCCCTGTGTAGGCGGCGTCATGTTGTAGACATTACCCATACTGTGCCTAAGTTCAAGTGGGTCGATCAACTTTGCATGATGACGCTCAAGATCATCCAATCTCAGTGGGCTACCAATATCAGTCAATTCTTTTGCTAATAGATGAGCTAAATCCCCGCGATAGAAATCATCCGTGCCTTTTCTAGCAATTTGACGCAAGGTTTTAGCTAGACGCTCTTGTTTAAATATGCTGCCAACAACTGGGGCCTGTCCATCAACCAAGAAGGTTTCTGAAAAACCAGGGATGGGACAAAGCTCCTCTCTCTTTTTCAAGGTTAGGCTAGATTGGCTATGGGTAACGGGCATCCCATTTTCAGCATAGTGAATCGCATCTGCTAGTAATCTTGAAAGAGGAAGTTTGCCACCTAATCCGCGTTTGGAAAGTTGATGCGCTGCACCCCAGCCTGAAATGGTGCCAGCAACAGTATTGGCTGCGACTGGACCTCTGAAGGGAATGGCTTTAGTGATACCTTGCTCTGCGTACCAGTTCTTTGATGCAAGACCCGCTGCAGCTCCACAGGCATCAATACCCCCCATAACTTTTCCTGGTGAATGAATGACCCAGAATGAGTCCCCGCCAATGGAATTCATGTGGGGGTAGACTACTGCAATTGTTGCCGCCGCGGCCACCATAGCCTCAAGGGCATTCCCGCCATCTCGCAGCACTGCTAAAGCAGATTCCGATGCAAGCGAGTGCGGCGCCACAGCCATCCCTCTAATTCCCCATTTTTGTTGCATAAATTGCTCTCCAGATTATGTATTTTTTATATCCAATAAGAGCATTGTAATCTGGAGGGTAATTATTAACTCAAGCGGATCCTCTTTGATAAGTGGCGCTCTACTGGGCGCTGTAATTGAAATATTTAGGTGATTAAAACCTTAAATATTATTGATATGGGGTTAATACCCATTAAATACTTCATTGGGGTTCAGTTTTTAATAGATGTCCGTGATATTCTAATTTTGCATTTAATAAAAAATATAAATTGGAGACAAAATGAATCTAGCAAAGGTTTTATTTATGGCGTTGCTATGCGCTTATTTTTCAATGGCGATCGCAGAAAAAAATAGCGCAAATAGAGTTCAGGGTGCTGAGCATTGGGTTAAAAATGGTGATGTAAATATTTATGTTTGGGAAAAATTTACTGGCAGCCCAAAAAATAAACCTGTCATTATGTTGGCCCATGGATCAGCTACTGCGGGTAAAGAGTCTTTTGACCTCGGGGTTCCAGGTAATCCAGATATTAGTTTGATGGATGTTTTGGCTAAACAAGGCTTTGATGTGTTCGCGCTAGACATCAGAGGATTTGGTCGGTCCACCCATCCCGCAGACCATTTCACAACCGAAGATGCGGCAAGCGACTTAAATGCAGCAGTTGATTTTGTGATGAATGCTCGCAGCGTTCCCAAAGTAAAGCTATTAGCCTGGTCATATGCCACCCAATACGGCGGTCTGTTTGTCATGGCTCATCCAGAAAAAGTAGATCGATATGTTTCTTATGCACAGATGGGCATAGATAGCATTGACATTGCCAAGCGTAGGCCAAACTTAAAGATGTATCAAGAGAAGGTTTATATACAAATTCCTGAGGCAGGGTGGCATGGGCGATTTTATTCTTTGACACCAAAAGAGGACAACTTCCCAGAGGTGGTTGATGCTTATGCAAAATCTGCAGCTGCTATTGAGATCAATACCGCTACAAGTCCTCAGTTGGAATTGGTGACTAAATTACCAATGCTTAATGCGGCTCAGATTACGGTGCCAACGATGATTATTCATGGTGAGTATGACGATGTCGCTGACACTAAGCAGTTGCTACCATTCTTTGAGCAATTACCAAATGCCAATAAGCGCTATGTAGTAGTGCCCAATGCTGGACATATGATGATGTACCAAAAAGGCTACAGCATATTTCAACAGGCGGTAACGGATTACTTCAAAGAGCGGTTTTAATTTTTTATATCGAGCAATCGTAAATAGTGCGTTTTTAATAAATAATATGCAAGGATCGATCCATTTACTAAGGGTAAGGGGCGATAAAGCAATTTGCGATGAATTGGTTCTGGAGTTCAGCTGATGTTCAATATACTAGCGCCCTGATTTTTTTAAAGAGCCACCCATTGATATGAACAAGTGGGTGGCCAGCATTTCTATTTAAGGCTTTAAATTGGCAACTTCATGCATCAGTTTAAAAATGAATGTTCAGCAAATTTGGCAATGCTTAAAAGAGTCCAATCATCTTCGTAGTTGCCAATTAATTGAATTCCAAGCGGCAAGCCATTACTGGACTTAGTAAATGGTAAGGTGATGGAAGGCACTCCCAAAAAACTCCATAGCGCACAAAATATTGGGTCTCCAGTCGATGTTAGCCCTTTTGGAGCCTCCCCGCTCGCTGGTACGGAGAGGAAGGCATCATATTTCCCAAAAAATTCTCCAACTGATTGTCGCAATTTTTTTTGTTTTGAACGAGCATTAAGATATTCAAGGGCAGAATGTTTAGAACCTTTTTCTGATAACTCTTTGATATGAATGCTCAGTAATTGCGAGTGATTTTTGATATGAGATTGGTGTATTGCAGCCGCTTCGCATTCCATCATGGTGTTCATGTCTTGAATTGCATCCCAATACAGACCGGGTAAAGTGACATCCTCCACTATTGCTCCTGAAGAGCGAAGTCTATCGGCTGCCGATTCAAGTGCTTGAGATTGTTCTTGGCTCAACAGATGATCAAATGGGGTCTTGAGAACCGCTATACGCGGCTTGGAAAACGGCGCGATTCCACCTATTTGATCCATTTTAAAATCTGGCAAAACTATAGAATCCTCTTCTTCATTCGTTTCATTTTTCAGCAAATTTAAAGCTATTGCTGCGTCATCAACTGAGCGAGTAAAAAATCCAATGTGATCTAAAGATCCAGAAAGAGGGTGGGCACCATCTCGTGGTATAGCGCCAAAACTGGCTTTAAATCCAACTATTCCGCAAAAGGCTGCGGGACGGATAATAGATCCTTGTGTTTGGGATCCAAGGGCTAACGGCACTATTCCCGCTGCAACTGCTGCGGCTGATCCGCTTGAGGACCCGCCTGGTGTATGTTCACTATTCCATGGATTGGTAGTGGGGCCGGGATTTCTCCATGCAAATTCGGTTGTTACTGTTTTTCCAAAGATAACGCCACCGAGCTGACGTATTTTTTTAATTATTGGAGCATCCTCCTCGGGGATGAATCCTTGGTAGATAGGGGAGCCATTGGTAGTGGGGAAATCTTTTGTGGCAATAATATCTTTTACGGCCACTGGTATGCCCATTAAGGGCCCTTGCTGAATTTGACTATCAAGTTGCTCTAAAGAGGCTCTTACAAGAAACGCATGCAGTGTTGGCTCTTTCAAATCTGCTTGATGGGAGCAGTCGGCTAATAATTTTTGTGGTGTGAGTTGTTTTTTTTGAATCTTGTCACTAGCCTCTTTAAGGCCAAGTATTTTTATCATTTTTATTATTAAATATAGTTAAGTGAAATCTATCTGATGCCTTTAAGGCACCAGATAGGCAGAAATTATTTGATTGTTAGTGCGTTTTTAATATATGTTTCGTTGATGAAGTTTTCAAAAACTGGTTGCTCTTTTAGATTGCCTAGTGCGATCTGAGTATCCATTGCAATTTTTAAAGCTTGCGGTGTAATTTGAACATTCTTTGGAAATACATTTTCGCTCATCATGCGATTGACTGCATTTTCAACAACTTGAGGATCCTGAGATGGGAATTCCTTTTTAGCAACTTCAATTGCACCCTTTGGATCTTTGCCCATATAACGCAAAGCCATTTCCATGCCATTTACCATTCGCTGGGCGGCAACTGAGTCAACAGACTTTAGTGCAGTAATTGATGAGAAGGCGTAAGGTCCATAAGTCTTTGGAAAGCCGAGTACCACCTTCATGCCCTTAATGGCTACCTGATCTAAGCCTGGTTCATATAGGACGGCGACTTTTGCTTGGCCACCGAGTAGGGCAGCCGGTTCAGAACCGAGCGGGACTTGGATCATATCGATATCTGTTTTTTCGCTCATACCGTTTTCTTTGAGAAGCTTGAGGAAAAGGGAGGTGCTGGTAGTTGGCATTAGTCCGGTTACTACCTTTAGGCCTTTGACGTCCTTGATATTAGTAAATTTAACATCTGGGGCGGTGGCTATCCATACAGCTGCCCCATTTACCGCATTGCTAATAATGCCAACATTTGCCCCCTTTGATGCGGCAATTGCAGTCCATTCAGGTCCATGAATGGAAAATTGTGAACTTCCAGACAGTACTGAGGATAGCGCAGCCGTTGGGGATCCGGCAGTCTCCTTAATAACACTAAGCCCTTGATCTTGAAAAAAGCCTTTATCAATTGCAACATATAGAGGTAAATAAAGCATTGACTGAAATGCCTGAGAAACCGTTACCGTCTTAACTTCTGCAAAGGCTGAAAATGATGTAATGCAAATCCCCGATACCAATACGATGGAACTTATTTTCTTAATAATAGATTGCATTTTAAATATCTCCGTTAGGTTAAAAATTACATTCGAATTTGAGTGCGTCCGCTGTCGATCCGCCATGGAAACATGAAGTTTTCCAGCGCATCAATCGCGTGATAAAGAAGAAATCCCACAATCATTAGCATGAATAGACCAACCCATACTGAGTTGAGTTCATAAAGGCTTGATGCGTTATAGATCATGTGACCTAAGCCTGCTTTGGAGGAAATAAATTCTCCAACAACTGCACCAACAAGTCCGAATCCGACGTTGATTCTAAAATTGGAAATAATTGCCGGCATTGAGGATGGAATAATCACTTCAAAAAAGATCTGGTGCTTGGTTCCACCCATAGAAAAAAGGAGCGATTGAAGGTCTTTATCGGCATCTTTTGTCGCCTGATGTGCTGCTATCAACGCAATGATGGCGGTCATAGAAACAACCAGTACAACCTTTGCACCTAAACCCGTGCCAAACCAAAGAAGAATGATGGGTGCAAGCGCAATTTTAGGCACGCTATTGAGGGCCACAATAAAGGGTTCTGTTATTTGCGCTGCCCACTTGGAGTACCAAAGATAAAGTCCAATTGCCGTTCCAATAATGGTGCCAATAACAAAGCCGAGTAGGGCTTCCCACAGGGTGTATCCAGTATCAATAAAGAGCGAGAAATCAAGAATACTCACTACAAATCTTTTCCAAATGCCTTCTGGCGTCCCGATTAAAAATTCAGAGACAAAGCCAAGTTCAGCCCCAAGTTGCCAGACTGCGAAAAATATCATTACCGACATTATTTGGATTAATGATTTTCCTGAGCCAGTATTTAACCAATCGGTTACTAAGGATTTTTTGGTTTTCATGCTTATGCATCCTTTCTGGTTTGAATATCTAATTCTGAGCAAAGTAAATTAAAATATTCTGAGAAATTCTTATGAGCTCTTGCATCAATGGGGGTTGAGCGCTCGATGTCAATTTGATGAACATTTTTTACTGTTGTTGGTCTGCCGCTAAGAGCCACAACCCTTTTAGAGAGCGCGACTGCTTCATCAATATCGTGAGTAACTAAAATTACTGTTTTTTTAAACGTAGCAACCGCTTCTAGTAGTACGCTTTCTAAATAGAGGCGAGTTTGATAATCCAGCGCAGAAAAAGGCTCATCCAGTAAAAGTATGTCGGGATCCATGAGTAAGGTTCTTATTAGCGCTACACGCTGTCGCATTCCTCCGGAAAGTGTTTGTGGGTAAGATTTTTCGAATCCGGATAGACCAAAAGTGGAAAGGTACTCCCTGGCCATATCTACCGCGTTAGGACCATCTTCGCCTCGAACTTTGAGTCCCAATAAAACATTTTCAAGTACTGTTTTCCAGGGAAAAAGAAGGTCTTTTTGCATCATATAGCCGATGCGACCCCTAAGGCTGGATGTTTTTTCCCCTCTATAAATCAGCGACCCCTGATCGGCTTCGAGCAATCCCGCGATGATGTTGAAGATTGTTGATTTTCCGCAGCCACTAGGGCCAATGATGCTGACAAAATCTTGCTCATGTACATCAAACGTTAATCCGCTTAGCACTTCTACTGGACCTGATTTGCTGTTAAAGGACTTATGAATTCCACTGATGGAAAGTTGTATGGATTTATCTGACATTTTTATATTTAATCCAATATGGTGCGGAGTAGGCACTAATACTCACATTTTTAGTGGGCCACAATTTTGTAAGTCATTTTATTTTGGTGCACACTTGCATCACATTCGTATATTTTGAGCCAAAGTGGGGCGTAGATGCAGGTGATTTAAAGAGGCTCGCTAAAGACCTGCATGGCATGCCCAATTCCTCAGTGCTCGGTAAAGTTGACCCTAGAGGGCAGGATCCAGTAGGGCCCTTTTTTTCTAGGGTGAAGATTTTTACTGCCTTTGTCCAGCAGGTATAACTCATTAGGGTTGGCAATAAGACATCACTATAAAAAGACGGTTACGTATAACTATGAAAGGCATCGCGTAAGCCACTGACAACAAGGTGTGATTTTTACTCTGTCACAGCTTTTATGGAGGGTCGAGCCTATGCGTGTAGTTTTATCTTAAAATAGAAAACTAGAGGTATGGCTAAAGTTATTAATAGCATCACTACCACCACCCTGGGATTTACTGTGCCAATTAGTGGTGGCTAGTAAATTTAGGACTTCAGGGTTATATCGAATGAGGATGTGATAAAGAACGGGAAGGTAGTGGATGTCCAACAGGTTAAGCGTGACTACGAGATGTTTATAAATAGCCGTAGATAGCTGAATCAATTTCCTGATGGGTAGCGTTGGGCATTCCTCTTATAGATGGCTAACTCTGCGCAGGGGTGACGCTAGCCTTCTGCAATATCACTTGGGTGATCTGTTTGAATGTTTTGGTGGTGGAGCTCTATTTTTTTAGGCTATTTGTCTGCCAAACAATTTATTTTTCGATTTAATAAATTAGGGTATCCGAGTTACGTGATTGATTTATCCATTGTCACCAACTTTTGCGATACATATCAATACAGAGTTCTGTGATTGATGGTCTGTTTTTCATCTAAGCCGCATCTTTAATAATCGGAGTAATCCTTGCAAAAACTAATTCAAGACGTACTCGCTGCCGAAGCCAAGGCGATTGGCTCCATCTCAGATCAAAACCCATTTGAGCAATGTACCGATCTCTTTTTAAGGGCTAAGGCTAATGGTGGAAAGATTGTCATCAGTGGTGTAGGCAAAGCTGGTGAGGTTGGCAAAAAAATAGCTGTTACTTTTTGTTCGGTAGGTTTACCAAGTGTATTTTTGCATCCACTAGAAGCGCAGCACGGTGATCTTGGGCTTCTTCATCAAAATGATGTGTTGATGCTGATTTCAAACTCCGGTCAAACCCGTGAAATCTTGGAGCTAGAGACTTTAGCCAAGCGATTAATCCCCTCCCTGCAAATCATTGCGATTACGGGCAAGCAAAACTCACCATTAGCCAATAAGTCTAATTACGTGCTTTGGACTGGAGATCCGACAGAAGCATGTCCTTTAGGCTTAACGCCAACAACTTCAACGACATGCATGTCTGTTATGGGTGATGTCCTAGCTGTTTTGGTAGTGCAAATGTCTGGATACGGGGCTAATGACTATGCTCTGCGCCATCATAGCGGTTACCTTGGCACCAAGGCAAAGGGTAGCGACATTTAAGCGGTTGACTTTTGTATCTAAGTGGATACAATACATAAATAATTTACATCATCCAACAAACCAAGTCATTTGAAGCGTGGCACAACTCCATTAAGGATCTACGCGCCAAAGTGGCTATCGCTCGGCGTATTGAGCGAGCAGAAAACGGTAACTTGGGGGATGTGAAACCTGTGGGTACTGGTGTATCGGAAATGCGTATTGATATAGGCGCTGGCTATCGGGTGTACTACACCATGCGAGAGAAGATCATGGTGATCTTATTGGCTGGTGGCACTAAGAGTTCGCAGCAGACAGATATTAAAAAAGCGATTGAATTGGCTAAGGAGTTTTAAGTTATGAAAGCAGTGCAAAAACTAAAAGCATTCGATATTACTCGCTACCTTGATAGCGAAGAGGCTATTGCCGAGTACTTATCCCAGGTATTAGAGGATGGCGATAATGATGAACTTATTCGCTCATTGAGTCATATTGCCAAAGCTAAAGGTATGGCTGCCGTTGCCAAAGAATCGGGTTTAGGTCGCGAAAGCCTCTACAAAGCATTGACTGTGGGATCACAACCCCGCTTTGACACTATTTCTAAAGTTATTCATGCGTTGGGCCTAAAGATTAGCGTTCACGCGTGACCACTCCCTAGGCGGAACATGTGTCTCTATTGATGACAATCAATCAATAATGAAAATTATTGAACTCATGATGATTTAAGCGGCATCAATCACGAAACTCGGATATCCATAAATTATTGGCCGACTATTGACAGCCTATTGTTCCAGCTAACTTAACAATATAGACAGAGCTTAACCTGTAGTGTTAGCCCCCTGTTAACCTGGCGCTTATGCTGGGGGCAACAAAAAAGGGGCTGCCTAACGGCAACCCCTTACTCTATTTGGCTCCTCGACCTGGGCTCGAACCAGGGACCTACGGATTAACAGTCCGGCGCTCTACCAACTGAGCTATCGAGGAATAAGCCGATATTATAGCAAGATGAAATCAACTCTTCCTACTTCTGTACAGATACCTAAAGTATTGACCATTGCTGGCTCAGACAGTAGTGGTGGCGCGGGTCTACAGGCTGACCTAAAAGTCATCACCGCCCTAGGTGGATATGGGATGTCGGTCATTACCGCTATAACTGCTCAAAATACCCTTGGAGTCATACGAATACAGGACGTAGACCTTGATGTGGTTGAAGCTCAAATCGATGCAGTTTTTCTGGATATTGAGGTCGACATTGTCAAAATTGGCATGTTGGCCAGCCCGGAAATTGTGGGTATTGTAGCCTCCAGCTTGCGACGCCATGGAGTCAAGAAAATTATTCTAGATCCCGTCTTGCGCGCTACTTCTGGTGCCAGCTTAGGTGGCGACGATACCGCTGGTGCAATGATTACTCAGTTATTTCCAATGGCTACCCTCATTACCCCAAACTTAGATGAGGTATCACTCCTCTTGGGTCGAGATATTGCTGGGCTACAAGACTTTAAATTGGCCGCGGAAGAGTTGCTTGATATGGGCCCCCAGGCGGTATTGATCAAGGGTGGTCATCTTGATTCCACCCACACTCAGCTAACTGATTATTTAATGTGGCGTACTTTAGAGGATGGGCTTGAGGTAGTTCAGTCAAAAGAGTTCAAGCATGATCGTGTCAATACTGAAAATACCCATGGCACTGGGTGCTCTCTAGCCTCTGCAATTGCCACTTACTTAGCGGATGGCCACGACCTCAGTCATGCGGTTGGTAAAGCGATTTCGTATGTAGAGGCTGGATTGGAGGCGGGGCGTTTCTTAAGTATTGGCGAAGGACCTGGACCTCTGTGGCATATGCATGATTTCTATCCTACTGCATTGCCTCTGGAGGAGGATAAGACTTAAGTCATTCACTTAAGTCTTCATTAGCTCCTGCAGTTTTTTCACTGTAGTCTTCGGGTCGTTTGAGCTGGTTATTGCTCTGACTACGGCAACAGAGCCGACACCGCTTTGTGCAACCGCATGAATACTGCTTTCATCGATTCCACCAATCGCAACTAATGGGTAGTGCCCCATAAGCTTGGCATACTTGTATAAACGTCCTAAGCCTTGTGGTGCTGTAGGCATCCTTTTGAGGATCGTTGGAAATACCGCTCCCATCGCAATATAGCTAGGGCAAAAACGATCCGCGTATACCATTTCGGCATAGCCATGGGTGCTCAAACCCAAGCGTAAGCCAGATAATCTAATAGCATCCAAATCTGCCGAGGCCATATCCTCTTGACCTAAGTGCACACCATACGCACCGGCCTCAATGGCCTCTTGCCAATAGTCATTAATAAAAAGCAAAGTTTTACTGCCTTGAACCGCTTCTACTGATTGGGCAATCTGCCTCTTAAGGGTGGTGCTATCTTCTGATTTAAAGCGAAGCTGCACCGTAGGAACTTCAGCATCAACCATGCGCTTGACCCAGTCTGCATCTGGCATGACTGCATATAAACCGAGACGCTTTGGGCATTCTGCAAAGGCATTAGGGTTCATATTTCTAGTCCAGGGTAGTAGATCAAAGTGCTCTGGTCGGTTGGGCCACTGGAAGGGATTAAATCCACCATCATGATGGACCATGCGTGACCAAGCTTTACCTAAAACTCGAGCATCCGCTTCAATAAATCCCATCTCCACAGCAGCTAAAATTCCGGCCAGTTCATACAGATCGGAGGCTTGCTCATTATCAATCTGAGGGGGTGGCTTACTCAGACTAAATTTTGGGATGGGAAGACATAAATCCTCGTTACGATGTGCTGCCACAATTTGATCTGCAAGGTCGCGAATTAGGCTCATCTCAATATCTTTGGTAATTTGACTAACTCTGATGCCAGAAGGGAGTTCCAACTAGCGGAGTACTCGCTTGCGCTGATTGCTGTGCTTGCATAGCACCAGATAAGAAAGCGGTGCGGCCAGCCTCAACCGCCATTGCAAAAGCTTTGGCCATCGCAACCGGATCATCCGCCAAAGCCACTGCCGTATTTAATAAGACACCATCAAAACCCCACTCCATAACAGTACATGCATGTGATGGAAGTCCAAGTCCAGCATCAACTAGGAGAGGTACCTTAAGGCGATCGCGTAACAACTTCATTGCATAAGGATTGAGGGGGCCTTGACCGGTGCCAATTGGGGCTGCCCAAGGCATTACTGCTTGGCACCCAACATCAATTAAGCGTTGGCACAAAATTAGATCTTCAGTGCAGTAAGGCAATACTTTAAAGCCATCTTTAATGAGTGTTTCGGCAGTAGATACTAAGCGTAAGGTATCGGGCTGCAAGGTATAGTCATCCCCAATGAGTTCTAACTTAATCCAATCGGTTTCAAATACTTCGCGAGCCATCTGTGCGGTAGCAATGGCTTCTTGAGGGCTATGACAACCAGCGGTATTGGGTAGCACCGGTACGGCCATCTTTTTTAAGAGATCCCAAAAACCAGAATGTACTTCAGCAGTGGAGCTGCCTTGTCGACGTAAGCTTACTGTAATCATGCCAGGGTTTGACCCTTGAACCGCATTCTCTAGAACCTGCGGAGAAGGATAGCGTGATGTACCGAGCATTAAACGGCTGGCAAAACTCTCGCCATAGAGAATGAGAGTATCCGGGTGATTCAATGGATTAAATGAGTGGGTTGTCATCGCAATAAAAAAAGTTTATTTCTAGCCACCAGTAACTGGGGAAATTATTTCAATCTTGTCGTTCTCATTTAAAACCTGGAGGGCATATTGTGTTTTAGGAACAAATGTAAGGTTCACAGCAACGGCAAAAGGTGGCTTAGCTTGAACATAATCAAGAAGGTTGCAGATCAGACTATCTTGAGGAACCTCATATTCAGTCTGATTGACGATTACACGCATGTAGCTAAACTTTCTACATCGGGTTCTCTTTGCACGCTCAGCCCCAGGTCAAGAGCCGTTTTGCTTTCGCCACTTTCCAGTAACTCTAAAGCGCAATCCAGTACTGCGGGCGAAATCATAAAGCCATGGCGATACAAGCCATTAATCAACATTAATCCAGAGGTATTTTTAACTCTCTTAATCTGAATCTCTGGTAAATTATTTTTAAGTGTTGGCCGGCATTGAGTTGCCATTTCCAAGATGCGCGCTTCCGCAAAGCCACTATGAACGGTATAAATTGCGCTAAGTAATTCCATGGCCGAACGCACGCTGATCTCAGACAAGTCCTCGGACTCAATTTCTGTAGCACCAACAACATAAACATCGTTTTCTTTAGGGGCGATATAAATTGGATAGCGTGGATGAATCAGGCGTGTAGGGCGACGCAACTTAACCTCAGGCGCGTATAAGCGAATAACTTCACCCCGGACACCGCGCAAAGGATTGGGTTGAAGTAAAGCAGGGGGCAACTCCATCGAAACAGTTTTTGCCTGCCATGCTGCCTTTGCGCCTAAACCCCGACAATCAATTACCCAGCGATAGGTGTTATTTAACTGTAATTGCTCAGGTTCTGCAGGGGTATTCCAGTGACAGGTAACCTTGAGCAGATCTAATTCCTCTAACAAGGCGGCTAAAAGCTGACGATTATCTAGCTGCCCTTCATTAGGAAGGTAAAGGCCTTGGGTGAAGCGCTCGGAAATACTTGGCTCGATAGCTCGTAAGGCCACGCTATCAAGGTGTTGTGGTGCGGCAAGCAGGGGATTGGTAGCGCTATTTTTCTCAAGGTGGGCCGCAAAACGTTCCGCATCACTTGCATCTTGTCGGTGCCACAATATTAATGTGCCATCTTGCTGAAAATAGACCGGGTTAGCTAGTTGCGTAATGATTTGTTTCCAACGTGGCAGACTGTGAATGCCCATCCGCACGACGTTATCCTCAGTAATAGCAGATTCAGCAAGGGGGGCTAACATTGCAGCTGCAATACGCGCAGGCGATTCTAATGCGTGCGGCCCGCCTTGTTCGAATAAATCTACTTGTGCACCGCGCTGAGCAAGTGCAACAGCTAGTAACCGGCCCATAAGGCCGGCACCAACTATGGCGTACTTGCTATTCATGCTTACTGATAAATCTCGCTACCGCGCTTACGAAACTCAATGGACTTTTCTTCCATGCCGATAGATGCTTCTACGGCAATGGGAATTACTTTAGGGTGACCATTGGCATCTAAGGTCGCAGCATATTCACGTACTTCCTGAGTAATCTTCATAGAGCAGAACTTAGGCCCACACATTGAGCAAAAGTGTGCAATTTTTGCGCCTTCCGCTGGCAAAGTTGCATCATGATATTCACGGGCACGTTCTGGATCTAAGCCAAGATTAAATTGATCTTCCCAGCGGAATTCAAAACGGGCTTTAGATAATGCGTTATCTCGAAGTTGAGCGCCTGGCAAACCTTTGGCTAAATCTGCGCCATGAGCTGCAATCTTGTAAGTAATGATGCCGGTACGTACATCTTCTTTATCTGGCAAACCTAAATGTTCTTTAGGAGTGACATAGCACAGCATGGCTGTACCATACCAACCAATTTGAGCTGCACCAATGCCGCTAGTAATATGATCGTAACCAGGAGCTATGTCGGTAATTAATGGTCCAAGTGTGTAAAAGGGAGCCTCAAGACAATGCTTTAGCTCTTCGGTCATATTCTCTTCAATGCGTTGCATTGGAACATGACCGGGGCCTTCAATCATAACTTGCACATCATGCTTCCATGCTTTAGCAGTAAGCTCACCCAGAGTATGAAGCTCTCCAAACTGGGCTGCATCGTTAGAGTCGGCAATACATCCGGGTCGCAAGCCGTCACCCAAACTAAATGACACGTCATAGGCTTTCATAATCTCGCAAATTTCATCAAACTTCGTATAGAGGAAGTTTTCTTTATGGTGAGCTAAGCACCACTTTGCCATAATCGAGCCGCCACGAGAAACAATACCTGTAAGGCGATCAGCTGTTAATGGAACGTAGCGTAGCAATACACCCGCATGAATAGTGAAGTAATCTACGCCTTGCTCAGCTTGCTCAACCAAGGTATCACGGAACATTTCCCAGGTAAGGTCTTCTGCGACACCGCCGGTTTTATCAAGCGCTTGATAAATAGGAACAGTACCAATGGGTACTGGTGAGTTACGAATTATCCACTCACGAGTTTCATGAATATGTTTTCCAGTGGATAGATCCATGATGGTATCTGCACCCCAACGTATTGACCACACCATTTTTTCCACTTCTTCATTAATAGATGAAGTGACTGCTGAATTACCTAGGTTGCCGTTGATCTTCACGCGGAAGTTGCGACCAATAATCATTGGCTCTAATTCAGGATGATTGATGTTGGCGGGAATAATGGCTCGCCCAGAGGCAATCTCAGAGCGCACAAATTCGCCAGTAATAATCTCTGGAAGGTTGGCACCGTAACTCTTGCCAGGATGTTGTTTGAGTAAGAGCTTGTATTCAGGGTTTTGACGTAGTTTTTCTAGGCCCATGGATTCACGCAAAGCAACGTATTCCATTTCGGGCGTGATAATTCCTTGGCGGGCGTAGTACATTTGACTTACGTTGTTGCCGGATTTGGCTACACGTGGAGCGCCGATGTGGGCAAAACGTAAATGTTGTGTCTCATTGTCCAGGGATCGGGCAACGCCGTATTCGGAGCTGGGACCGGCTAATTGCTCAGTGTCATTTCGCTCTTCAATCCAATTTTTGCGCAACAGTGGCAAACCTTTTTCTAGGTTGATCACAATATCTGGGTCACTGTAAGGGCCAGAAGTGTCGTAAACAGGCACCGGAGGGTTGGGAACCATTTGCTCTCCCACGAGAGTCGATAGTTGCTCAATCATGCGAATGGGTGCTTTGATGTCTGGACGTGATCCCTCTAAATATGTCTTAGTGGATGCTGGGTACGCGAATTTCTGCCCAAAGTCATGTTCTAAGCTCTTTAAGCTCGGAATCTCGTGTTTTGTTTTTTTGGTATCACTCATGTCCATCTCCTGACTGTTGTAGATGGACGAAACCGGGTGTCGGTCTGATGTAACTCCCCACGCCAGCATTACCTGGATCGGGTTATAGGGTCTTTCTCAGCGCCTCACAGCAAATAAACTATTGGAGGGCACCCCTGTTTCATCCTTAGGGCTAATTTAACCACGAAAATCCTTTAAGGTGAATGACTGTGATCAAGCTCGATACTGACGCAAGATAAAGTCAGCAGTCACAAATGCAGCATCGCTCGTGAATTCATCGGCCAAAATGCGCGCCGCAGCTTCAGAAAGCGGAATTTCAATAAAACCACTCACTTCACCATCATGATTTGTAGGGATAAAACTCTCCATAAGCTCTAAATCATAAATAAAGAGTTGCTCATCATGAAACCCCCGATTGGGAATCGGGCGACACATATGAATTCTTCCAATAGGTTGAATTAGGTCGGAAATATGTGGTGGAACACCCGCTTCTTCCCATAGCTCACGACGGGCACAGACCCATGGAGTTTCACTTGCGGCAATACCCCCAGCGGCTAGATTATCTAATTTTCCTGGATCGGTAGGCTTATTTTCACTGCGCCTACCCAGCCAAATATTTCCAGCTCTTGTATAGCCATTAATATGGGTTGCCATGCTCCGAAAGCCAAAAGTTCTAAAAGCAGACCTTTCTAACTGGAAGTAAGCATGTCCATCTTGGTCAATCCAAGCAAATTCTTCATGGCGCCAGCCGGGAATATAGCCGCCTTGCTGCATTCGATCAGCTAGTTTAGCCAAGCTAATAGATAGGGCCATGGGTTTAGCGGCTGCAATTGTTAAGTGATCGTGAGCCATATTTAGGTGGTCGATGGGCTCTTTAGCTAAGGATTCTTGCAAATAGGGAATGAAATCAGGATTGAGGTGGCCAATGACTTGCCCTGGTTTAGTGCCTCCCAAGAAATGAATCGACATGAAGTCCTGAGGGGCTGATCTGGCGGTGTTTTGGAGTAGTTCCTCCAGGGCTGCAAGAGTGCTAGTGTTAAGCGTATACATTTTATAAGTGTAAGAGAAATAACTGCAAGACTAAAATAAATACCCACAACTCAATCCCATTTGTCAATTAAATCTCGTATTAATTTTTATAAGTGGCAATGCTTAATAATTAAGCAAGCTAGGTCATCCTATACAAATCGGATACTTACGAAAACTTTTGGAGTTTTATCCACAAAAGCTGTGGATAAGTTTCTATGGAAAAATGGTCCCGCCGACAGGAATCGAACCTGTATCCCACGCTTAGGAGGCATGTGCACTATCCATTGTGCTACGGCGAGAAAAATGAATTACTTGAATATAAAATGATTAAAGTGGGGATTGCAAAAAAAAGATGGGGCGAGGTGATTATCAACGCATTTGCTAATTTACCATCCGCACATCGCCCAAACCTGATTCGTTAAAGTCACCATCATTTCAGGGGCAAGGTAGGCCAAAAAAATAATAGTTAAGAGCATGGCAAGTATTAAATACGAAAGCCATTGTATTAAAGTCTTCTTATTTCTATTGGTAAACATGTGAAAAAGTATAAAAAATAGTCGCTAGAAATCTAGGCAGTAGCAATGCGATGAATTGCACGCTCTTTGACTGGCAGGTTCACCAAAAAAGCAACCACCCCTAATGCAATTGCTATTTCCCACACGATGATGTAAGAGCCGGTGCGATCATATAGATAGCCACCAAAGTAAGCACCGCAAAAGCTCCCTAACTGGTGCGAGAAGAAAACTAGTCCAGATAACATCGAGAGGTATTTAACGCCAAAAATCTGTGCCACAATCGCATTGGTTAGGGGAATAGTTGATAGCCATAAAAAGCCCATAATTGCTGCAAAGATGTAGGTGGTCATTGGGCTTAAGGGTAGCCAGAGAAATCCCGTAATAGCAATTGACCTTCCAATATAAATACCTGAGAGTAGATAGCGCTTAGGAAAGCGTTGACCAAAAATCCCTGCGCTATAGGTCCCAAAAATATTAAATAAACCAATTAAAGCAAGTGCTGTGGTGGCAACTACTGGCGCCCCTACATCAGGATAGATCTGCGATAGATCCTTAAGATAAGGCGCCAGATGAACTGCGATAAATACCACTTGAAATCCACAGACAAAATATCCTATGGTCAGCAGTCTAAAGCTTGGATTGGCAATAGCCTCTTTTAGAGCTTGCTTGATGGTTTGGTCGCCTAGATCATGTGCATACACAAAATTCTTTTCCCGAAGCATAAAAGCAGTAGGAATCATTAAGCTGGCCATAAGCGCCAATATTAGCAATGCATCTTGTGCACCAAAAGCAGAGATTAAGCCTTGCTCTGTTGGGATCATTAAAAACTGTCCAAACGAACCAGCGGCGGCTGCGATGCCCATTGCCCAGACTCTTTTTTCAGCTGAGACGTTTCTGCCTAAGATCCCATAAATAATGCTGTAGGTTGTTGCTGTTTGTGCAAGGCCAATTAGCAAGCCGCCTGCAAGAGAAAAATTCATCGCATCGGTAGAGACTGCCATGCCCGCCAAACCTAACGCGTATAAAACACCGCCAGCAACCATGATTTTAACTGCGCCATAGCGATCTGCCAGTGCGCCAGTAACGGGTTGAACTGCGCCCCAAATGAGATTTTGTAATGCAATTGTTAATGCAAATGTTTCTCTTCCCCAGCCGTTAGCAGACGTGATGGGAAGATTAAAGAGTCCAAATCCATGGCGAATACCCATGGATAGTGTCACCATGAGTCCCCCATAAATGAGGACATGCGCAATTGTGAGTTTTGGGGCAGTAGCTGAAATGCTCATAGTCCCTAGACAATACCCTTAATACGCAATTCTTGAATTGACCTTAGATCAAGCTTCAAACGGTCACGTAAGATTTCATCGGTGTGTTGGCCCAGCGTTGGTGGAGCTAAACGCACCTCAACGGGTGTTTCGGACAAATGCATCGGGCTGGAGACTAATTTCATACTCCCTGCAGTTGGATGGGGCACCGAAATTTGGACTCCACGAGCCTGAACTTGTTCATTTTCAAAAACTTCTTTCAGGTTATTGATTGGACCGCAAGGGACGCCAGCCTGCTCTAATAAGTAAATCCATTCTGCTTTGGTCTTTTTTCGAGTCATTGCTTCCAGCAGTGGAATCAGTTCTTTGCGATGCTGAACACGCGTTGGGTTTTCAGTAAATAAGGGGTTATCGGCGAGATGAGCTTCCCCGCCAGCTGTCACTAGGTGTCTAAATTGACTGTTATTCCCTGAGGCAATGATGATCCATCCATCGGATGTGGGAAACGTTTGATAGGGGACAATGATGGGCGAGGCATTTCCTAACCTTTGGGGAATTTTCTCTGAACATAGATAGGCGCTGCCTATATTGGCCATGACAGCCACCTGAGTATCTAGGAGGGCCAAATCGATGTATTGCCCTTGGCCTGTTCGATCTCTATGGACGATTGCAGCCAAAATAGCTGTGCTGGCATACATTCCAGTAAAAAGATCGGCAATGGCTACCCCCGCTTTTTGTGGGCTAGACCCCTCAAGATCAGATGGCTCTCCAGTGACGCTCATAAAACCTCCCATGCCTTGCACAATAAAGTCATAGCCTGGGCGGTGAGCATAGGGGCCAGTTTGACCAAAACCAGTGATAGAGCAGTAGATAAGATTGGATTTGACCTTTTTCAGGCTTTCATAATCTAGGCCATATTTAGCCAGTTGGCCCACTTTATAGTTTTCAATGATTACATCGGACTCCAAAGCTAGCTGGCGGATAATTTCCTGGCCTTCTGGCTTGCTGATATCGACTGTAATAGAGCGCTTATTGCGGTTAATGCAGATGTAATAGGCGGTTTCGCTGGTATCTTGACCTTTTAGGTCTTTGGCAAAAGGAGGGCCCCAATGACGGGTATCGTCACCCTCGATTGGTTTTTCAACCTTAATGACGTCGGCCCCTAAGTCGGCGAGGTTCTGAGTACACCAAGGGCCAGCCAGCACCCTGCTAAGGTCTAAAACGCGAATATGACTTAAGGATCCCATGCCGTAATTTTGGCATGAATGAAGGGGTAATTTGGAAAAATTCCGGATTTTGTTGAGATATGACTACAATTTGCGCGCATGGCTACCCGTAAAACTTCTGAATACAGCGAATCATCAATTCAAGTCCTCAAAGGGCTTGAACCAGTCCGTCAGCGACCTGGTATGTATACCCGCACCGATAACCCGCTACATATCATTCAAGAGGTGTTAGATAACGCTTCGGATGAGGCATTGGGAGGTTTTGGCAAACACATTACCGTGACCTTGCATGTCGACAGCAGCGTGAGCATCGAGGATGATGGTCGCGGCATTCCAGTTGGAATGCATCCTACTGAGAAATTGCCAGTAGTGGAGATTGTCTTCACTCAACTCCATGCTGGTGGAAAGTTCGAAAAAGGTTCTGGCGGAGCATATGCTTTCTCTGGTGGTTTGCATGGCGTTGGGGTATCGGTAACTAATGCGCTATCAAAGCGACTTGAGGTCACTGTATGGCGCGAAAACAAAGTTTCAACATTAACCTTTGCTGATGGCAAGGTAATTGAAAAATTAAAAACCATTCCGGCTGGCAAGGACGATAAGTCTCATGGAACTCGGGTGCGAGCTTGGCCAGATGCAAAGTATTTTGATAGCCCTGTCATACCAATGACAGACCTGATTCGTTTATTGCGTTCTAAGGCCGTTCTCTTGCCCGGCGTAAAAGTCACTCTGATTCAAGAAAAGTCAGGGGACAGCCAGACTTGGCAATATGCACAGGGTTTGCGTGGTTACTTGAATGAGGCAATAGCTCAAGCAGGTCATGGACCAGAAGTAATCCCCCCATTTGAAGCTGAGCAATACGCTACAGGTAACGGCGATGACGATTCTTTCGCGGAAGGTGAGGGCGCAGCATGGGTTGTTGCCTGGACCGAAGATGGACCACCTGTGCGTGAAAGTTATGTCAACCTAATACCAACCCCAGCAGGCGGTACGCATGAAAGTGGTTTGCGTGAGGGCCTATTTAATGCAGTCAAGGGTTTTATTGAGATGCACGCATTGCAACCAAAAGGCGTCAAACTGATGCCCGAGGATGTTTTTGCAAGAGCATCCTTTATTTTGTCTGCCAAAGTATTGGATCCTCAATTTCAAGGGCAGATTAAAGAGCGTTTGAACTCACGCGATGCAGTACGTTTGGTTTCTGGTTACGCTAAATCGGCATTAGAGTTATGGCTCAATCAGCATGTCGATTACGGCCGCAAACTCGCTGATTTAGTTATCAAACAAGCGCAAGCAAGAACCCGCGCAGGTCAAAAAGTCGAGAAGAAAAAATCTTCTGGGATAGCGGTGTTGCCTGGCAAGCTTACTGATTGTGAAAGCCAAGACATCACCTTAAATGAAATCTTCTTAGTAGAGGGTGACTCAGCAGGTGGTTCGGCTAAGATGGGTCGCAACAAAGAATACCAAGCGATATTGCCACTCCGTGGCAAGGTCTTAAATACGTGGGAGGCAGAGCGCGACCGCCTGTTTGCCAATAACGAGGTGCATGATATTGCCGTGGCGATTGGTGTTGATCCCCATGGTGCTAACGACACTCCTGATTTATCTAATTTGCGCTATGGCAAGGTCTGCATTTTGTCAGATGCAGACGTGGATGGTGCGCATATTCAAGTGTTGTTGCTAACATTATTCTATAAGCATTTTCCTAAGCTGATTGATTTGGGCCATATTCATATTTCACGGCCACCCTTGTTTAGGGTTGATGCACCAGCACGCGGTAAAAAGCCGGCACAAAAGATCTATGCTCTAGATGCTAACGAGCTGCAAGCGATTGAAGATAAATTGCGTAAAGAGGGCTTAAAAGACTCGGCTTGGCAAATCTCCCGCTTTAAAGGTTTGGGTGAGATGAGTGCCGAGCAATTATGGGACACCACTTTAAACCCGGATACCCGCCGCTTGTTGCCGGTGACATTAGGTAACTGGACCGAAATTGAAACCATTAAGACCATGGATATGTTGATGGGTAAGTCAGAATCTGGAGCGCGTAGGGATTGGTTAGAAGAACGCGGTAACGAAGTTGAGGCGGATATTTAATGACAACGAAAAAGACACCTGGCGATCATTTGGCTACAGAACAGGCGGATTTGTTTTCAAATTCCATTGAAATGAATGTTGTAAAAGTCAATCCAGTTGATCCTCAGCCTTCGGTTGCTCCATCCACTGATGCTGGCGGGCCGAATAATCCACATGATCCTAAAACGATGGATTTAAATGAAGACGGCAAAGACAGTCTGACCTTAGCGGTTTACGCCGAGCGCGCATACCTTGATTACGCCATTAGTGTAGTTAAAGGCCGCGCATTACCTGATGTGGCTGATGGCCAAAAGCCAGTACAGCGTCGAATTTTGTTTTCCATGAGTGAAATGGGTTTGCGCTCCGATGCAAAGCCCGTTAAAAGTGCACGTGTAGTTGGCGATGTGCTGGGTAAGTTCCACCCCCATGGCGATCAATCTGCATATGATGCTTTAGTTCGTCTAGCTCAAAGCTTTTCTCTGCGCTACCCATTAATCGATGGTCAAGGTAACTTTGGATCTCGCGATGGCGATGGTGCTGCCGCGATGCGTTACACCGAGGCTCGATTAACCAAGATCGCAAGCTTATTAATGAGCGAAATTGATCAGGGTACCGTCGACTTTGCACCAAACTACGATGGCTCTTTTCAAGAGCCTAAATTGTTACCAGCTCGCTTGCCATTTGTTTTGTTAAATGGTGCATCTGGTATTGCCGTGGGAATGGCAACAGAGATTCCTTCACATAATTTGCGTGAAGTCGCTAGTGCAGCTATTGCCTTGATGAAGTCTCCCAAGATGACAACGCCAGAGCTTCTGGAGATCATCCCTGGCCCAGACTATCCAGGAGGTGGTCAGATTATTTCATCGAGCGCTGAAATTGCTCAAATTTATGAAGTTGGTCGCGGTAGCTTAAAAGTACGTGCCCGTTGGTCTGTAGAAGAATTGGCTCGCGGCCAATGGCAAATCATTGTTAATGAGTTGCCTCCATCAACTTCATCTCAACGTGTTCTTCAAGAGATTGAGGAGATCACCAATCCAAAGATCAGGGTCGGTAAAAAAACCCTTACCCCAGAGCAAAACAATCTGAAATCCACCATCCTTAATGTTTTGGATTGTGTACGAGATGAGTCAAGTAAAGATGCAGCTGTCCGTCTTGTATTTGAACCTAAGAGCAAAAATATTGATGTAAATGAGTTTGTTAATCTCTTGCTGGCTCACACCTCGCTAGAATCCAACGCACCTATGAACTTGGTGATGATTGGCAACGATGGTCGTCCGCGTCAAAAAGGCCTAAAAGATATCATTTCTGAGTGGATTGCTTTTCGCGTAGGAACGGTTACACGTCGTACGCAATATCGCCTAGGCAAAGTAAAAGATCGGATGCATATTCTGGAAGGGCGCTTAACTGTTCTCCTGAATATTGATAAGGTCATACATATTATTCGTAATAGCGATGAACCTAAAGCCGCCTTGATCACAGAATTTAAATTGAGCGATCGGCAGGCAGAAGATATTCTGGATATTCGCCTGCGTCAGTTGGCGCGCTTAGAGGGTATCAAGATTGAACAAGAGCTTAAAGAGCTTAGGTCTGAGCGAGATGACTTGGAGGGCTTGCTTCAAAGTGATGCCGTCTTGCGTAAACGCATCATTAAAGAAATTGAATCTGACATGAAGGAGTTTGGCGATGATCGCCGGACTTTAATTCAAGAAGATAAACGCGCCATAGCTGAAACCAAGGTGGTTGATGAGCCCGTAACGGTAATTGTTTCTCAAAAAGGCTGGGTACGTGTACGCCAAGGTCATGAACACGATGCGACTCAATTCGCCTTTAAAGCAGGCGATGCTCTTTATGCGACCTTTGAATGTCGCACAGTTGATGTGATTCAAGGCTTTGGCAGTGATGGTCGGGTCTATACAGTACCCGTTAGCGATCTGCCAGGTGCAAGGGGTGATGGATCCCCCTTAACCAGCTTTGTTAATTTAGCGAGCGGCTCACAGATGGTGGCATATTACGCTGGACAGTCTGACGATTTAGTCTTGATTTCAACCAGAGCCGGTAACGGATTCTTGGCTAATGTGGCTGATATGACCACGCGCAATAAAGCCGGCAAATCATTCGTTGGAATTGACGTTAAGTTTCCCGGTGGCGATGCTCCTTTAGGGGCATCCAAGGTTGTTACTGGTATGAAGCATGTTGCTTGTTTGTCGGAAAGTGCGAAGTTATTAGTTTTTCCATTAGATGAACTCAAGCGCCTACCAACTGGTGGCAAAGGGGTTATTTTGATGAGTTTAGAGGACAAGGAAAAATTGGCTTCAGCAATAGCTGTGGGTCCAAACGGGGCTACTTATTACGGCGTAGGACGTGCTGGCAAGCCAACCGAACTGAGTCTTGATGCTAAAACTCTCAAATCCTTTGCTGGGAATCGTGCCCGCAAAGGGCATTTTATTGAGCCCCGCTTAAAAGATGGCAAGCTGACATCAAACTAAAGTTTTGATGCAAGACGCTTTACAAGAAACCTGACCAAGCATGCTTGGTCAGGTTTTTCTTTGACTAGATTTTTTTTGGTATGCAAACGCCATACTTCACGGCAATCACTTCAGCCAATATGGATATGGCGATTTCAGGAGGCGTGAGGGCTCCTATATATATTCCTACAGGGCCATGTAAGCGCTCTACTTCAGCTTGGGTAACATCAAACTCAAGTAAGCGTTCTTTTCGCTTAAGTGTGTTGCTTCGACTACCTAAAGCGCCAACATAAAAGGCCGGAGACTTAAGGGCCTCCATTAAGGCCATATCATCAAGCTTTGGATCATGGGTTAAGGCAACCACTGCCGTATGAGAATCTACCCCAATTTCCAAAAGAACATCATCGGGCATTCCCTTGATGAACTGAATATGCTCACGATTGATGCCTTCGGCGTATTCTTCGCGAGGATCAATCACAATCACCTCAAAGTCTGAAGCTAAAGCAAAATCAGCCGTGTACAAAGAAAGTTGACCAGCGCCAATAATGATCATGCGCCATCGTGGGCCATAAGAGGTTTTCATGGTCTTCTCATCCCAGCTAAAGATATCGCTGCGATCACCCAACTCTAAGCTTGATATACCAGTATCTAGACTGACTGTTCTGCGGGTAATTTCATGATTGGAAATGGACTGCAGAAGGCCAACAAGAACATTGAGTTCAGGTTTTGGCTCTACTAATAACCTCAGAGTACCGCCACAGGGAAGGCCAAAGCGCGCGGCTTCTTGCTGACTCACACCATAAACCACCATCTCCGGGGTGTTGCGGGTCAGAATTTCACCTTGAACGCGCCGAATTAGATCATCCTCTACGCATCCACCAGAAACAGAACCAGCTACTTGACCGTCCTCTCGTATAGCAAGCCAAGAGCCAACGGGTCTAGGAGAGGAGCCCCAAGTTTGAACTACGGTTGCAATAGCCACTCTGTGGCCGGCTTTTAACCACTCTACGGCCGACTTTAGTACGCTTAAATCAGTGCTATTCATTATTTGGTTTTATTTTATTTTTATTTATTGTTAATAACTTACGGATTTAATTATTATCACTCTAATGATTATTTCTAGCTCAGCCTCGCAAACACCTCGGTTGCGCCTTGCGGTTTTACTGCTGGCGGCCGGCGAGGGGAGTCGTCTAGGATCCATCCCTAAAGGACTTTTGAAGAAAGATGGCGATACATTACTAAGGCGTTTTTGCTTGGCCACCAAACTACTCAAGCCCGTCGAATTTGTGGTGGTCAGTGGCTTTCATGCTGAGGTGATTGAGGCAGAATTAAATCAAATCACCGCTGATGGTCTTATTTCATTGGCCATTGCTAGAAATCCGAATCCTCAACAAGGACAATCTAGCTCAATTCGTTTGGGGCTTGAGGCATTAAAAAGCGAATTTGATGTTTTGTTGATCACTCTATCTGATCTGTCGGAGATAGGATTATTGGAGATTTCAACATTGCTAGAAGAATTCTCAAGGCGCACTGAGGGTCAAGAAATCGTCCTGCCGATGGTCAATGGACAACGAGGCAATCCAGTGCTTTTTTCAGCAAAAGCAATTGCCAATATTTTATCTGAGCCTGAAATGGTCTGTAGACCCTATATGGATATACATCCAAGTCAAGTACGCTCTATGGTGACCTTAAATTCAGCCTATATATTAGATGTTGACACTCAGGAAGATGTACAAAAATTGGGGCTTAGCTTTAATTAAATTTCGGCGATGAGTTCAATTTCAACACAGGCGCCCAGAGGTATTTGAGCTACCCCAAATGCGCTGCGGCTATGCCTACCAGCATCTCCAAATACTTCAAATAGTAATTCAGAACAGCCATTAATTACTAAATGTTGCTCTGTAAAATCAAGAGTAGAATTTACTAAACCCATCACTTTAACAATGCGCTTTACTTTATCAAGTGAGCCCAAATGATTTTGTAGGGTAGCGATTAGATCAAGCGCAATAGAGCGCGCAGCCTCTTTTCCCGCATTGGTATCCATATTCTGCCCAAGCTTTCCAACCCAAGGCTTTCCATCTTTCTTAGCAATGTGACCTGAAAGAAAAACCGTACTGCCCGTCGTTACAGCCATAACATATGCAGCTGCAGGCGGACCTGCGGGGGGTAACTCAATTCCAAGGGTTTTCAGGTGATCGGTAATATGGCTAGTCATGGAGTTTCTCGTAGGTAATGAAAAGGTATAAAAAGATTAAAAATCAAACAAGAGAATCTTACTTGGAAAGTTGGCGCATAGCACTTTCAAGGCCATTTAACGTAACTGGATACATGTGATCTTTTACAAGACCGCGCATGATGTCAATGGATTGACGGTACTGCCATATGGATTCGGGCTCGGGGTTAAGCCAGGCAAAGTGGGGAAAATGAGCCATCAATCGATTCATCCAGGTAGCCCCTGACTCTGTATTGTTGTATTCAACTGAGCCATTAATACTTAGAATTTCATAAGGCGACATAGTGGCATCTCCGATAAAAATCAATTTATAGTCGGGTCCATATTTATTTAATATATCCGAGGTTGGCGTAACCTGATCACGACGTCTGCGATTGTTTTGCCATAGATAGTCATAAACACAGTTATGAAAATAGTATGACTCTAAGTGTTTAAATTCAGATTTAGCGGCAGAAAATAGTTCAGCAATTCTTTGAATATGATCATCCATCGATCCACCAACGTCCATAAGCAATAAAACTTTAATTTGGTTATGCCGCTCTGGCCTCATTTGAATATCTAGCATGCCAGCATTGGCTGCAGTACAGCAGATGGTTTTATCCAGATCAAGCTCCAAGCTGGAGCCCGCTCGAGCAAAGCGTCTGAGGCGGCGCAGGGCAATTTTGATATTACGGGTACCTAAAGCCACATCGCTATCGTAATCTTTAAACTCCCGCTCCTCCCACACTTTGATGGCCGTACGATTACCAGCAGTCTCGCCACCAATACGAATGCCTTCCGGGTGGTAGCCGCTATGCCCAAATGGAGAGGATCCACCTGCACCAATCCATTTATTTCCCCCGCCATGCCAATCTTTTTGTTCTTTCATTAACTCTTCAAGGCGCTTCATTAAGGCTTCTGGCCCACCAATTTTTTTGAGCGCCTTTTTTTCTTCCTCACCCAGAACCCGTTGAAGTTTTTTCTCCAGCCAATTTAAAGGGATACCGGGTTGAAGTGCGATGATCTGTTCAACGCCATTAAAGTAGGACCCAAAAACTTGATCAAAGCGATCAAAGTGCTGCTCATCTTTAATTAAAGTTATGCGCGCTATTTGATAGAACTCATCAATTGAGGGGGTAATTACACCAAGCTTGAGCGCCTCAAGCAAGGTTAAAAATTCCCTCACAGAAACCGGAATCTTTGCCTCCCTTACTTTAAGAAAAAATTGAATCAACATGAATGGTTATCGATGATTACGGTTCATCAGGACTAATCGTTCAAATAAATGAATATCTTGCTCGTTTTTTAGTAGAGCGCCATGCATCGGCGGGATAACAACCGATTCATCATTGCTGTGCAGAGATTGGGCAGTAATGTCCTCAGCCAACAGTAACTTAAGCCAATCGATTAACTCTGAGGTAGAGGGTTTTTTCTTAAGGCCCGGCAAAGAGCGTATCTGATAGAAAGACTTTAGGGCAGCATCCAATAGATCTTTTTTAATGTTGGGGTGGTGTACGTCAATAATGCTTTGCATGGTACCGGCATCGGGGAATGCAATGTAATGGAAAAAGCAGCGACGCAAGAAAGCATCTGGTAATTCTTTTTCATTATTGGAGGTGATGATGACTAAGGGGCGATGCTTGGCTTTAATGAGTTCTCGTGTTTCATAAACATAAAATTCCATGCGATCAATTTCACGCAGTAAGTCGTTAGGAAACTCAATATCCGCTTTATCAATTTCATCAATTAGCAAAACTGTGGGTTCCTCAGCTTCAAAGGCTTGCCAAAGAATTCCTTTGATAATGTAGTTGCGAATATCGTTAACCTTGGCATCCCCTAACTGAGAGTCACGTAAGCGGCTGACGGCGTCATATTCGTAAAGACCCTGTTGGGCCTTGGTAGTGGATTTAATGTGCCATTGCATGAGGGGCATATCGAGCGCAGTCGCCACTTCCTCGGCTAGCATCGTTTTGCCAGTTCCTGGCTCACCTTTTATCAAGAGCGGACGCTGCAACATAAGGGCGGCATTTACTGCTAATTTAAGGTCTTCAGTCGCAACATAGCTGCGCGAGCCATTGAAGCGGGATTGGGTATTAGCCATAATTTAACAATCAAATGTGGTTTAAAGAGTGCTTCAGTATAGGTAAAAGGACTTATAAATTCAGTGTTTACACTAGTTTATGGGTTGTTGAGGCAATGTAAGTAGCTGGTCTCCGCTATACTTTGAACGAATTGATCTAAATCAAACTTCTTATCGATGATTTTTATGAAAAAACACTTGATTCTCTCCAAAATTGCACTAATTGCTAGCTTGGCATTGGTTGGATTTGTTGCACATGCTGCAGATGTCAAAGGCGATGCACAGGCTGGTCAAGGCAAAGTCTGGCTTTGTATTGGTTGTCATTCCATACCCGACTACCGCTCGGATTATCCTTTTGTCTATAGCGTGCCCATGTTAGGTGGCCAAAACGGCCCTTACATAGCTACCGCCTTATCTGAGTACAAAAAAGGTGAAAGAAAACATCCTACGATGCGCTCTATCGCTACGAGCTTGTCTGATCAAGATATGGCTGACATCGGCGAATACTATGCTGCGCAAACTGCCAGCTCTCCTAATAACCCATTGAAGTGATATTTAGAGACATGTTTATGAAAGTCGCACTAATTACCGCCATTTTGTTTTCTAGTATTGGCTTGGCAGCTGCCGCTAATATAGAAAAAGGTCAGACATTGGTCGAGAAGGCTAATTGTGCTTCATGCCATGGTGCAGGCCTTAATGCCCCAATCTTGCCTACGTACCCCAAGCTAGCCGGTCAACACTCGGATTACCTGTATTACGCCTTGCACGCCTATCAAGTGGGTAATACGAATGCGCAATATGGCCGCAATAATGCAGTCATGTCTTCACAAGTTCAAGCCTTCTCTAAGGCTGACTTACAAGATATTGCAGCTTATGTTGCTTCATTACCGGGCAACTTGGTTATTAAAAAGTAATTCCAAATACTGGCAATACTTTATAAAATGGCTTAGGTTAATAACCTAAGCCATTGTTATTTATAGGTTTATTTAACCGCTTCCAATCCTCTGGCTAGATGCTTACGCATAGCCAGTTCGGCACTGGCAGCATCTCTCTTGAGGATAGCCTTTAAAATTTCTCGATGCTCCAATAAAGAGCTTTGCATTCTTCCAGTTCTACTTAGCGAGTCTCGGCGCTGTAACTTCAGCACCTTTCTTAAGTCATTAATCACGCCATTCATCCACTTATTGCCCGAAATTTCTTGAATCATCTCGTGAAATTTCACGTTTATCTCAAAAAACTGTTCTAAATCTCGATCTGCTGCAGCTTTTTCAAGCCTGTGGTGTAAGTCATCGAGCTGAGTAAGATCCATTTCGGTTGCAATAACAGCAGTCTCTTTTGCTGCTTGACCTTCCAACAAGGAGAGAATGCTAAAAATTTGCTCTAAATCGTTACGATCAACTTCAGTGACATACGCTCCGCGATTCATTTTTGTGGTTACCAGCCCCTCTGAGGCTAATACCTTAATAGCCTCCCGCATGGGTGTTCGGCTAATACCAAACTCTATCGCAAGACTTTGTTCATCTAACCAGCTACCTGGTGCAAGTTCATGTGCAAAAATTTGCGCACGAAGGCGTTCTGCTACGACTTCAGAAAGTGGCCTATTTAGTAGTTTTGTATTCATAATAATGTATACAGTATGTAGACAAATATAAAAATGTCAAGCAAAATGGGGATACAAATCTAGCAACAAAGTAATAAGGCCAACTAGGAGCGCTTTATGGGTGATGGTGATAAAAAGTCGGTAGCCAATACATGGCCGAATGTTCAAAGTAAAAATTTGGAAGATTGGAAAAAATCAGCAGAAAAATCTGCCCCCAATGGTGATATTGATAAATTGGGCTGGAAGACCCCGGATGGGATTCATTTAAAGGCTTTGTACACATCAGATGATGTGGGCGGTCTGGAATACACCAATACATTGCCAGGTTTTGAGCCTTTTGTTCGTGGTCCACAGGCAACAATGTATTCAGTGCGGCCATGGACTATTCGTCAATACGCTGGTTTTTCAACTGCTGAAGAATCAAATGCTTTTTATCGCAAAGCTTTGGATGCTGGCGGGCAAGGCGTTTCTGTGGCTTTTGATTTAGCAACTCATCGAGGGTATGACTCTGATCATCCTCGTGTCACTGGTGATGTGGGTAAGGCGGGAGTAGCGATTGATTCAGTTGAGGATATGAAAATATTATTTGATGGAATTCCATTGGATAAGGTTTCGGTATCGATGACTATGAATGGCGCGGTGTTGCCAGTATTGGCTGGATACATTGTTGCTGGTGAAGAGCAGGGCGTTAAACAAGAGTTGCTTTCAGGCACTATTCAGAACGATATTCTGAAAGAGTTTATGGTGCGCAATACTTATATCTACCCACCAGAGCCGTCCATGCGAATTATTGGCGACATCATTGAATATACCGCTAAGCATATGCCTAAATTTAACTCGATCTCGATTTCGGGTTACCACATGCAAGAGGCTGGCGCCAACCAAGTTTTAGAGCTGGCATTCACGTTAGCTGATGGCAAGCAGTATGTCAAAACGGCTTTGGCAAAAGGCCTTGATGTTGATGGTTTTGCCGGACGTTTATCATTCTTTTTTGCGATTGGCATGAATTTTTATTTGGAAGTGGCTAAGTTACGTGCGGCACGCCTTCTATGGTGGCGAATTATGAAATCGTTTGAACCAAAAAATCCAAAATCACTCATGCTGCGTACGCATTGCCAAACTTCTGGTTGGTCTTTAACTGAGCAAGATCCGTATAACAATGTCGTTCGCACCACTGTCGAGGCGATGGCAGCAGTATTTGGCGGTACACAATCCCTACATACAAATTCATTCGATGAGGCCATTGCATTACCTTCAGAATTCTCAAGCCGTATTGCTCGCAATACCCAACTAATTCTTCAAGAAGAAACACACATTACTAGCGTGATTGATCCTTGGGCAGGTTCTTATATGATGGAAAACCTGACCCAGGAAATGGCCGATAAAGCCTGGGAAATTATTCAGGAAGTAGACGCCATGGGTGGCATGACTAAAGCCGTAGAAAGCGGATGGGCTAAGCTCAAGATTGAAGCTGCTGCTGCAGAAAAGCAGGCCAAAATTGACTCTGGATCGGATGTTATTGTCGGCGTGAATAAATACAAGCTAAGCAAAGAGGATCTCGTAGATGTCCGCATGATTGATAACGATCAGGTTCGTGATAGTCAGGTTGCCCGCTTAAAAAATATCAAAGCTAAACGTGACTCGAAGAAAGTAGAAGCGGCGCTAGAGGGTTTGACTAAGGCTGCAGAAGAAAATACCGGTAATTTACTGGAGTTAGCTGTTCAAGCTGTTCGATTGCGCGCTACTGTCGGTGAAATTTCAGATGCATTAGAGAAGGTTTACGGGCGCCATCGCGCCGATACTCAAAAGGTGACTGGTGTGTATGCTGCTGCTTACGACTCAGCTGAGGGCTGGGAAAAATTGAAGGTAGAAATCGACGCTTTTGCTAAAAATTTTGGTCGTCGACCACGTGTCATGATTGCAAAATTAGGTCAAGATGGCCATGATCGAGGCGCTAAGGTAGTTGCCACTGCATTTGCCGACTTAGGATTTGATGTCGATATCGGTCCATTATTTCAAACGCCAGAAGAGTGCGCACGCCAAGCCATTGAGAATGATGTTCACGCTCTGGGTATCTCAACTTTGGCTGCTGGGCATAAAACTTTAGTACCAGCAATTATTGCCGAACTAAAAAAACAAGGTTCGGATGACATTATCGTATTCGTTGGCGGAGTGATTCCAAGGCAAGACTATGAGTTCCTTTATGAATCTGGTGTGAAGGGAATTTATGGTCCAGGAACTCCTATCCCAGCTTCCGCTAAGGATGTACTTGAGCAGATTCGCAAGTCAGTAAAACCTACTTAAGCACAGTCATATAACAATGCTCAATATTGCCGATCAAGCTTTAGTTAATGATCTTATAGGCACGCCTTCTCCAGCGCAGCGTCGTGCTTTAGCTAAGATCATTACCCTGCTTGAGTCAACCCGCTTGGATCACCGTAAGCGCGCCGATGAAGTGCTCAATACATTGCTACCTAAGACAGGTAAAGCTTTTCGCCTTGGAATTTCTGGTGTTCCAGGTGTCGGAAAGTCCACATTAATTGAGTCTCTAGGCTTATATTTGATTGGCAAAGGTCACAGAGTTGCAGTTTTGGCGATTGATCCGTCTTCAACATTGTCTGGCGGGTCTATCTTGGGTGACAAGACGCGCATGGAGTTCTTGTCTGTTAATGAAAATGCTTTTATACGTCCAAGCCCTTCATCGGGCACTTTGGGTGGGGTTGCTGAAAAAACTCGGGAAGCCTTGTTAATAGCTGAAGCTGCAGGCTTTGATGTGGTGATTGTGGAGACGGTTGGTGTTGGTCAAAGCGAGATTGCAGTAGCAGGAATGACTGATATGTTCTTGCTTTTACAGTTACCCAATGCAGGCGATGATCTCCAAGCTATTAAAAAAGGTGTCATGGAGATTGCTGATCTTATTGTGATAAACAAGGTTGATATCGATCCAGACGCAGCGATGCGCGCACAACTTTTTATTAGTAGTTCACTGCGCTTACTGGGATTTCAAGGTAACCCCGACCATGCCTCTCATGATCAAGAATATTGGCACCCATCTGTGATGACTTTGAGTGCGCTACACGGTAATGGCATCCCTGAGTTATGGGAAAAAATTCTGCATTTTCAAAAATTACAAAATGCGAACGGTAAACTTCAGTCCCGTCGCAAACAACAATCTGGGGCCTGGATGTGGGATCGGATTGATGCAGGATTAAAGAATGCATTTCGAAATCATCCGGCCGTACAGGAACTTTTACCGAGCTTAAGTGCTCAAGTAAATCAAGGAACTGTGGCCGCTTCTGTGGCGGCAAGGCGTTTGCTCGAAGCAATGGGGCATGAATTTTTCTAAGGAGTAGGAAATGAAGGACATTATTGTGCAGCTTGAAGCAAAGCGCGAGCTTGCCCGATTAGGTGGTGGGCAAAAGCGTATTCAGGCTCAACATTCAAAAGGTAAGCTCACTGCACGTGAGCGTATCGAGCTTTTGCTTGACGCTGGTACTTTTGAAGAATGGGATATGTTCGTTGAGCATCGTTGTCATGATTTCGGAATGACCGAACAAACCGTTCCTGGTGACGGCGTTGTTACTGGCTACGGCATGATTAATGGCCGTTTGGTTTTCGTGTTCTCTCAAGACTTTACAGTTCTGGGTGGCTCACTCTCCGAAGCGCATGCTGAAAAGATTTGTAAGATCATGGATCAGGCCTTAAAGGTTGGAGCACCAGTCATTGGTTTAAATGATTCTGGTGGCGCCCGAATTCAAGAGGGCGTGGCTTCTTTAGGTGGTTATGCTGAAATTTTTCAGCGTAACGTGACTGCTTCTGGTGTCATTCCTCAGATTTCACTCATCATGGGTCCTTCGGCTGGCGGTGCGGTTTACTCGCCTGCTTTAACTGACTTTATTTTCATGGTGAAAGACAGCTCATACATGTTTGTAACTGGCCCTGAAGTGGTTAAAACAGTTACTCACGAGGATGTTACTGCAGAAGAGTTGGGTGGTGCAGTCACACATTCAACGATCTCTGGCGTTTGTGATTTGGCTTTTGATAATGATGTCGATGCCATCATGATGTTGCGTCGTTTCTTCAACTATTTGCCCTTATCAAATCGTGAAAAACCACCGATGATCAATGGAGCAATGCGTACTGAGGAGCCCGATTTCTCTTTGGATACTTTAGTACCATCAAACCCAAATCAACCATACGATATGAAGGAATTAATTCATAAAATTGTAGATGATGGCGACTTTTTTGAATTACAACCTGACTATGCAAAAAATATATTAATAGGTTTTGCTCGCATGGAGGGGCGCTCGATTGGTATTGTTGCCAATCAGCCATTAGTCTTGGCTGGCTGTTTAGATATTAAGGCTTCAGTTAAAGCAGCGCGTTTTGTACGATTTTGCGATGCTTTCAATATTCCTGTAGTAACTCTAGTAGATGTCCCTGGATTTATGCCAGGGACAGCACAAGAGTACGGTGGGATCATTAAGCATGGTGCGAAGTTGCTATATGCCTATGCTGACTGTACTGTTCCAAAAGTCACACTGATTACTCGTAAAGCCTATGGTGGCGCCTATGATGTGATGGCCTCAAAGCATTTGCGGGGTGATGTAAATTTTGCCTGGCCATCAGCAGAGATTGCTGTAATGGGCCCCAAAGGCGCTGTCGAAATTATTTTTCGTGAAGAAAAATCAGATCCAGCAAAGATTGCCGCACGTGAAGCAGAATACAAAGCTAAGTTTGCCAATCCTTTTGTTGCAGGTCGCCGTGGTTATATAGATGATGTGATATTGCCCCACGAAACTCGCAAACGTATTTCACGTTCCCTAGCGATGCTAAAGGATAAAGAATTGAAGAATCCTGCCCGTAAGCACGGCAATATCCCCCTTTAAGGCGCAGACTTAATATGACCACAAAAATGTTTAAGAAAATTTTGATTGCAAACCGCGGCGAAATTGCTTGTCGTGTAATAAAGACCGCTAAGAAAATGGGTATCAAGACTGTCGCAGTCTACTCAGAGGCAGATAAAGAGGCGCGTCATGTCCAAATGGCTGATGAGGCTGTTTTTATTGGGCCTGCTCCATCACGTGAATCTTATTTAGTGATGGATCGGATTATTCAAGCCTGCAAGGATACTGGTGCGGAAGCTGTTCATCCTGGGTATGGTTTTTTATCTGAGAATGAACAATTTGCTCGGCGTTGTGAAGAAGAGGGCGTTATCTTCATCGGGCCCAAGCATCAATCTATTGCTGCCATGGGTGACAAAATTGCCTCGAAAAAATTGGCCTTGGCGGCTAATGTTAATACCATCCCAGGATTTAATGAGGCGATTGAGAAGCCAGAAGAAGCCGTAAAAATTGCACAGAATATTGGTTATCCAGTAATGATTAAAGCCTCGGCAGGAGGGGGTGGCAAAGGTTTGCGAGTGGCATTTAACGACAAAGAGGCTTTCGAAGGTTTTACAGCTTGCCGCACCGAAGCTTTAAATAGCTTTGGTGATGACCGTGTTTTTATCGAAAAATTTGTTGAGGGCCCGCGCCATATCGAGATTCAAGTTTTAGGTGATGGCCATGGGAATATCGTGTATCTAGGAGAGCGGGATTGCTCCATTCAGCGTCGCCATCAAAAAGTAATCGAAGAAGCGCCTTCTCCATTCATTGATCCTGAGACCCGTAAGGCGATGGGTGACCAAGCGGTCGCATTGGCTAAAGCAGTTAACTATCAATCGGCCGGAACTGTAGAATTTGTCGTAGGTAAAGATAAGTCCTTTTACTTTTTAGAAATGAATACGCGCCTTCAAGTTGAGCATCCAGTGACGGAAGGTATTACAGGCTTAGATTTAGTAGAGCAAATGATTCGAATTGCTGCTGGTGAAAAGCTAAGCTTCACGCAAGAAGATATTAAGCTAGATGGCTGGGCAATGGAGTGCCGTATTAATGCAGATGATCCATTCCGTAATTTCTTACCATCTACAGGCCGCCTGGTTAAATATCGCCCTCCTGTTGAGATAGACGGCGTTAGGGTGGATACCGGTGTATATGAGGGTGGTGAGATACCTATGTTTTACGATTCCATGATTGCAAAGTTGATTGTGCACGGCAAGGATCGTACTGAGGCCATTGAAAAGATGCGTGCCGCCTTAAATGATTTTGTTATTCGTGGCATTCACTCAAATATTCCATTTCAATCCGCCTTATTGCAACACCCACGATTTGTTTCTGGTGACTTTACTACTGGGTTTATTGCTGAAGAATATCCAGATGGCTTTAAGACCGATTCAGTACAGCCTGTAGATCCAAAACGCTTAGCAGCCTTAGCAGCCTTCATGCGCTATCGTTACCTAGAGCATATTAAGATGATTGACGGACAGTTAGTCGGTCATGAAATGACGATTGCTAAGAAATTTGTGGTCGTTACTGGTGCAAGAGTAGGTTCAAAAGATGATCCTCAAGAGATTGATGTTCGCGTCGAACTAAATGATGCAATCTATTCCGTCTACATTGACGAGTTAGATGGAGTCAGTCGCTACGATATTGTGAGTGATTGGCGTCCAGGTCAAATTTGTTTATATGCAACTATTAACGGCACTAGTAAAGTCACTGTCCAAGTTGAGCGTCGCGGTACCAGATACTTTTTAAGTCTGGATGGTGCTCAATACCAGTGCATGGTATTAAGTCCTCTTGGCGCTGAACTTCAACGCCGCATGCCTATAAAAGTACCGCCAGATACCTCTAAATTCGTGATGTCACCAATGCCAGGCCTGTTAACTGCGATTTCTGTAAAAGTAGGCGAAGCAGTCACGGCTGGCCAGAAATTGGCTGCGATCGAGGCTATGAAGATGGAAAATACTTTAATTGCGGCGCAGGATGGAGTCGTTGCTGAAATTTGCGCAAACGTTGGTGAGAGCCTGGCTGTTGATCAATTGATCATTCGTTTTGAATAGACCTCAATTATGAACAGGCCATTTAAAATTCTAGGAATTCAGCAAGTTGCTATTGGTGGTGAAGATAAAAACCGCTTACGCAAGCTTTGGGTAGATCTATTGGGCTTTCAATACAAGAGCACTTTTGTTTCTCAGCGTGAAAATGTTGATGAAGATATTTGTGCGATTGGTTCTGGGGCTCATGAAATTGAAGTAGATCTAATGCAGCCCTTTGATATTGATAAAAAACCAGCAGTACATCAAACGCCTCTAAATCACATTGGCTTATGGGTTGATGATTTACCTAAAGCGGTTGAATGGTTATCGGCTCAAGGGATGCGCTTTGCTCCTGGTGGAATTCGTAAAGGGGCTGCTGGACATGACATTACATTTGTGCATCCCAAAGGCAATGAAGAGTTTCCTATTTGTGGTGAGGGTGTCTTAATTGAGTTAGTTCAAGCTCCACCCGAAATCATTTTGGGCTTAAGCCTTTAAAATAAGGATTTGATTCTTTAGAAGGCTCAACAAGTGTCACGTATATTGGCCATCGACACCTCAACAGCCTGGTGTTCTGTGGCTTTATCTATAGATGGATCACCGTCTTTGATTCGACATCAGGCAGTGTCGGCTGGCGCTAGCCAGCTGTTATTACCCTGGATTGAAGAGCTCCTAAGGCTATCATCCACCCCTTTAAACACCTTAGATGCTATTGCCATTGGAATAGGCCCTGGCGCTTTCACTGGGGTTCGTTTGGGTGTTGCCGTAGTTCAGGGTTTAGCTATTGCAACAAAGCTTCCGGTCCTACCCGTCGCGAGTCTCGATGCGATTGCGGCTCAGCTAGTCCATACGCCATCCTTTATAGCCTCTGGGGCCTCCACTTTCGTACTCGCAGTCGATGCCCGCATGGGCGAGGTTTATTGGGCAAAATATGCATACTCATCCTTGGGTTTACCAAAGCGAATAGGTGGTATTGAGCTTTCCGCCCCCGAGTTAGTGGATTTAATCGGCGCGCAGTATCTTGCTGGTAGTGCAGTAAAGGAGTTTGGTGATCGTCTATTGTCGAATTTGGAAATTAGATTGCCAGATAGCCACATTAATTCAGACATTAGTATTCATGCCCTAGGTATTTTGTCCTGTGCGCAGGTAATGTGGTCAGACGGGCTTCAGCAAGATGTTCATCTGCTTGAGCCTCTATACATCAGAAATAAAGTGGCGCTCACTACCTTAGAGCGCTCTTTGAAATCCCATGTCTGAAATAGCCGGAGTTTCTGAACTTTCTTTTTTACCCATGGGTTTGGCAGACCTAGATGCAGTTCTGGCCATTGAAAGTATTTCTCATGTCCATCCATGGACTAGAGGGAATTTTACGGATTCACTGGCCGTAGGTCATTGGGCTTATTGCATCCGTCCCCAAGTAGATAAGCCCATTGAGGGAAGTTATCTCGACCCACACATTCTTTGGGCTTATTGCATTCTTTTTCCCGCTGTTGATGAGTTGCACCTTCTCAACATTACCGTGTCACCCAAGCTTAGAAGTTTGGGTATTGGTTTGCGTATGATGAAGGCTATAGAAGGGGTCGCAGCCCAACAAAAGATGCCCCGTATTATTTTAGAGGTCAGGCCATCTAATAATAGTGCCATAAGGCTGTATAAATCCTTGGGTTATGAGCAGATTGGAATACGTAAAAACTATTATCCAGTCGATTTAAGCAGCGGCCGCCGTGAAGATGCCTTAGTAATGGCTAAATCGATTAAGCTAGAGCTATGAATACAGACGTCAACTCCACATTTCTTAAGGAAATGGGGATTACTGAATGGTCCGTGCGAAATGCGCCGGAATCAGGCGTTATCGCCCAGACCCCCGTCGCAGATGAGGTCGTTGAGAAGGCCTCTTCTCAACGAAAAAGTCTAGGAACGTGGTGGTTTTTTGGTAACAAGCCTCAGGGTGATTCCGAGATCTTATTCCAGAACGCTATTAGAGCGCTGGGCTTAATGGCAAACGAATGGTCTTGGAAAAGTCCGAATGAAAAAATGGATCACATGTCGGCACCTCAAGATGGCAGCCCCATAGTAGCTATTGCTTTTGGTGGTTCTGCTGCGCAAAAGTTATCCGGAGAGCGGGATTCTCTTTCTGAACTTAGGGAAACTGTGCTGGCTATAAATTCACCAGGGCTTGAAGAGATACCCTTAATTGCTACTTTTGAATTAAATCAATTGATTTCAAGACCAAATGACAAAGCATTGTTTTGGCAAGACTTACTACTTGCTAAATCAGTACTGCAAAATATCTAAATTTTAGAGCTTGTGCTCACCAATGAGGTGCATGGAGTCATATTCTGATTGATTGGATTGATGGCGCTTGATGACTAGCCACATGATTAAGCTCACAACAATACCAAAACCAATGATTACATATTGAATGGGTATGTCTAACCAAATCAAGCCTGAATACATCAACAGCATCATTAATACAGAAATATTTTCATTAAAGTTTTGGACTGCAATCGAGTGGCCAGCAGACATTAAAACGTGGCCACGATGTTGCAATAAGGCGTTCATAGGTACAACAAAAAAACCAGCCAACCAGCCAACCAAAATTAATAAAAAATAGGCCGGCAATAAATTAAGAGTTACCTGTAGTTTCCCAAAAGTCATAATGGGTGTGTTAGGTAACATGTCAGCGTTATAAATGGCTAAAGCGCAAACTACTGCACCCATTGCTATACCGTAAGGGAGTACCTTAAGGGAGTGGCGAAGGGGTACGCGCCAAGCTGCCCAAATTGCACCACCAGCAACCCCTACAGCAGAAATTGCCTGCAGAATGGCGCCTTGGGATAAATTCATATGCAGGGCAACTTGCGCCCACTTAATGACAATAAATTGCAAAGTCGCTCCAGCACCCCAAAATAGGGTTGTGACCGCCAAAGAGATTTGGCCTAAGCGATCATCCCATAGAGTCTTTAAGCAGACGGCAAAGTCTTTAATAAGCTCAATTGGATTTGTTTTTTGAGATACGTATCGAGCCCCCGTGTCTGGAATGCGTAAGTTGATCAGCGCAGCCAATACATAAATCATCATGATGATCAGAATGGCTGATTCAGCAGCGGTATCAATGCCAGTGTCAAAAGCGGGCATATCAAAACTCAGTAGGGTTTGAGAGACGGAGGTGCTAATCAATACACCCCCAAGCACTGTGCCCATAATGATGGAGCATACCGTTAAACCCTCTATCCAACCATTGGCTGCTACAAGTTTTTCTGGGGGAAGTAATTCAGTCAAAATGCCATATTTAGCAGGGGAGTAGGCAGCCGCACCAAGACCTACAACGGCATATGCAATTAAAGGGTGGCTACCTAGAAGCATCACGACACACCCAACAAATTTAATCGTGTTGGTGATGAACATGACATTACCCTTGGGGCGAGAATCAGCAAAGGCGCCAACAAAGGCAGCCAAGATGACATAAGAGAGTACAAAGAATAATTTGAGTAAAGGAGTCATCCAAGGCGGGGCATTAAGCTGGGCCAAGAGGGCGATTGCTGCTATCAGCAAAGCGTTATCAGCAAGCGACGAAAAAAATTGCGCCGCCATAATGATGTAAAAACTGCGGTTCATTCGTACAATATAGTCATTACTGTAATTAAAACATGAAAGGAGGGTTGGATATGGGTACTTCAGCTAATCATCCGATTAATAGACCTATTTTGGCATCTATTGACACCGAGGCCTTTCGCCATAATTTAAACCGAGTTCGGGAGCTGGCCCCTGAATCTAAAATTTGGTCTGTGATCAAAGCTAAGTCCTACGGGCACAGTTTAGAGGCGGCTCTTGTTGGTCTAGAATCCACTGATGGATTTGCCTTACTTGATATTACCGATGCGCAATGGCTTCGAGAACATGGTTGGCAGGGTCGGATTCTCCTTTTGGAGGGCTTATTCCATCATAATGAATTAGCTCTCGCAGACAAGCTCCAATGCGATCTAGTAGTACATTCTGAAAGTCAGGTTCAATGGCTTGAATCTTATAAAGGCCGGTCTGGTCATGAGTTCAACCTGTTTTTAAAATTAAATTCTGGTATGAACCGTTTGGGTTTGAGGCCAGCTCAATATAGAGTGGCGTTTCATCGTTTGCATGCCGCAGATTATCGTATGCACCATATGACCCATTTTGCCAATGCTGATCAAGTTGATCGATCCCCATCGGTAGGAGAGCAGCTAGAGTGCTTCAATCATGCTATAGATGGTCTCCATGCCCCTACCTCGTTAGCTAATTCAGCTGCAATCTTATGGCACCGAAATGCATTGGGGGATTGGATTCGCCCTGGAATCATGCTCTATGGTGTATCGCCAACAGGTATTTTTGCTGATATTGTTCGCTCTGATTTTCAGGCTGTTATGCAATTACGCAGTGAAATTATTGACATTCAAGAGCTTAAAAAAGGTGAATATATTGGATACGGCGGTCGATATCAAGCTGGCGAGGATATGCGTATCGGTGTGATTGCGTGTGGATATGCTGATGGCTACCCGCGACACGCTGAAGATGGTACGCCCGTCTGGATACAGGCTGCTGGTAGTGACGATCAAGGTGTTATTTGCCCAATAGCTGGTCAAGTTTCCATGGATATGATGACTGTTGATCTGCGCGATGCTCCCAATGCAAAAGTTGGAAGCGTTGTTGAGCTTTGGGGTAAAGAAATTCCAGTAGATGATGTAGCTCAGATGAGTGGCACTATTGGCTATGAATTAATTTGCGCCTTAGCCCCACGCGTGCCTTTGGAAATCAGGTGAATTAAACGGCTAAACGAAGGAAACTCAACAGCATTAACTCGTGCTGTTGAGTTTCCTTGATTGTTTATTTATTCCAGATCTGCCACCATTGGCGTTGTTTTTTAACGCGTTGACCAGTTACTAACATTTGGCTGTCAGGAAAATTTAATTGCAAAACGCGCAGAGCATCACTGCTTAAATCCGGCATTCCAAGTTTTTCATAAGACTTCACTAAAAGATAAAGCGCCTCCTCTACAGCGGGCGCTCGATCGTAGTCGCGAATCACAAGCTGAGCACGGTTAGCGGAAGCAAGGTAGGCGCCACGCTGATAGTAAAAGCGAGCAATCATCACATCTGATTCGGCCAAAGAATTGACTATATAACGCATACGGTCCAAGGAATCGGGAGCGTATTTACTATCAGGGAATCGTTCAACAACTACTTTGAATGACTCAAATGCTTCTTTAGATGCCTTGGGGTCACGCTCACTGAGATCTTGGCCTGTAAATTTACCAAGCCAACCCAAATCATCATTAAAGGTAATTAAACCTTTTAGGTAGTAGGCGTAATCAAGACTTGGACTTCCCTGGTGCAATTTAAGAAATCGATCAATCGCTACCAAGGCCTGAGCTTGCTCTTGGGCCTTCCAATAGCAATAGGCTGCATTAATTTGTGCTTGTTGTGAGTACGGGCCAAATGGGAAGCGAGCCTCAAGTTTGTCAAAATACTTGCCACATTTAGCAAAATCAGCATCATTAAGCTTATCAGTCGCCTCTGAATAGAGTTTGGTTTCCGACCAAATATCAGTATCGTCTTTTTGGCCATCACTCCCTGCACAGCCACTCAATAGAAGAATAGTCGCACTAGCGACCAGAAAAAACGCAAGTGAAATCGCCCTCAAAGAACTTGGGCTTTTTTGCTGAGTTGGCTCAGCAATAGCAGCAAGCCTTAAACTGGCGTCTGGAATAACGTCCGACATAACTAAAAGGCTCTTTAAGCGTGGCATTGCTGCATACTCCTGATTCGAATCCCATTGATTATATCGATGAAGAGGATTTCATTGCTCTAGAAATTCCCCATGATGTGGATGGCGAGCGCTTGGACAAGATCCTAGCGGCTGCGTTGCCTGATTATTCCCGTAATCGCCTGAAGTCCTGGGTTGAATCTGGCGCCGTAACTGTGGATGGCAGGGTCACCAAAGCCCGACATCTACTGCGTGGCGGTGAAAGTATCAAGGTTTATCCGCAAGACATGCCCGAACAATTTGATTTTGGCCCTGAAAATATCCCTTTAGACGTGGTTCATGAAGATGAGTCGCTGATTGTGCTAAATAAGCCACCAGGCCTAGTTGTTCACCCAGCCGTGGGCAATTGGACCGGAACTTTATTAAATGGACTCTTGTTTCGCTATCCAGAGCTAAAGCACTTGCCTCGGGCTGGGATAGTTCATCGCTTGGATAAGGATACTTCTGGGCTGATGGTAGTGGCTCGGACAGCTCACGCTCAAACCGCACTGGTACGGCAGCTGCAAGATAGAACGGTAGGGCGCCGCTATTTGGCTTGGGTTTGGGGCGAAGCTCCTTCCCAAGGCAAAGTATTGGCAACAGTAGGGCGTGATCAACGCGATCGCCTCAGAATGGCGGCTGGCTCAACTCAAGGCAAACCAGCAGCAACACTTTTTAGGCGTCTAGCCAAAGGTCAATTTTTAACTAGTTCAGTCACCTTGCTTGAATGTCGCCTGGAAACCGGACGAACACACCAAATTCGAGTCCATCTGGAATCTTTGGGATTTCCTCTTTTGGGCGATCCGGTGTATCGCAAAAGAACTCCAGGACCAGCCAAGACTCTTCCGTTTGAGCGCCAAGCACTCCATGCCTATGCTTTAAGTTTGCAGCACCCGGTTTCATTGGAAACAATGACTTGGTTTCGCTTTCCTCCTGCTGACCTACTTGAGTTGTTGTTGCAAGTTGGAATGACTGAGGCCGATTTACCACAAGAGGCGGCTTTATTGGCCTCCATAAAGAATGATCAGCGCTAATCTTTTTTTTAAACCGGACTGGTCTTCGCAGCCAAAATCAGTGCATGCCATTGTTACCACCCGTGAAGGTGGTGTGAGTATGCCGCCATATAGCTCTTTAAATTTGGCTGACCATGTTGGCGATAGCATCGAACATGTCATCCAAAATCGTTTGATCCTCTCTCGAGAGCTTCCTGGTTCGCCTATTTGGCTAAAGCAGGTTCACGGCACAGATGTGAGTACCCCGCAAAGTAGGTTAATTAATCAAGGTTTCGAAGTTGAGGTGGATGCTGCGGTAAGTAATATTTCTAGTGAGGTATTGGCTATTCTCACAGCAGATTGCATGCCAGTACTATTCGCCAGCAAAAAAGGGGAATGTATTGGAGTAGCTCACGCAGGTTGGCGCGGACTTTGTAATGGTGTTCTTGAAAATACAGTCTCTGCGATGTTAGCGCTGTCGCCAAATTTATCTGCAGCAGATATTTTAGTATGGCTAGGACCAGCCATTGGTTCTGAGGCATTTGAGGTTGGCGCTGATGTATTCGAGGCTTTTATAAATCAGGGCTCTTTAATACCGAACCAGGCATTTATACCCATTAATAAACGCCCGGGTAAGTTTTTGGCCAATTTATATTTGTTAGCACAAAGCCGTCTAAAAGCGGTTGGGGTTACTTCAATCGAGGGTGGAAATTTGTGCACATTTACAGATTGCACCCAATTCTTTTCATATCGTCGAGATGGTCAAACTGGTCGTTTCGCCTCTTTAATCTGGCTGAGCTAAGAAACTTTTCTTGGGGTTATCACTACCTTTGACCTAAGGCTAGGGTTAGTGCGTATAACTCTGATGGCTTTATAGATGGAGAATGACACTTAATTCTTTAAGAGATCAATATGTTTGCAGGCATGAATACAGGCGCAGTCCCTTCTTTGGCGCCACACCATATGGCAATGATTCCATCAGAACGCCTGACGGAAATACAAAAAGAATATTTTGCAGAATTAGCGCACTTAACAACAAACCCCGAGTCTATCGAACTAAAAGATCGTCGCTTCGCTGGCAAAGCGTGGCATTCATCTTGGAGCAAGATTATTGCGGCAACCTATTTATTGAATTCCAAGCATTTAATGGAATTGGCCAAGGCGGTTGATACAGACGACAAGGCCAAACAAAAAATTCTCTTTACTACAGAGCAAATGATCGACGCTTTATCGCCATCTAATTTTATTGCAACCAATCCAGAGGTTTTGGAAAATATCATTAGCTCGCAAGGACAGTCCATCCAGAATGGAATCGTTAATCTTTTGGGGGATATGAAAAAAGGCAAGGTGTCTCAAACTGACGAGAGCGCCTTTGAGGTCGGTAAAAATATTGCTACAACGGAAGGGCAAGTCGTTTTTCGTTGCGAGTTATTTGAAATTATTCAATACAAACCTTTGACTGAAACAGTTTTTGAGCGCCCGTATTTAATGGTTCCACCCTGTATTAACAAGTACTACATTTTAGATTTACAGCCCGATAACTCAATAGTGCGTTACATGGTAAATCAGGGGCACACTGTCTTTTTGGTTTCCTGGAAAAATCCTGATACCTCGATGGCCGAGGTTAGCTGGGATGATTATGTTGGTAAAGGCGTTATTCGAGCCATCGACGTGGTCAAAGAGATTGGCGGTAGCAAACAAATCAATATCTTGGGTTTCTGCGTTGGTGGCACGCTAACAGCATCTGCACTTGCAGTCCTGGCTGCCCGTAAAGACAATTCTATTGCTAGCTTAACCTTATTCACCACTTTGCTTGATTTCACAAATTCAGGCATCTTGGATGTTTTTATTGACGAATCCATGGTGAAGATGCGCGAAACTTCCATCGGTGGTGCAGACGGTAAGTTTGGGATGATGTCTGGTCTTGATTTAGGAAATACTTTTTCCTTCCTTCGTCCAAATGATTTAGTGTGGAACTATGTTGTTGAGGGTTATCTTAAGGGAAATTCGCCTCCCCCATTTGACCTCTTGTATTGGAATGGCGATTCAACTAATTTGCCAGGTGCGATGTATTGTTGGTATTTGCGGCACACTTATTTGCAAAATGATTTGGTAAAGCCTGGCAAGATAACCTTATGTGGCGAAAAGATTGATTTAAGCAAAATTTCTTGTCCAGCTTATATTTATGCATCCCACGATGATCATATTGTTCCTTGGAAATCAGCTTATGAATCCTCACACATTCTTAAGGGGGAAAATCGATTTGTTCTTGGAGCTTCTGGACATATAGCTGGCGTGATAAATCCGCCGAGTAAAAATAAACGCTATTACTACGAAAACAATAAGATCGAAAAGACTGCTGATGAATGGCTCGCAGGTGCAAAAGAAATTAAAGGTAGTTGGTGGCCAAACTACTCAAAATGGCTTGAGCAATTCGGTGGAAAGAAAATCCCAGCCCGTAAAACTTTTGGTAATGCTAAATATAAAAAATTAGAAGCTGCGCCTGGTCGTTACGTCAAAGAAAAATCAGTTCCAGCAGATTAATAAAGCACTTAATTATTTTTATAAAGGAGAGCACAATGTCTCAAAAAATAGCATATGTAACTGGCGGTATGGGCGGTATTGGTACTGCTATATGCCAGCGCTTGGCTAAAGATGGCTATAAAGTTATTGCGGGTTGTGGACCCAATTCACCACGTAAAGACCGTTGGATTGGAGAGCAAAAAGTACTAGGTTATGACTTTATTGCTTCTGAGGGCAATGTTTCTGACTGGGATAGCACTGTTGCTGCTTTTGAAATAGTGAAGGCTGAAGTTGGGCGCGTGGATATCTTGGTAAACAATGCTGGCATTACACGTGATAGCGTTTTCCGAAAAATGACACCAGATGCATGGAAGGCGGTGATTGATACAAACCTCAATTCCCTTTTTAACGTCACCAAGCAGGTAGTTGATGGCATGGCCGATAACGGCTGGGGTCGCATTATTAACATTTCATCTGTAAATGGCCAAAAAGGGCAATTTGGTCAATCCAATTATTCCACTGCGAAAGCAGGTTTACATGGATTTACAATGGCTTTGTCACAAGAGTTGGCATCTAAAGGGGTAACGGTCAATACCGTTTCGCCGGGCTATATCGGTACTGATATGGTGAAGGCGATTCGCGAGGATGTATTGGAGAAGATTGTTGCGGGCATTCCAGTCAAGCGTCTTGGTACCCCAGAGGAAATAGCATCTATTTGTTGCTGGATTGCTTCTGATGACGGGGCCTATGCTACTGGCGCTGATTTCTCCCTCAACGGTGGCATTCATACCGGCTAATAGATCTAGGCAAGCGTTTTTAGTTGCACCTTCATCGGCATATTTACCTTTAGGTCAAACTAGAGATAAACTATGCCGATGTTGCGTTGCAATAGAGACAGTTAGGAAAATTAAAAGATGGCCACAAGAGCAAAAAAAGTTGGTGCAGACCGACTCATAAAGAAGTACCCCAATCGTCGTTTATACGATACCCAAACAAGTTCTTACGTTACCTTGACTGACATTAAAAGCTTGGTAATGGGCGGCGAAGTATTTAGTGTTGTGGATGCGAAAACTGAAGAAGATTTGACGCGCAACATTTTGTTGCAAATTATTTTGGAGGAAGAGGCTGGTGGTGCACCTGTTTTTTCCACCCAAATGCTTTCCCAGATCATTCGGTTTTATGGTAATTCTATGCAAGGCTTAATGGGCACCTATCTCGAAAAGACTATGCAATCCTTTGTCGATATCCACAATAAATTAGGCGATCAATCCAAAGGGATGGGTGCGGGCAGTAGCCCTGAAGCCTGGGCCAAATTGATGAATCTTCAAAACCCATTGATGCAAGGTCTTATGGGTAATTACATGGACCAAAGTAAAGATTTATTTGTGAAGATGCAAGAGCAAATGCAGGGGTCGCAAAGCTTGTTTGGTGGATTCCCCTTTACACCGCAACCCACTAAAACAGAAAAAGAATAATTGTGGCTGGTAAAGTTGGATTTGTTTCCTTGGGATGCCCCAAAGCATTGGTTGACTCTGAACTTATCCTCACACAGCTCAGTGCTGAAGGTTATGAGACGTCCAATGATTATGCAGGCGCAGATCTCGTCATTGTCAATACTTGCGGCTTCATTGATTCTGCAGTAGAGGAAAGTTTGGCCGCTATTGGCGAGGCCTTATCCGAGAACGGTAAAGTGATTGTGACGGGCTGTCTAGGTGCGCGTAAGAATGCGGATGGCAGTGATCTCATTCGTAGCATTCATCCCAAGGTCCTTGCGGTTACTGGGCCGCATGCCACCGCTGAAGTCATGCAAGCCATTCATCAGCACTTACCAAAGCCGCATGATCCATTCTTAGATTTGCTTCCACCTATTGGTGTGAAGCTTACGCCCAAGCATTATGCGTACCTGAAGATCTCTGAAGGTTGCAACCATCGCTGTACCTTCTGCATTATCCCTAGCCTTAGAGGTGATTTAGTTTCTCGTCCTATTGGCGAAGTATTGCTTGAGGCTAAAAGACTATTTGAGTCAGGTGTAAAAGAGTTGCTAGTTGTTTCTCAAGATACGAGTGCTTATGGTGTTGACGTTCAATATCGAACTGGGTTTTGGGATGGCAAGCCTGTCAAAACGCGAATGTTTGATTTGGTAAACGCGCTTAATCAAATTGCCAGAGAGCATCAAGCTTGGGTTCGATTGCATTATGTGTACCCATATCCTCATGTCGATGACATTTTGCCTTTAATGGCTGAATTTTCTGAGTATGGCTATGGCGTACTTCCTTATTTAGATATTCCATTACAGCATGCCCATCCTGATGTTCTTAAAAGAATGAAGCGCCCAGCTAGCGGTGAAAAGAATATAGAGCGAATTCAGGCATGGCGTGCAGCTTGTCCTGATTTGGTAATTCGCAGTACTTTTATTGCTGGATTTCCAGGCGAAACTGAGGAAGAATTTCAATATCTGCTTGATTTCTTGGATGAGGCTCAAATTGATCGGGCTGGCTGTTTTGCCTATTCTCCAGTTGAGGGTGCAACCGCGAATACTTTAGAGCATGCGGTTCCAGATGCTATACGTGAAGAACGGCGCGCTCGTTTTATGGCTAAAGCTGAAGATATTTCCATTAAACGGCTTGCCAAAAAAGTGGGAAAACGGATGCAAATACTGATTGATCGCATTGATGATTCGGGTGGTATTGGGCGTACGATTGGGGATGCTCCTGAAATTGACGGATTAGTCAGAGTTTTGCCTTCTAGTAAACCTTCAAAGCGTTACCGCGCTGGTGAATTTGTCCGCGCAACCATCATTAGCGCCCAAGGGCATGACCTAATAGCGCAAACTTGACTATTGCACTAAAACTAAGCTTGTTTACCAATTAAGCCTAATTTATAGGCTCATCTAAGGGGATTGATATGAGTCGTGATGTCGTTGTCTTAAGTGCAGTTCGTTCAGCAATCGGCAGTTTTGGCGGGTCTCTTAGCAGCTTAGAGCCCTGCGAGCTCGGCGGTATAGTGATGAAAGAGGCGATTACGCGCTCTGGAGTTGATCCTGCTTTAATTAATTACGTTACTGTAGGCAACACTATCCCTACAGACAATCGCTATGCTTATGTTGCTCGTGTAGCTTCTATTCAAGCTGGCCTGCCAATGGAATCAGTGGCTATGGCATTGAACCGATTGTGTAGCTCGGGTTTGCAAGCAATTGTCAGTACTGCTCAAGCGATTATGTTGGGAGATTGTGATTATGGTATCGGTGGCGGGGTTGAGGTGATGTCACGTGGTATGTATGGTTCCACAGCAATGCGTAGTGGTGCACGTATGGGCGAGACCAAAATGCTTGACTTAATGGTTTCTGTATTGACCGATCCATTTGGTGTAGGTCATATGGGAGTCACTGCTGAGAACCTCGTTGAAAAATATCATTTCACTCGTGAAGAACAAGATGCATTGGCGGTAGAGTCTCATCGTCGCGCTGCAAATGCTATTAAAGAAGGGCGCTTTAAGTCCCAAATTGTTCCAATTACCATTAAATCCCGTAAGGGTGATGTTGTATTTGATACGGATGAGCATTGCAAGCCTGAAACTACGATGGAAACTTTGGCGAAGATGAAGGCTGTCTTCAAAAAAGAGGGTGGTACTGTAACTGCTGGTAATGCTTCTGGTATTAACGATGGAGCAGCTTTTTTTGTGCTCGCATCTGCAGATGCGGCAGCGAAAGCAGGGCATAAGCCTATCGCCCGATTGGTATCCTATGCAATTGCTGGCGTGCCAAATCACATCATGGGTGAAGGTCCAATCCCGGCAACTAAAATTGCCTTAGCGCGTGCTGGCCTTACATTAGATCAAATCGATGTTATTGAGTCTAACGAAGCATTTGCTGCGCAAGCGTTGGCTGTTGCGAAAGGTCTCGGTCTTGATCCGGCTAAGACAAACGTGAATGGAGGTGCGATTGCTTTAGGTCACCCCATTGGCTGTTCAGGCGCGGCAATTGCCACCAAAGCGATCCATGAATTGCATCGCGTTCAGGGTAAATATGCGTTGGTGACTATGTGTATTGGTGGCGGACAAGGTATCGCCACTATTTTTGAGCGCCTTTAATTGCTGACAGCTGCATACCTAATTTTTTAAGCAATCAATAGCAAGGCAGCATCTAAGCCGACCCGGTCAAAAGCCGCGTCGGCTTTATCTTTAACAATAGGCTTCGCTTTGTAGGCAACGCTAACGCCAGACCCGTGCATCATTAATAGGTCATTGGACCCATCGCCCATCGTAATGGAATTAGATTTATGGCATTGCAAGGTTTGGCATGCTTTATCTAGGAATGATGCTTTAGCAGCTCCATCTACGATATCTCCTATAACCTTGCCGCTTAATTTGCCATCGATAATTTCTAGGGTATTGGCTTGAGATTCTTTAAAACCAAGTTCTTGGCACAGTTTTTCTGTAAAGAAGGTAAAGCCACCAGAGACTAGTAAGGTGTAAAGACCCCGCGCTTGTGCCCCTGCAAGCAATTCTGTTGCCCCAGGATTTGGCTTAAGGCGATCTTGATATACCGATTCCAAAACATTGGCAGAGACGCCAGCTAAAAGTGCAACACGTCTTCGCAAGCTTTCTTTAAAGTCTTTAATTTCACCTCGCATGGTGGCTTCTGTTATTTCTGAGACAGCGGCTTTTTTTCCGATGAAATCTGCGATCTCATCAATACATTCAATGTTAATGAGGGTCGAATCCATGTCCATTGCTAAAACACGGATATCTCGTGGTTTTAATCCAGGGGATAAAAAGGCAAGATCTACGCCATGCAAATCAGCAATTCCTCGCAAAGCAATGCGCGCCTCAGGCATTAAGCGCTTAGGACAGGACCAGCGTTGCGAGTGGTAAGCGGTAGGCGACAAATTATCCACAATAGAGTCAATGTCAAAACCCAATACCTGGGTGTGCTTCAGGAGTGCAATACTCAGACTTGGAGAAATAGGCTCCCTAGACAACGCTACAAGTGTTTGATGAGTAGTTATAGTGTGCATAGTTGGCAAGGAAGGTTAATGAGCTTTGGATGTGGTTAACATGGCAGATTCATTTAGGCGACGTAGTACATGGCGAATATAGTCTAGACGCTGCTCAAGCTTTTCAAAATCCCGCTCTTTTGGAGGTAGGATTTTTAGCTTATCTTGCCCGTTCAGCTGGATATGCTTTGATGACTGAATTAATTGAATAATTTTCATCGGATCAATTGGTGGATTTGGGATAAATTGAATCTGTATAGATGAAGGTGTGGCGTCTATTTTTTTAATCCCGAATCCTGTCATTTCTAAACGTAAACGATGTGTCTCATAAAACGATTTCGCTTGATCTGGTAAGTCACCAAAGCGATCAACAAGCTCTTCTCGTAAGCCCATCAGTTCTGAGAAATCACTAGTGCCAGCAAAGCGTTTGTATATCGATAGGCGCTCATGGACATCGGGGCAATAATCGCTTGGTAGTAACGCAGGTACGCCAAGATTTACGTCAGTTGTTGCCTGCAGCGGTGAGAGCAAGTCTGGTTCTTTACCGCTGCGCAAGGATTTAACGGCGCGGTTAAGCATCTCGGTATATAGCTGAAAGCCAATTTCATGAATTTCTCCAGACTGTTTATCGCCTAAGACCTCACCAGCACCGCGAATTTCCAGATCATGCATGGCTAAATAGAAGCCAGACCCCAATTCTTCCATTGCTTGAATAGCATTGAGGCGTAACTGAGCTTGCTTACTAAGAGCCTCTGGATCGGGAACTAAAAGATAGGCATAGGCTTGATGATGGGAGCGACCAACGCGTCCTCGCAACTGATGCAGCTGAGCCAGTCCGAACTTATCGGCACGATGCATGATGATGGTGTTGGCTGTAGGGACGTCAATGCCAGTTTCAATAATTGTGGTACATAACAAAATATTTGTTCGTTGAGTTACAAACTCTCGCATCACAGATTCAAGTTCTCGCTCATGCATCTGCCCATGAGCAACACTAATGCTGGCCTCTGGAATGAGTTCTTGTAAAGCCTGCTTACGATTTTGGATAGTTTCAACTTCATTATGTAAAAAATAAACCTGACCGCCACGCTTGATTTCGCGAAGTATTGCTTCGCGAATTACTCCATCACCCTCTCGCCGAACAAAAGTTTTGATTGCTAGGCGCTTTTGAGGAGCAGTGGCAATGATGGAAAATTCACGCAGACCTTCCATTGCCATCCCTAGGGTTCTGGGTATTGGAGTGGCTGTTAGGGTCAGTATGTCTACCTCAGCTCGCAAGGCTTTTAAAGCATCTTTTTGTCGTACACCAAACCGATGTTCCTCATCAACAATAACCAATCCTAGATTAGCAAATTGGGTTTCTTTTGAGAGTAGTTTATGTGTACCGATGATGATGTCTGCATTACCTTTAGCTATAGCCTCTAAAGCTGCATTAATTTCCTTTGTAGTTTTAAAGCGAGAGAGTTCAACGATTCGTACTGGCCAGTCTGCAAAGCGGTCTTTCCAAGTGGCTACGTGTTGTTCGGCCAATAAAGTGGTTGGCGCCAAAATGGCAACTTGTTTACCACCCATTACAGCAACAAAACTTGCTCGCAGAGCAACCTCTGTTTTACCAAAACCGACATCACCGCACACCAGACGATCCATTGGGGTTCCGCTGGTCATGTCACCAATCACAGCGGCAATTGCATTGGCTTGATCTGGGGTTTCTTCAAAGCCGAAGCTTTCAGCAAAGGCTGCGTAATCATGGGCAGAAAACTCAAAGGCGTGACCCTTACGGATCGCGCGTGCAGCATAAAGACTTAGTAATTCTGCTGCTGTATCTCGAATTTGTTGTGCAGCTTTACGTCTAGCTTTGTCCCATTGCCCAGATCCCAATTGATGCAATGGTGCCGAATCTGGATCTGAGCCTGCGTAGCGGGTAACCATTTGAAGCTGTTGGACTGGAACATACAAAGTGGCTTCTTTTGCATAAACCAAATGTAAGAATTCTTCAAATATAGGCGCTTCTTTGGGGGGCGCTAGATTTAAAAGTACTAAACCCTGATAGCGACCAATGCCATGGTCAGAATGCACAACAGGATCACCAATCTTAAGTTCAGAGAGGTCCTTAAATAAAGTGTCGGGATCGACACTTGCACTTCCTTTGCCTTTGCGACGTTGCCGTGCAGTTGAGGTAAAAAGCTCAGCCTCAGTAATGACAATGAGATTTTCAGAGGGCCAGGTAAATCCATTAAAGAGCGATGCTGTAACTAGCCCGAATAAAGAATTACTCCTCAAAAATTCATCAATCCCTTCGAAGCTGTCAGGCTTTAATGGGTAGAGCGCCTTGCCGTCTTGTGCGGTAACCGAATTGCTTTCTTCAAATAACTGGCGGATAGACTCTTTACGTCCAGCGCTATCACTGCAAAGTAGAATGCGCATTTTTTCTTGCAATACAAGACCGCGAAGGCGATTGATGGGATCGGCATCGCGTCTATGGACTGCAATATCAGGAACTTCTAAAAACTGAGGATCCCCTGGATGATCTTTAGATATTTTTAAGTCGCGCTCTAAAACTAGTCGCGCATTAGGCTTGGCGGCTGAAAAAAATTCGTCTACATCAAGAAATAATTCTCTAGGTTGAAGAATTGGGCGATCAAGATCATGCTTTAAAAACTCGTAACGTTGTTGTGTATCTTTCCAAAAACTCTTGATTGATTCCTCTAGGTCACCAATACTCACAATCCATACGGGATCACCGGAGCGAGGAAAATAGTCAAAGACATTGGATGACTCTTCAAAAAAGAGGGGTAAGTATGATTCGATCCCTGCGCTTGGGATTCCTAAATTCGCATCTCTGTAAATAGAGCATCGAGTTGGATCGCCCTCAAATACTTCTCTCCACCTTCCACGAAAGGCAGTGCGCGATGCATCGTCAAATGGAAATTCATGTCCAGGCAGTAAACGGACTTCTTTGACCGGGTACAGACTCCTCTGGGTATCCGGATCAAATGCTCGAATTTGATCTATTTCATCGCCAAATAGATCAAGGCGGTATGGCAGGCTTGATCCCATCGGAAAGAGATCGATCAGTCCTCCTCGGATGCTGTATTCACCAGGCCGCATCACGGCACTAACAGGGTCGTAGCCAGCTTGTTGTAGCTGCAGTTTTAGGGCAACTTCATTGAGCTTATCGCCTTGTCTAAAAAAGAAAGTGTGACCAGATAAGAAGCTCGGTGGACCAAGCTTTTGCAACGCTGTAGTGATGGGAACTAAAACAACATCGCAGCTACCATTGAGTAACTCATAAAGCGTAGCTAAGCGCTCGGAGACCAAATCCTGATGAGGGGAAAAATGGTCGTAAGGAAGAATTTCCCAATCGGGCAATAGGCGGGTTTTAAGCTGAGGTGCGAAAGCCGGAATTTCTTCCAAAAGTCGTTGAGCTTCTTGCGCATGAGCACAAAAAACAACCATAACCGAATAATTACCACGATAACGCAAGCCAGATTGCGCAATCAAAGCGGCATCTGCCGATCCCACTAGCCCGGAAAAGGTAAAGCGCTGCCCAGCCCGCGGCGCAGGTATGGGGGGTCCTAGTTTTAATGCATCTGACATCTGCGCTCATTATAGAATCAGGTATGCACATTGCTAACTTAACCACTCGAAAATGTCATGCGCTCTTACCCACGGCTGGCAGTGGTTCTCGTTTCGGGGGCGAATTGCCCAAACAGTTTCAATTGCTATCTGGCAAACCAATGCTGGCTTATGCTATCGAGGCTTTTGCCAAAACCCCCGAAATTGCATCTATTTGGGTGGGTGTAAGCTCAGGCTTTATTCAGAATCCAGTATTAAGCACTCTTGTTGCCAGTAAACCATTGCAGTTTTTAGCAACCGGTGGCCCAACGCGCCAGAAAACTGTTCGTAATACTCTGGCTGCCATGCTTGAAGCTGGAATCGCAGAGACAGACTGGGTGCTGGTGCATGACGCTGCTCGCCCAGGAATTACCTGTGCATTAATTCAAAGATTGATCTTGGCAGTAACTAATGCAGGCGAGGGCGGATTACTGGCTATGCCAGTTGCAGATACTTTAAAGCTGGCTGATTTAAGTTCTGCCGTTGCTGGAAATTTAGTGCGCGTTGAGAAAACGATTGCAAGAGCCCATCTTTGGCAGGCTCAAACCCCGCAAATGTTCGGCCTTAAAAAATTACATGACGCCATTGAGGAGGGTATTCGCCTGGAGAATGACATTACTGATGAAGCTAGTGCGATGGAGTTGATGGGTCACAAACCTCTGTTGGTAGAGGGTGCAACTCGTAACTTTAAAGTAACCCATCCAGCGGACTGGGAGTTAATGCAATCTCTACTTCTTTCACCTTCCCTTAAATAAGAATCCAATCCATGACTCAAAATTCAGTACATTTGCCACAATTCCGGATTGGGCAGGGTTATGACGTTCATGCCTTGGTTGCGGATCGAAAACTGATCATTGGGGGTGTTCATATACCCTATGAAATGGGTCTTTTAGGGCACTCTGATGCCGATGTCTTGCTCCATGCTCTGACTGACTCTTTACTTGGCGCTGCTGGATTAAATGATATTGGGCAGTTATTTCCAGATACTGATGAGCAATTTAAAGATATGGATAGCCGTATTTTGCTCAGAGCTGCTTTACAAAAGGTTCAGGCTGCTGGATTTCAAATTGGTAATGTGGATGCCACCATCATTTGCCAAAAGCCTAAATTGGCCAATTTCTTGCCAGAGATGATTAAAAATATAGCTACCGACTTGGCAGTAACCCCAAGCCATGTGAACCTCAAAGCTAAAACAAATGAATCTTTAGGCCACCTAGGACGAGGCGAGGGAATAGCTGTTCATGCAGTGGCTTTGCTCTATAAGGTCTAAATATCCTCCAAAACCTTTAAGCATTGTAGAATTACGGTCTTTAGAGTGAAGTTTGAGCTAGGTAGTCCTTACAGAAATTTGCGAGGATGGCGGAATTGGTAGACGCACCAGGTTTAGGTCCTGGCGCCAGTAATGGTGTGGGGGTTCGAGTCCCCCTTCTCGCACCACAAGGTTGCTACTAGGCTTGGGCTTCACATATCCTGTTTTTCAATTAAGAGACGAGAATGGCTGTGCAGATAGAAAATTTAGGTCAGTTAGACCGCAAAGTGACCTTAGAATTTGCTCGTGCCGATTTGGCCAAAGCAAGAGATGCCCGCCTAACTAAGCTGGGTAAAACTATGAAAATTGCTGGCTTTCGCCCAGGCAAAGTGCCTAAGAACATGGTTGAAAAGCAGTACGGAATGCAGGTTGACTTTGAGCTTCAGTTCGATAAAGCATCTGAGATGTTTTATGACATTGCACAAAAAGAAACTATTAAGCTAGCTGGTCAGCCACGCCTAGATCCTAAGAGTGAGTTGGACGCAGATAAAATTGTGTTTGATGCTTATTTTGAAGTTCTCCCAGATGTCAAAATTGGTGACTTCAGTAAAGCAGAGGTAACTCAATACATCACCGATATTTCTGATGCAGAAATTGACCGTGCCTTAGATGTATTGCGTAAGCAGCAAGTACACTTCCACCCTCGCGGAGAAGCGGGTGAGCATGGTGATGGGGGCGTAAATACCGCCGCCCAAACCGGCGATCAAGTGATTGTCGATTTTATTGGTAGGGTTGATGGAGTTGAATTTGCTGGTGGCAAAGCTGAAAACTTTGAATATGTTCTTGGTGATGGTCGCATGCTCCCAGAATTTGAGGCTGCAACATTGGGTCTCAAGGCTGGAGAAAGCAAGACCTTCCCATTAAGTTTTCCTGCTGATTACCATGGTAAAGATGTGGCCGGTAAAACTGCTGATTTCACAATCACGATTAAATCTGTTAATTGGGCACACCTTCCAGCAGTTGACGATGCTTTTGCTTTGTCATTGGGAGTTACCGAGGGTGGTGTTGCTAAGATGCGTGAGGAAGTTAAAGAGAATTTAGTGCGCGAAACCAAGCGTCGCATTACCAATCTCTTAAAGGGCGAAGTGATGGATAAGCTCAATGCATTATGTGAGCTGGATGTACCTAAATCTTTAGTAGCCTCTGAGCAAGATCGTCTAGTAGAGTCAGCTCGTCAAGACCTAATGCAGCGTGGAATTCCAAATGCTAAAGACGCACCAATTCCCGTTGAAATGTTTGCAGAACAAGCATTAAAACGTGTGCGCTTGGGGTTGATTCTGAGTGAGATTGTAAAGGAGCAAAATTTGGCTGCTACAGCTGACCAAATTAAAGCCGAGATTGATGAGCAAGCCGCCACTTACGAAGATCCAAAAGAAGTTGTTCGTTGGTTCTACAGCAACCCAAGTCGCCTCAAAGATATTGAGAACTTAGTACTTGAGGACAATGTGATTAAGCATTTCACATCCCTGGCCAAAGTAATCGACAAAGCGGTTAGCTTTGAAGAGCTCAGTAAACTCAACTAAAATTAACAAGTAGTCAATCATTAAAGGCCTGATCATATGAACCAGAATCACTTTCCATCCGAGAATTTAGAACCCCAAGGCTTGGGTTTAGTTCCCATGGTGATTGAAACTTCTGGGCGTGGTGAGAGGGCCTACGATATTTACTCTCGCCTATTAAGAGAGCGAGTGGTTTTCTTGGTTGGTGAGGTTAATGATCAAACTGCGAATCTGGTAATTGCGCAGCTACTTTTCCTTGAGAGCGAGAACCCAGATAAAGAAATTTCTCTGTATATCAACTCGCCTGGTGGTTCCGTATCAGCTGGCTTAGCTATCTATGACACGATGCAATTTATTAAGCCTCATGTCAGCACTCTGTGCATGGGAATGGCGGCGAGTATGGGTGCATTTTTATTATGCGCTGGTGAAAAAGGCAAGCGTTATGCTTTGCCCAACTCACGCGTCATGATTCATCAACCCTTAGGCGGCGCGCGTGGCCAAGCCTCCGATATTGAGATTCAGGCTCGTGAAATTCTGTATCTTCGTGAGCGTCTTAATAAGATATTGGCTGATCGCACAGGTCAAAGCATTGAAAATATTGCAAAAGATACTGACCGTGATAATTTCATGTCCGCCGAACAAGCTCAGGAATATGGTTTGATCGACAAAGTCATCGATAAACGCTCTTAATTTTTTTAGGTAGACAACTTGAGCGATACATCCTCACCAAATAGCACAGATAAAATTCTGTATTGTTCTTTTTGCGGCAAGAGCCAGCATGAAGTTAAGAAGCTAATAGCCGGTCCATCCGTTTTTATCTGTGATGAATGTATTGATCTGTGTACTGACATCATTCAAGAGGAAATTGCTAAGTTGCCAAAAAACGATGGTGATGATTCCTTGCCAACGCCACATCAAATCCGTGAGAATTTGGATCAATATGTTATCGGCCAAGATCATGCTAAGAAAAACTTGGCAGTAGCGGTCTACAACCATTACAAGCGTTTACAGCACTTACCTAAACCAAAAAAAGAGAAGCTTGATAAAGATGGCAAGCCATTGGAGGTTGCCGATAAGAATTCTGACAAACCCAAGTCTAAAGTTCCAGCCAAAGCTATGGTTGATGGGGTTGAGTTAGCAAAAAGCAATATTTTGCTGATTGGTCCTACCGGCTCTGGAAAAACATTACTAGCTCAAACTTTGGCCCGCATGCTTGACGTTCCGTTTGTGATGGCGGATGCGACTACTCTAACTGAGGCTGGTTATGTTGGTGAGGACGTAGAAAATATTATTCAAAAGCTACTGCAAGCATGTGACTACAACGTTGAAAAAGCCCAGCGCGGTATTGTTTACATTGACGAGATTGATAAAATTTCTCGCAAATCCGACAATCCATCTATCACACGCGATGTATCGGGTGAAGGTGTGCAGCAGGCTCTCTTGAAGTTGGTGGAAGGTACTATGGCTTCAATACCGCCGCAAGGTGGTCGCAAGCACCCCAATCAAGATTTCTTGCAGGTCGATACTACCAACATCCTCTTTATCTGTGGCGGCGCTTTTGATGGTCTTGAGAAAGTGATTCAACAACGAACTGCGAAGACGGGTATCGGGTTTAATGCCACCGTTCCTGGCAAAGATGATCGTGGCGTAAGTGATCTGCTCGTTGAGGTTGAGCCTGAAGATTTGATTAAGTTTGGTTTAATTCCGGAGTTAATTGGTCGACTGCCTGTTGTAGCTACATTACTTCAATTAGATGAAAAAGCACTGATTCAGATCTTGACGGAGCCTAAAAATGCTCTTGTGAAGCAATATCAAGCGCTTTTAGCTATGGAGGGATCTGACCTCGAGGTTCGCCCAGCAGCTTTGTCTGCTATTGCCAAGAAGGCAATAGCTCGTAAAACTGGAGCCCGTGGTCTGCGTTCTATCCTTGAAGGCTCGCTGATGGATGTGATGTATGACTTGCCATCGTTAAAGAATGTTCAAAAGGTTGTTATTGATGAAAGTTCAATTGCTGATGGGGGGAAACCGATCTTGGTATACAAGCAGGGTGAAGAATCTTCAGAAGTAAGCAAAAAAGCATAGTTTTTAAGGTTTTTGCTTCATTTATGGCTTATTTGGCTCATTTTTGACTTATTTCCCTCTTGTTTTTCTCATGGAGGCACCCATATAGGTAGTATCCTATTTGAAAATCATGCCTGTATGTAGCGCACAGACTTTTTTGGTTTTTTTAAGGATTCACTACTTTGGAGGATTTGCCCTATGCCTGGCCACTTATTATTACCCTCTGAACCTATTTCATTGCCATTGCTCCCATTAAGGGATGTGGTTGTATTTCCACACATGGTGATTCCTTTGTTCGTGGGCCGCCCTAAATCCATTAAAGCGCTTGAAGCAGCTATGGAAACGGGCAAGAATGTTCTCCTGGTTGCCCAAAAGACAGCTGCTAAGGATGAGCCAGGCGTAGAGGATCTCTACGAAGTGGGTTGTATCGCTAATATTCTCCAAATGCTCAAGCTACCCGACGGGACTGTCAAAGTCTTGGTAGAGGGAGTTCAACGAGCACAAGTAGCTCAAGTTGAAGATAATTTAGGTTACTTCAGTTGTGAAGCTACCCCGACCGCTATGTCTATCTTGGATGCCCATGAGACCGAGGCTTTGCGCCGTGCGATCATGGCGCAATTCGATCAGTATGTAAAGCTAAACAAGAAGGTGCCCCAGGAAATCCTATCTTCATTAGGGGGTATTGATGACCCAAGTCGTTTAGCAGACACCATTTGTGCTCATCTCCCAGTAAAGCTAGAGCAAAAGCAACGTCTTTTAGAAATGACTGATGTTGTGCAGCGTTTAGAGAGTCTTTTGGCTGATCTAGAAAGCGAGATTGATATCTTGCAAGTAGAAAAGCGTATTCGTGGACGCGTTAAGCGTCAGATGGAAAAGAGTCAGCGTGAGTACTACTTAAACGAACAAGTTAAAGCGATTCAAAAGGAATTGGGCGAGGGAGAAGAGGGCGCTGATCTAGAAGAGCTTGAGAAGCGAATAAAAGCAGCTCGGATGCCTAAAGAAGCGTTGAAAAAAGCAGAGTCTGAGTTGAAGAAGCTTAAGCTTATGTCGCCAATGTCCGCTGAAGCTACGGTGATTCGCAATTTTATTGATACCTTGGTTAACCTTCCTTGGAAGAAAAAAAGTAAGATCAATAATGATTTGGATAATGCTGAAAAAGTATTAAATGAGGATCACTACGGTCTTGACAAGGTTAAAGAGCGAATTTTGGAGTATCTCGCAGTTCAACAACGAGTTGATCGTGTAAAAGCTCCTATCCTTTGTTTGGTAGGTCCCCCAGGTGTAGGTAAAACATCACTGGGACAATCTATCGCCCGCGCAACCAATCGTAAATTTGTTCGAATGGCGTTGGGTGGTGTGCGAGATGAATCAGAAATTCGCGGTCACAGACGGACATATATTGGCTCAATGCCTGGCAAGATTTTGACCAGCCTGACGAAGGTTGGTGTCCGTAATCCTCTATTCCTTTTGGATGAAGTGGATAAGATGGGAATGGATTTCCGTGGAGACCCTGCTAGCGCCTTGCTAGAGGTATTAGATCCAGAACAAAACCACACTTTTCAAGATCATTATGTCGAAGTAGACTTTGATCTATCTGATGTAATGTTCGTGGCTACAGCTAATTCCTTAAATATTCCTGGCCCCCTCTTGGATCGCTTGGAGATTATTCGACTAGCTGGCTACACCGAAGATGAAAAGACCAGCATTGCAATTAATTACTTAATTCCTAAGCAAGTTAAAAATAATGGTCTTAAAAAAGACGAGTTAAAAATTGATGAAAGCGCTGTACGCAGCATGATTCGTTACTACACTCGTGAAGCTGGTGTACGTTCGCTAGAGCGGGAGATTAGCAAAATCTGTCGCAAAGTGGTTAAGTTGCTGTTACTCAAAAAAGAGGCTGCGCCCATTACGGTTGATGCGGATAATCTTGAGAAGTTCTTATCTGTTCGTATGTATGACTTTGGTTTAGCTGCGAAAGAAAATCAAGTTGGGCAAGTGACTGGTTTGGCTTGGACTGAAGTGGGTGGTGATTTATTAACCATTGAAGCAGCAGTCATGCCGGGTAAAGGTGTTATTACGCGCACTGGTTCTATCGGTGATGTAATGAAGGAGTCTGTAGAGGCTGCCCGAACCGTGGTTCGCTCACGAGCAAGACGAATGGGTATAGCAGACGAGGCTTTTGAGAAGAAAGATGTACATATCCACTTTCCAGATGGCGCCACTCCTAAAGACGGCCCATCAGCTGGTATAGCGATTACTACAGCTTTGGTTTCAGTTCTAACGGGCATTCCAATTCGTTCTGATGTGGCTATGACGGGTGAGATTACTTTGCGTGGGGAGGTGTTACCTATTGGCGGGCTGAAGGAAAAGCTATTAGCGGCTCATCGTGGTGGCATTAAATTAGTCTTGATCCCTGAAGAAAATGTCAAAGATTTGATTGATATTCCTGATAACGTTAAGAACGCCATTGAAATTGTTCCTGTTCGCTGGATAGATAATGTCCTAGAGCTTGCTTTAGAGAGAAAACCTGAGGCCTTACCTGATCCAACTCCAGAAGAGCTGGCTAAGAAGGCCTCAGAAGCGAGCAAGGCTAGTGAAAAGTCTACGGCCGGTGAAGCTCTGAAGCATTGATGTTTGAAGGGTTTTGAGTCAAATTAGGCGAGTATCTTTAAATGCCTTTGATAAAGAACCCTTCTTTTATTGCTGCACTAGGTTACAATCTTGACTGTATTAAATTAGGGCGCTTAGCTCAGATGGTAGAGCGTCTGCCTTACACGCAGAATGTCGGCGGTTCGATCCCGTCAGCGCCCACCACTCAATATATTTTGGGTGGCAATTTCAAGGCACCAAACTGACTAAATTTGTGCGTGGTGGTATCGCACTGTTTTGGAGCAAGTGTTGAGTGCCTACGCCAGTTCATGCAACATCTAAAAACTTGTCCCATTTTTAGTAGCGAGTTATCTGAAACATGCTCTTGTTCCTAGCTGTGTAGATTTAAATTCAAATCCCTTTCCATTATCTGCATTGCTCATCTGAGTTAATTTGCTTATTATTTAAGCAAATTTAAGAAATTATTAGGCATTAATTGACGGTAATGCTTAATTCAACGAAGCTAATTAGATCGGTTCTCTCCAAGCCTAGTAAACTCGCACAATTGATTAATTTCTAAGCGATCCATCCATGTTCGATACAGTCCGTAAGCATCAAAAGATTTTGCAAATAGTTTTAATGCTTTTTATTGTTCCTTCCTTTGTCTTTTTTGGTATTTCAAGCTACTCCGGTTTTATGGACAAAGAAACTGACATTGTGAAGATCGGCGGCAAATCTATTACTGCTCAAGAAGTTGAGGCTGCGGCAAAGCGCCAATCACAGCGCGTAGGGGGCAATCTTCAAATTGCTCAAAGTCTTCCATTCCGTCAGGCTATTTTGAATGAGTTACTGCAACAACGAATTCTAGGATTTGCTGTAAATGATCTGCATCTCCAGGTTGGTAAACAAGAGCTTGTAAATAGCTTGCAAAAAATTCCTCAAATTCGTGGGTTATATCGCCAAGATGGCACTTTTGACGACGATCGCTTTAAACAATTGCTCGCTAGCAATGGCATGAATGAAGAGCAGTTTTATGCTGGTCAAAGTTTTGATCTGAAAATTTCTCAATTGGTCAATTCTGTTGCAAGAAGCGAATTGGCTACCCCTAAGTTAGCTGAGATTGTTTCCTCCTTATATGAAACTGAACGCCAGGTTCAGGCCTTGCAATTTAATGCAAAAGATTACATCGTTAAGGTGAATCCCTCATCTGATGAGTTACACGCCTACTACGATGCCAATGCTAAGTTATTTGAAAGCCCTGAATATATTGACGTGGAATACATCGTTCTGAGAGCTGACCCTAGGGAAGATGCGAAAGTCTTTAGTGAAAAAGCAGATCAGTTTTCAAATCTGACTTACGATCAAGCTGATAGTCTTAAGCCCGCAGCCGAAAAATTAAAGCTGAGTATTCAGACTCAGAAGGCCGTGACTCGCGGTGGAGCTGGTGGCGTTTCTAAAGATCATCCCTTAGCCAATTCAAAAGTAGTTCAGTCCCTATTTGGTGACGAGGCACTAAAAAATAAGCGCAATATCGAAGCGGTTCAGATCGCACCCGGTACATTTGTTTCTGCTCGTGTGGTGACATTTCACCCCGCCCAAATTCTTCCATATGCAGAAGTGGCTGCAGAGGTTAAGCGTCAAGTGAGTCAACGTGCAGCCGAAAAACTAGCAGTAGCAGCTGCGGCTGAGAAATATGCAGCTTTACTGAAGGATCCGAAAAATGCTGCAGGTTTTGCTAATGCCACTTGGGTTTCTCGTAATAAGCCGGGTAATTTACTAGGCTCATCCTTGGATGATGTGATGGCTGTCAATGCAGATGCCTTACCAGTAGTGGTCTCAGTCTCCAATCCAGGTCTAGGTACTACTCTTTATCGCATTGATCAAGTGAGAAAGCCTGATGTGGTTGATTCAAAAATCCACAAAGCCCAAGAACAGCAAATGCAGGCGCTGGAAGCTCAGTCTGAGTTTGCAGGCTTTATGGCTTATTGGCGCAGTGCAGCCAATGTGAAAGTGATTAACCCACTTAAGCCAACAAATTCAAATGGTGCTGGCAGCTAATTTAAGGAGCGCGTTTTAACGTGTCACGATATGGGGCCATTGAGCCCCATACGTTCTTAAAGAGAATGCTTTGTGCTTGCTCATTAGGATGTATTCGATCCGCCTGAAACAGCTCAGGTCTTGTAGCAATGCCCTCTAGAAAAAATGGTAAGAGCTGAATATTTTCTTCCCTTGCCAGAGTCGGGTATAAGGCCTTAAATTGAGCCGTGTATTTTTGCCCATAGTTAGGCGGTATCTGCAGTCCAAGTAAAAGTACCTTAGCACCTGATTTTTTCCCCTTTACGATCATATTTCGTAAATTAGATTCTGTTTCGCTCAAAGGTAGCCCTCGGAGTGCATCGTTAGCGCCTAACTCAATGATGATAATTCCGGGCCTTTTTTGCTCTAACAAAGAGGGTAGTCGGGACAACCCGCCAGAACTTGTTTCACCGCTAATGCTGGAATTAAATACCAACCAAGGGCTACGATCTTGTAAAAGTTGTTGCTCTAATAAATTGACCCAGCCAGATCCACGTGATAAGCCATATTCAGCAGAGAGGCTATCACCCAAGACTAATATCAATGGATTTGTTTGGGCCCAAGAGGAAAAGCTAATAAACAGGCAAAATAAGCCTGCAAGCAAAAATTTTTTATTCCAGAAGTGAGTCTGCTTCATTATTAACAATTAAAGTTCCCATCCTTCATGAGTAATGCTCCTAAGACTATTGATGCCAGATGTATTGGCAAAACTGTTCCAACAGGCGATGGTGACCTGACTATTTTGCACGACATTAGCCTGCAAATAGACCATGGTGAGAGTATTGCCATTGTGGGTAGTTCCGGATCAGGAAAAAGCACTTTACTGAGCTTGTTGGCTGGCTTAGATCGACCGAGCACTGGTGATATTAGTTTAATGGGCCAGAATCTGGGAAATTTAAATGAAGATGCTTGCGCACAGTTAAGGGGTGAGTATGTAGGTTTTGTGTTTCAATCCTTTCAATTATTGCCACATCTTAACGCCATCGAAAACGTCATGCTTCCATTGGAATTAAATGCTGTCCCTGAGGTTAAGGCAAGGCAAGAGGCTAAGCATTGGCTTGAAAAAGTTGGGCTTGGTAGTCGGTTAGAGCACTTTCCAAAAACCTTATCGGGCGGGGAGCAGCAGCGAGTAGCCTTAGCCAGAGCATTTATCAATAAACCCGCCATATTATTTGCTGATGAGCCTACAGGAAGCTTGGATCGAGCGAGCGGAGATAGGGTAATTGAGCTCCTTTTTGAGTTAAACCAGGAAAATAATTCAACCTTAGTTTTAGTTACCCATGATCCTGCCTTGGCCGCACGGTGCACTCGTCAATTACATCTGCAGGATGGACGCCTAGCGTGACCAAAACCTTATAATCGCAGGATGTCTTCATTCTGTTTCTTGCCCGGGGCCGATGCCCTTTCAGCCTTTCGCCAACAGCGACTTTTAGCTTCGCTTGCCGCTCAAGGAATTGATCTTGAGTCCATAGAGGCTCAGTATCTCCATTTTATTTGGTCTGAGCTAGGACTTGGCGCCAAGGACAATGAAGTATTGGCCAGTCTCTTGACCTACGGTCAGGCATTTTCCTCAAAACTAAAATCTCAAGATTCTTGGTTTGGTGCGGGAGCTGTCAAACAATCTGCTATAGCTATTCCTCGTTTTGGAACGCTATCGCCATGGGCCAGTAAAGCGACTGATATCGCTCGCCAATGTGGCTTGAATATATTGCGTCTTGAGCGTGGCATCCAATATGGATGGCAAAGCAAGAAACCTTTAAATTCTGAGCAAGTACAAATTGTTTTGGGAGTATTGCATGACCGCATGATTGAAGTAGTTATTAATGATGTGAATGAGGCGAGCGCTTTATATCAAACCTTAGCCGATCGCCCTTTAAGCAGGATTCCATTATTAACCGATGGAAGGGATGCTTTAGATAAGGCAAATCAAGCGTTGGGTCTAGCCCTTTCAGATGATGAGATTGACTATCTCACCGAGAGTTTTATTAAGCTTGAGCGCAACCCCAGTGATGTTGAACTCATTATGTTTGCCCAAGCCAATAGCGAGCATTGTCGCCATAAAATCTTTAATTCAACCTGGACTATAGACGGAGATGATCAGGAGAAATCCTTATTTGCGATGATTCGTAATACGCATCAATTGCACCCTGAAGGTACGATTGTTGCTTATTCAGACAACTCAGCGGTGATGGTAGGTTGCGAATCTGAAACTTGGGTTCCTCAGGGCAGTGATCACCATTATGAAAAAAAGACACGCTTAGTTCATACCTTAATGAAGGTGGAGACTCACAACCACCCTACAGCAATTGCGCCTTTTCCAGGGGCCTCAACAGGGGCGGGGGGTGAAATTCGTGATGAAGGTGCCACAGGTATTGGCGGAAGACCTAAGGCGGGCTTAACTGGTTTTTCAGTATCTAATTTGAATATTCCCGGCACAGACTTGCCATGGGAATCCGAGAAGTACGGCAAGCCCGACCGCATTGCAACCCCTTTACAGATCATGATTGAGGGCCCACTGGGCGGGGCTGCATTTAATAATGAATTTGGCCGTCCAATTCTAGGTGGCTATTTCAGGGTTTTCGAACAAACCTTGGAAGGTGTACGTCGTGGCTATCACAAGCCCATCATGATTGCTGGTGGCATTGGCAGTATTGACGCAATTCATACGTCTAAGAAGGCAATTCAAGCGGGGCATTTGCTGATTCAACTCGGTGGCCCTGGTATGCGCATTGGCATGGGTGGTGCTACTGGAAGCTCTGTTGAAACGGGTACTAATACTGCTGATTTGGACTTTAATTCTGTCCAACGTGGCAACCCAGAGATGGAGCGTCGAGCTCAAGAAGTGATTAACGCTTGCACTGCAATGGCTGAAAATAATCCCATTGTTTCTATTCATGATGTAGGTGCAGGCGGCCTTTCTAATGCCTTCCCAGAGCTAGCCGATGGGGCTGGTCTTGGCGCTCACTTTAAATTACGCAGCGTCCCACTTGAGGAAAGTGGTATGAGCCCAGCAGAAATTTGGTGCAATGAATCACAAGAGCGCTATGTTCTTGCCATTGAATCCAAAAATTTAGATCTATTCAAATTTTTATGTGAACGTGAGCGTTGTCCATTTGCCGTAGTAGGGGAGGCAACAACAAAACGCCAACTTCAGCTTAGTGATAGTGATGATAAGCAGGGCACCGGATCAGATCTAGCAATGCCGATTGATATGCCTATGGAGGTGCTTCTAGGTAAACCACCGCGCATGCATCGCGATGTTAATCGAGTGGCCCAATCTTTTGACGAGCTCGATGTGACTGATGCTGATCTAGGGCAATGTGTTGCATGGGTCCTTCAGCAGCCTACTGTCGGCAGCAAATCATTTTTAATCACAATTGGCGATCGAACTGTTGGCGGCTTAAATGCTCGCGATCCTTTTGTTGGGCCATGGCAAGTCCCTGTTGCAGACTGTGCTGTAACTCTTATGGATTACAAGGGCTATCGCGGTGAAGTAATGACAATGGGGGAGCGGTCGCCGCTTGCCGTCATTGATGCTCCTGCGGCTGCTCGTATGGCCGTTGGCGAGGCGATTACCAATCTTTTGGCTGCCGATATTCGCTGCTTAGAGGATGTGAAACTTTCAGCTAATTGGATGGCGGCCTGCGGTGCTCCCGGGGAGGATGCTAAGTTATACGACTCCGTGCAGGCAATTGGTATGGATTTATGTCCGACTCTGGGTATCTCCATTCCCGTAGGAAAAGACTCCTTATCCATGGCTACCGCATGGCAAGATGGCGATCAGCTTAAAAAAGTGATATCTCCAGTTTCTCTAATTATTTCTGCGTTTGCTGCCGTACAGGATGTACGTAAAACCAACACCCCTTTTCTGCTTTTAAAAGACGTCGATGAATCCGTTTTGGAGACTGAGCTGATCTTAATTGATCTAGGACGAGGAAAAAATCGTATGGCCGGAAGTATTCTGGCCCAAGTTTTAAGTCAATCTGGTAAATCTGCTCCAAATATTGATAATCCGGAAGATCTCAAAGCGTTAGCTGCAGCCATCATCGAGCTGCGCAAAGCTGATCAGTTGTTGGCTTATCACGATCGCTCGGATGGTGGTTTATTAGCCTGTATAGCGGAAATGGCTTTTGCGTCCCATTGCGGCATCTCTATTAATGTTGACATGATTGCAGTAGATGTTGGTCAAGAACAAGATTGGGGTGACGCCAAGAACTGGGCACAACAAGTGTCTGGTCGTCGCCATGAACAAACTCTTCGCGCCTTATTTAACGAAGAGCTTGGTGCGGTCATTCAGATTCGAAAATCAGATCGAGATGCTGTTTTTGCACTACTGCGAAAATTGGGAATAAGCGCTTTCAGTCATGTGATTGCGAAACCCAATACCAATGGTCGGATTGAAATTTGGCGGGATGCGAAAAAGATCTTTGCCGAACCTCGAGAAGTGCTACAAAAAATGTGGGCCAATACCAGCTATCAAATTGCCCGTTTACGAGATAACCCAGCATGTGCTGATAGTGAGTTTGAGCTCTTAGATAATATTGCTGATCCTGGCATGGCGCCTAAAGTTACCTTTAACATTGCCCAAGATGTTGCTGCGCCATTCATTAATAAAAATGCTAGGCCTAAAATTGCCATCTTGCGCGAGCAGGGTGTGAACTCACACGTAGAAATGGCTTATGCCATAAACTGGGCTGGCTTTGACAGTTACGATGTGCACATGTCTGATTTACTCTCAGGTCAAACAACGTTAGGTGATTTTCGTGGCCTGATTGCTTGTGGCGGTTTTAGCTATGGAGATGTGTTGGGCGCAGGTGAGGGTTGGGCTAAGACTATTCTATTTAATGCGCATCTAAGAAACCAGTTTTCAACCTTCTTTAATCGCCCAGATAGTTTCGCATTAGGCGTATGTAATGGCTGCCAAATGATGAGCAACCTTTCTGACATCATCCCTGGGGCGCAGGCTTGGCCTAAATTTACTCGCAATCAATCGGAGCAATATGAGGCTCGCTTAGTGATGGCCGAGATAATGCCGTCTCCATCGATCTTTACCCAAGGCATGGAAGGAAGTCAATTGCCAATTGCCATTGCCCATGGAGAAGGTTTTGCCAATTTCAGTCAACAAGGTAATCTTGCGCAGCTACACCAACAGGGTCTAGCGGCAATGCGCTTTGTTGACCATCACGGCAAGCCTACCGAAATCTATCCAATGAATCCTAACGGCTCACCTGGTGGCTTAACAGGTGTAACCACGCCTGATGGCCGCTTCACAGTCATGATGCCGCATCCAGAGCGTGTATTTAGAGCGGTCCAAATGAGTTGGTGTCCACCCGAATGGTTAAATAATCCTGATGGTGCAAGCCCATGGATGCGCTTGTTTCGCAATGCACGTCTCTGGGCTAAGTAAATAATTTATGTTGATGGAACCAGTTACCTTTTCTGAGAGCGGTGGAATTCTTTACCTTCATTTTGGTAGCGAGTTAATTCAAGGCGCCATGAGGATTCGGGATCCAGATGAAATTTACCTTGAGTACAATCAGCAGATGATGGCATGGTTACTATTTTTAGAGACTAGGCCTGGAATGCGTGTTGCTCAACTTGGTTTGGGCACTGGCGCCTTAACTAAATTTACCCATCGCTACTGCCCAGCAGTAAAGACCACGGTGGTCGAGCTAAACCCCTCCGTTATTGTTGCGGCTAGAAGTATGTTTTTTACTCCAGATAATGATCGGTGTTTAGAGATACTCCAGACTGATGCTAAAGAATTTATTCAAAGTAAAAAATACCAAGGTTATTTTGATGCTGTTCAGGTTGACCTTTATGATGCGATTTGCGATGGCCCATCAGCAAGTTCTTTAGATTTCTACAAAGGTTGTTACAACCTTCTTAAAGAACCTGGTGTGATGACGGTGAACTTGTTTTCTCGCCATAAAAGCTTTGACATTAATCTCAAAAATATTTGCGAGGCATTTGATAACCGTGTTTTATTATTTCCTGAGTCTCATGATTGCAATGTTGTTGCTATTGCATTTAAAGGCCCTCAATTAGAAGTCGAATGGAAGGAAGTTTCTAGGCGCGCTAAGCTGATCATGGAAAAGACGGGATTACCTACGAATACCTGGACATCTGGGCTTCATCGTGAAAATGCGAACCAAGAGACTAGACTATCTATTTAGCAACCTATTGAAAATACCCATGTTGGGCATAATGCCCGTTTGTACGACCCTAAATGTCCGTTTACAGCAACTGAAATCAACGAATGTTTGATAGTCCTAGGTACTTTTACCAATGAAAAAATATGAGACTTTTGATATAAGTTTGATTGGTTAAATATTTTTATTAGCCTCTAGTTCATTTTTTTGGTGCATATACAAACTCTATACCATTTTGAAATACGACTTATGTAAAAAAAATAGGTCAAGATGAATCGAAATCATTTGGCTTTTGCGCCAGTCCCACATAGTGCTTAGATGCGCTCTTTGTTAATTTGAAATAATTTAGTTCGATATTAAGGAAATAATTATGAAATTTGCCACTAAATTCATCTTAGCCCTATTAATGGCTCAATGCGCAATCACTTTTGCCAAAGGTAATGCGGATACTATTTTTTATGGCGGTCCAATTGTGACTGTGAATGATAAAAACGAAGAGGTTGAGGCTCTGGCTATCAAAAGCGGGGTGATTGTGGCGACTGGTTCGAAGGCCGCTATTAGCAAGGATTGGCAAACAAGCACAACTAAGATCATTAATCTAAAGGGGCAAACTTTAATGCCCGGGTTCGTAGAGCCTCATATTCACATTATCGGCACTGCTATGGCTGAAGGATTAGGTTTAAATCTCTCTAATTTTTCCTTGCCTTACGATACCTTGGATACGCTAGATGCCAAGATGAGAGCCCATTTAAAAACCATTCCTCCTGGTGGATGGTTATTTGGATTTGGCGTAGACCCGTCCCGTACATCTCCTTTCATGGCTGAACTTACTGCCGATACTTTGGATAAAGTTTCCACTACAGTTCCCATTTTCATCATTAATCAGTCTGGTCATATTGGTTATGTCAACCATAGGGCGATGGAATTAGCCGGGGTTACTGAAGAAACAAAAAATCCCAGCGGTGGTGGTGTGTATGTCAAGAATATACAAGGCAAGCTAACTGGTAAATTGATAGAGCCACCTTCCTTTGCGCCATTTATGGCAAAAATGCCCGCACCCCCACAGGCAGATTTGATAAAGGCAATTAAGAAAACAGCGCAGCGCATTGCATCAGCAGGCGTAACTACTTCAGCTGAGATTACGGTTGGCTTTGAGTCCGGCCTGGAGAATGAAGTAAAGCTCTATAAAGAATTGACAGCCAATGAGGGTTTGCCAATTAGGGTTCGGGCTTATTTGTATGGCCCAGCAATTCCTGCTGGATATAGTGGCTTAAAGCCAAACGAGGGTGATGATCGATTGCGTTTTATTGGCGTTAAGTTTATTTCTGATGGTTCAACCCAGGGACTAACTGCGGCCTTAAATGATGCGTATGACTATCCTAAAAATACCCAAAATAAGGGTGAGCTCGATTACAAAAGCGAAGATCTATACAAGTCTATGAAGGTCTATTTCGACCAAGGGTGGCAATTAGCAGTTCATGCCAATGGCGATCGTGCTATTGATCAAACGCTGAATAATTATGAAAAATTATTAGCTGGTAACTCTCATCCAGGAGAGCGCCGTTTGCGTATCGAACATTTCACAATCAATACACCGGAGCAGGTGAAGAAAGCGGTGAAATTAGGTGTGATTCCAGGCTTTACGATTGGTCACGTCGATTATTGGGGTGAGGCATTCCATAATCACATCGTGGGTCCTGCACGCGCTGACCGAATTGATCCTTCCGCTGCTTTTAAGAAGGAGGGTGGTCGCTTCGTTTATCACAGCGATTCCCCGGTTTCCAATGTTGGTCCACTAAATTACATATCCGAGGGCGCTGGTCGCTTATGGCAAAACCCACCTCAAAAAGTTCTCGGCGCTGATCAGAGGGTTACCGTTGACGATGCAATACGGGCTGTTACCATCAATGCGGCCTATGAAATGTTCTCTGATGATAAGTTAGGTAGCCTAGAGGTTGGTAAACAAGCTGATCTAGTTGTGCTGGCAGCTAATCCACGTAAAACCGCAGTTAATCAAATTCGAAATATTAAGGTTAAAGAAACTTGGATTGATGGCAAGAAACAGGTTTGGTAGGACGATATCTGAAATATAAGCACCCTGTAACTTCGTCGCTCATTAATAATAAATATAAGGAAGTCTAGAATGCTGGTTGCTAAAATATCTTTTGCAATAGTCACTCTATTGGGCTCAATGGTTTGCTTTTCCGCAGAGGCCGTTACGCCAGATCAGGTGGTTACTGCAATTGAGAGGCAGTTTGGCGTTACTCCAGGGCAAAGGCGTAACCACATTAACGGTGTGTGTGGCAGGATCATTCACTGGGGATAGAGCTGTTCGGGCGTACACGACATCTCCATTGTTTACTGGAAAACCTATACCAGTTATTGGTAGATTTTCATTAGCTGGTGGTAGTTTAAAGATCCCCGATACGGCTAGGAATCCCCGCGGTCTGGCTTTGGAATTTGAGCTCCCGAAAAATAATATTCACCATTTCACCATGCTCAATGTCCCAGTATTCGGTGCTGCTACCCCCAGCTCTTTTTACGATGGCGTCATAGCAAATACGCCTGATCCCGCAACTGGTAAACCTGACCCAGAAAAAGTTTCCTCATACAAAGCAAGCCATCCAGATGCCCAAGCTTTAGGTGAATACTTAGCTAAAAATAATCCAGTTTCCAGCTACGCTAATAGCGATTTTTTTAGCGTTCATACTTTTAAATTTATCAATAAAAATAATAAAACTACTTTGGTTAAATGGCGCTTCATCCCTCATGATGGTGTTAAACGCCTGAGCGATGACGAATTGAAGGCTACCCCAACTCGTTTCTTAGATCAAGATATTATGGCTAGAACTCAAGCTGGTCCTGTGCGCTGGAATATGGTCTTAGTTATTGGTGAGCCGGGTGATGAGCAAAATAATTCAACGGTATATTGGCCAAGTAATAGAGAGGAAATAAAGGCTGGTATCTTAACTCTATCTTCAGCCAGTCTTCAGCAAGGGGGAGCTTGTGAAAAAATTAACTTTGATCCTTTGGTAATGGCGCAAGGTGTTGCTCCAAGCAATGATCCCGTGCTCTTATTTAGATCACCAGCTTATGCGGATTCTTACGCAAAAAGGATTACCGGCCATTAATACTGAAGCGAATTCTTTAAGCCTCAAGTAACTCTTAGCGCTAGATTGAACTTAGAAGTCACTAGATTATTAATGCACTAGTTAGGACGATAAAAAAGCCACCAGCATTAAAGCGGTGGCTTTTCCGTTATCTACTGCTCAGTATAGAAGTAACTTTTCTTAGATGGTCACCGTATCAGCAACATCACTAAATGATTTAATCTTGTCGAAGTTCATGTATCGATAAACTTCACCAGCCTTGGCATTTAATGACTCTACTTGCTCAAAGTATTCCTTCGGTGTTGGCAGGCGCCCCAAAAGAGCGGCAACAGAGGCTAGTTCAGCAGAGGCTAAGAACACTCGAGTATCAATCCCTAAACGATTTGGGAAATTGCGTGTCGAAGTAGAAACTGCTGTAGAGCCTTTGCGAATCTGTGCCTGGTTACCCATGCATAGTGAGCAACCTGGTGTTTCCATGCGAGCACCAGTACGGCCAAGAATCCCGTAGTAACCCTCTTCAGTTAGGACCATTTGATCCATCTTGGTTGGGGGTGCAATCCATAAGCGGGTGGGCATATCCGTTTTTCCTTCGAGAACTTTGCCAGCTGCACGGAAGTGACCAATATTGGTCATACAAGAGCCAATAAATACCTCATCGATTTTTTCACCAGAGACTTCAGAGAGAAACTTCACATCATCTGGATCATTAGGACAGGCCAAAATAGGTTCTTTAATTTCGCTCATGTCGATTTCAATAATTTCAGCATAGTCAGCATTCTCATCAGCCTTCAATAATTCGGGCTTAGAAATCCATGATTCCATTGCCTTAATGCGACGAACGAGCGTGCGCTTATCCTCATAACCATTGGCAATCATCCACTTCATCAAAGTAATGTTTGAACGCATGTACTCAATAATGGGTTCCTTGCTTAACTGAACGGCACAACCGCCAGCTGAACGTTCCGCTGAAGCGTCTGATAACTCAAAGGCTTGCTCTACCTTCAGATCTGGTAAACCTTCGATTTCTAAAATACGGCCAGAGAATATATTTTTCTTGCCCTGTTTTTCTACAGTTAATAAGCCCTTCTTAATGGCATATAGAGGAATGGCATTAACAAGGTCACGCAATGTTATGCCGGGCTGCATTGTTCCTTTAAAGCGAATTAATACCGACTCAGGCATATCTAAAGGCATCACACCAGTTGCTGCAGCAAAGGCCACTAAGCCAGACCCAGCTGGGAAAGAGATGCCAATGGGAAAGCGAGTATGACTATCACCGCCAGTACCGCAGGTATCTGGCAAAAGAAGTCGGTTTAACCAGCTATGAATTACACCGTCACCTGGTCGTAAGGCAACGCCACCACGGTTTGTCATAAATGATGGCAATTCATGATGTGTACGGATATCAACTGGCTTTGGATAAGCCGAGGTATGGCAGAAAGATTGCATTACGAGATCTGCAGAGAAGCCCAGGCAAGCAAGGTCCTTCAACTCATCACGAGTCATTGGGCCAGTAGTATCTTGTGAGCCAACCGTTGTCATATGGGGTTCGCAATAAGTGCCTGGTCGAACGCCTTGACCTTCAGGTAAGCCACAGGCACGCCCAACCATCTTTTGTGCCAAGCTAAAACCTTTTGTACTATCTGGAGGGCTTATTGGTAGGCGGAAGGCGGTTGAAGCAGGTAAGCCAAGAGCTGCACGCGCTTTAGCTGTAAGGCCTCGACCAACAATTAAAGGAATGCGCCCGCCAGCACGAACTTCGTCCAAGATCACAGGGGATTTGAGGGAAAACTGAGCAATTTCTTGACCGTTTTTAAAGGCCTTACCTTCATATGGTCGTAATTCAATTTCATCGCCCATATTCATTTGAGTGACATCAAGCTCTATCGGTAAGGCGCCGGCATCTTCCATCGTATTAAAAAAGATGGGGGCAATTTTTGTTCCCAAACAAACACCACCAAAGCGCTTGTTAGGAACAAATGGAATATCTTGTCCAGTCCACCACAGCACTGAATTGGTAGCAGACTTGCGTGAGGAGCCAGTACCTACAACATCACCAACATAAGCAATTTGGTTACCTTTTTTCTGCAGGGCTTCAATTTGCTTCATGGGACCGCGAACACCAATTTCATCGGGATCAATGCCTTGACGTGGATTTTTGAGCATGATGGTGGCATGCAGCGGAATATCTGGACGACTCCACGCATCTGGGGCTGGCGAAAGATCGTCGGTATTAGTTTCGCCGGTAACCTTAAATACGGTAAGCTTTAAGCTTTCAGGGACTGCAGGGCGGGAGGTAAACCACTCGGCATCAGCCCAGCTTTGTAGCACTTCTTTCGCTAGTGCATTTCCTTTTTCTGCCATTTCCTGAACATCGTGGAAATAGTCAAACATCAGCAAGGTCTTTTTAAGTGCGGCAGCCGCCGCAGAACCACACTGTTCATCAGCCAAAAGCTCGACTAAAGGCTTGATGTTGTAACCGCCGAGCATGGTTCCCAGTAATTCAGTCGCCTTTGTACGGGATATTAATGGTGATTTCTCATCGCCTTTTGCGACGGCATCCAAGAATTCTGCTTTAACCTTGGCGGCATCGTCGACCCCAGCTGGCACGCGATTGGTAATTAACTCTACCAACTCATCTTCCTTACCCTTTGGTGGGTTTTTGAGCAATGCAACCAGTTCTGTGGTTTGATCTTTTGTGAGAGGTAGAGCTGGGATTCCGAGGGCTGCGCGTTCCGCAACATGTGCGTTGTAGGCTTCTAACATCATATTTCCTATGGGGTAAGTGTTATCAACAGAAATGCAAATGGGATTATTGATCCCGATCAACATTCATTGTAATTGTTTGAACTTGGCTTGAGTATGGGTTTTACTACTGATATTGCCTATAAATAAGGCATAAAGGCTATTTTTCCCTAATCCAGGTTTGCGTTCTTCCTAGCAGCGGTATTCCTATGTAAGCCCGAAGATCAAGCTTGCTACCTTGATCTTTTAATTTCATTTCTGCGCGATAAACATCTCCATCATCGGGGTCGAGTATTTGGCCGCCACTGTAGCTCTCCCCTGTTTTTTTCATGCCCGATAATATCTCCATCCCTAAAACAGGCTTTCCCTTGCGAAAGTCTGTGCATTTTTCGCAGGTTGACAGTGCATTGGGATCCAATAGCTTTAAGATAACACCAGAATAAAGGCCTCCCTTTTCACTAATTTCCACTAAAGCAGCGGGTTGGTTAGTGTCATCATCAAAGGTTTTCCATACCCCGGAGATAGTGCCCCCTGTTTGGGCAATGCTATAGGGGGCTGGCAGGAGCAAGGCCAGAGTCAATAAAAGGGTTCGGGCCTTACTTTTATTCGTATTTAGCATCCAATACTCCTGTAATTAATAGATATATTTCAATGACCACTTTACTGAATTTTCCTCTTATTGCTAGCTGTCGTTATAATTACTTTTTCCAACAGAGCTAAAGCGATGACCAAATACGTTTTTGTCACTGGTGGCGTGGTTTCTTCCTTAGGGAAAGGAATCGCGGCTGCCTCGCTTGCCGCGATTCTTGAATCCCGCGGCCTGAAAGTCACCCTCCTAAAATTAGACCCCTATATCAACGTTGATCCAGGCACCATGAGCCCGCTTCAACATGGCGAAGTTTTTGTAACTGAAGATGGCGCTGAAACAGATCTTGATCTTGGCCACTATGAGCGTTTTGTTTCGGCAAAAATGCGTAAAAGTAATAACTTCACTACTGGACAGATTTATGAATCTGTCATCAGTAAAGAGCGCCGCGGTGAATATCTCGGCAAAACAGTTCAAGTAATTCCACACATCACCAATGAGATTCAGGCTTTTATAGAGCGTGGCGCTAGGGCAAGTCATGACGGCCATGCCGACGTAGCCATATGCGAGATCGGCGGAACTGTAGGCGATATTGAATCATTGCCTTTTTTAGAGGCTGCACGTCAAATGAGCCTGCGCCTGCCATTACATCATTGCGCGTTTGTTCACCTGACTTTGGTGCCTTACCTAACTAGTGCAGGTGAGCTTAAAACCAAGCCAACCCAGCATTCAGTTCAGAAGTTACGTGAAATCGGCATCATGCCAACAGTTTTGCTCTGCCGTGCTGACCGCCCAATTCCAGAGGATGAGCGAGCCAAGATTTCTCTGTTCTCAAATGTGCGAGAAGAGGCTGTTATTTCTGTTTGGGATGTAGACACTATTTATAAGATTCCAGAAATGCTACATGCACAAGGCATGGATGATCTTATTTGTCGTGAATTGCAAATTGAGGCCAAACCAGCCGATCTATCTGTATGGGCCCATTTAGTTTATGAAATGGCTAACCCTCAACATGAAGTCACCATTGGTATGGTGGGTAAGTATGTTGAATTGACGGAGTCATATAAATCCTTAATTGAGGCCTTGAGACATGCAGGCATTCATAACCACACTCGTGTAAATATTAATTACATCGATTCTGAGCAGATCGAAAAAGATGGCATTGATTGCCTTAAAACACTTGATGCCATTTTAGTTCCAGGTGGCTTTGGTAAGCGTGGCACTGAAGGCAAGATCGCAGCAATTCGCTATGCCCGTGAAAATCAAATTCCTTATCTGGGAATCTGTTTGGGCATGCAGTTGGCAGTAATTGAATTTGCTCGCCATGTCGCCAATATTGGTCAGGCCAATAGCACTGAGTTTGACCCAGAAACAGATCATCCGGTGGTTGCCCTGATTACTGAATGGCTTGATAGGGAAGGGCGTGTTGAGATACGTACGAATGACTCTGATCTTGGCGGCACAATGCGCTTGGGTTCTCAGCGTTGCCCGGTTAAAAGTGGCACCTTAGCCCATGAAATTTATGGTGCTGAAGTGAATGAGCGTCATCGTCATCGTTACGAAGTCAACAATGTCTATGTGCCCCGGCTAGAAAAATGTGGCATGATAATTTCAGCCAGGACCCCTAATGAATCTTTGCCAGAAATGATGGAGCTTCCAAGCTCTATGCACCCATGGTTTTTTGGTGTTCAATTTCACCCAGAGTTCACTTCCACACCACGAGATGGTCACCCATTATTCTCTGCCTTCGTAAAGGCTGCGTTGATTCACCAAGATGTTTCCACAAAGCAGGCAGCGTAAGAGGACATTATGAGTACTTTCAAGCTTTGTGGTTTTGATGTTGGTTTACAGCATCGATTCTTTCTGATTGCAGGACCTTGCGTTATCGAGTCAGAGCAATCTGCTCTTGATATTGCTGGGGAGCTCAAAGAAATAACTGCCTCACTGGGCATTCCCTTTATTTATAAGTCTTCATTTGATAAAGCAAATAGATCTTCTGGCAGCTCTTTCCGTGGCTTGGGCATGGAAAGAGGTCTTGAGATTTTAGCTAAAGTAAAGCGTGAAATAGGCGTGCCAGTGCTTACCGATATCCACGATATTAGTGAAATTAAAGCCGTTTCTAAAGTGGTCGATGTTTTACAAACCCCTGCCTTTTTGTGCCGACAAACAGACTTCATTCGCGCTTGCGCCCAAAGTGGTAAACCTGTGAATTTCAAAAAAGGACAGTTTCTGTCCCCCCATGAAATGCTGAACGTAATTGAAAAAGCACGTGTTGCAGCTGCAGAAATCAATTTAGCCGATCAATTTATGGCATGTGAACGTGGCGCCTCTTTTGGTTATAACAATTTGGTATCCGATATGCGTAGCTTAGCTATCATGCGTGAGACTATGGCCCCGGTAGTATTTGATGCTACCCATTCCGTGCAATTACCTGGTGGTCAAGGAAGTTCAAGCGGTGGGCAACGCGAATTTATACCGGTATTAGCACGCGCTGCTGTAGCTGTTGGTATTAGCGGTCTTTTTATGGAAACCCATCCCGATCCTGCAAAAGCTTTATCGGATGGTCCCAATGCTGTTCCACTTAATCGCATGAAAGAACTTCTTGAATCCTTAGTAGCAATTGATGCAGTAGTGAAAAGGCCGGGTTCTTTTTTAGAAGATAGTTTTAAGTAATACCCAATTAAATTTTATTTAGGAGAAGGTGCATGAGCGCCATTGTCGACATCATTGGTAGGGAAATTCTGGATTCACGTGGTAACCCCACGGTCGAGTGTGATGTATTGCTGGAGTCTGGTGTGATGGGTAGGGCGGCCGTGCCATCGGGAGCCTCAACTGGTTCACGTGAAGCAATTGAATTGCGTGATGGAGATAATGCCCGCTACCTAGGTAAGGGCGTCCTTAAAGCCGTCCAGAATATCAATATTGAAATTGCAGAATCCATTCTTGGCTTAGATGCTATGGAGCAGGCTTTTTTAGATCGTACTCTCAACGAATTAGATGGCACTCATAACAAAGCTCGCTTGGGTGCTAATGCCACTTTGGCCGTATCTATGGCTGTTGCTAGAGCCGCAGCTGAAGAATCTGGCCTTCCTTTGTATCGCTATTTTGGTGGGTCTGGAGGCATGCAATTGCCAGTGCCGATGATGAATATAGTCAATGGTGGAGCGCATGCCAATAACAGCCTAGATATTCAAGAATTCATGGTGATGCCAGTTGGAGCACAAAGCTTTCGCGAGGCTTTGCGTTGTGGTGCTGAAATTTTCCATGAGCTCAAAAAGATACTGGGCTCCCAAGGTATGCCAACCACGGTAGGTGATGAGGGTGGCTTTGCCCCCAACTTTAAAAGTAATCAAGAGTGCCTACAAACCATTATGAAGGCTATTGAGGGCGCTGGTTATCAAGCTGGTGAGGATGTCCTATTGGCCCTGGATTGTGCCGCCAGTGAGTTCTACAAGGATGGCAAATACCATTTATCTGGTGAAGGCTTGCAACTCAGTTCAAACGAATTCTCTGACTACCTCGGTCAATTAGCCGATCAGTTTCCTATTGTTTCAATTGAAGATGGCATGCACGAAAGTGACTGGGATGGATGGGCTGATATCACTCAGAAATTGGGAAAGAAAATCCAACTTGTGGGTGATGACCTGTTCGTAACCAATACACGCATTCTCCAAGAAGGAATTGATAAGGGTGTTGCGAATTCAATTTTGATCAAGATTAATCAGATCGGCACTTTGACTGAAACTTTTGCTGCAATTGAAATGGCTAAGCGCGCCAATTACACCGCAGTAATTTCTCACCGCTCCGGAGAAACTGAAGATAGCACTATCGCAGACATTGCAGTGGGAACAAATGCCGGCCAGATTAAGACGGGCTCACTGTCACGCTCCGATCGTATTGCTAAGTACAACCAACTCTTGCGTATTGAAGAAGACTTAGGAGACGTTGCAACCTACCCAGGCAGGTCTGTTTTTTATAACTTAAAGCGGTAATCTTAAAGTTTCAATAGATTATGCGGATTATTATCTACACGATGCTGTTATTGCTGATGGCAATTCAGTACCCGCTCTGGTTGGGTAAAGGTGGCTGGCTTAGAGTTTATGAAATGGAGCGGCAACTTGAATTGCAGCAGGCTAAAAATAGCCTTCTGAGCTTACGTAATGCAAAGCTGACTGGTGATGTTAAGGACTTAAAAGATGGAACAAGAGCAATTGAAGAGCGTGCAAGAGTAGAGCATGGCATGATAAAGGAAGGCGAATTCTTTGTGCAAATCCTGCCGGCTACAAAATTAACAGACACAAATTCAAAGCAAACTAGCGCTCAATAAATCAATGGCCACTTGAGGGTGGTCTGGTGGCGTCAAATAATAAGTCGGTTTTAAACACCTGCAGACAATCAACGGCATCAAAACGGTAAACTTTTGCACAAAAGTCACATTCCGTTTCTACCGATCCCTGCTCCTCTAAAATGCCTTCTACCTCTTCTTCACCTAGCATTTTTAGAACATCGGCAACCTTGGCGCGGGAGCATCTGCAAGAAAAGTGAATTGGACGTACTGGGAAGCTACGCACCCCATTTTCCACAGATTCCTCAAGAAACAGCCGACGTAAAGTCGTGTCTGGAGAAAGTGTTAGTAACTCTTCAGTGGTGATGGTTTCACCTAGGGCCTGTATGCGGTTCCAACCCTCGGCCGCAATTTGAGGGTCGATGTGTGTATGTCCACCTGAATCGGGCAGGCGCTGCAACAATAATCCCCCAACATGGGTTTCGTTTGAAGCCAACCAAATCCGGGTATCCAGTTGTTCCGAATTTTGCATATATAGGGCAATAGCTTCAGCAGCTGTAGTAACGGGTTTAATCACCGTTCCACGGTGCTCTTGCAGAGCTACTATGCCCTGATAAGGGGATTGACCTGGCTGACGATCAGCGGGGTCTAGAGTGATGACCAATCGCCCAGAGTTTGCCACATCCAATAGATCCCCTAATGTTGCAGCAGCGGATATTTCTGACGTATCAACGGAGAGTTTGACAGTGGCCCTGATGGTAAGGTCTGACTTACATTCCACAACGAGAAGCTGAATTGGGCCACTACTTTGGGCCTGAATGATCAGGGTCCCATCAAATTTTAGGCTTGCACTTAACAAGGTAGCTGCCCCAACGAAATCACCTAAGATCTGACGAACTACGGGAGGGTAATTACGGCGCTCTAAAACAGCCTGCCAAGCAGTGCTTATTGAGACAATTTCCCCTCGAACTGGGGCGCCATCACACATAAAGACAAGTAATTCATTCATGAGTGAAAGTATCCACTTTTTTTAAAATATCGGTAGCATTTGATCAGATCCACCTCCTTGACCTGAGATAATGTCCCCTATGCATATAAGAACACGTTTCGCCCCAAGTCCCACGGGCTTTATTCATCTGGGAAATCTCCGCAGTGCACTCTATCCATGGGCCTTTGCCCGTCATAACAAGGGCGACTTTATTCTCCGTATCGAGGACACCGACTTAGAGCGATCCACTCAAGAAGCCGTAGATGTCATTATTGAAGGTATGGCTTGGTTGGGGCTTGATATAGATGAAGGTCCCATCTATCAAATGCAACGGATTGATCGCTATCGCGAGGTGGTGCAGCAATTATTAGATGCTGGTCTAGCCTATCACTGCTACATGAGCGAAGATGAATTGAATAAATTACGTGATCACCAGATGGCTAATAAAGAAAAGCCTCGTTATAACGGTTTATGGCGCCCTGAGCCCGGTAAAGTACTTCCAGCAATACCTCAGGACGTATTGCCGGTAATTCGCTTTAAAAACCCCATAGGCAGCTCCGTTGTTTGGGATGATGCTGTTAAGGGAATAATCGAGATTAATAATGACGAGTTGGATGATTTGGTGATTTCACGTCCTGATGGCACGCCAACATATAACTTTTGCGTAGTTGTAGATGATTTAGATATGAAGATCACTCACGTGATTCGAGGTGATGATCATGTAAACAACACCCCTAGGCAAATTAACATTATGAAAGCGCTAGGCGGGATTCAACCGATTTATGCGCATTTACCCACCGTATTAAATGATGCTGGCGAAAAAATGAGTAAGCGTAATGGCGCAATGAGTGTGCGCGATTATCAGAAAGCAGGGTACTTGCCTGAAGCGATTCTCAATTATTTAGCGCGTTTGGGTTGGTCTCATGGTGATGCAGAGGTATTCACTAAAGAGCAGTTTGTTCAATGGTTTGATTTAGATAGTCTGGGTCGATCACCAGCACAACATAATCCAGAAAAATTGCTTTGGCTTAATCATCAATATATTCAGAACGCAGATCCTTTAATCCTGGCTCAGGCAACAAAACCATTTGCGCATACCCTAGGCATTGATACCGAGAACGGCCCCGACTTCACCCAAGTAGTAGCATTACTAAAAGATCGTGCTAATACTTTGATTGAGATTGCGGAAGGTGCAAGGCTTTTTTATCTGCCAGCGCCAACTCTTAGCGCAGAACAAATTGCGCTAAATATTCCTCAAGCAGTTATTCCCGCTTTGCGAGATTTAATTGCTGCTCTGAAAACTACCGAACCATTAAAAGAGGCCTATGGGGCTGTTTTTAAACAAGTGCTAGCCCAGCATCAGATCAAGATGCCAGCTTTAGCTATGCCCGTTCGTTATGCCTTATTTGCCACTACTCAGACCCCAGCGATTGATTCTGTCTTGGTAGTACTGGGAAAAGAGGAGGTTATAGAGCGTCTTTCTAAGGTCATCCTATAAGCAATTTGCGCAGTCGTACAAAAATAGGATAAAATCTTGGATTGTTTTGAGTGTCTTGTAGTTTTATTGCGAGATTTTGGGGGTATAGCTCAGCTGGGAGAGCGCTTGCATGGCATGCAAGAGGTCAGCGGTTCGATCCCGCTTATCTCCACCAAGCATTTAAAATAGAGGCACAAGTAGTACAGGGTCCCCATCGTCTAGAGGCCTAGGACATCACCCTTTCACGGTGAGTACACGAGTTCGAATCTCGTTGGGGACGCCAGTTTTTTTGTAAATGTAATAAGTAAAAAGTATTACTCGAAGTTTTCTGGAGCGGTAGTTCAGTTGGTTAGAATATCTGCCTGTCACGCAGAGGGTCGCGGGTTCGAGTCCCGTCCGTTCCGCCAAAATTAGTGACAAAAAAAGCCCGTTAATTCGGGCTTTTTTTCGCTCAGTAAAATCTAATTATTGACGGGTGGTGGATTGATAAAGCTTGATGTATCGGTAGGGCTGACTTGATTTACTTGTTTGGGCTCACCAGGTTTTAGATTGGTGTTGACAGCAGTGGGGCCCGGGGTTAGGGAAACGGATTTTGTATTATCGAAATATTTCGCGCCACTCGATGAGATATTTTGGGAGGAGGGCTTCATAATATTTTGCTGCATCAAAGGCGTGACAGAAGGCGTCTTTTCAACACTCTTTGGAGCTGCCTTGACAATAGCTGGAGTTGTTTTCACGATAACATTAGCAAATACTAGGGCTGGAGCAGCTAATGGCAAAAGAAATAGGGCTACCAACATCTTTTTAGTGGGCATAAAAAAACTAATTTTCACTTGTATTTCCCTAGTTAAATTTTGGTACTTGAAAATCACCACTTAGACGCTGCAAGAGTATCAGAGTCTTGGCATGAATAGTTCTTGCATCAAATAATTCGCCTTGAGCTTCTCTAAATGCAAGCACGCCTGTGATGCCATTATTTTTTTGGTGTTTAGCTGTTTGGTATGCCTTGTTGGAGCTTTCCAAGCGATTTTTTGCTGATTGATATTGCAAATAGGTCTGATTTAGCTCTGTAACAATTTTAGTTTTTGTTGCTTGAAGCATTATTTCCTGTTGAGTCTGAGCATTTACTGCGCTCAATACATCCGAATCATTAAATAAAGCATTTGAAAGGGGGACTGACACTATAAAACTAAATGACTTTTGTGAGCCATAGCTCGTTCCAGAAGATGAATAGGGAGGGGTTTCGGAGTAATAAATACCAGGCATAACATCAATATTTTTACTTGCTTTAATAACCTCTAAATTAGCTGAGGCAGATTCAATAGCCGCTTGTGTTGATGTGATGTCAGCTCTATTTGAATTTGCTTGCGAAATTAATTCAGAGATTTGAAAACTCTTGGGCTCGAGATTAAGGGTTCCAATGGGTAGCGGCAACTCGTTTTCTGATTTTCCTAAATAATTAATTAAACTATATGCATAAAATTTAAGATCATTTTCTAAAACTTTTTGGATATCTTTAAAGTCTAATATATTTTTTTTGGCCAAGGGTGATTGATATGAAGCTAAATCAATAATCGCCTCTTGGTAGGATTGCCATAATAATTTTGTTCTCAACGCATCAATATAGGCAAAGATAGCTTCGGTTTCAATAGTCTTTGATTCGGTAATCATCTCTGTATTTAAGCGGTTTGCTTCAGCTAGTGCTTGAGCTTCCCGAGCGGAGCGCTTACCCCAACCTTCAACAGTTACCATGGCTCCCAATGTATTGGAAGATGGATTGTTGTAGCCGACATATGGTGATTGCGTATACATACTGCCGCGTGCATAGGTGATGATTGGACTTAACAATAAGTTTCCAGCACGCTGAGATATTGCAGTGGCAGAATCCGCGCCTAATCTTCTTACTTTTAAAGTGCCATTGTTGGAATTCACTTGATCCAAAAAGGTAGAAATTATTATTGGCTTATAGCGCTCATTATTATCGCTAAATGGCGGAAGAGACTGGGCGCTGACTATTCCAATGTGGATAAAAGCAAATATGCCAATGGAGTAATAACTGGTTTTATATAGCTTAATCAATTTTTCTAGGCTCGCGAAGTTTTATCACCAAATCAGCATTCTGAAGGCTATGCCTTTCCGCTGATAGGGCCGCATCAAGAATTTGATTTATAAAGCTATTGGTTTCATTGGCAACAATCTCTCTTTCGTTGTCAACAGTAATCATGTGATAACAATTGCCCAGCCATATTATTTTTTTTGTCTCAGAAGACGCGAGCTCTAAAATCATTTCCGGATTCTTTGGTGAGGCAGTCTCATCATCAATGGAATGAATAATAAGTAGATCGGCATAAATTTGATTTAGGCCTTTTTTGGCACTTGAAGCGAGCATTAAGGATTCGCATATATGCCTAGCTGGAAGGTGAGCTGCACCAAGTTCGCTCACCATATTTGACTTTACGGCTCTCTCAATACGTCGTCGCAATTCAGGATTTTTCACGCCATAAGGAGCTTTTTCCATATAGTGCCAATTTCGGAACCCCACACGATAAGCCAAGGATAGTAGTGAGTGATACCAGGGTATGGACCAACCATCAAATACAAGCACGGGTGCCAAAATAACCAAACTTTGAATCTGTTCATTTCGCTCGGCTACTGCCAGCGCTAGAGTAGCGCCCATACTAAGCCCAACAATAGACGCTGAATGGTGCGTTTTTAGTAAATCCAGTACCAAATGATCAACAAAATCGATCCATGTCATATAGCTAGTTAGGCCAGTGTGGGCAGAGTACCCTGGTATTCGCGGCACAACTAAAGTGTGCCCAGATTGACGTATTAGCTTGGGAATCACTCCCATCTCTAATTCAGAGCCGCAAAGACCGGGCAGCAAAATAACTACATGATTGCTTGAGCCTTGATAGAATGCCTCGAAGTGTTCTGTATTTGACTCGTTAGTCATTCAAATCCTGAATTTGTCGCGTTTAATTTAAAGAGTGATTATTGCTGATGCAGCTTAAAAATGTAAGAAGATGGTCAAAACCAGGCTTTTCAGGCTTTTACTTCGCCATTTTTGGCGTATTTATTTCTTTTTGCATTCGATACACTTTGCACCCTTTTTTAGAAGGGGCCCTTCCAATGACATTTTTCATCTTAAACACGATTATTATCGCGCTTATTTACGGCTATATTCCCAGTCTTTTGACTATTGTCCTATCCGTCCCGCTGGCCTTTTTCTTTTTTATCCCTCCATTTGACTCTTTTGACCTACCAACAGCTCAAGATGCCTTTGTTTTCGCCTCTTACATCTTAATTGCCTTGCTTGCTGTTGGTGTTATTGAGTGGCTTCAGAGGGAGCGCTACAAGGCAGTTTTGATTTCTAAAGTGAGTGATAGTCGATATCGACTTCTAGCCCAGGCAAGCTACTCTCTGAAACATAGCCATGACGCTGGAAGCGCTCCAAAAGCACCAATCTCTTCAGTTAATTGAATTGTTGGGATATTGATTAATTATTGATTTACATCAATAACTTAGCGTGCACGCTTGACCAATTTAGTATATTCTTAGCGGTTATGAAGATTTTTCTCGGAGTGACTTCCTGTTTCCTTTTTGCCGTCCCCGCCTTTTCGGCTGGGTTGGGTGTTAATCCCTTTTTACCATCCTCGCCTACGACTTCGAAATATACCCCAAGCAAGCAGGTTCCCTCTGGCGTATCTACCCCAGCACCTCCAAGACTTCCGCAGGGCTCAAGTCCAACACCACCACCAGCACCAGCAGCAGCAGCAGCAAAAAAATAATAGGTCACGAATTTTAATAGCCTAGCAATGGGCCATGCCAATCAGATGATCATGACTTTGTTTGGGGCTATCAATTTTTGAGCTTTGTTGGCTAATTTATGCTGTTCCATCGGTTTATTGGGGGTAAGATTACTTTTACTACTTCCCATTCATCAAGGGTGCCCCGTGAAATCTTTTTATATTGATTACCCCCAAGAGAAAATTGATGACTATCAGCATGCCTATCGTTGCATCTTCTGCAAGATACCTACAACCATAATCTTTGGCTTATTAGAAAATCATTCTGAAAATTGCGCCTATAGGAATAAACAGGGTAAGTCGGCGCAATTAGAGGCTAAATTAAAGCCCCATATAGAACGTTTCAATGAATCCTTAACTGACGAGGTGGATTAAATGAACAGATATCCTATTGCCCTTGAATTAACTGTTTGGGTTGAATTAGGAATCAATCAGTATGAAATCACAATTGATAAAGAATCGACACTCTCAGTAAAGCGAACCGATGATGTACTCCATTCTCGCGAACTCACTTTTGCCGAGGTGACCTCAATATTAGAGGCTATTGCATCGGTAGAAATGCCCATCCTTGAAATGGTTAATACAACATCCGCCAAAGCATCATCTAGCTATGAGCTCATTATCGAATCTTCCCATTTCTCAGTGGAATTTAATTGGGAAGATCTGGATGTTGAAATGGATCAAAGTGGGTCACTTTTATCTATTTCAAAATTATCTGAACTCGTAGAAAAGTTGGGACAATTCCATTAGGGTTTATCCATATCTTTCAGGCGAAACTATTAGTCACTATTTGTACGTCGCATTTACTCTGAGGAAATCTAGATCCTAATATGTCCTTAAAGTCGCTCTACCTCTTACGTCACGCAAAGGCTGTGGAAGGAGGCATTCTTTACGAGGACAAGGATAGACCCTTATCAGAAAAAGGCCTAAAGGATGCTAGGCGCCTAGGTGAGAACTTACTCAAAAAATCTTTTAGATTTGATAGAATTCTTACAAGCCCTGCAATGCGCACGATTGAAACAGCTCAATTGGTGGCAAAAGGATTGGGTTACAAAAAAAATAATATTACGATTGAAGGGCATTTATATTCCTCCAATGTGGAAGCTATATTGAATCTTATCGCCAGCACCGCTAATAAAATCAATAGCCTTCTAATTGTTGGTCATAACCCTGAAATATCTGGCTTGGCATCCTATCTTTCAGGTAAATCTATCTCCATGGATACATGCAGCGTGGTTGAGCTTATTTTTGAGATTAAGGACTGGGATGGCATTAATAAAAATAATCTAGTAAAACTAAATTTACTAAATTAGCTTCTTGTGCTCACTGTAAAAATAAAAAATATATATGCAAAATTCCAGTCGTGAATTTGAAATAAAACTTTTATTCCCTGAAAATAAATTAAAGCCAATAGAACAATTTATTATTTCTAGGGGTGGGGTGCGTCGTCAGCACCTTTTAGCTGACTATATTGATACGCCTGACTTTTTATTGCTAAATGCCGGCATAGCTTTTAGACTTAGGAGAGAGGGGCGGGAATGGGTGCAAACTCTCAAGATATCTACCTTAAATCCTTTAGATCGAATTGAGCACAACGTCAGACTAGAAGCCAACGGTGCTGAAATTCCCCAATGGTCGATTTCATATCATTATGAACACCCAGCATGGCAAGAGGTAATCAAAAGATTACCAAAATTACCCATAAATAATTTAAGCGCGCAGTTTCGAATTGATGTTTGGCGTCGCAAAGCTTGCATTAATACAAGATCAGGCGTTTTGGAATATGCCCTTGATCAAGGATTTATTTATAGCAATATTCAAGGCGCTCCAAAGACAGAGCTCATTCAAGAGCTAGAAATTGAGCTGAAAGAAGGCCATGCAATCGATGTGCTTAATCATGCTAAAGCCATGATTAAGCGATTTAAAGCGAGGCTAGATACTCGCAGCAAATCAGAGCGGGGCTATTTATTAGCAATAGGTAAGCAAGTTAGCCCAGCTAACAGGGCTGGCGCTATTAAGCTAAAGAAATTAAAAACTAGGGAGGAGATGATTAGTCTTTTAATTAACTCCTGCCTAGCTCAAATACTGCCAAACCAAAGTGCCTTAGCTGCTAATTTTGAAGGTTATGATGAGCACCTCCATCAATTACGTGTTGGCTTAAGAAGATTAAAAACATTATTAAAATATCTATCCTGCCAAAATATTTTACTAAGCGATGAAGGTGGGGTTATATTTACTCAAGTATTTTCTACATTGGGTAAGTATCGGGATAATCACTACGTATCTGAAGTATTGAATCCAATACTAAAAGCCCACAACGGTCAGCCCGTTGAAATGGAAGCCACTCAGAATTTACCCCATCCCAGCATTTTTTTGCGACAAGCTGAATTTCAATTATTTCTCCTTGAAATAATGTCCTTAGATCCCCTGTTAGCCACCCCCTCTCAGGTTTTCCGCAGCAATGAGAAGTTCGAAAATATAATTAAAAAAACTGTTTACAAAATATTAAATAAAACATTTCAATTCTTTTCTGAACAGGTTCCTAAGATCGACATTCTGGAGGATGAAGCACTTCACACGCTAAGAAAGAAACTAAAGTTCTTGCGCTATTCGCTTGAATTTTTTAAGGATTTTTGTCGTCAAGATAAATTTACTCCATTTTTTAAGCAGCTAAGCCTTACACTAGATAATCTGGGGAATTTTAATGATATTTGCGTTTCAATCACTCGCATTGAGTTGATGGCAAAGTCAGATCCACTTCTTTTATTTGCAATAGGCTGGCTCAAAGCTGAGCGACTGAGAACTAGAGGCTTATGTGAGTCTAGTATTAAAAAACTATCTCGAACTAGCTTGGCTTGGTAATTCTTATCTTTTTCTTTATTGTGGCTTACCTCCTTTCGCCCCAATTAACTTTGCTTTAAACACCATTAATACTATCGTCATTTACACCCTATATAGTGTATAAATGAAAACTCTATTATTTTTCCTTCTGATATTAAATAGAATCAAGTTAGCATGAAAAGAGATATATTTGACTTCCTAAATGCAATTAAGTCTGAGGTGATGAAGTCTTTTAATAATTCAGACACCACAGCAGCCCCAGCAAGAGTCAATAGTGATGAAATCATCATGGATTCATCAATTGCAGAGCGCAAGGAAGATGCCGTTGAGGCACCACCATTTCAAACGCCTGTATCTAAATTATCTGTTGAAGCACTTGTTCTTGAAACGCGTTACTTTGAAATCAATGAACTGGGGTACGTAAAGAAAATAGCTTATACGATCTCTGGAAATTTAAACGCGGATAAAGTATTGCTATGTCTTCCTGGGCTTTTAGAAGCTAAGACGTCATTCTTAATTTTGCATGCATATTTTTTAAAATTTGATGAATGCCAAGTAATCAGCATTGATGTCTCTGGCCGAGGTGAGTCTGACTTTATTCATGAGGGCAGTGAATACACTATGTCCTTATATCTATCTGAGATTAGCGCCTTGATTTACCAAGTTATCCTGATTAATAAAAACCCCTCTACAAGAATAACCATCATAGGTACGAGTATGGGCGGTGTTCTTGCTATGTATTTGACGAAGATATTTAAAACAAGAATTGCCGGAATTATCTTAAACGATATTGCATTGACCGTTAATTGGACGTCCTTATATGCTTTATATAAATCCATGAAAAACGAAATTGGATTTAAAGAAGTAAGAGAGCTAGCTAATGATTTGAACGTTGATGAAAAAGCGATTGCAGATGTTCAGCGTCCCGGCCATTTTGATCTCTCTTATCGCGCCGATATTTGGGGTATGAATTTTCATGAAGCGCTCGAAGGTTTTAAGGGCAAGGTAGGGCTTATCTATGGCGGTAAATCAGAAATATGTACAAAGCAAAGGGTAGATGAGGCTAAAACTTACATCCCATTGCTAAAAACTTGTGAAGTGCTGGATGCAGGGCATCCAGCACCATTTAATTTAAAGGTATGCGCCTTTGTTCAGGCACAGTTGGGCATTAGAGACTAACCGATGCGAAGTCAGAATCCTTCGCATCAGTCTTATTAATTATGTATTTCAGCTATTTGAAGAGTGTTGATTTCGCTAAAAGAGCCACTTGCATAGCCTGCCTTGTATTTCAAGCAACAACTAAAAAAGGCTCAATTAGATTACTCCTCCAATAGACTTCTTAGCATCCAAGCAGTTTTTTCATGAATATCTTGTCGTTGCGTAAGTAAATCTGCCGTAGGTTGATCGCTTGCTTTTTCTACAAGTGGAAATAGCTTTCGTGCAGTTCTTGCGGTTGCCTCTTGAGCTTTTACAAGGTGCTTTACCATTTCCATGGCTTTAGGAGTACCTTCTACTTCTTCAATTGACGTCAGCTTTGCAAATTCTTTGTAAGTTCCTGGGGCTGGCTCACCTAACGCCCGAATACGCTCTGCTATAAGGTCTAATGCAGCCCACTGTTCGGTATATTGAGCCATGAACATAATGTGAAGTGTGTTGAACATAGGGCCTTTCACATTCCAGTGAAAGTTATGAGTCATCAAGTATAGAGAATAGCTATCCGCCAAGAGTGCTGATAGGCCTTTAGCTATTGCCTTTCGATCTTTTTCATTAATGCCAATGTCAATCTTTGCGTTCATTACAGACTCCTCATATTAAGTGTGGACTTTATCAGTTCATTAAATTGCAGCTTTATGTTGCATCATCTAGCATTAAAACAATACCATCTTTGACTGGAATTTGTATCATCACTTTAATTTAAAATGGCACTTACCAATTTCATGGATGGCTTATTTAAATCGATAGGCAAGCGCGGCAAATATGTTGTCCTGGAATGGCTTACTCATTACCGGACTATTGTTGATACCACTTCCCATCCATTTTCGCTTGGCATAAACGTTGATATACCAGTTTTCCATCACTGGAATTTCAATCATCATTCCTGCCAACATGTTGTTTGTTGCTGGTGCAGTGTAGGAGCTATAGCCAGTTAACTGAGCATCACCCTGACTCAGCCCATAATAGTAGTTTGCATATTGAGATGATTGACGTTCAATACCGACTTCTGGATAAACAATAATATTTTTAACAGTTTCTATTTCACCGAAATACAGAAGTTCATAAAGTGCGCCATTGGATTTACCGAAATCATGATAAGCATTTAGAAATATTGAACCTAATGGTGTTTCTTGAAGTGTTCCGATGCCTAGTGGCACTGGATCACTTTTATTGATTGAATTTCCGTTATAAGGCGACTTAATTTTGTAGGAATCTAAATTAATTTTTCCAACAACCTCTAAATACCCATATCCAATTTTAAATGTTTTAATGCCGACCTCATCAATCCGAGCAAAAAAACGTTCGTAATCAAAATAGGCATAAGGAAGTACTAAAGTTTGAGCCCCTTCTGTGCCGATATGTAGATTCGATGTGTATATAGCTGCTCCAATATCCCCAACAATATGATCGGGGAGGGTATCGGGTATGTCACTTTGTGCGTAAGTAAAGAATGACAAACAGGCTAGTGAAAATAGCAAAAAGAATTTAATCATCATAATTTATGCTGGCACAAGGGGGGCTCTAAAATCCGCAACCTAACCCCATTCTTGTGCCTATAGCATTTACTTCTTCTTTGGGGTGGTGATGGAGGCAGCCATAGCGTCAAAATAAACTACCTTAACTTGCTCGCCAACATTTACATCTGCCATCAGCGTGGGATTTTTCACGTTAACAACGGTCACCTTTCCACTAGGGCCCTTGACTGATACTAAGTTTTTAACGCGATCAACATCAACAATGTCAGCAATAATGGTTGTGGTATTTGAAATACTGTGTGAGGGCTTTTGACCTGTTTTAGCAGTGGTCTCTGAGGCTGTTTCTACCTTACTTCTAATGCCATCACTCTTAGTTTTAATAAGTTCAATTGCTACGGCGAGTTGGTAGTTCACATTCAAGTGATCGCCTTTTTTAATTTGGTTAAAGTTTTTGATTTCCGGCCCAGCAACAAATATAGATTCACCGTCATTATTTTTAAAAATGATAGTCCGCGTCTTTTTATCAATCTTCGTAACAGTACCTTCATAAAGCTGATATACGTTATCCGTAACTGCGGCATCAATTACAACTGGCTTTGCTGAATTAGGAGCTTGAGCCAATACTAGTGTGGGGGCTGTGAGCAAAATAGTAGTGGCGAGCAAAAGCGGAGTGAATTGAATTTTCATAACTTTCCTTGTTTAGAAATGGTCTATAGTTATATTAGCGCACTTTTATGGCTAATTCCCCGTAGCTACTAAGAAAAGTCAGCGAGATTAAAACCATCCGAGTCAAAAATTCAACAGCTTATGCGCCTTCAGGACCAGCTTACGTCACAAATTTTATTCCAAAGAATTTATTTTTTAGGGTTGGTGCTATTGCTACCCTAAAGCACTTTTGAATTTCTCCTTAACCAGTCAGGTCTTGATATAAAAAAGAATTTATTTTTTATTACTGCACTGCAATAAATTGTTGACAAACTTTGCACATTAGGTCTTTTTTTGGTTTCGTTTCGGCGATTTTTTAATTTTTTACTAGGTGTTTACTCTCAAGATTGATCAATATCAATAGACAATTGATGGCAAATTGCTTTAATAAATTTTTTAAAAGTTGAGTTATCAACATAACTTAAGAAAAATATAAAAAGAGGCAAATTTTGCCATTGGGACAACAGATTTCTTCCTGCTAAAGGAAAGGTAAGTCATGAAAATATATCAAGCAATTAATAAAGTACCTGGCGGTTTAATGGTGGTGCCTTTATTTATTGGAATGTTATTAAATACATTTGCTCCAAATGCCTTAAAGATTGGTGGCTTTACTCAGGCCCTTACCAATCAAGGTTATCCAACATTTTTAGCTATGTACCTATTTACAGTGGGTACTAAGATGACATTAAATGCAGCTCCCACGATGTTAAAAAGAGGGTTTGGTATCCTATTTGCAAAAGTTGGAGTGGCCATCGCAATTGCTTTAGGTCTAGCCCACTTTTTTAATGGCGATGTTTTGGGCCTGACTACTTTGGCTGTTCTAGCGGCAATGAATGATACAAACGGTGGCATGTTTCTTGCGCTCACAAGCACTTTTGGTAATAAAGAAGATGCGGGGACTTATGTACCTCAGAGTATTGAGACGGGCCCGTTTTTAACTATGTTAGTTTTAGTAGGCGCTGGATTAGCCGTGATTCCCTGGATGACTATGTTCTCTGTTATTGCACCAATTATTGCTGGTGCTATTTTAGGAAATTTAGATGAAGATATACGTGATTTTTTTGGATCACACGAACCAATCATTATTCCTTTTATGGCATTTACATTAGGTCAAGGCATCAATTTATCAGCCGTTACAACAGCTGGGCTCCCAGGTATTTTGCTTGGCCTTTCAGTCCTAGTGATTACAGGGTTTGTTTGTATTCTTGCTGATCGTTTATTGGGTGGTTCCGGGGTGGCTGGCGCTGCTGCATCGAGCACTGCTGGCAATGCAACTGGTACACCGCAAGCAGTTGCTTTAGCTGACCCAACTTTTGCTGCTATTGCACCTCTTGCAACGGTTCAAGTTGCTGCATCAGTTATTGTTACTGCTGTTTTAACGCCAATCTTGACTGCATATATGTATCGTCGCACAAAAAAGAAAGCAGAAAGCATATAAAAATGTAAAAGTTTTTGAGGCTAGTTCTTTTAGTTTCGTTTTATCACGCGCAAGACCTCAAGTCTTGCGCATTTTCTTTTCTTAGGAGCCCAAAATGGCAAGAGCCAATGTATATATCACCCGAATGATTCCTCAGGAAACCATTGATGAATTAAAAAAACTACATGATGTAGAGGTTAACGAACTTGATAGAGCGTTAACTCGTGAGGAGCTACTTAAGGCGGTTAAAGGTCGTGATGCCATCATCAGCTTACTGACCGATACTATTGATGGTGATGTATTAGATTCTGCGGGACCACAGTGCAAAATCGTAGCCAATTATGCCGTAGGGTTTAATAACTTTGACCTTAAGGCCGCCACTGAGCGAGGGGTTGTTATGACCAATACTCCAGGCGTTCTGGATGATGCAACGGCTACTCATGCATGGGCATTGCTACTTACTACCGCACGTCGCATTTCAGAATCAGAAAGGTATGTACGCGATGGTAAATGGGAGGGGTGGGCTCCTATGGCCTTTATTGGGCAGGATGTGGATGGAAAAACATTAGGCGTGGCTGGTCTTGGCCGTATCGGCAAAAAATTTGCTAAAAAAGGCATCGCCTTTGATATGGATATCATTTATACAAACGAGCATCGTGACTTAGCCTTTGAAAAGGAATTTAATGCCCGATTTGTAGACAAGGAAACCTTGCTAAAAGAATCTGACTATTTATCTTTACATTTACCCTTATTGGCAGATACCAAACACTATATTGGTGAAAAAGAACTTGGCAAAATGAAGCCTACTGCTATCCTCATTAATGCCGCCCGTGGGCCCTTAATTGATGAAAAAGCCTTGGTTCAGGCCCTGAAAAATAAAGTCATTTTTGCTGCCGGTCTAGATGTGTTTGAGGATGAGCCAAAACTAGCCCCTGGTTTGGTCGAACTAGAGAATGCAGTTATTGTTCCGCACATTGCCTCTGCTACGATACAAACTCGTTTGGCAATGGGTAAGATTGCCATCAATAATGTAATTAGCGTCTTAAATTGCGAGGCTCCACAGACATGCATTAACCCTGAAGTATTAAAATAACAAGCCTTCAGCTATTTTTTACTTCCTCAACTGATTGAAAAGGTATTTAGAAATGAGTAATAAATTAAAACTTGGTTTTGTAGGCCTTGGGATTATGGGAACACCAATGGCTTGCCATTTGGTGGCTGCTGGCAATGAAGTATTTATCAATACGCGCAGCAAAATTGCCGATGAATTAGCAAAGTCAGCCGCGATTTCTTGCTCAAGCCCGCAAGAAGTTGCACAAAATGCAGACATTATTTTTATGATGGTTCCAGACACACCTGATGTAGAAAAGGTTTTGTTTGGAGACAAGGGTATTGCCTCAGGCCTTTCCAAAGGAAAGGTTGTAGTTGATATGAGCTCCATCTCCCCAATCGCCACTAAAGAATTTGCAAAACGAGTTAATGCACTAGGTTGCGATTACTTAGACGCTCCTGTTTCAGGCGGCCAATTAGGCGCTAAAAATGCAGCCTTAACCATTATGGTTGGCGGTGAAGAATCTGTATTTGAAAAGGTAAAGCCTTATTTCGAATTGATGGGCAAGAACATTACACTAGTTGGCACAAATGGGGCAGGTCAAGTAACAAAGGTTGCCAACCAGATCATTGTTGCATTAAACATTGAGGCGGTAGCTGAGGCACTGGTATTTGCCTCTAAAGCTGGGGCAGATCCTGCAAAAGTTCGCCAGGCATTAATGGGTGGGTTTGCTAGCTCCAAGATTTTAGAGGTTCATGGGGAGCGAATGATTAACCGTACCTTTGATCCTGGGTTTCGTATTGAGTTACACCAAAAGGATTTGAATTTAGCCTTAAGTAGCGCGCGTGCGCTAGGTGTTTCCTTGCCAAATACTGCAACTGCTCAAGAGTTATTTAATTCCTGCTCTGCGCATGGTGGTAACGCCTGGGATCATTCGGCGATGGTGAAGGCATTGGAAAAGTTAGCTAACTTTGAAATTGGGCAAAAGGCATAACTGATTTTTTTTAAATGATGCCTCGTACTAAATTACTTGTTTATCTTCACGGCTTTCGCTCTTCACCAAGGTCGAGCAAAGCCGTGATGACTGAGCATGCTATTAAAGCCTTTCCTGAAAGTGAAGGCCACATTGAATGGTTTTGCCCTCAATTACCAGCATCCCCCAAACAAAGCATGGAGATGGTAACCAATCATATTAATACTTCTAATATGGATGAAATTATCATTATTGGCTCTTCATTAGGTGGTTTTTACGCAAACTATTTGGCAGAAAAGTATTCTTGCAAAGCTGTTGTATTGAATCCTGCAGTTATGGCTGCTAGAGAGCTTGAGCCCCATGTTGGCTTGATGACTGCATATGATAGTGACGAGCCTTTCGATTTTCGCTCAGAATATGTGGATGAACTTCGAGTTTTACAGGTAGATAGGATCTCTCAGCCAGAGCGTTATTTTCTGATCGCTTCGAAGGGTGATGAGTTACTAAACTGGAAAGAGATGGTAGATTTTTATTCTGGCTCTCAACAACTTGTCCTTGAAGGTAGTGATCATGGCATCAGTGAGTATGCGGACTACCTTCCCTTAGTAACTGAATTTATAAAAAAATAAAAAACTTTTTTAGCACACGGCTACCAAAGCTGAAATACTCTCGCAGAAAATCTTTTGGGATTTTGTTCTTTGCCATTGTCCTTTCTATTTTTGGACACTTCCTCTTATTTTATGGCCTCCCAATTTTTCATTATGGAAGCCGAACAGAGATAGCGAATGATTTAATTATCCAAACAGAATTACGTGCAGTTCCACCAAAAAAGATTCACATAGCAACCAATCCAAAAAATCACCGATTTGTGGATAAGTTTAATTTTCTTTTAACTGCGCCTGCCGGCGATTCTGCGCAAGTACAGCAGGGTGCCGACACTCAAGGAGGTCAGGCATTTCGTTTGCCAGAATCGAGCATTTTGTATTACGACGCTTATATAGATGGCCAGCTTTATCAAACGGGAGAATTGCATTGGTTTGTTGAGGGGAATCTTTATCGACTCTACATCACCATCCCATATCCTTTTGTTGGCCCATTTATATTTGAATCACGCGGATTAATTGATGCATATGGTATTGCTCCAACCATTTATTGGACCCAACGCGGAACCAAGTCACCGCGATTTTCTCGCTTTGATCGGGATGAAAAAGGGGCTGGAAAGATGTATTTCTCAGAAAAACCTGATTTTTCTACCGAAATAATTCCTGGCACTCAGGATCGATTTAGTTTACTTTTTCAATTGGCGTCATTGCTCAACGGGGATAACAAAATTGATGAGGAGGGCGCTATTCGATCCCTGCCCGTAGTGGACTACAGCACCTTAGAAATGTGGCAATTTAAGAGCTATGGCGAGACCGTTTCTGATGATATTCCAACTCTAGGAAGGTCAGTTAATCGGCATTATGCTTTGATGCAGCGAGAATCCGATCCATACAAGCGTCAGGTTGATATTTGGCTCGCAAGAGATCTTGAATGGCTACCTGGCAGAATGCGCTCAATGGAGGCTAATGGTCGCGTTATAGAACTTGTTTTTAAACAAAAAGCACCTATTTCTACGTCGATTCATTAGGGCATTGGATTGGTAGGTTTTTGGTTATTACCATTTCGATTCAGTAAAGCGCCCATCATTGTGTATAAAGCGGCACCCGACATTGAAACGGCAAATATCCCCGTAAAAGAAATAATGATTGGAAGAATTCGCCAGTGCTCAGATAGGTTGTAATTACCATAACCCACTGTTGTATACATCTCACCAGCAAAATAAAAAGTTTGAGGATTTGTTTGAAATACCTTTGCTGCAACGCAGATATAAGCCCAAGTAATAATTTCGCCTAAGTGGCTGCTGATAATTAATAAGATCGCGACAAAATAAGACAGGAAATTTGCACCATAAACACGTTTATTTTCCAATTTTCGATCTATCCAGTGGAATGCTCCGGCAATCATCAGGACTGCCACACCGTGAATTGTGAGCATCAAACATGCGAGTATGACGATTGCCCAAATTTCACCATTACCCATGTCCGCATTAATTTCTGCAAATAGCGTATGAAAGCTGGGGAGGTTAGCATCAGATAAGAAGCTTATAAGCATGGTCTTTAGTTTTAACTATAGTTATAAAATATCTTGTTTGACATAATAATGATTATACGCAATCAGAAAGTAACGAATTTACCCTGGACTCTTTATAGGACCACCCGGATATGGCTGTTTATATAGCTTTAACCAGCGTGACATTAAGCCTGCTCGGATGTTATCTTTGCTAAATAGCTCAGCAATATCAATAGCTGAATAGCCTGCTGTATTACGCATACGCAAATCAGCGCCTTTATCTAATAAATACTTAATCAGAAGATCATTTCCGGAGTTGACGGCCATCATTAAAGGCGTTGTATAACTTGGACTTAAAGCATTAACCATAGCTCCATTGGCTACAAGATATTGAGCAACTTCGAGCTTTCCAGTTGTGCAGGCGTAATGTAATGGCGTCCATCCAGGACGATTCACTTCAGCACCCCTTGAAACCAACTGTTTATCTATGATCAAATCACCCGCAATAGAGGCAATCATTAAGGGTGTTTCATTGCTTTTATTCGGTAAATTGACGTCAATTAACTTATCTGACAGCAATAAATCAATTACCTTGTAAGATTTTTCTCTAATAGCCACAAATAGCATTGGATTGCCATTGGGGTCTAATGTATTTGGGTTTACGCCTCTGGATAACAGTAATTTCACCTCGGATGCATCGTCAAACTTGGCTGCTTTTGTAAAGTCGGTAATTTGATCATCCGTTTGAGCACACAAAGCATTTGATAAGCACAAAATAACCATACTTAAGAGTATTTTGTAATTAAATTTAAATCTCATAAAGATTCTCTATTTACTTGAAAACATTGAAAAAAATTACTAGAAGTTTGCTCTGCAAGCCGCTCTATAGAAATACACTTTAATTCAGCGATAAATTCACCAACTTTAGATACCCAGGCAGGCTCATTGGTTTTACCCCGATATGGAATTGGCGCCAAATAAGGTGAATCTGTCTCAATAAGCATGCGATCAAGAGGAATCTGTCGACAGGTTTCTTGGAGCTCTTTTGCACTTTTAAAGGTGACAATACCTGAAAATGAGATATAAAACCCCATATCCATGGCTGATTTAGCTACTTCTTCGCTTTCAGTAAAGCAGTGCATTACTCCACCAATTTGATCGGCACCCTCTTCTCTAAGGATTCTGAGAGTATCTTCAGAAGCTGATCTTGTATGAATAATAAGTGGCTTTTTAGAGGCTATAGAAGCCCTAATATGAGTTCTAAATCGCTCTCTTTGCCATTCCATCGACTCATAGCTCCGATCACCCATTCGGTAGTAATCTAAACCAGTTTCACCAATAGCAATAATTTTAGGGTGTTTTGCTGCTTCAACCAGAAAGTCGAAGCTGGGCTCAGGAGTGTCTTCGTAATCTGGGTGGACGCCTACGGAGGCATATAAGTGGGCATGGTCCTCTGCCAACTTCAATACCTTTGGAAAGTCAGGTATATCCACAGATACACATAGCGCATGGCTCACTTTAGATGCGACCATATTAGCCAAAACCTCCGGAAAGCGAGTTTGAAATTCAGGGAAATCGAGATGGCAATGGGAGTCTATAAACATAAAAAATACTTTAATCTTCAAAAATCTGCTGGTATTGAGAAAGTAAGGATTCCATCTGAATGCGAGTGGCCAATGGATGGTTTTCATGGCGACGGGCTAGAGTCAGTGATTTCCAGAGGCGTAGTAATTTGGGTAAACGCGCCATTTGAGCTAAACCGCGAATGGTAGTTTCATGTTTTGGGTAGTAACGTGGCAAACCCATTTGGCTAACGCTCTGCAAATCAGATACCCAACGTTGCATAGTCGCCAGCAATACCGAATAGCGGGCTTTCTGTGTCTTTTCTGCAGCATCCAACCAGTTAATGCGAATCCCCTGCGCCATTGATTGCAATAAATAACGTGATGCCTGGAGTGCAATAGTAAGTTCATCTTTTTCATCTTTATTATTGCGAGCAATCAGCGACTCCAATACATCGTAGGGTGCTCCGCCCTGCTCATCATAAATAGCGTCTATATCAGCATCGGATGCTTTCAGACCTGGTATATGTGGCAATTGATCTCGCAACCAAGCGAGTCCAATTAAGCGATCGGGACGTGGCGCAGATACCAAGCGGCACCGTGAGCGAATCGTTGGGAGTACGCGATCTAGGCGATCGGCCAATAAAATAAAAATGGTTTTACTGGGTGGCTCCTCAAGAGATTTCAACAGGGTATTGGCAGAATCAGACCTTAACATCTCCAGCGGATAAACCAAGATCACGCGATTACCGCCTCGATGCGAGCCAATGGACAGACCTTCGATAGCGCTACGAGTCTCTTCAATGGAGATATTTTTCTTTTCTTTTTTTTCGACCGCCTCACCATCTCCATCTGATTGACTAGCCTTACTCTTTTTTGGTGAGTCTGCGTCCGTGTCGAATTGACCGTGTGGCAATAGTTTGCGATGGGTTTCTGGTACCAAAGCAATAAAGTCAGGGTGATTAGCAGAGTCAAACCAATGACATGCCTCGCAGTGGTCACACGGTTTAGATTGCGGCCCCTCGCCGCCTTCACACAAGAGGGCTTTAGCTAATTCAACTGCCAACTCAAATTTACCGATACCAGCCTGTCCATGAATTAAGACCGCACTAGGAAAGGAATGAAGATCAAAGCTATCCCATAAAGGTTCTAGCCAAGGGGCGATCTTAAATTGAGTGGCTTCAGAAGGCATTGCATCATTCATGGCATTGAAATATTGAGAGATTGCAGGTCTTGCCAAATGACTTCTGGCGTTTGAGTTGCATCAACCACATGAAATCGTTGAGGATCTTCTTTTGCGCGTCGGAGATATTCTTGGCGCACCTTTTCAAAAAAAGCTAAATCCATTTTCTCAAACTTATCTGGTGCCCGAACTTTAGAGCGGCGCTCTTGAGCCACTTCGCCCGGCAAATCAAAGAGAATAGTTAGATTAGGTTGAAGTAATACCCCATCTTCACGACCTTGAACCCAACGCTCTAAGGCATTTAACTTATCGAGATTTAAGCCTCTTCCGCCCCCTTGATAGGCGAAGCTGGCATCAGTAAAGCGGTCGGAGATAACAATTTTTCCAGCTAATAGCGCAGGCTCTATGACTTGAGCAATATGTTCCCGACGAGCAGCAAACATTAGCAAGGCTTCAGTTTCTAAATTCATGGGGACATCCAAAAGCAATGATCGTAATTTCTCACCTAAGGAGGTGCCACCTGGCTCCCTAGTCTCTACGACCTCTAGGCTAGGATGAAGCTCCCTCATTAGTTGGGAAAATGCTGGTATATGGGTACTCTTACCGGCGCCATCGATACCTTCGAAGCTAACAAAATATCCTGGATAAAGAGCTGTCATGATGTACTCGTGCTGAGAATTTAAAAAATAATTAATGTGTTTTAGAGGATGTTTTTCGTTGATATCGATCAACCGCATCCTCGTGCTCATTTAAAGTTTTGGAAAAATGGCTGCTTCCGTCGCCTCGGGCAACAAAATAAATAGCATCCGTTTTATCTGGATGTGCAGCAGCTACCAGTGACTCACCACTAGGCATGGCTATTGGAGATGGAGTTAAGCCCTTATGCATATAAGTATTGTAGGGACTGTCCTTACGTAAGTCGGCTTTTCGAAGGTTTCCATCGAAATGAGGTCCCAATCCATAAATGACTGTTGGATCCGTCTGTAAAGGCATGTTTTTATTGAGCCTATTGACAAAGACTGCTGCAACTAGACCGCGATCACCGGCGAGTCCAGTTTCTTTCTCGACAATGGAGGCGAGAGTCAACAATTGATAAGGGCTGGTTAAAGGGATTTGTTTGTTTCTTTGATCCCACGCTCTTTCTAGTTGCTTTTGCATGGCCTGCGAAGCACGCCTATAAATATTTAGATCCGATTCCTCCGGGTCAAAAACGTAAGTATCCGGGAAAAATAACCCTTCATCACTTGGATAATTAAGATTGATCGCCTGAAGGAGTTGTTTAGACGTAATGCCTCTGGTTTCATGCAGTAATGATGGATGGGCATCAATTAATGCACGCACTTGCCAGATGGCCATCCCTGGAATAATAGAAATACTCTCTTTTACTCGGTCACCGCGAGCAATTTGGAGCAGAATTTTTCCTAGGCTAGCTCGCAGTGGAAGTAGATAGGTTCCTGGCTTTAGTTTAGAGCCAACAAATAAGGCTCGCGCAGAAATCTGAAAAATATAAGGCGCTACCACCAAGCCTTGGTCGGAGAGTTGTTGTGCAATGCTAGCTAGGCTTGATTGAGGACTTATTTTGACTTTATAGCTTAAGTTATCAGGGGTATTAGAGCTGGATGGTGCTATCGACCATAAAAAGATGGAGCCATATATCAACGCTAAGATGCTGATTAGTATAAGGAAATAGAGTCTGATGCGACTCGGTTTATCCTTTTGGATAAAAAGATAGTTCCCCTGAAATTTTCTGCTCATCAAGCTATGATAAAAGGTCATGACCATAACCCTAAAAAATCCTTTAGCTTCGTCCAATGCAAGCCATTCAGGTAGCGCTAACCTGCCAGAATGGGGCCTTATTTTCGTTGAGGGCCCTGATGCAGCCACCCTTCTCCAAAATCAATTGAGTAATTCTGTTTTGGGTCTCAACAGAATCAAATCAGGAGAAATTGCCCAAGGTCATGATGCAGTAAGACTGGTTGGCTATTGCAACCCCAAGGGAAGATTACTTGCTAGCGCATGGTTGGCCTTATTTCCAAAAGAGGAATCGTCCGATGATCGATTTGCCTTGTTTATTTCCAAAGATATTGCGGCTACTACCGCCAAACGATTATCGATGTATGTCCTAAGATCCAAAGTAAAGGTCACCAATGTTTCTAGTGAATGGCAAATTTCAGGGATTTTTAACCTTAGCGATGAAATCAACAGGCTTTCGATAAAATCGGATTCACTGGCATTACGAATGCCGGATGTACTAGCTAATGGTCAGTCTTTTGGCCGAGTTTTAATTGCTCAGAAAAAAGAGATACTCGAGCAAGAAACCCCCAATATTTATTTGGGACAATGGAATTCACTTGAGGTATTAAGTGCAATTCCTCGTATTGTTCTGGCTACCCAAGAACAGTTTGTGCCCCAAATGATTAACTTTGAATCCGTTTTTGGGGTGGATTTTAAAAAAGGATGCTACCCAGGCCAAGAAATCGTAGCGCGCAGTCAGTATCGTGGTGCTGTGAAGCGACGATTGCAACTGGTGCATCTAAGTGAAGATCAGGCCTTAATAGAAAATTGCAAACCTGGCATTGAGGTATTCCAGTCCAGCGATCCAGCTCAGCCCGCAGGCATGGTGGTATTGGCGGCACCTAATTTATTTGATTCCAATAGAGTCGACCTACAGGTCGAATGCAAATTAGACGCCTTAGAAGGTGGCAAAATTCATCTAGCAAATAGCGAGGGGCCTGTGTTAAAAATAGACTTATTGCCCTACCCTCTCTTGGAAATATAACTGCTGAAACAGTTTTAAATACTAGCCATGTGCCTCATTCTTTTCGCCTGGAAATCTCACCCTGACTACCCATTGGTAGTGGTTGCCAATCGCGATGAATTTTATGAGCGGGATACTGAAGGCATGGCTTGGTGGCGAGATCATCCTGAAGTGTTGGCTGGAAAAGACCGTGCTGATGTGCTGGGTAGCCCAGGAACATGGCTAGGTTTTACGAAGACTGGCCGTTTTGCTGCATTGACTAATGTACGTGCTCCTAGTGAAAAAAATCCCGATGCTAGAACGCGCGGTGAACTATCTTTGCAATATTTAACAGGTAAGCTCAAACCCCACCATTTTATTCAAGAGAATGCTAAGCGATTTAAGCAGTACAACGGCTTTAATTTATTGATGGCCGATCTGAGTGATCCAGAGGACGCGCAAATGCACTGGGTTAGCAACCGTCTGATGATGGGTCAAAATATCCGACCGCGCAAAGTCTTCCCTGAGCAGGCATTAGATCCTGGCGTCTATGGACTTTCCAACGCTATGCTAGATACGCCCTGGCCCAAGGTGAATCACCGAATAGCAGCATTTGCCCAAACACTAGCCATGGATACCGGAGACCTTAGGAATGCAGACCACTATTTAAGAATTTTGGCTGATACCCACGAGGCTAGCACCCAAGAATTACCCAATACCGGTGTCAATAAGGACTGGGAAAAAGCGCTCTCAGCCGCATTTATTAAAACCCCGTCTTATGGGACGCGTTCAAGTACTATTTTGAGGGTTCGAAAGGACGGGAATTTTGAGATGGTAGAGCGACGCTTTGATGCCAGCGGCACTATTGGCCATGACGTGGTGACTGGTGAGTTGACGGCTACCCCAGCCATCTAAAATTTAAGCCAGTTCTGACTGCTATGCTTTGCGTCCATCTTCATTAATTACTCGATCACCATCCGCATTCTTTGTAGCCAAACGTCTTAAAAATTGAAATGTCCCCGTTGCCATGCAACAGATTTCACCTTGATCGTTATAAAGCTTTGCTTCACAAAAAGCCAGTGTGGCAGTGCGACGAACGGTGTCTGCTTTGACACGCAAAATACCATTAGCCGCTTGCATGAAGTTATTTTTCATTTCAATAGTGACTACACTGCGATCGCCCGGATCACCAGATCTCGCTGCTACGGCCATCGCTACATCCATTAAGGTTAACAAGACTCCTCCATGAGCCACATTCCAAGTATTAGTGTGCTCAGGCTTTAATGCTAGAAGAATTTCCCCTTTACCCAAATCAGCGCTCAGGAATCGAACTCCTAAGAGTTTCAAAAAGGGGACATTTAACTCTTCGCCAAGATTGGCCAGCTGGGTTGCAGCATTTAGTTGAACTGGATTTGTCATAAGGGTCATTTTAAAGGCTTCTGTGACAGTTGTGAATTCCTCATAAAATGGACAGACTATGGCATTTACTCTGCGCGGAGACGACGTTTGTCAGCGAACCACACCAACCCCGATATCCAATCCCTATTGGGTGGCTTTTTCGCCTTCCGCAGCACAGTTAATTGAACTTCCTCTTTCCCCAAATGACCTCCCCAATGACCAGAGATGGCTAGAGTTATTAGCTGGCAATACATTGGATGTTCAAGATAGGCAATTTTCCGAACCCATTTCAACAGCCTATAGCGGACATCAGTTTGGAGTTTGGGCTGGTCAATTGGGCGACGGTCGAGCTATTCTTTTGGGTGATGTCAATAGCCAAGAACTTCAGTTAAAAGGTGCAGGCATAACGCATTACTCACGTATGGGAGATGGTAGAGCCGTCTTACGATCCTCCATACGAGAATTCCTTTGTAGTGAAGCGATGCATTTTTTGGGCATACCAACTAGTCGTGCGCTCTCAGTTGTCGGCTCAAGGCAATCCGTTAGACGAGAAACATTAGAAACGGCCGCGGTATGCTCACGCCTTGCCCCTAGCTTTATTCGAATTGGCCATTTTGAACACTTTGCCTCACTTCAAAATGTGGTCAGACTGAAAGAATTAGCCGATTTATTAATTGCAGATCACTACCCAGAGTGCTTGGATAGTCAAGAACCTTATCTGGACTTATTTAAAAAAATCTGTATTCGAAATGCTAAATTAGTTGCTCAGTGGCAATCAGTCGGTTTTTGCCATGGCGTCCTCAATAGCGATAATATTAGCGCTCTTGGAATAACAATGGACTATGGTCCATTTGGATTTTTAGACCAATTTCAGATCGACCATATTTGTAATCATAGCGACCATGCGGGACGTTACGCATATCATCGACAGCCTCAAATAATGCATTGGAATATGGCCTGTCTTGCCAGTGCAATGCTGCCTTTATTGGAGCTCGATCATTCAGTAGACGAGAGCCAAACACTTTTACGTACTGCATTGGAAACATTTCCAGTTTCTTACACCAGCGAGTGGCAAAAATTATTTAGAGCTAAATTAGGATTGCAGTCCCCTCAAGATGGCGATGTACAACTAATCGAAAAGCTATTACAAGCTATGCATGACTCGCGCGTAGATTACAGTAACTTTTTCCGCAGCCTGAGTGCCATCAAGAAAAATTCTCAAGTTCATGAGATCCCATTCAGAGATCGATTTATCGATCGCGTGCAGATTGATCATTGGTTCAGCGATTACTTATTAAGACTTCAATCTGAATTACCCAATGATGAGGCCAGATCAATTGGAATGAATTTGATTAATCCTAAATTCATCCTCAGAAATCACTTAGCCCAAGCTGCTATTGACAAGGCGCAGCTAGATGATTTTTCCGAGATAGCTACCCTACTTCAGATTCTCAGCCACCCCTATGATGAGCAAATGCAATTTAATGCCTATGCTGAGCCACCCCCCGATGGGATAGAGGCTGTTGCAGTAAGCTGCTCATCCTAACTTAATCCTAAATTATTTCTATAAATGACATATGAAAAAAACTGATCAAGAATACAAGCAAGAGTTAAGCGAGATTCAATACCGCGTCACTCGCGAAGCGGCTACCGAACGGCCCTTTACCGGTGAGTATTGCGATCACTGGATTCAAGGTCGCTATACCTGCATTTGCTGTGGCACCCCACTCTTTCAGTCAACAACTAAGTTTGATGCTGGATGTGGTTGGCCAAGCTATAGTGCGCCTGTTAATGGCGAAGCTATTACTGAAATTGAAGACTCCACTCATGGCATGAGTCGAACTGAAGTTCGCTGCACTCATTGTGACGCGCATCTAGGTCACGTCTTTGATGATGGTCCCCAACCTTTGGGATTACGCTATTGCATAAACTCTGCATCACTCAATTTCGAACCTTCTCATAATGCTAAACCGACAGAATAGAGGTCATTCTGAAATAGCTGGATAATGCCCCTATGAAATTTTTATTTGATCTCTTCCCCATCATCCTGTTTTTTATCGCCTTCAAATTTGGTGATATTTATTCAGCCACTATCGTCGCCATGGTAGCCACAATTGGGCAAATCCTTTGGGTTTATTACCGTCATCGAAAGATCGATGCCATGCAATGGGTTAGCTTAGTGATGATCATGGTTTTCGGTAGCTTGACGATATTTTTGCATGATAAGACCTTCATTCAACTCAAGCCCACTGCACTCTATTGGCTATTTTCAGGCGCTCTCTTAATTAGCGCTTTATTTTTTCAAAAAAATTGGATTCAAGTTTTAATGGGCAAGCAAATCACTCTGAAGGAGCGTAAAGCGAAATCCGTGTGGCATCAATTGAATATCGCCTGGGCTATCTTCTTCTTTCTTATGGGCGCCTTAAACCTGTATGTTGCCTTCGACTACTCCGAGGAAACTTGGGTAAACTTTAAATTGTTCGGTAGTACCGGTTTACTGGTAGTCTTTGTCATTATTCAGGGTGTTTGGTTAAGCCGTCATATAGAGCATCCAACAGAATGAGCGTAAATTACGATCGCATCCGCCAGTTTGAAGCTGATTTACACGCCGCCTTTGCGGCAAGTGAATTACAAATCAGTGATGATAGTCATCTTCATGCTGGGCATGCTGGAGCAGCTTCTGGAGGTGGTCACTTCACACTCAGAATAGTTGCCACTGAATTTCAAGGCCTCAACCAAGTGGCTCGTCACCGAGCGGTCTATGCCGCCTTAAATAAGCATTTTCCTGACGCTATCCACGCACTCATCATCAACGCATTCGCACCTGACGAAATCGACAGCTAAAGAAGCTATGCTTTAAGATGGTGAATACTCTTATTAACAACTAACTAATTACATCTTATGCTGAATGCACGCCAAATTTTGACCATAAGCGCACTGAGCGCTAGCCTGCTAGCGTCCACTGCAATTGCCCAGAACGCCGTTATTGTTAATGGAAAAGCAATACCAAAGGCACAGCTAGATAGATTGGTGCAAAAATCAGGTCAACCGAATAACCCACAAATTCGGGATCAGGCTCGTGAAATGCTGGTCACCCGTGAACTTATTATTCAGGAAGCGAATAATCGAGGGGTTACTCAAAATGAAGCTGTACGGGAGCAACTGGAGCAATCCCGCATGGGTATTTTGGTGGCAGCCGTATTTGAAGACTACGTTGAAAAAGAAGGTGTAGCAGAAGCAGACATTAAAGCCGCTTATGAACAAGCAAAGATGCAATATACAGGCGGCAAGGAGTATCACGTAGAGCATATCCTCGTTGATAAGGAGTCTGATGCTAAGGCTATTACTGCCCAAGTTAAGGCAGGCGC